>Ga0209640_10004774_pt1 | contig 11877 bp, 10 predicted proteins | sample RifCSP10_1_FD_184018 | JGI IMG/M metagenome (GOLD analysis project Ga0209640, IMG submission 184018) | Soil microbial communities from Rifle, Colorado - Rifle CSP2_sed 10_1 (SPAdes) (version 2) | ecosystem: Environmental > Terrestrial > Deep subsurface > Rock core/Sediment | place: Rifle... | reverse complement strand
TGGCCGTAGCGGCTGCTATATAAGATATGAAACACAGAGACACGGAGGACACAGAGAAAAGCTAAAATAATAAGCAAGAATATTTGAAGCTTTAATTCAAATTTTAATCGTTATCCTGATAAATTATGTATTGAATATCCGGGAAGCTTAATCCAACCTGCATCTGTTTTTTATTATTTGGTTTTAAATTTATTATTCTTATCCTCTGTGTCCTCCGTGTCTCTGTGTTTCAATTATTAGAATTACGTTTGCCGATGAGATTGTACTTGCGCAGCAAACCGCGGAGCTGGTGGTAAGTCAGCCCCAGTGCCTTGGCGGACCGTCCCTGGTGGTTATGGAATTTCCCCAGCGTAGACTTCAATAACTGGAGGCCATGGGCATCCATTTGTACGCTGAAATCCTGTGTGGTTTGCGGCTCATCCGCCAGTAATGGTTTTTGCGTACTCCTTTGTTCGCTCGTGTTTTCCGGATAGGGCGATAGAAATGGATCAATAATTATATTGGCAACCGGTTGCGACGGCTCGGTCCAGCGATAAACGGATCTTTCGATGACATTCTTGAGTTCCCGGACATTCCCCGGCCAGTTATGATGATAGAGCGCTTGCATGGCCGTGTCCGTAAACCCGGGGAACAAATCCCAGCCCAGTTCCCGGCACATTTGCACGGCAAAATGTTGGGCCAGTTCCGCCATATCTTCCAGGCGATAACGCAGGGGCGGGACATGGATGACGTCGAAATTCAGCCGGTCGAGTAAATCCCTGCGGAATTGATCCCTGTCAGCCAGTTCTATCAGGTTGCTATTGGTTGCGGCAACTACGCGCACATCGGCTTGCAATGTCTGCTGGCCACCCAGTCGATCATATTCGCCATACTCTATCAGGCGTAATAACTTTTCCTGCAACCGCAGTGACATCGTACCCACCTCGTCCATGAACAGGGTACCGCCATCAGCCCGCTCAAATCGGCCATGGTGGACGCGGCTGGCGCCGGTGAATGACCCCGGTTCATGACCATATAATTCCGATTCCAGGAGGTCATCGCTGATGGCGGCACAATTTACTTTCACTAACGGCTTGTCCCAGCGTCCGGACAGGAAATGGATGCGTTCGGCTAACAATTCCTTGCCCGTACCCCGTTCCCCGATAATCAATACCGGCCGGTTAATGGGTGCCAGCCGGGACACCTGTTCGAGGGTGGTGGCCAGGGTCGAGGAATGACCAATAATATTTTCAGAGTGACCAGGCATTAGTAAAAAATACTAAATAATTTAAATAATATACTAAATAATTAGTAAATATTGCTAATTTAAACCATGTGAATTAATTCAGCGGGTATTAATCGCTTATAAAACATATAGTTACAATTTTGGCATGAATGCTGATATAGAGAACTCCAGTCAACCTATCCGGTTGCCTGTTAAGCAGCGGATAAGTTGAAACAATACAATTGTTTAAAATGTGGAGAGAGACCATGGGTATATTTTCAAGAATGGCGGACATCATTAATTCCAATATCAATTCCTTACTGGACAAGGCCGAGGACCCGCAGAAGCTGATCCAGCTGATTATTCAGGAGATGGAGGACACGCTGGTAGAGGTGCGGAGTTCCTCAGTCAAGGTCCTGGCTGACCGGAAGACGGCAAAGCGGCGGATCCTGCAATTGCAAAAAAATGTGGAAGAATGGGACAACAAAGCGAGAATAGCGGTACAGAAAGGCCGTGAAGACCTGGCCCGGGCCGCATTGTATGAAAAACAGACCCTGGCTGATGAGGTCCACACCATAGAAACCGAACTGGTCGCGCTGGATGAGCACATCGAACAACTGGATAAGGAGATCGAGCAGTTACAGCAGAAGTTGAATGATGCCAGGGCCAAGCAAAAAACCCTGAACATGCGCAGCAAGACCGTTGAATCGCGCCTGAAAGTGAAGCAGCAGATCAACAGGGATACGGTAACCGGCGCGTTCGCCCGTTATGAAGGTCTGGAACGCCGGATGGACCGGCTGGAAGGGCAGATTGAATCCATGGACCTCGGGCAAAACGCCGGCACCGAATTGCGCTCGCAGTTCGATGTCCTGTTGCACAACGACAAGATCAATGATGAATTGTCGCGTCTCAAGCAGGAGCTGTCCGCGGATAAAGAGGTAAATGGTTAAACTTGAAGATCTACGCGGATTTAAAACCAACTATGAATCTTTGTAATCAATAAAAGGATACGACAATGAATTTTTTTACATTTTTATTCGTACCGATGATTATATTCCTCGTTATCGTTGCGCCGGTCTGGATCATCATGCATTACCGAAACGTCAACCGTTCATCGCAATCCCTGAACGAGGACGATCGTGAAAACATCGATTCCATGTTGGCAACGATAGACAAGTTGCAGGACCGGATCAGGGCGCTGGAATCGTTACTTGATGTGGATCAACCGGCATGGCGCAGCCACAGGCAAGGTCAGGTAAAAGAAGACGAGGAGAAAGCATGATGAATTCTAATAACCATACGAACCGGCGCTTCAGACGTCAACGTCGCAGCGGTTGGGGCATGAACCTGTACCGGAATACTGAAGCTGGCATAATTGCCGGTGTCTGCGCCGGCCTGGGTGACCACTTTGCAATCGATCACTGGGTCATGCGCCTGATATTTATCGGCGCTTTCCTGTTCACGGGACCTTATGTGATACTGGCCTATATCATTTGCTGGTTTATGCTCGCGCCGCGCAAGGCGGAATATTACGAAGAATATGTCGAGTACGATGAAGAACACCGGCGCTATCGGCCAAAGAATATTTTCCGCTACAGTGACAATGTCAGTACCCGTCTGGCGCGGGCGAATGAAAGACTGAAGGACGTCATACGCCGCGTCGAAGCCATGGAATCCTACGTCACCTCGAGACGTTACGATTTCGACCGGGAATTTTCCAAGATATCGAAATAAATTCTTGTAATCGAATTGATACTTGCATCTTGTAAATTAGGTGCTATAGTTAAGCATAACACTGTAACACTATATCACTGAGGAATCAGGTATCAGATATATTATAGAAAGTAATATTTAAATAAAACAATATGTTATAGGTTATAGATATGAAAATACATAAAATTGGCTTGTCTATCTTCATTCTGGCAAGTAGTGCCACAACCAGCCACGCTCAGTCAGTTGAACGCAGTGTGCCTTTAACGACGGACGTCACTCGTGTTTACCTCAATATCGCCAGTGAGCTGCATTTGACCCAGGGTGAGGAGGAATACGTCAAAATCACCGCCCCGGAGGCAGTGTTATCTAAGGTAGATGCCAGGGTGAAAGGTAAATCCCTGTACCTGGGCAGGGAAGGTTCCTGGGAAGGAGATAACTGGCGGGGACACGATCTGGACATGCCGGTAAGATTTGACGTGCAACTCAAACGTATCGACGCCCTGCGTGTCAGGGGTTCAGGTAATGCCCATGTCGGCGACCTCGTCTCGGATCGATTAAAGATCATTATGTACGGCAACGGCAAGGTCATTACCGGGTCGATCAAGGCACAGGATCTGGACCTGGAGATGGCAGGCAGTTGTGATTTTGAGGGTGGCCACATTGCCTCCGTGGAGATGGGGATAGAAGTAGCCGGTTCGGCAAAGATTAAAATTGCGGGCGTCGAAGCGGGTGAGGTTAAGATCAATATTGCCGGGTCCGGAGACTTGAATCTGGAAGAATTGACGGCGGCAGAACTGGATACCGAGATTTCCGGGTCCGCGGACATCAATCTGTCGGGTACCGTCAGCCGGCAGGAACTGGAAATCAACGGTTCTGGTGATTATAAAGCTGCCAAACTGGTTAGTGATTATGCTTACATAGATATCAGGGGCTCCGGCGATGTGGAGATCAACGTCCAGCATCAGTTAACCGCCGAGATCACGCGAGGCTCGGATCTGGTTTATCACGGTGGCCCTGACCTTGAAGTCGATGTCAGTGGTCAGGGAAAATATCGGAATGCCGCTGGCAGTAATAGAGATTAAAAACACTTTGCATACTATCTGGAACGAAAGTACGCCAATTTACCAGCAGTTACGCGATCGTATCATTTCGCTAATCATTGATGGTGAATTGAAGGAAGGTGAACCAGTGCCTTCGGTACGGCAGGTAGCGAGTGATTACCGGATCAATCACCTGACCGTGGCCAAGGCCTATCAGGAATTGATGAGTGAGGGTCTGCTCGAAAAAAAAAGAGGTATAGGTATGTTCGTGTTAGACGGGGCGCAACGAAAGTTATTAAAAAAAGAACAGGAAAAATTCCTGAACATCGAGTTTCCGGAATTATTGAAGCGCATCCGGAGGCTGGGGATTACCAGGCAGCAGTTAACCGAAATGATAGTTAAGGCAATGCAGGGGTAGGACTGATGGAAACGATAGTGCGGGCCAGAAACATCAATAAACGTTATGGAGATGTTATCGCCCTCGATAATGTCGACCTTGATATACAAACGGGCAAGATCGTCGGACTGATAGGTCCGAACGGCGCCGGCAAAACCACTTTGCTGAAATGCCTGCTGGGACTCGCTTCCTGTGGCGGTGAAATCAAGGTATTGGGTATCGATCCCGTCAGGCACCGGACGCGATTGTTGCAGGAAGTCTGTTTTATCGCCGATACCGCCATATTGCCACGCTGGATGAAGGTCAGCCAGGCCCTGGACTATCTGGAAAACGCCCACCCGCGTTTCCGTCGGGAACTGGCTGAAAACTTTCTGAAAAAGACCAGTATTAAATATAACAAGAGGGTGCAGCAACTTTCCAAGGGCATGATCACGCAATTACACCTGGCGCTGATTATGGCCATCGATGCCCGTCTATTGATACTGGACGAACCGACCTTGGGTCTGGATATCCTTTACCGGAAGGAGTTTTATACCAACCTGATACATGATTATTTCGATCATGAACGCACCATACTGGTGACCACACACCAGGTGGAGGAAATCGAATCGCTGTTGACGGACCTGTTGTTCATCAGGAACGGCCGATTAATCCTGAATACGACCATGGAGGATGTGCCAGGTATCTTTACCGAGGTCCACTGCCGCTCTGACAAATTGGAACGCGCCCGTGCACTCAATCCGATCAGCGAACGGCCGATGCTGGGAGGAGTTGCTTTTATCTACGAAAACAGGGCGCGGGACGAGCTTGAATCACTGGGGGAACTGCGCAATCCCAGCGTCGCGGACCTGTTCGTCGCGAAAATGCAAACACAGGGGGGTAAAGCATGAACGCCTGGCTGGTCCAGTTAAAACGCGAATTCTGGGAACATAATTCGTCATTTGTCATCACGCCACTGGTGATAGCCGTGCTGATTGTTATCGCCGGATGTTACGTGGTCACAATGTATGCCTCGCCTGATTCGGAAATCGGCATGGAACTTTTTGGACAGGTCTACCAGTACGATTACGATTACGGCGACGATGGAGAAGAGGAGGATGGCGAAGCTATCGATTTCTCCGGTCCCGCTGAGACCGTGACCGACACGACACCGGTCGATGATGACAGGGTTGAGTACGTGATCGATTTTACCCGGGGTGAGTTGACCGTCGCAGAAGATACCGATGTCGATGTTTCCCTGCCGGTTTACAGGCAGCGAGTGATCACCATGGGCTTGCATGGAATTCATTCCTTGTTCATGACGATCTTCGCATTTGTTTTATTAAGTTACCTGCTCGGTTGTCTGCATACGGATCGCAAGGATCGGAGCGTGCTATTCTGGAAATCCTTACCGGTGTCGGAACACCGGAACGTCGCTGTCAAGCTCCTGGTTGCAGTGCTGGTAGTGCCATTGCTGGTGACAGTGCTTTCCTGGGCGGTGCAGCTGTGTTATCTGGCGCTGTCGATGATATTCATCTACCGGATCGATGCCGACCCCTGGGAAGTAGTCTGGTCACAGGCGGATATCATGCGCGCGTTCTTTGAACAGGTGAAATACGTCTTGTGGCTGGGGGCATGGTTTTTGCCATTCGACGCCTGGTGGTTGTTTGCCTCCGCCCTGGCCAAACGTTCACCGTTCCTGGTCGCCACGATTCCGTTCGTAGTGATTATCACACTGGAAAAATTATTGTTCGGCGCCTCGTTTACCGGCAGCCTGTTATTGATGCATATGCAGACCGGACTTTCCCAGTTGGGAAGTATCATGGGTGATGAAATGATGGATATCACCAACCCGCGCACTATCAATCTGTTTCTGAATAATACGGAGATGCTGGCTGGTTTCGTGATAGCCGGATTGTTGTTCCCGGCGACCGTCTGGCTGCGCAATCACCGATTTGAAATATAAATTCGCAATAATTATGGAATTCTCGCGCTCCTTACTTACTGCGGCATTGAGACGGGGTAAACTCGGAGCACAGCATGACTGTGGCGTGAAATGAGATGAAGATGAAAAAATTTATACCGCCGATTGCTATTATCCTGGTTGCCGGCGGCGCAACCGCGGCCATGGTCTGGCAAAAAAAGGAAGCGGAGAAAAATCCCGTCACCGAGCCAGTCGTCATGGTGGAGACCGTTAACCTGCATGGCCGGGACATCAATTTCAGCGTGGAATCACAGGGCAATGTCAGCCCGCATACGGAAACTACCCTGGTTTCGGAGATATCCAGTGTGGTTATCGGCGTCTCGCCGAAATTCGTAGCTGGTGGCTTTTTCAAGGAGGGTGAGCTTTTGTTGAAACTGGATCCGGCCGATTATGAAGTCGGCGTACAGCAGTCCCGTGCCAACGTGCTGACCATGAAAGCGAGGCTGGCCCTTGAGGAAGCCCAGGCCGAACAGGCAAAAAAGGAATGGGACATGTCAGGACGGCCCAGAAGCGCTGCGCCTTCGATAGCGTTGCGCACGCCTTATCTGGAGGAAGCGAGAGCCAATCTGCTGTTTGCCGAGGCCGATCTGAAGAAGGCCGAGCGGAAATTGAGTCTGACGGTTATTCGTGCGCCCTATGACGGTATGGTCAAGGAAAAACTGGTTGATATCGGGCAATACGTCACTACCGGCACGCAAGTGGCCAGAACCTTTGCCGTGGATTTCGCGGAAGTGCGCCTGCCACTTACCGACCAGGATATTGCCTATCTGGATTTGCCGAAACCCGCCACCTCGAGTCCGGCTCAGGACGCAACCGGCCCGCTGGTGGATCTGCTTGGCGTCATTGGCGGGATCGAATACCGGTGGCAGGCACGGTTAGTGCGTACCGAAGGAGTAATCGATCAGCTAACACGTGTGCATTATGCGGTTGCCAGGATCGCCGATCCTTACGCATTGAACGATCTCAATGGCCGGCCGCCGTTACCCATCGGCAGTTTTGTCAAAGCCAGCATTCAGGGTATCTCGTTAAAAAACGTCATTGCCGTTCCGATGCAGGCCGTGCGTAGCATGGATCAGGTCCTGGTCAAGGATAGCGATGATCGGTTGCGGATACACCGGGTAAAGATTATCCGCACCGATAAAAACTATGCCTATATCATCGATGAAAACCTGGAAAATCAGGCGGCTATTACCACGGCTGTCTACAACCCTATCGACGGCATGCCGGTTCGTACAGCTGGGGGTTCCTGATAAATCATGGTAATGAATAAACCACATACGGAAATCAAGGGCATTATCGCCTGGTTTGCCGCCAATCCGGTCGCGGCGAACCTGCTGATGATGATAATTATTGTTGCGGGCATTATCTCGGCCTTTACCATCAAGAAGGCCATCATGCCGCAGTTTGAAACCAATATGATTCAAGTCATGGTCCCGTACCTGGGCGCGACGCCGGAAGAAGTGGAGGAGGCCGTCGTGCTCAGGGTCGAGGAGGCCGTGCAGGACCTTAACGGTATCAAGCATATGAACTCAACGGCCCGCGAAGGATTCGCCCAGATCAATCTGGAAGTGGAGCAGGGCGTCGATCTGAACGAAGTGCTGGAACAGGTCAAGGGCAGAGTGGATGGCATTTCCACTTTTCCGGAACAGACTGAGCGGCCGATAGTTGAGAAAATGGAATTCCAGGTGGAGGTCACCTGGATTTCGCTTTACGGAGACATGGAGTTGCAGGTATTGAAGGAAATCAGTCACCAGGTCCGTGATGAATTAATGGCACTGCCTGACGTCAGCCGCATCGACATAATCGGCGATCGGGAATATGAAATCGCCATCGAAGTGTCCGAAAACACCCTGCGCAAATTCGGTTTGACAATGGCGGAAGTGGCGACAGCGGTGCGGCTGGCATCACTTGACATGCCGGGAGGTTCCATCAAAACGGACATGGGCGATATCCTGCTGCGCACCAAGGGTCAGGTCTACACCGGCAGGGAATTCGCCGATATCGCCTTGCGCAGTTATCCGGACGGCACCCGCCTGTTGCTGGGTGACATTGCCACTATCAAGGACGGTTTTGTCGAGACGGAAGGTTATTCCCGGTTTAACGGCAGGCGGGCTATCAATCTGCGCGTCTCCGCCACCGGCGATCAGAGCGTCCTGAAGACCGACGCTGCAGTGAAGAAATATATCAATGAGAAAAAAGCGATACTGCCTGCGGGTGTCTATCTCGATGACTGGGGAAATTCCGCCTACTATCTCAAGGACCGCATGGACATGATGCTGAGGAATATGGCCCAGGGCGCTGTCCTGGTATTTATACTCCTGACCTTGTTCCTGCGGGTACGCATCGCTGTCTGGGTGGTGATCGGTATCCCCATCAGTTTTCTGGGTGCGATCTGGTTCATGCCCATCACACCTTTCCCGGTGGATATCAATATACTGAGCCTGTTCGGCTTTATCCTGGTGCTGGGCATCGTGGTCGACGATGCGATCGTTATCGGCGAGAGTATCTATACCGAGATATCGAACAAGGGTTATAACCTGGATAACGTTATCCGGGGCGCGAAAAGAGTGGCCCTGCCGGTGACATTCGGCGTGCTGACGACAATTGCCGCCTTCGGCCCCATGTTGATAGTCGGCGGCCAGGTCGGACCGGCCTTCGAATCGGTCGGCATGGTGGTCATTTTGTGTCTGTTCTTCTCGCTGCTGGAATCCAAACTGGTATTGCCGGCGCACCTGGCGGCAATGAAATACATTCCGGACAACCCGCAGACACGAAATCCGCTGGTGAAATTACAGCAAAAAGTCGACACGGGGCTGAAAAATTTTATTGAAAATACCTACCAGCCCCTGCTGCTGAAGGCGTTGCATAACCGTTACAATACGATCGCGCTGTTTATTGCCTGCCTGATACTGTCGGTAGGACTGGTGGTCAGCAATATCGTCAAATTCGAATTCTTCCCAAGCGTCCCCAGCGATTTCGTCCAGTCCAATCTGACCATGAATGACGGCACCTCTCCGGAAGCCCGTAACAACGCGCTGGACATCATGGAACAGGCCGTCAAGATGGTGCAGGCAGAGTACCTGCGTGAGCACCCGGAAGAAGCAGAATTTCTCAAATACATTCTGGTTTTTGCCAGTGGTGACCAGGGCGGCGGTATAGTGATGGAATTGAGCAAGCCGGAAGAAAGATCCATCGATGCCAATAAAATAGAGGAACTCTGGCGTGCCAAGGTGGGCTATATTCCCGGTGCCAAGGAGGTACGCTACTATTCCAGTGAAGGTTTCGGCGGTTCCCGGATAAATTTCCGACTGGCCGGCACCAACTACGATCAGATGGAAAAGGCAGCCAGGGAACTGGAAGCCAAGTTAAGGGAATACGATGGCGTTTTCGATATCCGCAACTCCTTTAATCGCGGGGCCGATGAGATCAAACTCAGGATTAAGCCGGAAGCGGAATTGCTGAATCTGACCATGGCGGACCTGGGGCGGCAGGTACGGCAGGCCTTCTACGGTGAGGAGGCGCAACGCATACAGCGCGGACGCGACGATCTGCGGGTCATGGTCCGCTATCCAAGGGATGAACGCCGTTCCTACGCCGATCTGGAATATATGAGGATCAGGACGGCCGATGGTAAAGAAGTGCCGTTCGCGTCGGTTGCTGAGGTGGACTTCGGCCGCAGCTTCACGACCATCAACCGCGTCGACAGGAAACGGACAGTCTCTGTTACCGCTGATACGGATCCGGATAAAATCGAGTCCGGCCAGGTTATCGAAGAGATCAACGAGAACTTCATCCCGCAGCTGATACAGAAGTATCAGGGCGTTGAATCCAACATGCAGGGCTCCAGCCAGGAACAGGAGGAACTGGTGCGGCGCATCGCTATCTTGTTCGGACTGGCCTTGTTCCTGATTTACTGCCTGCTGGCGATCCCGTTACATTCCTATACCCAGCCGTTCATCATCATGTCCGTCATCCCGTTCGGGTTTATCGGGGCGATGATCGGACACATCATATTCGGCAAGACCATCAGTATGATGTCGGTTTTCGGGCTGGTGGCGCTGTCCGGGGTGATTATCAACGACGGCATCGTGCTGGTGGATTTTGTCAACCAGGCCAGGCTGGCGGGTGCGTCCCTTTTTGATGCGGTGGTGCTGGCCACCAGGCAGCGTTTCCGGGCCGTCCTGCTGACGACCCTGACGACGTTTTTCGGTTTGTTCCCGATTATGTTCGAAACCAGCCTGCAGGCTGCGTTCGTCATACCCATGGCCCTGTCACTGGCCTTCGGCATCCTGTTCGGTACGTTCGTCACCCTGATATTGGTACCTTCCCTGTGCCTGGTATTGAACGATGTGCTCGTAGTTATGGGTCTGCAGAAAAGTTATGCTTCCCAGCCGGTACAGGGAGAGTCTTGATGGATATAAATATCCTGCACGTCACCGCTTCCGGGCCGACAAATCGATTGCACCTGCAGCAAGGACGGCACGGTAAATAATCGGTGATGAAGGGCAGGTGCAAGTAAAGATTTGGGTTGGGATGTAGCCGGGTCTCCCTGGTACCCGCGGTAGTCAGGATTTGCACCCGGAAAATCCTGCTGCCGCGGATACCTTTAGTGAGGAATCCGTGTAGCGTTTTGAAACAGGCCGTAACTCATGTTGCCCGGCCTCGAAAAATAAATTCAAAGAATGAGGTTTGAGATAAAATGTTCTGGCAGAAATGTTTTTAGATGATTGATGGTGAGTGATGGACGATTTTATTATCGCTGAAAACCTGAAACACGTTTACAAGGGCGGTACTGTCGCCCTTGACGATGTGAATTTAACGATCGGCACCGGTCTGTTCGGCCTGCTTGGTTCCAATGGCGCGGGCAAGAGTACGTTCATGCGCATCATCTGTACCCTGCTGATGCCGACTCATGGTCGAGTCAGAGTCGGCGGACTGGATGTAGTAGCAGACCGGCGGCAGGTGCGGAAGTTATTTGGCTATTTACCGCAGGAATTCGGCGCCTGGCGTCTGCAACGTGTGGAAGAAGTCCTGAACACCCTGGCGCTGCTCTCCGGCCTGGAGGATGCCAATACCCGCAAACAACGCATCGCGGAAATGCTGGCAGCGGTTGGTCTTGAGAAGGTAGCCGATCGCAAAGTCAAGCATCTCTCCGGCGGCATGCTGCGCCGCCTCGGTGTGGCGCAGGCCCTGGTGCATGAACCCAAAATCCTGATCATGGACGAACCGACCGTGGGACTCGATCCGGAGGAGCGTCTCCGCTTCCGGCAACTGATGGCGGAACTGAGCCGGGATCGGATCATCCTGCTCTCGACTCATATAGTCGCCGATCTGGGTTCGGGTTGTTCCGACCTGGCTTTGATCGATCATGGCAAGGTTCAGTTTCGCGGCTCGCCGTCCGAATTGATCGCGCTTGCCCAAAACAAGGTATGTGAAGTAGCGGTCGCCGAAATCGCCGAAGCGGAGGTGTCGGAACGGATGGAGGTCGTAGCGAGAACGGCAAGGAGTGGAGTCATCACACTCCGCGGTGTGATCAAGGACAGCGCGGTCCCCGCCGGCG
>Ga0209640_10004773_pt1 | contig 11877 bp, 6 predicted proteins | sample RifCSP10_1_FD_184018 | JGI IMG/M metagenome (GOLD analysis project Ga0209640, IMG submission 184018) | Soil microbial communities from Rifle, Colorado - Rifle CSP2_sed 10_1 (SPAdes) (version 2) | ecosystem: Environmental > Terrestrial > Deep subsurface > Rock core/Sediment | place: Rifle... | reverse complement strand
GCTCGGTGAATTGCTTGAAAGATCTGCACAATTGATCCTTGACCGTTTCAACTTCTATCACGTGGGTATATTCATTCTTGATAAGAACAGGGAGTTTGCCGTGCTTGCAGCCTCCCCAACGGAAGCGGGGCGGAGAATGATCGCCGATAATCACAGGCTGCGCGTGAGAGAAGCCGGAATTGTAGAACGTGTTGCAGCAACAGGAGAACCGCGTATTACGCTCGACGCAGGAACGGACCAGATCCAGTTCAATGACCCTGTACTTCCCGATACGCGTTCGGAAATGGCATTGCCTTTAAAGGTGGAAAGCGTTGTTATTGGTGTCTTGGACATTCAAAGCGATCAGCCGCAAGCATTCAACCAGGACGATATAGCCATCCTGCAGGTCATGGCAGATCAACTGGCAACCTCGATCGAACGTACCCGCCTTTCGCAGGAGGCGGAACGGAACCTGAGTGAATTGGAACGCGCTTATGGTCAATATACACGCGAAGGCTGGAAGAAGTTCGGAGACAGTGGTCGGCTCATTAACCAGGGCTATCGATTTGATAATATCCGCATTGAACCAGTCACTGAATTACCCGCCCTTGGAAATGAGGCTCTCGCAACAGGCATGGTCGTTAGATCCAATGGCGCCGATGCAAGCAGTGTCGTTGCCATACCCATCAAATTGCGCGGACAGACTATCGGCGTGGTGAACACAAAACTTAAAGAGGGCTTCGGACAAAATACACTGGCAACCCTCGAATCAGCCGTAGAGAGACTCGCGGCCGCCCTTGAAAGCGCACGCCTTTATGAAGAGGCCAGCCTGCGTGCAGACCACGAACAATCCATCTCACAGGTAACCTCCGCCATCAGTTCCTCCACGGAATATGAGGAGATACTGCGCACCGCAGTCACGGAAATCGGCACGAGGCTGAACGATACCGAAGTTGCCATCCAAATCCTTCGCGATTCTGATGAGCAGAAGACCAGCGGCTAGGAACAATATGCAAAACGCGTTCCGAAAACTCCTGGCGCCCCCTATCTTCCCTGAAGATGAAGACAAGACACGCTCTGCGGCCATTCTCAATGCCATTGGCTGGAGCATTATCGCAATCCTGGTGATACTGCTGGTTATTCGAATTATCCAGGGCCGGGACATAAACCTGGTCGAAGTCAACCTGATCCTGGCGGTAATCACCATAACGATAGCGTTTATACTTTACAGCGCGCGGAAAGGTCATGTTAAGACCGCCAGCCTTCTTTTGGTTGCTACCGTGTGGACCGGCCTCTCATACCTGACATGGGCGGCAGATGGCATACGGGATGTTGCTTTCTTTGGGTATTTCATCCCCATCTTGATGGCCGGCCTGCTGCTTGGCTGGCGAGGGGCAATTGGGTTTATAGTCCTCAGCATTCTTTCAGGTTGGGCCCTGGCGTTTGCAGAAGCAACCCGGATGTTTATCCCCACGTTGGATCAACCCCTGAACTTCGCGCGTGATATATCCAGTATTCTCGCGTTGACCGGGATCCTCATTTACCTGACGATCAACAATCTTCAGGAGGCTCTCAACAAGTCGCGCTCAACAACCCGTCAATTATCTGTTTCCAACAGCGAATTGAATGAACTACGCGTCGACCTGGAGCAACGCGTCGAAGAAAGGACATCTGAACTTAAGAAACGCGCTGCGCAACTGGAGGCAGTTTCAAGCGTCGCGCGAACGATCGCGTCAGTGCAGGATATGAACACGCTTCTGCCCGACATCAGCGAACTGGTCGGTCAGCAATTTGGCTTTTACCACGTCGGTATCTTTTTGATGGATGAAACACATGATTTTGCGATCCTGCGCGCTGCGAACAGCGAAGGCGGCCAGCAGATGATGAACCGACACCACCAGCTTCCCATCGATCCAAACAGCATTGTCGGATACTCAATATCCACCGGCGAACCTCGCCTCGCGCTGGACATTGGAGTTGACTCCGTTTATTTCGACAACCCGGACCTTCCAGCCACTCGCTCCGAAATGGCACTGCCCCTCCGCGCCGCTGGACGAGTGATTGGTGCCCTTGATGTGCAAAGCACTGAAACCAACGCGTTCGCGCAGGAGGATATCGTTGTTCTCGCCACTCTGGCAGATCAGATAACCATCGCCATCGAAAACGCCCGCCTGTTTGGCGAAGCCAGAAAGGCATTACTAGAGTCGAAAACTACGCTCGAAAAATATACCAAGCACGAATGGCGCAACTTTGCCAATCAAGCTGGACATACTGGTTTCATGTTCGATGGAAAACAGGTCATGCCTTTGGATAATCAGACCAGGCGGGAACACATCGGGACGGTTTCCCGGACCGGGAGCCTTTCGCTGGACAAGGCATCTGCCACGATTGCCGTGCCCATCAAATTGCGCGGACAGACGATAGGCGTGCTGGATGTACGTTCGAAAAAGGGTGAACGTGAATGGACCCGGGATGAGATCGCGCTGCTCGAAGCCGCGGCAGAGCGCGCAGCACTCGCGCTTGAAAACGCGCGCCTGGTAGAAAGTGCCGAGCGACGAGCAGCGCGCGAACGCGCTATCGGTGAAATATCCACGAGGATTGGTGCCGTCAGTGGCGTGGAATCCATCCTTCAGACGGCGGTGGAAGAATTGGGCAGAAAAATTGGTGGGGCGGCGGAAGTTATCCTTGAGCTGGACAGTGAAGAGAGTTAACGCCCTGCAACGGTTGAGATCAAAAACATGAACCAAGTTCAAAAATCACCACAGACAGAAGCACAGAACTATGCGCTTGCCGGCGCGGTATTCGGGCTTTTGTTCCCTGTGGTCGCGACCCTGGTAAGGATCGTAACTTCCAATCTGCCCTATGAATTTTCCAGCGTCGTCACTGTTCAAACCAGCGACTCTCTCCTGTGGATCATTGATACAGCACCGATCTTCCTGGGTTTATTTGCTTATTTTGTCGGCCAGCGACAGGACAGTCTGCAAAGGTTGAACAGAGATTTGAAACAAAGGGAAAGCGAGCTGGAGGATATCAGGGCAAATCTTGAGCAAAGTGTCGAGGAACGCACCCAGGAACTGGTTGCTGCAAATCAGCAAACCACCAAACGAGTTGAACAATTGAAGCTGATTGCAGATGTTGCGCGTTCTGCAATATCCGTACAGGACGTCGATCGTCTGCTCCCGCACATGGCGCAATTGATCAGTCAGCGTTTCAACTTCTACCATGTGGGCATTTTTCTTCTGGATGAACAGAAACAATATGCCATCCTGCGCGCTTCGAACAGCCAGGGCGGTTTAAGGATGATCAAAAAGGGTCATCGCCTGAGAGTCGGCGCTCAAGGGATCGTGGGTTATATCAGCGAGACCGGACAGCCGCGCATCGCACTGAACGTCGAGGATGACCTGGTTTATTTCGGCGGTGTGGATTTGCCGAATACGCGCTCTGAGATCGCCCTGCCCCTTAAGTCGGGGGATATCATTCTTGGCGTATTGGACATTCAGTCAACAGACGCAAATGCGTTTTCCGAGGACCAAAGCTCCACGCTATCCATCCTTGCTGACCAGATGGCGATTGCCATCCAAAACGCGATCTCCCGTGAACAATCGCAAAGAGCATTGATGGAAGCCGAAATCGCATCAAGACAAGCGGCAGGTCAGGCGTGGAGACGGTACAGGGAGACGCTCGAGGGGCGAGGCTATCGCTATGACGGAGTCAGATCTGAGCCGTTGAAAGAAGCGAGCGCGTCTTCCGCGTCCAACGATATGTTGAATCTCCCCGTGCGTTTGCGCGGTCAAACGATCGGCCATCTTAAATTAAACCACCCTGATGCTTCACACGCATGGACGGAGGATGAACTTGCCATGGCAGAGGCAACTGCGGAACGCGTTGCGCTTGCGCTGGATGGCGCCCGCCTGCTCGAGGATGCGCAGAAGCGGGCCGCGCGCGAAACCTTCCTTTCAGATATTACCGCTAAACTTGGCGCATCCTTCCAAATGGATTCCATTTTGCGCGATACCGTGGAGGAGCTGGGGCAAACGCTCAAAAACTCCACCGTTACCTTCCAGCTGGTGAACCCATCGGAATCGATCAGCACGGAAGAGCAAAAGCATAATGGCAGCTTTGCGGGCGAGAAGAAATCGGAGTAAGCGATGACAGCGAAAGGAAGCCCGAAGACAACCCGGCCCTACACAAAATGGCTTTCGCGCGCCTGGCAGTTCCTGTCCCGGCCGCATCCGTCCATCCAGAAGGTTGGCCAAAGGCGACGCGCGCAGCTTTCAGCGATGATCTCGTTGATCCTGACTGGCTTGTTCATTTTGGCATTGCTTTTTAGGCCCGGTTCGTACAGCGCCTTCATCGCTTTCCTCATCATCAGCGCAATAACCTATTGGTTAAGCCGCACACGCTATCATCGTGCAGGCTCCTATTTTTTTTCATACGGAATTACATCGCTTGCATACATCTCGCTCATTTTGGGAACGACGAGCAGTTTTGAGGCGGCTATTACGACTTATGCACATATTGCAATTATCGGGGCCAGTATCATATTGTCATTAAGAGACTTCGTGATTCTGGTCATCTTATCAACCATTGCCACATTTGCCGCGCCGATGTATTCGAATGTGCCCGTAACATATCAGGATCAGGATTTCTTTAGGATTGCCGGTACATTTATGTCCATAGGTTTCATCCTAATTGGAGTCAATATCTTCCGCGCTCAAGTTGAAAGGGATCGCCTGAAAGCCGCGCAGGATCTCAACCGCGAACTTACGGATATCAAAACAAATCTCCAGCAACGTGTGGAGGATCGTACTGCCGAACTTGATGCGGCGAACCAACAGACTTCCCGCCGGGCGCTGCAACTCCAGACGATCACGGAACTGTCAGAATCCATCGCTCAATTGAAGGACCTGAACGATATTTTCCCTGCCGTCACAAGCCTCATCAGCGACCGCTTTGGCTTTTACCATGTGGGCATATTTCTAGTGGATCGGGATCGTGAATTCGCGGTCCTGCAAGCCGCCAACAGCGAGGGCGGAAAACGGATGCTGGCCCGCAGCCACCGCTTGAGGCTGGGAACGGGAGTGGTGGGCTTTGCTGCACAAACGGGACAACCCCGCATCGCGCTGGATGTTGGGACTGATGCCGTTTTCTTTGACAATCCCGACCTCCCCAACACCCGATCGGAAGTTGGGTTGCCGTTGAAATCCCGAAGCGACACGGTAGGTGTGTTGGATGTGCAAAGTACCCAGGCTGGCGCGTTCTCGAACGAAGATTTGCAGGTGCTCACAGCCCTCGCAAACCAGGTGGCGATTGCGCTCGAGAATGCACGCCTGTTGACCGAAACTCGCGCGGCGCTCAGACAAGTGCAGGAAGTCCATAACGAATTCACGCGGACGGAATGGAGCCAGATAGTGTCCCGCGCCGGACAGCGGGGCTTCCGCTATCAAACAGGGCGCATCGAAGTGCTGGAGAAATCACTGCAAAGTCCCGAAATCAATTCGGCGGTGCAGAGTGGTGATATCGTAACGAAACCGGACGAGGGGTCCAGTGGGAAGCGTGCTGCAGTGGCAGTCCCGGTTAAGCTGCGTGGAGAGGTGATCGGCATCCTGCATGTCGAATCAAACGATCCGGACAGGGAATGGCACGAAGACGAAGTAAATCTGGTGCAGGCAGTTGCCGAGCGTGCAGCGTTCGCCATGGAAAACGCACGCTTGTTTCAGGATGCCCGCCGGCGCGCCGCAAAGGAACGGCTGATCTCAGAAGCGACCTCACGCATCAGTAGTGCCTTTAATATAGAGAATATTTTGCAAACAACCGCGGAAGAATTGGAAAGGGTGCTGGGAGGCTCCGAAGTATTGATCCGGTTCCAGAGCAGGGAGCAGTCGTGAATTTAGACCAGAATCCCTTCACCGATCCTGAAACGAAACGACAGGCTCGTAATACGATTCTCATCAGCGCCATTACTGCGCTAACTCTCGGCGTGGCAGCTATTTATGTCCTGTTAGGTGACTCGGCTGCCCAGTTATGGTCGATTTTGCCAGTCTTCCTGGCGTCTCTTCTTGCCATCTGGTTATCGAGGACAGGCAGGCACACGATCGGTGGAATCGTACTGATTAGCGCGGTCATGCTTCAAACGATTACCGCCCCATTGATTGAGAGTGGCTTGGGCGTTTCCAGCGCGATTGGATCAGTTGCCATGATCGGTGGCGTCGGTCTTATGACATTCCCACGTCGATACGTTGGGCCCCTACTCATGACAGGCCTGGTCACCGGAATGGTGGTTATTCTCGTAGACTTGTTCGCTCCCGCGGGACGGCCGGCTGCTGATTCTACAGAAATACGCTGGCTTTTTACTCTTCTTGTTTTTGGGATATTTGCCTTCCTGTTTGCACGGGAGTTTTATGCGCTCGATATTCGCACAAAAATAGTATTGGGCATTTTGGCGACCGGAGGGGTTTCGTTGGGCATTCTGGCTTTCTTTGCATTTGATCGTGCCGGGCAGACAATCGATACACTTTCCGGACGACTTGAAACAAGCGTAAGGCTTCTGGCCGAAGAACAACTAATCAATACCGTCTTCACTGGAGCCAGCCTCGCAAATGAGTCATTTGAAGATATTATGGACGAAGTTGTGGGACTAGCTCACTATTGGGCTTCCCTTCAAAACCAGCGACAGGTTCTGCGCCAGGGTGGTTATTGGGATGCCAGCACAAACCTGGTCCAATTGGGAAGCGGACAATACGGCAATTCATCCACCGATGTCTCCTCTGTATTTGTCCCGGTAAATGCAGTTGTGGATGATTCTCTGTACGCGGATCTAAACACATCCGCCTATCTCGATTTTCACGCCCCCGGAATAATGGAAACACACCCCTCACTTCTGGCAGTCTATGCAATTGACACGAAAGGTGTCACGCGATACTACCCGAACATCGATCTGGCATCAATTCTTCCTCCCGACTTTGACGCGACCCAAAGGCCGTACTACGTGATCACATCTCCACTTTTTAACCCACAAAGACTTCCCCGCTGGACGATTCCCTATATCGATGCAGCTGGCGGCGGCCTGGTTGTGACGGTTGCAGCACCAGTCTACATTGGAGATGAATTCAGCGGTGTAGTAGCCGCGGACATGACCATGGAAAACATAACCGGGCAGATCAGATCATTAAAGATCGGGCAAACAGGTTACTCGTACATGATCGACGGCGCGGGCCGCATCATCTCAATGCCTCCAGCCGGCTATGAGCTTTTTGGCATACAACCCGAGGACATAAATACTGATGAATTCTTCAAGCAGACCATCCTTGGAGAGGGCAGCGATGAACTACAGGTAATTACACGCCGCATGGTCGCAGGTGGGAGTGGGCTTCTCATTGTCCAGGTAAACGGCGTCGACACCTATGTATCCTTTTCGCCGATCAAGGCGAATGGTTACAGTGTAGCGCTGGTGGTTCCCGTTTCAGAATTACAAGGAGCGATCGTTACCGCGCACAATGAAACGCAACTACAGATACAGTCCGCAGTGAGGCTCGCAACTGTCATTTTCTTTGCCTTGCTGTTGGTTGCCATCCTGATCAGCCTGGGTGTTGGACAAGTCATCGCCGCACCGATTATTCGTCTGACCCAAACTGCAGATCAAATCGTTGGCGGGGATCTTACGGCACAGGCAAACGTTGCTTCACGTGATGAGATCGGAACGCTCGCGCAAGCTTTCAACACCATGACATCCCGTCTGCGCGGAATACTTGAAGGGCTGGAGCAGCGTGTGGCAGAACGAACCTCCGAGTTGGCATTAGCAAATGAAAAGAATGAGCGCCGCGCCAGACAATTTGAATCCATTGCACAGGTAGCAAGCACGATCAGTTCAAGGCGCGATATGAATAGCCTGTTACCGCAAATCACTGCGGCCATCAGCAGTCAGTTTGGTTTCTATCATGTAGGCATCTTCCTATTGGATTCGCGCAGGGAATACGCGGTACTCAGCGCGGCCAACAGTGAAGGTGGGCAAAAAATGCTGGCGCGCAACCACCAGTTAAAAGTCGGTGAGACCGGTATCGTCGGTTTTGTGACCGGCACAGGAAAACCACGCGTGGCGCTGAATACCGGTGAAGATGCCGTTTTCTTCAAAAATCCAGATCTGCCTGAAACGCGCTCAGAAATATCGCTCCCCCTCCACGCTGGCGATGAGCTCATTGGCGCGCTCGATGTGCAGAGCACCAAGCCCAATGCCTTCGATCGGGAAGATATAAACATCCTGATTACGCTTGCAGATCAGGTAAGCATCGCCATTCAGAACGCCAGGCAATACGAGGAAACGCGCAAGGCGCTGGCTGAAGCCGATTCACTGTCCCGACAGTCCGTCCAAACAGGATGGCAGCAGTTCACGCACAGTCAAAAGCTGGCTGGCATTCGACGCAGCGGCGCAAGGGCCACACTGTTGTATGGAAAAGACGATGAGCTCAAAGGCGAAAACGATTTGAAATGGTATCAAGCCGAATCTGAGGCCAGAGGCGTTTCCTTATCCCTGCCGATTAAACTGCGCGGCGAAGTAATCGGATCAGTGGATGTGCGTGCTCCAGACAACCGAAAGTGGGAGCAGGATGAGCTGGATATTGTGACAGCGATTATCGAGCGCGCCGCGCTTTCTTTGGACAACGCCCGTCTGTTACAGGAATCGCAGGGTCGCGCCGCAAAAGAGGCGAAGATAGGCGAAGTCACGGCAAAGATTGGCGCCTCCATTAATATACGCAACGTGTTACAAACTGCTGTGGAGGAATTGGGCCGCGCGCTACCTGGCTCGGAAGTGGTTATTCAATTTGAGCAGAATGAAAGCAAATAGAGATAACCGGGAGTCGATCGGTTTACCATTAGGTGAGATGATGTTGAAACGAATAGCCGGAATATTTGCCCCTCCTGTCTTCCCGGAAGACGAGGACAAAACTCGCAAAGCGAGGTATGCCAACGCCATTGCATTGACATTTATCGTCATTGCGCTTGGATATGAAATAGGCGCACGTTCTATCAGGAGATATACTGGCCTGGATACCTCAGACCTGATACTGATTGCGCTTGCCATCACGATCCTGGCGGGTTGGATACTTCTAAAACGAGGCCATTTACGATTCACCTCCATTCTGCTTGTGGTTTTGATCTGGGCCGCATCCAACGGCATTGCAGTAGCCGGATCTGGCGTTCGAGACTCATCGTATCTGACAAACTTTTCGATTGTGGTAATGACGGGTTTATTGCTTGGCTGGCAAGCCTCCGTGGTTGTCACAGTTGCGAGTGTTCTCTCAGGCTTTGGACTGGCTTATGCTGAAGAGATCGGGTTGATCACTACGATCTCTTATCCACCCACCGCTTTTGCTCAGGACCTAACCTTCATTTTTGGTTTGAATACGGTCCTTATATACTTATTGATCGGCGGCCTGGAGAAGGAAATAAGAAGATCCAAAACCAGCCTGAAAGAACTGGGATTATTGAATATCAATCTCACTCATGCTCAAACCGATTTAGAGAAGCGCACCACCGAACTAAGTCAGCGCGGACTGGAATTGGAATCCGCGAACGAACAGATTCAGCGCAGAGCCGCACAATTTGAGGCGCTGGCAGAGGTAACGCAAGCCATCACATCCGTTCGCGACCTGCAGGAACTTTTGCCAGGTATTGCAGCAGTGATCAGTGAAAAATTTGGCTTCTACCACGTTGGCGTCTTCCTGCTTGACGAGGCCCATGAGTACGCTGTGTTGAGCGCAACGAACAGTGAAGGTGGCAGGCAGATGCTCGAACGCAGGCACCGCCTGCTTGTGGGTAAACAAGGCATCGTAGGGAATGTCACTGCAACCGGGGAACCACGCATTGCCATGGATGTGGGCGTGGATGCAGTCTTTTTTGATAACCCTGAACTGCCGGATACTCATTCCGAGATGGCGCTTCCCCTAAAAAGCGCCGGTCTGGTGGTCGGTGCATTGGATGTGCAAAGCACGGAAAGAGGCGCGTTCACAGATGAAGATGTTCAAATGCTTGGCTTGCTGGCCAATCAGGCAAGCCTTGCCATCGAGAATGCACGCCTCTTCGATGAAACTCGAAGCGCACTGGCTGAGGCAGAGGCAGTGGGTCGTCAATTAACGCGCGAGGTGTGGGGGCACCTTCCCGCTGAACATAATCTGCTCGGATATCGATACAGCCTATCCGTCGCGTCACCGCTTGAAAAGCCGGTCGAATTAGCGGATTCGGGTAAAGACACGCAAACGGAATCAAGCCGCGTTGCAGTCCCGATCACGCTGCGCGGTGAAACCATAGGCACGCTGGTCGTGCAATCCCATTCATCAGAAGTTCTGAATCGGGATCAGATCGATCTTATTAAAGCAGTAGCGGAACGTGTGGCCTTATCCGCCGAAAACGCCCGCCTGTTCGAGGAAACATCACGCCGCGCCGAGCGCGAACGATTGGTTACAGATATTACTGGCAAGATCCGAAGTGTTCACGATCCACAAACGATGATTCAGACCGCGATGGAAGAACTACGCAATGCTCTTGGTGCAAGCCGCGTGGAGGTCATTCCCCAGGCTGTGAAAGACAAAGAGCTGCTCGACCATGAAACCGAGGAAATATGACATATATAATTGCTGTTTCAAATGAAAAAGGCGGTGTCGCCAAGACAACCTCCACTCTCTCGCTGGGCGCGGCGCTTGCAGAATTGAACCATCGCATCCTTGTGATTGATCTCGATCCGCAATCCAACCTGAGCCTCGCGCTCGGACTCGAAAGAGGAGAGGCGGAGATCACAACCGCCAATATACTAATCGAAAGCGCGGTGGTCAAAACTGCAATCCGCAAAACCGGTGTGGAAAACCTGGACCTGGTCCCCTCGAACGCGCGCATCGAGAATGTCGAACAGCATTTACCCATGCGGAGTCATTACCTGACAACGCTTCGCAACGCACTTAAAGCGGACCCGCTTCCCTATGACTATATTCTGCTTGACTGCCCTCCGGCGCTCGGCGCCATCACGCTTAATGCACTCTCCGCAGCAGACTTGCTGATCATTCCCACACAGGCCGAGTATTTTTCAGCCTATGCGTTAAGGAATATGATGGGCTCCATCCGACGCGTGCGAGAGGAAAGCAACCCGAATCTTGCATACCGAATCCTTGTCACCTTACTAGACCGCCGCAACCGTACGCATCGCAACATCTTTGAACAATTACAGGCAACGTTTGGGCAGGGTGTTTTTACGACAGTAATCGAAATAGACACAAAGCTTCGCGAAAGCCCGATTGCCGGCATGCCCATCACGCAATACAAACCGACGAGCCGGGGCTCACAGCAATACCGCGTACTGGCCCAGGAGTTAATCGAATATGCCAAAGAAGAAGCCAATCGCCAAAAGGCTCGATAAATTATTCGAAGACATCAAGCCGGAAGGAGCCGCTGCGCAGCCCACACGCGCCTCGCGCAAGGACATGATGGAGGAAAAGACTTCCTCCTCGGTTGAAGTTCCGGCTTCCCAATCTACGCGCCCGGTGGAGATGGTGAAGCGCGCCGCCCAAAATGAACTGGCTCTGTCACTGGCGTTTCAAACTGGGCAAAACAACTGGGCTACTTTGCAGGTGGTGGATGAAACGGCTCCCCGCGCCTGGAGCCAGGACGAACAGTTACTGGTCAAACAGGTTGCAGACCAACTTTCTCTGGCGCTCGAAAATGCGAGACTGTTCCAGGAAACCCAGAAGTCCGAGGCAGAACTGCGCGCCCTGTTTTCCTCCATGCAGGATGTGGTGCTGATCATTGACAAGGATACCCGTTACGTACGCATCGCGCCGACCAACCCGGCAAGGCTTTTCCGCCCGCCGGAGGAATTGCTGGGTCAGCGAATGGACGAGATTCTGCCGCCTG
>Ga0209640_10004770_pt1 | contig 11883 bp, 8 predicted proteins | sample RifCSP10_1_FD_184018 | JGI IMG/M metagenome (GOLD analysis project Ga0209640, IMG submission 184018) | Soil microbial communities from Rifle, Colorado - Rifle CSP2_sed 10_1 (SPAdes) (version 2) | ecosystem: Environmental > Terrestrial > Deep subsurface > Rock core/Sediment | place: Rifle... | reverse complement strand
CGATGGGTACATCGGCAACGTGGATCGTGTCTTCATCGAGGTGGTCTCGCCCGTCGCTCCGCCCGCCGAGATGGCCACTCCGACGCCCGCCGCCACGCCGACCGAGCCGCCACCGAGCCTGCTTCCCTCACCGAGTCCGGCTGCTTCGGCAAGCCCGCAAGCCTCGACCGGACCAGGCGGGATCGGATCGGGCGGCCCGACGTCGGGGGGCGGCGGCTATCGGCAGCCGGGCACGCTGGTCCCGGGGATCACCACGACCATCCCGGGGCCGGCGGACGTCTCGGCCGACCCGTCGATCGTCGGGGCGAACCTGTTGCTCGCGGCGCTCGTCATGGTCATGCTCACGATCGCCACGGAGCTCCTGAACCGAAGCCTCGGCGATCTCGAACCGATGCTGTCCGGCCGGTTCGCCATCGTCGGCAGACTGCAGCGTGCCATCGCGCGCCTTGATGCGGTCACCATCCAGCGACTCGCTGCGCGGCGTCACCGCCTCGTGGACGCCGCCCGGCTCGCCGGAATCGCGGCATTCTACGGGTTCGCTTTCGCCTTCCTCGACCCGACATGGGACCCCTTGACGGTCCCAGGCGCGTGGCTCGTGGTGATGATGGCGATCGCCGTCGGCGTCGTCGGGCTCGGCGGTGACATCGCCGCTTGGGCCGTCGGCCGGCGGTGGGGCGTCGTCGGCGACCTCGAGATCCGGGCCGGCAGCCTGCTCGCGGCGGTCGGCTCGACGCTCGTCTCGCGGGCCATGGTGCTGGTCCCAGGCATCATGATCGGCAGCCCGGAGGTGATCGAAGTCGATCCGGATCGGGTGGACCGGAGGCGACTTGGAACGATCGCCGCGGTCGGCGTGGGAACCGTCCTGCTGATCGGGCTCGCTTCATGGGGGCTGTTGGTAGCGATCTCGTCACTGCGGGGGACCGGCGCGGGCCTCGACCCGGCGCTCGGCGGCGTGGAGGCCTTCCTGCTGCTCGTCTTCGCCTTCGCGGTCCAGAACGGCTTCGTCCAGCTCCTCTCGCTCCGGCAGAGCGGCGGGCTCGCGCTGCGGCGAACGCATCCCATCTGGTGGGGCGTCGCCCTGCTGCTCGTCACGTTCACGCTCTGGCACACGCTCGTGAATCCGACGGGCGACCTGGCGTCCGCCGTGCGGACCAGGAACGTCCTCGCGTTCCTGGTGGCCGCCGGTCTTGTCCTGTTCGCGAGCCTTGCGGTCTGGGTCGGGACGCGGCTGGCCTGGCTGCGCCTCGCTCAGCCCGTTGACACCGCGGCCGTCCGAGCGATCGACCTGCAACATACGTTCAGGCTCGGACCGAAAGCGCTCGCCGAGAAGCTGGGCGTCGACACCGGGCTGGCGAAGGCGCTCCGATGGTATCTGGGGATTGAGGCCGACCCGGCGTGCCGCCACGATTTCGTGTTCGGCAGCACGAAGCTACCGATGTACTCCGATAAGGCCCTCGAGCGGATGCGCGAGGCCATCGCGGGCGGGACGAACCTCAATGACGTGCGTCGGGCCTACCAGGCTGCAGGTCGTCCCTGACAAGTGAGGATCCCAAGTGAACGCCACGCTGCGGTCACGATCCTCTGAACTCGGCTGAGACGCACGAGACGCCTACTTGGCGTCCGGTAGGCGGTAGCAGCTTGCCAGGACACCCTCGGACTCAGGCGGCTCGGGCGTAGCCCCCAGTTCTCCGCGGCCCACTATGGGTATGGTTGTAAGTACGGCCCCGAGACCTGCCGGGGACGCCAGACCCAGGTGGCGCCCGGGGGTTCAGGCCGGCGTGCCCACCAGGTGCGGCATCACCCGAGCCGGCTCTTCGCTGCGCACCCGCTCGCGGGGCTCGCGCACGACCAGCACCGAGCAGCGCGTGTGGAGCAGGACCTTGCGCGCCACGCTGCCGAGCGCGAGGCGCGGCAGGGCGGAGAGGCCGCGCGATCCGGTCACGATGAGATCGGCGTCGTCCTCCAGCGCAGCGCGCAGGAGCTCCTCGGCCGGATCGCCCTCGCGCAGCTCGACCGTCGGTCGCAGGCCGACACCCGCCAGATCCTCGCAGGCTCGCTCCGCGACCTGCTCGAGGTGGCCGCGCCGCGCATCAAGCGTGGAGTCGCGCAGCTCCACCCAGGCCGGGTAGAAGGCGGCGCCCATCGAGACCGCCCAGCCGGGTGGCGGCTCGGCGACCGACACGACACGCGCGGGGAGGCCGGCGAAGATCGGCCAGGCCGAGAGGGTTGCGATCGCGCGCTGTGCACTGCTCGAGCCGTCGACGCCGACGACGAGCCGATGCACGACAGGCCCGCGGGCAACCAGGACCGGGCAGCCGGCGTGGTCGACCACCTCGGTCGACACCGAGCCGACCAGCACGGTCGCGAGCGGCCCGTGGCCGCGGCTGCCGATGACGATCAGGTCGGGCTGCATGGCGTGGGCCTCATCGAGGAGGGCCGATGCGGGGCGTCCGCGGACGACGCGCGTCTCGATGATCCGATCGGAGGCGCGCAATGGTGCGGCGGCGAGCAGGAGGCCCTCCTGGAGGTCGGCGAGCAGGAGCTCGTCCGCCTCGCCGGGGTCCGGGGCCCCGAACAGGTCCGGGCCGCGCTCCAGGGCGGCGACGAGGGTGATGGCAGTGCCGGCCGGCCACGGCAGGTGCGCAACGAGGTCACGGGCTGCCTCGGCCCCGGCCGATCCGTCGAAGGCGAGCATGACGCGCATGGCTGGCATCTCCCATCTCGATATCCGGCGGGCGGCCGGCGCGGGCAGGGCTCCCGCACCGGGCCCGCATCAGCGTGGCGTCGGGCGGGACGAGCCGTGAAGGGCCATCGGTCGCGAACGGACGGGACCGATGTCCCACGCATCGATCCAGTCGGCTGTCGCGGACCGTCCGCCCCTGGGTAGACCATCTGCGGCAAGGATTGGCAACGCCGCGACGAGAGGGCACCGATGGCGCGCATGGCGCCGGAGCAGGCCTGGGTCGTCTGCCTCGCGGAGACGCGGATGGTGGTACGGCGCGCCGTGTTGTGCCCGTTGCGCGGGCGCGTCCCGGCCAGCGCCTGCCAGGACTGTCATCTCCTGGTGACGAGCTCGATCGAGCGAGCCCGCGGCGGGTGGTGCAGCGCTGGGCGGTCGCTCGCCTCAGGCGGCGCCTGGGATGGCCTCTCCGAGCAGCTCGAGGCGGATCGCCTCGCTGCCCGGCTCGAGTGCGTGGCAGGTCCAGGGGAGGCCGCTGTGCTCGAGGAGGGCGTGGATCGCCTGGTTGCCGGTCAGCATCGTGGCCTCCAGCGCGACCACGCCACGGCGACGGGCAGAGGCGATGCCGGCGTCGACCAGCGCCCGCCCGATGCCGCGGCCGCGCCACGCGTCGGCGACCGCCGCGGCGATCTCCTCCACCCGCTCCCTGCGCGTCGGCAGCGGCTCGAGGCACACGTGGCCGATGATCTGGCCTTCCGGGTCGACGGCGACCCAGCCGTCGCCGCCTCGCCGCCGGACGCGGGCGAAGCGCTGCGCCTGGAGGTCGCTGATCGAGCGGCACGCGCCGAAGAAGCGGCTGCGACGGCTCTCCGCTGAGAGCGCGGCGTAGAACGCGACCAGCCCTGGCGCATCGCCGCGGCGGATCGGTCGGATGCGCGGGCGCCTGGCTGCCATGGGACCATCCTTGCGCTCGGCCACCGTCCCCGGCGAGTGCCGTTCGACCCGTCGCGCCCGGCCGCTCGGTCCCGGCCGGCATGCCCTTCGTCACTCACGCCCGGCGCGGCCCGGCCCCTAGACTGCTGGGCATGCGAATCGTCACCGCCGATGAGGCGGTCGCCGGCATCCGCTCCGGCCAGCAGGTCTTCGTCCACGGCGGCGCGGCAACGCCGTCGGTCCTGCTCGACGCCCTGGTGGCCCGTGCCCCGGAGCTCGAGGCGGTGAGCATGGTCCACTTCCACACCGAGGGGCCCGGGCCGCACCTGGCGCCGGAGATGGCCCCGCACTTCCGGCACAAGGCGCTCTTCATCGGCGGCAATGCGCGGCTCGCCGTGAACGAAGGGCGCGCCGACTACGTCCCGATCTTCCTCTCCGACGTGCCGGACCTGTTCACCTCGGGCACCCTGCCGCTCGACGTCGCCCTGCTCAACGTCACCCGCCCCGACGAGCACGGCTTCTGCTCGCTGGGGACCAGCGTCGACGCCGCGCTCGCCGCATCGCGCACGGCCGGGGTGGTCATCGCGCAGCTCAACGCCGCAATGCCGCGGACCCTGGGCGACACCTTCATCCATGTCTCGCAGATCCACCTCGGAGTGGAGGTCGAGCAGCCACCCTACGAGCGCGCCGAGGCTCCGCCGAGCGATGTCGAGCGGCGGATCGGGGAGCACGTCGCCGGCCTGGTGGAGGACGGCGCCACGCTGCAGCTGGGGATCGGCGCCATCCCGTCCGCCACCGCCCTGGCGCTGCACGACAAGCGTGACCTGGGGATCCATACCGAGATGTTCACCGACGCCGTGATCGACCTGGTCGAGCGCGGCGTGGTTACCGGGGCTCGCAAGGAGATCAACCGCGGCAAGATCGTGTCGGCCTTCCTGATGGGCACGCGCGCGCTCTATCGGTTCGTCGACGACAACCCGATGGTCGAGCTGCGGCCGGTCGACTACACCAACGACACCGCGGTCATCCGCCGCTTCAGCCGGATGGTCGCCATCAACTCGGCGATCGAGGTCGACGTGACCGGCCAGGTCGTGGCCGACTCCATCGGCTCGCGCTTCTACAGCGGCGTAGGCGGGCAGATGGACTTCATCCGCGGCGCCGCCCTGGCGCCGCAGGGGCGCGCCATCATCGCGCTGCCCTCGACCGCCGCCAAGGGCACGGTGTCGCGCATCACGCCGATGCTGCAGGCAGGCGCCGGGGTGGTGACCACGCGGGCCCACGTCCGCACCGTGGTGACCGAGTACGGGATCGCCGAGCTGCACGGCCGGACCGTGGCCGAGCGCGCCCGGGCGCTGATCGCCATCGCGCACCCCGACTTCCGCGATGAGCTGCTGACCCGCGCCCGGATGACGCACTACCTGTAGGTCAGAGGCCGGTGATCCGCTGCGGGGCCAGTCGCGGCCCGTAGCGCGGGGCGCTGATGCCGCTGGCCTCCAGCAGGCGCTGGACGCGCCCCCGCTGTCCCCGGTAGGGCTCGAGCAGCTCGAGCATGCGGGCATCGTCCGCCCGCGGCTCGCGGGCCAGCGCCCAGGCCACCAGGTTGGGGAGGTGGTAGTCGCCCACGCTCACGGCATCGGGGTCGCCGAAGGCAATCCGTCCAACCTCGGCCAGCGTCCAGGGGCCGATGCCCGGCACCGCGCCCATCCGGGCGTAGGCCTCCGCCGGGGATCGGCCCTCGAGGCGCGGAGCCAGCCGTGCCGCCACCCGGATCAGGTCGGCGCGACGGCGCTCGAGGCCGAAGCGGTGGAAGGCGAAGTACGGCTGTGCCGCCAACAGCTCCGGCGTCGGCGGCAGCCGAAGCCGTGCCGGGCCCGGCGCGTCCTCGCCGAAGGCGGCGATGATCCCGCGGAACGCTGCCCGCGCCTCGATCCCGGCCACCTTCTGCTCGCAGATCGCCGGCAGCAGCGCCTCGAACGGGCGGTTGGTGCGCGGCAGGCGCAGCCCGGGGAAGCGACGCGCAAGCTCGCCGATCAGGCGATGCCGCGGCACCAGGGCGCCGGGCTCGTCGTGGACGCCGACCAGGTCCGGCGCCCCGTCCACCGCCACGGCGGCGCCGGGGCCCCAGGCCGCGACCGCGATCCCGCCGGCGTCCGAGCGCAGGCGAAGCGTGGCCGGACCTGCCGGCGTGCGGGTCGCGCGCCAGATGCAATCGGGCGCGATGCGGATGGTCGGGTCGCCCCGGCCGTGGGCGATGGGGGCCAGGGTCGCGACGAGGTCGATCGGCGCCGTGAGGGCGATGAAGCCCTCCGCCTCGGGCTCCGCCACGGTCAGCGGTGCATGCTGAGCACGACCGGCGCCTCGGAGCGCTGGGCCGCCTCGAAGTCCTCCCGCGAGCGGATGCCCCGGTAGCCCTCGGCCACCATGATCTGCCCGCAGATCCCACCCAGCGAGTTGCCCGGCCCAGGCAGGACAAGGAGGTCCGGCGCCTCCTCGCGCAGCGCGACGCGCAGGCTGACCGCGAAGCGGAAGGGGGTGGTCACCTGCTCGGTGAGCGTGTAGTCGCGCAGCGCGGCCGGGTCCGTCGACCATGGCGACCAGCGGGCGCCGCGCCCATCGATGAGGGTCGCACCCGGCGCCCGCCAGTCGAGGCCGGAGAGCCGCTCGGTCGCCGCCGCGGCCACATGGGCCACCAGCGGGGTGTGGTACGGCCCGTGCTGCGACAGCCGCAGCGGGAAGAGGCGCTCGCCGACGCGCACCGGCGCGAGGCGCCCGAGCAGCCGTTCGACGCCCGCCTCGTCGCCCGCCAGCACCGCGTATGCGCCGAGGTCGATGCTCTCGTGCACGTGCCCGTCGCCGTTCGTGCCGGGGTCTGCCAGCACGTCCGCCACCGCGGCCCGCAGGACCGGGTCCGGCCGCCAGGCGGCGTCGGCCAGCGGATAGATGACCTGGCCCCCCGGCCCGCCGTCGGGAAGCGGCTCCTGCTGGAGGATTGCCATCTCCTGCACCAGCCGGAACGCGTCGTCGAAGGGGAGCGCGCCGGCCACCGCCAGGGCGGTGTACCAGCCCAGCGAGTTTCCGATCACCGCCGTGATCCGGTAGTCGGCCACGGCGGCCTCGGCGTCGAGCATCGAGACCAGGAAGATGAGGGGCGAGGCGTGGATCGGCTGCAGGTGGCGGGCCGGGTCGAACCGCTCGGACCGGTCGAGATCGAGCAGCGGCTCGAGGCCGTAGCCGGCGCGCAGCTGCTCGGCCCGGACCACCCATGGGTGGTCGGGCGGCAGCGAGCCGAGGGAGGCGGCCGCGTACGAGCCGCGACCCGGGCAGGCCAGGACGGCGCGCGGCGTCATGCGTAGAGGCGGCCGCTGACCGTGGTCAGCGCCGCGGCCACGATCTGGTCGGTCCCGACCAGGACGGCGCTGGTGGCCGTCCCGAGCGGGACGAAGCTGTCGACCGCTCGCACCGACCACAGCCGGCGGCCGATCCCCGCCTCGGCCAGGTCGGCGATGATCGCATCGGCCACGCCGCCGCCGGTCCGGCGGCACTCGTCGACGACCAGGACCGCGCCGATGTCGGCGGCCTGCTCGCGGATGGCACGCTGGGGGAGGGGGTTGAGCCAGCGCAGGTCGAGGACGCGGGCCGCGATCTCGTGCTGCTCACGCAGGCGCCGGGCAGCCTGGAGCGAGAGGCGCAGCCCGTTGGCGTAGCTGACGATGAGCAGGTCGGCGGTGCCGGTGTCGAGTGGGCCGTAGATCCCGACCTCATCGGGCAGGAGCGTCGCCGGGGGCGGCGTGTACTCGGTCAGCCAGCCGCCGTCGCCATCGGCCTCGAGGTCCTTCTCGTGGTAGAGCGCGATCGGCTCCAGGAAGACGACGACCCGCCCGTCCTCAGCCGCCATCCCGATCGCGCCGCGCAGCATGCGGGCCGCGTCGTCGCCGCGCGCCGGAGCGGCCAGCACCAGGCCGGGGATGTCGCGCAGGGCGCCGATGCTGTTGTCGTTGTGGAAGTGGCCCCCGAAGCCCTTCTGGTAGGCGAGGCCGGGGACGCGGACCACCATCGGGTTGCGGAACTGCCCCGAGCTGAAGAACTGGAGCGACGCCGCCTCGCCCCGAATCTGGTCGAGCGCGTTGTGCAGGTAGGCGAGGTACTGGATCTCGGGGACCGGGAGCAGGCCGAGGTGGGCGGCGCCCTGGGCGATGCCCAGGATGGAGGTCTCGTCGAGGAGGGTGTCGAAGACCCGGCCGGTACCGAACCGCCGCTGCAGCCCGTTGGTGACGTTGTAGACGCCGCCCTTGCGTCCGACGTCCTCGCCGAAGAGGAGCAGCTCCGGCCGCCGGGCGAGCTCGTCGGCGAGAGCGGCGTTGAGGCAGCCGGCCAGCGTGCGGGCGTTCGGCAGCAGGCTGTCCTCGGGCAGGGTTCCGCCGAAGAGCTCGAGCCGGGCCTCTGCCTCCAGGACCGGCGACGCCGCCCGCGCGGCGACGCGGACCGGATGGTAGGGCGCCATGGGGGCGACGACCTCCTCGGTCGTCTCGAGCCGCGGTCGACGGGCCGCCTCCTCGGCCGCCGCGGCGACCCGCCCGCGCGTGTCGGCCAGCAGGGCCTGCAGCTCCTCGGGGGTGGCGGCGCCGGTCTCGACCAGCCTTCGAGCGTTCCGCAGCAGCGGGTCGCGAGCCTCGACCTCGGCGATCTCCGCCGCCGAGCGGTAGGCCTGCTCGGCGTCGCTGCCGGCGTGGCCCCACAGGCGGACGGTGCGAAGGTGCAGGAACGCCGGCCGCCGCGCGCCGCGGACGTAGCGGATCGCCTCGGCCGCGGTCTCCCAGACCTCGTCGATCTCTCCGTCGGCGAGGTCGTAGCGGAGGTGCTCCAGCTTGCCGAAGGTCGACGCGATCCAGCCCTCGGGCGTCGGAACGCTGATGCCGGTCTCGTTGTCCTCGCAGACGAAGAGGATCGGCATCGGCAGGCCCAGCCGAACCGCGTAGCGAGCCGTGTTGATGGCGGACAGGGCGGTGGCGTGGTTGACGCTGGCGTCGCCGAAGGAGCAGACCACCATCGCGTCGTCGGGCAGGTCCGTGGCGACGCCCAGGCGGCGAGCGCGGGCCAGGCTGAAGGCGAGTCCCATCGCCTTGGGGAGGTGGCTGGCGATGGTAGAGGTCTGGGGAGGCACCCACAGCGGCCGGCTGCCCCACACCTTGTGGCGCCCCTCGGCGATCGGGTCGTCGCGGCTGGCGACGATGCCGAGCAGCGCGTCGAAGGCCGGCGTGCTGCCGGGAAGCTGCCTTGCGCGGGCCATCATGAATGCCCCGGACCGATAGTGGAGGAAGGCCGGGTCGCTGATCCGCAGCTGTGCGCCAAGCACCACGTTGTTCTCGTGTCCGGCGCTGCTGATGGTGTAGAAGCTGCGGTTGGTCTTCTTCAGCTCGCGCGCCGCAACGTCGATCTGGCGCGAGAGGAGCTGGTCCTCGAAGAGCTCAACCGCGCGGCGCGCGGTGAGCATGCCTCCCGGGTGCAGCGGCGCGTCGCCGGGCAGCGGCGGCACCGACTCGGCCGGCTGGCCGAGTGAGGCGTCGAGCGATGCCTCGACGATGGCGACGCGGTCGAAGGTCATGCGGACGGGGCTCTCGATCTGGGTCGACGGTGGTGGGGCGGCCATGATACCCGTCGCGTAAGCGGCTGATAAGCGGGCGGTAAGGCCGTCCGCTGTCTGCTCTCCCTCCGACCCGGGCCGCGCCCCTGCGGCACGGCGGTGACGACACGGAGGGAGCGCCATGGCCCCGCAGGCCCGCGTCCGAGCAGCCCACACCGGAGGTGGCTGGCCGCTGTGAACGTACCTTGACCCGCAGGCCCGACATGGCGGGCGCGCCCGGCGTCAGGTGCCGAGCGAGATGAGGACGATGCCGGCCACCGCGAGGACGACGGCCAGCAGGCCAAGCCGGGGGAGTGCCTCGCCGAGCACCAACCGCGCCAGCACCATGGTCGCCAGCGGGTAGATCCCCGACAACGCCGCCGCGATCCCGACCGGGAGCGTGGCGAATGACAGCACCACCATCCCGTTGGCGGCCACGTCCAGCAACCCGACGATGGCCACCAGCGGTGCGACCGCGCGGAGGCTGGAGCGTCGGAGCCATCGCAGCGCCATGGCGCCGACGAGGAGCGACGCCGCCCCGCGGCTCGCCACGAGCGCCCAGAGCTTGTCCTGCTCGGCCGCGCGGTCGAGGAAGAGGAACCAGAGGCCGAAGCCAAGCGCCGCCACCAGGGCGAGCAGGATCGCGCGCCGGTTCGCGCCCTGCGTGCTGGCCCCGCTGGCGGCGGCCACCGCAACGAGGGCGCAGCCGATCCCGGCCAGCTGCATCGGCGCGATGGCGACGTGCCACAGCAGCGACGCAACGGCGAGGGGCACGACGACGCCGCCCACGCCGGAGACCGCAGCCACCATGCCCATCGCTCCCACCGCGAGGCCGGCATACAGCGCCGCCAGGCCGATGCCGCCGGCCATGCCGCCCAGCGCGCCGAGCAGCAGGGTGGAGTTCGCAGGGGCAGCGGGATGGAAGACAACCAGCGCAGCGACCAGCAGGGCGAAGCCCGCCAGCTGGGATCCGGCGGCCACGCCTATCGCTCCGGCGCGGCGGGCCGCAACGCCGCCGGCGAAGTCGCCGCTGCCCCACGCAGCGGCGGCTCCCAGGCCGAACAGGATTCCTGGTTCGATCATCCACCTCCGGCGCCATCGGCAGGCCCGCCAGTGTCGGGTCGCGGGGACTGTAGCAAGCATCTCGCGGCATCGGCTTGACACCGGCGTGCCGGAACCGCAGAGTGCGGCAATCCTCCGGCGCTTCGAAGGGAGCACGTGTCCCTCGCACCGATGACCGCTACCCACGATACCCCGCCGGCGGCCCACGCCGACCGTCGTCCCACCCCCGCCGCCGCGGTGACGCTGGAGCGCCTCGTGAAGCGCTACGGCGACGTGGAGGCGGTATCGGGCATCGACCTGGAGATCGGCGACGGGGAGTTCTTCTCGATGCTCGGCCCGTCGGGGTCGGGCAAGACGACGACGCTGCGCATGATCGCCGGCTTCGAGACGCCGACGGCGGGGCGCATCCTGCTCCAGGGCCGCGACGTGACCGGCGTCCCGCCCTTCGACCGCGACGTCAACACCGTCTTCCAGGACTACGCGCTCTTCCCGCACATGACGGTGGGCCAGAACGTGGCCTACGGCCTGATGGTGCGCAAGACGCCGGCCGCTGAGCGAGCCTCCCGCACCACGGCGGCGCTGCGCATGGTGCGGCTGGAGGGCTACGAGAAGCGCCGCCCGGCCCAGCTGTCCGGGGGCCAGCGGCAGCGGGTCGCGCTGGCCCGCGCGCTCGTCAATCGGCCGCGCGTGCTGCTGCTCGACGAGCCCCTCGGCGCGCTCGACCTCAAGCTGCGGGAGGAGATGCAGATCGAGCTCAAGCAGATCCAGCAGCAGGTCGGGATCACCTTCATCTACGTCACCCACGACCAGGAGGAGGCGCTCACCATGAGCAACCGCCTGGCCGTCTTCAACCGCGGCGCGATCGAGCAGGTCGGGACCCCGGCCGAGGTCTACGAGCACCCTGCGACACCCTTCGTGGCCGGCTTCGTGGGGACCTCGAACCTGCTCAAGGGGGAGGCCGCGCGCGCGGTCATCGGCCAGGAGGGCACCTTCACCGTCCGGCCCGAGAAGATCCGGATCGGCGACCCGCAGCAGGTCGCCGGAGCCGACGAGGAATCGGCCCTGGGGACCGTGCGCGAAGTGGTCTACCTGGGGTCCGACACTCGCTATATCGTGGCGCTGGACGTGGGTGCCGAACTGGTCGTCACCCAGCAGAACCTGCAGACCTCATCCATGGAGGCGCTCGCCGCGCAGGGGCGAGCGGTCCGGCTGCTGTGGAAGCGGCAGCACGTGTTGAGCCTGGCCGCCGGCCAGGCACCGGAGGGGAAGAGAGAGGGAGACGACAGCCAATGAGACCACTGCGCATCCCGGCATCCCTGGTCATCGCCGGACTCGTCCTCGCCGCATGCGGCAGCACCGTGCCGTCAGGCGCCCTGACCGAGCTGCCAGCCGCCGAGGACGAGCTCAACCTCGTGATCTGGGCCGGCTACGCCGAGGACGGCTCCAACGACCCGGACTTCGACTGGGTCACGCCATTCGAGCAAGAGACCGGCTGCCAGGTCAACACGACCGACGGGGTCGACTCCGCGAACATGGTGAGCCAAATGGCCACCGGGCAATTCGACGGTGTGTCGGCGTCCGGCGACGC
>Ga0209640_10004769_pt1 | contig 11883 bp, 7 predicted proteins | sample RifCSP10_1_FD_184018 | JGI IMG/M metagenome (GOLD analysis project Ga0209640, IMG submission 184018) | Soil microbial communities from Rifle, Colorado - Rifle CSP2_sed 10_1 (SPAdes) (version 2) | ecosystem: Environmental > Terrestrial > Deep subsurface > Rock core/Sediment | place: Rifle... | reverse complement strand
GAACAGGAAGGGATTGCAGCGAACTCTCAGAAGCTCAGGCGGAGGCCCATCTGGACAAAGCGCGGGGCGAGCATGGAGCCGGTGGCCAGGCCGAAGCCGGGGCTCGAGAAGTCGGTGTTGATGTTGCCAAACAGCGTGCGGTTAAACAGATTCCAGATGTCGAGGCGATATTCGACGTGCAGCATTTCCATCACCGGAATGCGCTTGACGATCGAGAGATTTTCGGAAAAGAAGGACGGATTGCGCACTTCGTTGTAGAAGTTGGCGGCGTTGCCCAGGGTGTAGGGAGCGGGGACCGCGAAAGCGTCCGGGTCGAGCCAGCGGCTCTCCGGATTGTTCGGATCGAGAGAATCGGCCCCGGTGGAGGTTCGGAACGCATTGCCGGTGACGTTCGGACGGGTGCGGGCGGAAAACAAGACACCCTGCCCCAGCGTGTTGGGGGCATTTACGGAGAGCAAAGTTCCGGAGCGGTACTGATGTGTAGCGGCGACGGTCCAGCCGCCGAGAATTCCGCGCAGCAGCGAACTCTGGGAATTTCTTCCAAACGGCAGATCAATCGTGTAAACCAGATTGAAAGCGTGCGGGATGTCAAACAACTGGAGGCCGTGTTCATTGTTCAGATTGTAGGCATCCTGGGGCGCCAGGGTTTCGGTTGCGGCCTGGCTGGAAGAAACGGTAGCCGTGGCTTTTGACCAAGTGTAATTGGCGAGGAGGGTGAGGAAGCTGTAGCGCTTTTCGGCTTTCACGATCAGGGCGTGGAAATCGGCTTCATAGCGGGGACTGAACAGATCGCTGATATCCAGGTACTGCGGATAGGGGCGCAGCGCCTGCGCAAGGGTTCCCGTGAAACTTGGATAGGGCCGGCTGAACCCGGCCGCGGTTACGCGCGGATCATTGATCGAGAGGCGCAGCAGATCGCCGAGCGCAAGGTGCTGTGGATCGAGTTGGTTCATGGGATAGGGACCGCTGAGGCGGCTGGCACGCGTTCCCGAATACGCCACGTCGACGACAAACCGGCCGGGCAATTCCCGCTGCAAACTGAGCGACCAGTTCCGGAAGCGGGGAGCCTTACCCTCGTCCGAGCCCAGGAAGTAGACCGGGCCGCCGTTGGCAAAGCTTGGGTCAATCACAGGGGGACGGCGCAATCCCGCTTGGGGAGTGAGGCCGTCATCCCACGACAGCGCCGGGTCAAAGCCGTTGGACGTCCGCTCGATCACCGCGCTCGAACCAAGAGCGCAGAGAGTGCAGCCGCCCAGCATGGAGCCGTTTCCCCCGGAGTAATGGATCCCGAATCCGGCGCGGAGAACGGTGTTTTCAGTCAACAGATAAGCCAGCCCGATGCGAGGGCCGAACTGCTTCTTGTCCAGCTCGCCGAAGCGGCGACGGCCCGTGCGGCCGGTCCCCTTGCCGGAATACGCCAGCGCGCCGTTCAAGCCGCCAGCCTCGGGGTTGGGGAGATCGGGATCGAAGGCGCTCAGCACCCCGTCGGTATCAATGCGGCTGAGCGGCAGGTCATACCGCAAGCCGACGTTCATAGTGAGACGGGGGCCGAGCCGGATTTCGTCCTGCACGTAGAGGGCGTGATAGCGGTAATTGAGATCGGGAGGCTGGGAATTTATGACGCGGAAAGCGTTGTCAGGCAAGCCGAGCAGAAAACTGGCAAAGGAATGGCCCGTGGCCGGAAGCGCAGCGCCCGCCTGGGCGGTCTGGAAATTGGAGAAGTTGAACACGCCCTGGACGCCGAAATCCACGCGAGGGTCCTGGTGGAGCCGTCCATAACGAAAATCGAGACCGGCCTTGAAGTTGTGCACGCCGCGGGCCATGCTGACGTCATAGCGAAGCTCGAACAGGTCCGTGATCTCACCGCCGCGCACGGCGTAGTCGGAAGCCCTGGCAAACGGGACAAGGTTGTTCGTGAAGGTGACGACCGGGAAGGAGCTCGCCTCGCCTTGCTCGATTCCGGCCAGCCCCAGCTCTTCGGCCCAGTCCTGGCGCTGGGCCTGGAGGCGGTCGAAGGTCCGTTCATACTGCGTAAAGCCGAAGGTAAAGTGCTTTACGGTGGAGGGTCCGGTGGTGGACACGTAATTGAAGCGGTAGTTTTCCGGCCGGAAATATTGGAGGTTCCCATCGGAAAGCTCGCCCGGGAGCGGCCCTTCGCTGAGGGTGTTCAGGTGCTGCATGCTGGCGAAACCGCTGATGCGCTTCGTGGGGCTGAGCATCTGGTCGAACTTGACGCTCCACATGTAGCGCGTAAGGGCCACATTATTGGAAGCCAAGTAGTTATTTTCCAGGTTGTTGTTGGTCGGCTCCGGGAGGAAATTGAGCATCCTGCGGGACACGGAGCTAAAACGGGCGACGGGAATCTGGTTACCGTTAAACGGGTCCCGCACGGTTCCCTGGCCGCGGTCGGTGGTCGTGGCGGGATCATAAATCAGGATGCGCTGTCCGGAGGAGTCCGTGACGCGGGAGAAATCCCCGCCGCGCATGGGCAGCGTGGGAATTGTGATGAGTTCGTCGCGCGAGAGAGTGTTCTGCTTGTACCCATTGAACGAGAAATGGAAAAAGGACTTACCGCGGCCGTCATAGACGTCCGGGATGGAAACGGGCCCGCCCAGGTCGAGGCCGTATTGGTTCTGGCGCACTTTGGATTTTTCAGCCCCGTTCGAATTGACGGCCCAGCCGGCGGCGTCAAATTTGTCGTTGCGCAGGAAATCAAAGAGGCTTCCGTGAATGCGGTTGCCCCCGCGCCGAGGCACCCAGGCCTCGATTCCGCCGCCGGTCCGCCCGTACTCGGCGCCGTATGCGCTGGTGAGAACGCGGAATTCGGAGAACTGCTCCGGAGCGGGGAAGGCCAGGGAAACGCCGCCCGCTTCCGGGCTGGTGTGGCTCGATCCGTCGAGGAGGATTTCCTTCGAAAGCAGCGGCCCGCCGTTGATGCTGCTCTCGGTTCCGCCATTGCGCACCGTGGGAGCGTAAGTAACCAGGGACTGTGGATCGCGGATGCCGCCACGGACGAAGATCGGCAGGTCGGTCAGGAGCTTCTGAGAGAAAAAGGTCCCCAGGTCGGCAGAGCTCTTTTCGAGCACGGCGCCGGTGGCGGAAATCTGCGAAGTCTGTCCCGACCCGCCGGACTGGAGAAAGACATCGAGAACCGAGCGAGTGGCGACTTCGACGGGCTGGCCGGTGACGGTCGCAGTCTGGAATCCCGGTGCGGTGACGGTCACGGTATACATGCCGACTTCCAGACCGGGAAACAGGTATAGCCCAAAGGGTCCGGTCTCGGTCCGCACTTCCTGGCCAGTCGCATCGTGGGTCGCCGTAACAGCCGCTCCGGCGACGGGCATGCCGTTCGGGCCGATCACCACGCCGGAGAGCGAACCCGTATTTTGCTGGGCCCAGGCGGAGAGCGCGAGCGCCAGGGTCAGAGCCAGACAGACGAAGCCATGACGCACTCGGATCGCTTGCAAAGATTTTGCTGCGGGATGTATAGAACCAATCATAAGTTACACGGGGTCACACCGGGTCTCGGAAAACTCGCTATGGAATGGTATCCTCCGGTGGCTTCAGATGCACGGCTGAGATCGTCGCGCCGTCAATCTGGATGCTCACGTATGCGGGCAGATCCGGGGGATCGGAAATCTGTACGGTAACGATATGCCGTCCGTTTGCCGTGTCGCGGCTCCAGATGCCATAACCGGCGAACGTAATGGTGTCAAAGTCGCCCGGAACCGCATTGGAGCTGAGCGAATTGGTGCAGGAGACAGATGCCAGGTTCTCCATGCGGAACGTTCCACCATGGGAATTGGGAGCAAAGTTGGTGTACTCGAAGAAAAAGTCCCGCACGGAAGGATCGCAGGGAATGTAGTAGCTATAAGAGAACGTTTCCCGGAGCGAGCTGGTCAAGTTGTCCGCCCCGCCGCTCTTGACAAGGCCCGGGATGGGGGCGCGGTTCGGGAGCATGCCCTGCAATCGCAAGAAAGGATTGAGCTCCGATCCAGGGCCAGCCGGAACGGCTTCATTGGGTTTCGAGTAATCGGGCGAGGGAAAGGAAAACGTCTCGAAGTTCGTGATGTAATTTCCGTCGTAACTGAAAACCAGGCCGCCGTCCGGTCCTTTTTCAAGGCGGCCCGGGCCTCGGTGGCGGAATGTATCCAGCGGGATGCGGGTAATGTTCAATAAGATGATCGTGCTGAACAGCGATTGCGCCGGGATGCCTCGATATGCGAGATGATCCACGAAACGGCCGGTGGTGACATCGAGCGCGCCCACGGAAAAGTCAAAGCCGTCATCCAAGAGAGCGGGCTGCTCGGTGATGTAGGACCTGGATGGGAAACGCAGATACTCCGAATGACCGAACATCTTGATCGGGAACGTGCTGAGCGGGGGCGGCGGATCCGGAAGATCGACGAGAAGGCCTTCGGGAGGGAGGGCGGAAACGGCCACCGGGACAAAGTTGCCTGATCTGGGCCTGGGTCCGAATTGGACGCTGATGCGGCCCTGGAGGTGGGTCCGGCCGTCACCGCGGCCGCCCAGTTCCGGAACGTTGATCGTGAAATGATCCCCGAAGGTGCTGAAGTACGTGCTGGCGGTAAACGTCTGGACCGTGTTGTAAGGAATATCCGGGCATCTCGCGCCGCAGGAGACCGGCGCGTATTCCTTCGTGCTCCAGGTGATGTGGGGATGCAGGCTCGTGCCGTTGGCCTCGATACTGGCGCGGTCGACGAACGGGCCGAAGTAGGGCATCGGAATGCGGACGGGCGCCCCTTTGATGTCATTGCTGAGCGGCAAAAACGTGCTGCCAACAAAGGTCACGTCGAGCAGGCCGTCCGGGCGCTGCTCGAATTTGGCGTACGAACTGCCGTAGATCCCCGGGAACTGGAAGGCGGGCGGCTTAAGCCGCGGGTTGACGCGGACCAGATCGCCGTACCAGGTGTTGGACATCAGGACGGCGTAATTGAGACGGGTGACCTGGCCGGTCAGCAAATTCAAGTCGCCCGAGGAAATCTCGCCGGAAAGCGAGTCGAGGACGAACATGTCCCGCACATTCATCTGATAGAGCTGGGGAGCCTGCATGATGGTGTCATCGCCGGCCAGGTTTCCGGGATGGGTGATTTCAAAATGAGCGATGTTGTCGCGGGGAGGGTAGAAGCGAATCTCGGCGAACCCGGAAAGATGACTGTCCCACATCGCCAGGCCGCCGAACAGCGTGTTGCCGCAGGTGCCGAACGGGTTGTCCGCGTCATTCGGGCAATCGAGAATCTTGACGGCATCGCCCGCGTAGCTGATGTCTTTGTTGATCCGAAGCGTCTGGCGGAGTCCGGGCGGGAGCCGGAGCGGCTCGGGGAGATTCTCAACCGTCCAGGCCGGCGCGGCGACGAGCACAGTAAATAGCAGACAACAAAGACTCCGCTTCATTGCAACTCTCCGGAAGACGGTTTCTTGAGCGGTATGAACCGCACGGCAGGGTCGTCCTGGGCGACCTGCGCGAGATCAATGAGAGGAAAGGACGTGCCGAACGTTCTGTTCAGCAGCGAGAGCACCTCGTTGGCGATCAGGGCGTGGCCGGTCGCGCCGGGATAATACCCGTTCAGCGAATAGAAGCCTCCCAAATAATCCCTGGTCAAGACCCGGGTATCGCTCACAACGAGGCCCGAGCCGCGGACGCGGGCGAACAGGCCGTGCAGGTCATAGACCAGGGCGCCGTTCTCCTGCGCCAGAGACTGGATCACCTGGTTGAGCGCGCCCACGCGGGAGCGGACCTGCGCGGCGACGTCCGAGCCGATGACGGAGCCGGGCGGCAGCGGGCCGATTTCGTTCGCGTCGAGTTGCAGGGCAATGGCCGTGAGGCCGTTGGGGGTCAGCAAATCGTCCGGGCGAAGGTTGTAAAGGGCCTGCAGATCCGCAGCGGAAGCGAGCACGTTCTGGGACGCGCGGTCCAGCGGCGTGAAGTACGCGGTGTCGAGCGGATCCGGGATCGTAAGCACGATCAAGGCAGCATCGGTTTCCCGGACCGCCTTCAAAACATCGCTGTAGCTCGCGCGGAAGTTCTCGACACTGGTCAGCCGGGAGGGATCGCCGGTGGCAGCCGCTTCAAGGACGTCATAATAGCCGAGCTCGATCAGCACCAGGCTGGGCCGCATCCGCTGCGCATACTCGGCCTGCGTCCAGAGCGGCTTGTCCTTCAGGATGAGAGACGGATAGCCGAGAATCAGATTCGTCACGGACTGCAGCTCATCATTCCGCTGCACGAGCGGCGGGGTCGGACGGCGCGTTAGAGCGTCGCTGACACGGAACCCCGGCACGGACAGGTTGAACACAAAGAGCTGCGGAGGAAAATCCTTGCGCACTGCGCCCTGGTCGGGGCCGGGCAGCCGCACGGGCAGCGAGGGAAATCCCGGCGCGCTTCCAATACCCCCCCCCTGGATCAGCGGCTGCGGGAACGCCACGTCCATCTGTTGCGCCATCTGGGCGGGGAAGCTCTTCTCCTGGTAAACGGAACGAAGGCCGAAATCCGCCATTCCCGCCGCGAGCCCCTCGCCCATCACAACGAAATTGGTCGGGTCGAAGAAGCTTACCTGCGCGCGAGCCGGGGCGGCGGGAAGCAAGAAGAGGACCAGGAGCGCGGAAACCCTGGCGAGTTGCAGGTTCCTCGACGGATGGCGCGGCTTGAGACGACAGTAAACGGTCTGCACGATGCTCAATTCCCTATGTACATTCGCAGTCCCACACCAGCGAGGTGCACGAAGTTGTCATAAAGGCCGTTGGTAAACTGGTTGTTATTCTCGGTCACGTTGGTGGTCCGAGCTACCATATTCATGGCCTGATAAAAAACGCTGAATTCGGTATTGCCCTTGCGTTTGGAGGCTCCGAGGGTGAGGCTGAAGCGGGAGCTGTCCGGGAACAGCGGACCGGTGCTCTTGTCGGGGACCGGAGTGTGGTCGAAGACGAAGCCGGCGCGGACCGCCATGTCTTCACCCATCCGCTTTTCGATTCCAGCCATCACCACAACGGAGTTGCGAAAATCAAACTCGATCTTCCGCTCGGGAGGAGTAGCCGTTCCGCTGGTCTGGGTGAAATTGATAGGAAGCGCGCGGAAGCGGTGGTAATCCTGAAAGGTGACATCCATAGCCAGAGTCGTGCCGGGCAACGCGGTGTTCGCGATGCCGATGTTATAGGTGGCGGGCGTCTGGAACAGCCCCGCAGCGTCCTGCGTGGGGAAGAGGTCTTCGATGGTCTGCGACTCGGGCAAAAAGGGCGCGATGGCGCTGTCATCGGTAAAGGCGAAGGAAGCCTTTCCCTTCAGATGATGTGCTGTACCGCTGCGGTAAGAGAGCCCGATGTTGGTGTGCGTTCCGGGGTGGCGGTAGAGATAGCCAAGATTGACGCCCGCGCTGTTGGCGGTGCCGGCGAGACGGAACCGGCCCTCCGGCAGCAGGCGGGCAATGGAGCGGGCGGCTTCGGCCGGGTTCTGGCCCGGAAACAGCTGTTCGGCCACTTCGCGGCCAAACGTCTTCCCGTCGTCGTAGGGGCTCAGGATGCTCTGCTCGTAAAACAAGTGCGTATGAATGAAGGCCGGTCCCACGGCCACGCTGCTGTTCGGACTCAGCTTGAAGGCGATGGTCGGCTGCAGCCAGAAAACTTCCAGACGGGCACGGGTTCCGGCGAATCGTCCGGGGTACTTGCCCCGCGCGGGATCGCCGTCATTGAAATTGGTGAAATTCGCCGCGAGGCCGAACGGAGCGAACGCGCCAAGACCGAACGTCATCCGGTCGTTGATCTTCTTGGTCAGATAGAGATTCCCGACAGGGATGAACTTGGGACTTATGGAGCCGTGGTAGCCCTTCTCCGGCACGATCGTTCCGGGCGGGGTAATGGAAGGGAAGAACCGGAACAGGCCGACGACGACCAGGCTGTCCATTTCGAGCTGCAATCCATCCTGGAACGCAATGCCGGCGGGATTGAAGAAGATCGCCGAAGCGTCGTCGGCAACGGCTGTAAAGGCGCCGCCCATGCCCTGAGCCCGGACGCCGAGTTCCCGGATGGAGAACGCCGAACCGAAGCTGGCTTGCTCGACAGCGAACCATGCCAGCAGGATGGAGAGAAGAAATCGCAGGCGCATGGGGGAATCTACTCTGCCAGAAGGCTCTCTTTCTGCAAAGGCAAAGCGAAAACTCTGGGATTAGCGATGCGCAGTGCAAAGTCTTTCGGAACAAAGGTGTACGAGTTCAGGGGAAGAGTCGCGGGCGAGGCGTTGCCGGGTCGCAATTGAGCGCTTCCTTCCAGGACGAACAGGTGGGTATTCCCGGTGAAGATGAACAAAGGCGTTATCTTGCCGGGACGCAGGCGGATCAGCATGGCCGTATTTCCCAGGAGCGGATCCTGATCAAAAACTTTGACGTCCATCCCGTCCGGCCAGGCGTCCTGCGGATAGCGGCGGCGCAAGTTCTCCCAAGGCAGGAAAAAAGGAGCCGCGCCAGCAACCGCTTCGAGCTCGGCCCCTGTCAGGCCCGGGGGACCCACATTGCTCTTGGTTTCGAAGGGCACGGCAACATACGGAGGCGCGGAGGAGGCGGGAGTCCAAAGCAGAGAACGCGATTCTTCCAAGGCCACGTCCGGACCGGCCGCAACGCCGGGAATCAGCGGGAAGTAGAGGCCGCCACTCACGTCGAGAGGCCTCTGGGAAACGCTGCCGGGGTTCTGGTCGCGGAACATGCCGCTGAGGTACAGAATCTTGCCGGGCTGCTGGCGGAACTGCCTGGGGGAATCAATCCTCTCGACCTGGGTCACGTAGGCAAAGAAGTCGCCCGGCTCGTTATGCAGAACGCGAAGCTGTTTGGCCGGAAACTCAGGTCCCAGAAACGACACCGGCAAGGTCAAGGGATCCTGGATCGCCAACTGGCCGGTGTTGGAGAAGCTTCCGGGCACAATCCGAAGATCAATCGCGTTCTTGGAAAAGGCGTAGATCACCAGTTCGTTCTGGCGGCCGCCCCACTGGGCCCAGGCGCTCGAAACCGCGAAGCTGCACAGGATCGCAGCCGCAACCAAGAACCTTTCACTCATCCGCCGCCACATCATATATAGATATCGTCCGGATCGACGCCCGGCAGCTCTTCCGTATTAAAGTATTTGGCGCGCAATTCGCTTTCTTCCTGCGGTCCCACCGGGCCTTTGTACCCCATGATATCCCAGCCGGTCTTGACAGGGGAGGGTGGGCGTACTTGATATTCCTCGCCGGGGACGGACAAGTGTCGCGGATAGTTGGAGAAGAAGGTGCCTTTGGTGCTGACGAGCGACAGGCCGGAGGCGTATCCCAGAACGTCCCCGAAGCCGTCATTTTCGAACTGCCCGGTCAGGATATCTCCGTAGTACTTGGTCTGCGCGGCTTCGGTCATATCCAGGAAACGCGGTCCATACGTCGCAATCACCGGCGCCTCGTTCAAGGCGATCAGGCTGTTCAGGAATCCGAGAAACGCGGGATAGATTCCTCCCAGCAGAATCTGGCGGACAAAAACGTCCACGCCAAAATTCGTAATGCCCGGCTCGAAGGTGGCCCAGCCTGGGTCTTCATCCACGGGAACCACAACGTTGCCGATCGCGCTGAAGACGTTATACGGAAGGCGCGGATCACTCTGCTGCTGAGCGAACAGGCGCGGTCCGAACCGGTCGAATACCGCCGCGAGGCCGGCGCCTTTGACCATGCCGCAGACGAAGGACCGGCGGGTGATCTGCTGTTCCAAGGCCTCAAGCGTGCTTCGGATGGGGTAAATGCGTCGGCTCATACGGCCACACCCCCGGCAAGCGCTTCATCGGGCTGCGGCCGCTGGGGAAGACTCACGTGGAATTCCGGGTTGATGGTTTTGCCGAGGACCTGGGTGATGACGTATTCGGAAGCGCGGTTGGCCAGGGCCATGATCAGGGAATTCGGGTTCGAGCTGATATGATGCGGAATCACGCTGGCGTCGCAGCACATCAACCCGTCCAGTTCATGCATCATGCCGTAGGTGTCGCAAACGGAGTTGGCCGGACTGGCTCCCGCACGGCAGGTCCCCTGGTTGTGAATGGCGCCCGTGAGGGTGACGAACAGCGTCAGCGTCTGCTTCAGAATAGCCGGCGGGGTGTCGGCGGCAGGGAAGGAAGTAATCGCCCCCATCTGCTTGAAAATCTGGTTCACCTGCCGCACGGAGATGAAGAAGTCGTCCATGATCTTCGGCTCGAGGAAGCCCGACTTGTCCACCACGGGATAGAAAACTTGCGGGCCCTCAACCGTACCAACCACCCTGCCGAATGACTTCGGCTTCTTTTCAAACAGGTACACGCCGGCGCGCTGCCGGAAGCGGCGCATGAGGTCTTTCTGGGGCTTGCCGAAAAACCCCACCGAGGCCGCCACCCAGGGTGTATTCGAGGGGAAGGCCGCGCTGGCGAAGGCCAACACATCAATCGGGTCGCCGTTATCGTCGTGAATGTAATGGGCCACGTTCCACTGATAGCCGCGGTCGCTGTTCCAATCGTCCCCTGGCAGCAGGACATCCAGCGGAATTCCCGGATGCGCGCGAAGATACCGCCCCACATTATCGTTAATCAGGTGGAGGCCCGAGCTGCGCATGATGAGCGGGGTTCCAATGGCTCCCGCGGAGAGCACCACCAGCTTGCGCGCCCGCACTGTGATGGACTCCCGCTCCCGGACGTAGGTCACTCCCACGGCGCGGTTGTTTTCGACCAGCACGCGCACGACGGTAGCGTTATCCACGATCTTCGCGCCAAAGCTGAGCGCTTTGGGAATCTGAGTGATGGCCGTGCTCATCAGGGCATCGTACTTGCAGGGCATGCCGGCGTTCAGACGATGGCCGCAATAGATGCAACGGAAGCGGTTCGAAGCCACCATGTGGGTCGGGATGCCGAGCGAGTGGGCTGCCTGTTCGTAGAGCACGCTGGCTTTGTTCCAGACGCTGCGAGGGTCGCGGTGCACGTGCAGGATCTGCTCGGCTTTTTGGAAGTGCCTCTCAAATTCGGCCTTGGTCCACCCTTCGACGCCCGTTTCTTCGGCGAAACCGTCCCAATCGATGAGCCGGGGCCGTATCCAGGCCCCCACGTTGATGAAAGACCCTCCGCCGACCACCCGCGCCTCCCGCGCGATGCTCGCATTGATCGGGTTCGCCTCGATCATGTACATCGGATAGGAAAAAAACAGGTTGCCGCGGTTGAAGAAGGGATTGTCCGGATGGTAGTTGCCGAGATTGATCTGGGTGGCGGCGCGGCGGCGTGCCGGAGACCCGAAGCCGTGATTCGCCTCGCCTGCAAAGTGCGGCCCGGCATCGAGAATCAGAACCGATCCGTAAGGAGCCACTTCTCCGGAGAGGAATCCGCCCCCGGAGCCGGCCCCGCAAATAATTACGTCGTATACTTCCTCAGCCATCCAGCCTCGCAGTCAGGCAATCAATGAGATTTCCCGCGAAAGTAACCTGCTCTAATTGTCCGAAGCTTGCCTCGCCGTCCCCGGGATCACTACGCCTTCGTCGCTATAGATGAAGTCGAACTGGCTGCCATCATCAATAAAGGCGCCGACAATGTGGGAGACAACCCCGTTTTCATCCGTCAAACTCAAGGAAAGGGTGCAATCCTCCCGGACACTGTATGTTCCTGAGACGTTGTGCCGGACGATGACGCCGTTCAGGCTTGATCCTGTCGTGCCCGTGACACTGCCTTCGCCGTCGAAGCGAAGCTTCCCGACCTGTGCAAAGCTCCCGCTTGTGATGATGTTGCTGCCGGAAGCCTGAATAACCCAGTTGTCCCGCAAGTCGGCGTTCCTGCAGGCGGAAATGTTCAATCGGCGCAGGACGTTGGTGGTGATCGTGGCGTCCTGCGGCTGAAACAGGTAGACCTCGT
>Ga0209640_10004768_pt1 | contig 11883 bp, 8 predicted proteins | sample RifCSP10_1_FD_184018 | JGI IMG/M metagenome (GOLD analysis project Ga0209640, IMG submission 184018) | Soil microbial communities from Rifle, Colorado - Rifle CSP2_sed 10_1 (SPAdes) (version 2) | ecosystem: Environmental > Terrestrial > Deep subsurface > Rock core/Sediment | place: Rifle... | reverse complement strand
GGTTTCCCCTTCGGCCTGGACCTCGCTCAATACGGTCGGCCGTACAAAAAATCCGCCCTCGCCGCCGGGGATCCGGGTGCCGCGGCCGTCCACAAGCACTTGAGCGCCTTCGGCCTCCCCCTGCCCGATCAGGCGCTCGATTCGATCCCGGGCGGCGGCACTGATCACCGGCCCCATCTGCACCCCTTCCTGCAGCCCGTTGCCAACCACCCGCTCGACGGCCGCCTGAGCGATCGCCGGGACGAAGTTGTCGCGGGCCTCGCCTACCGTCACCGCCAGGGAGGCTGCCAGGCAGCGCTGTCCGGCGCTGCCGAAGGCGCTATCGGCCACGATCCGGGTGGTCGATTCCAGATCGGCATCCGGAAGCACGATGATCGGATTCTTGGCGCCCCCCTGCACCTGGGCTCGCTTTCCTGCGGCCGCCGCCCGGGCGTACACCTGCCTGGCCACCGGGGTCGAACCCACAAAGCTGATCGCCTGGATCCCGGGATGATCCAGGATGGCTTCGGCGGTCTGGCGCGAGCCGTGAACCAGGTTCAGCACCCCCGGAGGCAGTTGAACCTGCTCGATCAGCTCGAACATCCGCACCATCGTGAGCGGCACTCGCTCGGAAGGTTTGACCAGGAAGGTGTTGCCGCAGGCCAGCGCGTAAGGCATGAACCAAAAGGGGATCATGGCCGGGAAATTGAAGGGGCAGAGCGCCGCGCCGACCCCCACCGGCTGGCGGATCATCAACTCGTCGATGCCGCGGGCGATGTCTTCCGAAAGGTAACCTTGCATCAGGCTGGGGATGCCGCAGGCGACTTCCACGTTTTCGACTGCCCGCCGGACCTCACCGCGGGCTTCCTCCAGGGTCTTCCCGTTCTCCAAGGTGACCGTGCGGGACAGCTCTTCAAAATGCTGTTCGAGCAAGTCTCTTAGTTTGAATAAGTACTGCACCCGCTCGACTGCCGGAGTCCGCCGCCAGTCAGGGAAAGCCGCCCTGGCGGCCTGCACCGCCCGGTCGACCTCCTCCGCGGTGGAGAGGCCAACCCTGGCCAGCACCTCGCCGGTCGCCGGGTTGAGCACATTCAACGTCTCGGAGGCGGCCGGCTGTCGCCAGCTACCGCCGATGTAATTCCGGGCCTCTTCCATCCTCACTCACTCCTCCCGGCCATCCACCGCCGCCGGCGGCCGGGCCGGCTGGGTTCCCGGCACGGCTCCCGCGCCTAACCGGGTTCGGCAGCCGCCAGCTCGCTGAGCTCGACCGGGCGCCCCTGGTCGAGCGAGAGGGTAGCCGCAATCGCGATGGCGGTGGCCAGGCGGGCCTCCTCCCCGGTCATCACAGGGGTGCGGTCGTGGGCAACGCAATTGACGAAGTGCCGGATCTCTTCAACATACGCCGAGTCGAAACGCCCCGCACTGGTCGGCGGGGCCGACCCTTGGGGAGCGAACAGCATCAGGTCCGACTCGCGCTGCCTGCCGACCACCACCGCGCCTTTGGTCCCAAGCACCTCGGTCCGCGAATCGAAACCATACACCGCGTTGCGGCTCAGATCGACATTTCCGACTGCCCCGTCCTGGAATCGCAGGTTGATCACCGCATTATCGATGTCCCCGGCTTCGCTCAGCTCCGGATAAGCCAGGCGGGCCCCCTCGCTCGACACCCGCACGACCTCCCTCCCCATCATCCAGCGCGCCAGGTCGAAGTCATGGATCCCCAGGTCCATGATCAGGCCGCCGCTCGAATCGCGGCGGGCGAACTCCAGAGAGGTGCGCACCGGATCTCGGTTGATCGACTTAAATAACGTCGGGCGCCCGATCTCCCCTTGCTCAATCTTACTCTTGGCTTCCCGGTAAGCACGGTCGAAACGGCGCATGAAGCCCACCTGCAGCTTCACCCCGGCGGCCGCCGCGGCCGCGATCGCTCGGTCGCAGCCCTCTAGAGTGAGGGCCAGCGGCTTTTCGACCAGGACATGCTTGCCGGCCCGGGCGGCGGCCTGCACCAGCTCTGGATGGGTATCGGTGGGAGTAACGATCAGGACCGCCTCCAGATCCGGACGTGCGAACAACTGCTCTGGATCGGGGTAGGCGGCTTCGGCGCCGTATTGCTCAGCGAGGGCTTCCGCCCTCTCCCGGTCGAGGTCTGCGATTGCGATCAGCCTCGCCTCCGGCACGCCACTGACCAGGTGGCGCGCCAGCACGCTTCCCATCCGTCCGACCCCCACCAGCCCTACCCGAAGGGTCATGTTCGCCGGCCGGCCCGGTCATCCGGCACGGCCCGCAGACAGCGGTCGTTCCCGGCCGAGCGCACGCACATAAGCCTCTCGGGCGGCCCGGACGCTTTCCATCTCGGCGACCTCGGCGACCGGAACGTCCCACCAGGATTCATATCCCGGCACCCTCTGTTCCGGATCGGTCTCGATCACCACCACCGTCGTCCGGTCGTAGGCCTTAGCCTGCTCGAGGGCTGCCTGCAGCGAGGGCAGGTCTTGGGCCTGGATCGCGTGGGCCCCCAGGCTGCGGGCATTGGCCGCGAACTCGATCGGCAACCTTTCACCATCCAACTGCCCGGTCTGCGGGTTGCGGTAACGGTATTGAGTCCCAAATCCGCCGCTGCCGACCGATTGAGAGAGCCCGCCGATGCTCGAGAAGCCGTGGTTGTCCACCAGGACGATGGTTAGCTTGTAGCCTTCTTGCAGGGAGGTGACGATCTCCGAGTTCATCATCAGGTAGCTCCCGTCGCCGACCAGCACGTAGACCTCCCGATCAGGCGCGGCCATCTTCACACCCAGGCCACCGGCAATCTCGTATCCCATACACGAGTAGCCGTATTCGAGATGATAGCTTTTCGGATCGCGGCTGCGCCACAACTTGTGCAGTTCGCCGGGCAGGCTCCCCGCCGCACAGACCACCACATCCCGCGGTCCGGCCGCCCGGTTGACCGCCCCGATCACCTCGCTCTGGCTGATCGGCGGCCCGTGTTCCAGCCCATACAGCCGGGCGACCTCCCGGTCCCATTCACGATTGAACTCCGAAGCTCGGGCCCGGTGCTCGTCCGGTACCTGGTAGGGCCCCAGGGCGACCGCCAGCTCCTCAAGGCCGGCCCGGGCATCGGCTACCAACGGGAGGGCGGAGTGCTTATGGGCATCGAACTCGGCGATGTTGAGATTGATGAAGCGAACCGCCGGGTTCTGGAAGGCGGTCTTCGACGCGGTGGTGAAATCGCTGTAGCGGGTGCCGACTCCGATCACCAGGTCGGCCTCCCGGGCCAACCGGTTGGCGCCCGGGGTTCCGGTCACACCCATCGCCCCCAGCGACATCGGGTGGTTGTAAGGAAGGGCGCCCTTGCCCGCCTGAGTCTCGGCGACCGGGATCCCCGTCCGCCCGGCCATGCCCTCCAGGGCCTGGGTGGCCTGGCTGTAGATTACCCCGCCGCCGGCGATGATCAGTGGGGCCCGGCTCGCTCGGATCCAGGCCGCGGCCTGCGCCAGCAGAACTGCGTCCGGACGCGGTCGGGGGACCTGCCAGACCCGCTTTTCAAACAGCTCGAGCGGGTAGTCATAGGCCTCGATCTGCACATCTTGTGGTAGCGACAACGTGACTGCGCCGGTCTCGGCCGGGGAGGTCAGTACCCGCATCGCCTCCGGGAGAGCGGTAAGGATCTGATCGGGGCGGTGGATCCGATCCCAGTAGCGGGAGATCGGCCGGAAGCAGTCGTTGACCGAGATATCTTGGGTATACGGCTGTTCGAGCTGCTGCAGGACCGGCGCCACGTTGCGCCGGGCGAAGATGTCGCCAGGCAGCAGCAGCACCGGCAGACGGTTGATTGTGGCCCCGGCGGCGGCGGTGAGCATGTTGGTGGCCCCCGGACCGATCGAGCTGGTACAGGCGAAGCTGCGCAGCCGATCGCTCATCTTGGCGAAGCCGGCCGCGACGTGCACCATCGCCTGCTCGTTGCGAGCCTGGTAGTAGCGAAAATCCGGGTTCTCCTGCAGCGCCTGGCCGATGCCGGCCACGTTGCCATGGCCAAAGATTCCCCAGCAACCTGCGAAGAACGGCTGCTGCCGGCCGTCCCGTTCGACGAATTGGTTCTTCAGGAACCGGATTACGGCCTGGGCCATGGTTAGCCGAATGGTAGCCATCCGCTAGAACCCTCCGTGCTGTTCCACGAACTCGAGCGCCTCGTGCTCATAGGGCATGAAATTGGCGCACCCATGGCGAGTGACGATGATGGCCCCGCAGGCGTTGCCCATCCGGGCCGACTTGTACCAGTCCCAACCCTTTGAGGTCCCGTAGATCAGACCGCTGGCAAAGGCGTCCCCGGCACCCAACACGTTATAGACCTCGACCGGGAAGCCCGGCGCGTTCACCACCTGTCCATCGGCCAGATGGACCGCCGACCCCTGAGAGCCGCGTTTCACCACCAATACCGGCAGACCCTGCTCGAACAACATACGAACTGCGGGTTCCAGCGGGCCCGCCACCTCGGGCGCGGTCAATTGGGAGCCCGTGATCGTGAGCTCAGCCGGCTGCTGCAGCGCGGCCGCCTTGATTTCCTCCTCGGTGCCGATGGCGACATGCACATACCTGAGGACCGAGCGCACGGCCAGGCCGAAGGCCCGCGGGTCGTGCCACTGGTCTGCCCGAAAGTCGAAGTCCATAAAAACCCTCGCCCCGGCTGCCTGGGCCCGCTCGGCCGCGAACAAAGTGGCACTGCGGCTGGGTTCCTTGGCCAGGTTCGTACCTGCAAACTCGAAGGCCCTGAGGTTGCCGATCGGCATCGCCGAGACATCATCGATGGTGAGTTGGATGTCGGCCGCGTTGTCCCGATAGAATACCAGCGGAAACCGGTCCGGTGGCTCGATCCCCAAGAGTACCGCGCTGGTGCGGGTTCCGGGCTTACGCGGAATGAACTGGGTCGCGATCCCTTCCCCCTCGAGGAAATTCAGAATGAAATCGCCGACCAGGTCTTCGCCCACTGCGGTCAGCAGCGCGGTTCGCAGGCCGAGGCGGCCAGCACCCACCGCGATGTTGGTGGGCGAGCCTCCGACATAGGCCGCGAAGCTCTTGATCTCCGTGAAGGGCGCCCCGACATCGTTGCTGTACAGGTCGAGCGATGAGCGCCCCATGGTGATGAGGTCGAATTCAGGCTTACCGATAGCCACGATTGTTTTGCTCGTTGCTCAACCCAAAAGTTCGGGTTGCGAATTTCCGCGGGGCAATTTGACTCAAATTCCTATGCTATGCAGGTAGTCCCGACTCTTTCGAGCGCTGGCTTTTGGGCTGCCAGACCCGGGCATCACATCTTGCTCTACGACGATCCAGCCAGCGTAGCCGATCTCCCGCAACACCTTTAATGCACCCGGGAAGTCCACGTCTCCCCGGCCGAGCTCGCAGAAGATCCCCTCCGCAATCGAACGGTCGTAGTCCCACGCCTCGGCGCGGGAGCGGGCCGCCACCTTAGGGTCCTGGTCCTTGAAGTGCACGTGCCAGAGTCGTTCAGCAAACTTCCTTAGCGCTGCCACCGGGTCGCCCCCACCAAAGCGATAGTGACCGGTGTCGAAGCACAGCCCGACCAGGGCCGGGTCGGTCAGACTCAGCAGCCGTTCGGTCTCCTGCTGGGTTTCAATCCAAATTCCGGTGTGGGGATGAAAGGCCGAGCGCAAGCCGGTCGCTTCTCGTACCGCCCGGGCGATGCGGTTCACTCCTTCGGCGTAGATCATCCAGCCCTGCTCGCTTAGAGCGTGCTCTGGCTGGATTCGCCCGGCGTATTGGCTGCGATGTGATTTAGGGCTGGGGTCCTCCCCCAGGACGATCACTGCCTGGCGGCTGGCCACCTTCGCCAGCAACTCGGCCGCCGCCACCGCACGGGCCTCGCCATCGGCATGGGCTTGCCTTTCGGCGTAGGCCACGCCCACCCAGGCGGCCACCAGCTCGAGGCCGCGGGCTGCCAGTTCTGTCGCCAGCAGGTCCGGATCGGTGGGCAGGAATCCCCAGTCGCCCAGCTCCGTCCCGGCATATCCGGTTTCGGCAATTTCATCCAATACCCCAGCGTAGGCAGATCGCTCGCCCGCAACCTTTTCGATGACGCCCCACGACACAGGGGCATTGGCGACCTTGATCACCTCGCCGTTGCGTTCAGTTCGTGACTTCATGGATCAATGCCGCAGGCTGATGACCTCTCCGGTCTCGGCCGACCGCCTGGCCGCCAGCGCAATCTCGAGGGCAGCCCGAGCGTCGGCGCCGGATGCCGCCAGCTCGCCATCCTCCCGGATGGCGTCGACAAACGACTGCAATTGGGGCCGATAGCACCGATCGATACCTTCCTGGCCATCGCTGGCCGATTTCGATCCCGCAGGCAGCGCCCCGACGAACATTCCATCCTTAGAGCCGATCACCTCCGTGCGGATGTCTTCCCCGTAGCGGGCATTCCGACTCAAGTCCACCGTTCCGACTGCTCCAGCTTCGAACGCCAGGTTGACCGTGGCGTTGTCGAAATCCCCTACCGCCTCAAGCTCTGGGAAGACCGAGGCAGTTGCAAAGGCCTGGACCGCCCGGATCTCGTCCTCGAACAGCCAGCGGGCGAGGTCGAACTCATGAATCCCCATGTCAACTAGGATCCCCCCGCTCACCGCTGGATCGCAAAAGGAAGCCGGCGGGGAGTCCGGGTCGCGTTGGGTGGCCCGAAAGAGCACCGGCCGGCCGAGCCTGCCTTCCCGGATGGCCCTTCTCAGCCGCAGGTATTCCGGCTGGGTCCTTCGCATGAATCCGACCTGAAGCCGCACTCCCGCCTGCTCGGCCGCGGCGATGGCTCGGTCGGTGCCCTGCAGATCCAGGGCCAGCGGCTTCTCACAGAGGATCTCAAGACCCGCCCGGGCAGCAGCCACGACGAGGTCGACGTGGGTATCGCTGGAGGTCGCGATCAACACGGCCCGGAGGTCGGCCCGGGCCAGCAGGTCGTCCGGGTTATCGTACCAGTACGGGACGCCCAGGCTGGTTGCCGCGCCTTGGGCCCGGGCCGGGTCGAGGTCCGCCACAGCCATCAGTTGAGCCCCCCGGATCTGGCGGGCCAGGATCCGGGCATGGATCTGGCCCATTCGTCCCAGTCCGATCACCCCCATCGGGAGCTGCGCCTCACTCATTCTCGATTCAAGAACGCGCCGCGGCCAACCGGATCGGCTTGGCTTCCCCTCCGAGTCCGGGCGGATTGAGAGCGGCCAGAATCTGCTGGAGGATCTCGATGTCTTTGCGGGCCTCGTTGGCGTCGGTGAGAGGCCGCTCCCCCGACGTTACGCAACGGTGAAAGTGCAACAGCTCCTCCTTGAAGGCCTCGGCGTAAGAAACGGTGGCGTGTTGTTTCACTGCGGCGCCGTCCTGCATCCCCTCGATGACGAGCGGAGTTGGAAAATGACGTAGGTAAGGTGAAGGGAATTGAATCCGGATGCGACCGCTGGCGCCCATCAACGCGATTTCCTCGAAGTAGTCCTGATAATCCGGCAGGTAGGCCCACACGAAGGCGGCCCGCAGCTGATCCCGAACACGCAATATGGTTGCAATCACGGGAAGTGCCTCATCGGCCGGCCAGATGGCGGTGTACTCCACGGCCTGCGGCTCGCCGACCAGCCCCCGGAGGGCATTGATGTCGTGGACCAGGCTCCCCAGCAGCACGTCGGTGTAGATTTGCTTCATCGTCTGCGAAACCGGTCCGATGGCCTCGGTTGCCAGTCGATCCTTTTCAGTCGCCAGCCGTTCAAGCGTTTCAGCCGGCACATCGCCGGTCCGCACCAGGCGATGCACGTTGAGGTACGGCGCCTCCGCGGGATGCAGGACGTTGATCTGGATATAGCGCAGTTCGCCCAAGCTCGGCAGCAACGACCGGGCATGCCGGTAGCCGGGGTCATAACGCTTCATGTATCCGACCATCAGCGTGCGCCGGCTGGCCTCGGCAGCCTCGATCAATTGATCGGCCTCCGCCAGGGTAAAGCACAGCGGCTTCTCCACCAAAACATGCTTGCCGCTCTTCAATGCGGCCAGGGCCGGTGGGGCGTGGGAGCCTGACGTAAGCAAGAGAACAGCGTCCAAATCAAGCATCAGCAGCTCGTGGTAGTCGGTGTAGCGCCGCTCGACCCCGTAGTACTCTCCCATGGCATCCAGGACCTGGGGGGAAACGTCACACAGGGCGCTGATCTCGTACAAGTCACTCAATTGCCGCAGATAGGGCAGGTGCATGATCTGGGCGATCGTTCCACACCCGATCACGCCAACCCGTAGACGAGGCATCCCTAGGACTCGCGCACTCCGGTGATCAGGTCGGCGATGTCGGTTTCGGTCAGCTCGCTCTTCAAGTAGTTGCCGACCAGCTTCCCGTGCCGGATGATGGTGTATCGATCCGCCACCATGTACACATGGTGGATGTTATGGGTGATGAAGATGACCGAGAGCCCTCGCTCCTTGGCGTTCAATGTGTAGTTGAGGACCTTGCGGGTCTCGCCCACTGAGAGCGCCGAAGTGGGCTCATCCAGAATCAGGAGCTTGGCACCAAAGTGAAGTGCCCGGCCGATGGCAATCGACTGCCGCTCGCCTCCTGAAAGTTTCTCCACTTTCTCGGTCGGCGCGCGGACCTCGATACCGATATCGCTCAATGAGGTTCGGGTCTGCTCATCCATGCGCCGCAACTTGAGAAAGCGGATCAGCCCGATCCCGCCCACTAGCTCACGACCAAGAAAGAAGTTACGGGTGATGCTCATCAAATCGACCAGCGCGAGATCCTGGTAAACGGTCTCGATCCCAAGGGCGCGGGCATCCTGGGGTGAACGGATCTGAACCGGACTTCCTTCAAAATAGATTTGGCCACCGGTCGGGGTATGAACACCGGTGAGGATCTTGATGAGGGTTGACTTGCCGGCGCCATTGTCGCCCACCAGCGCGGCGACCTCTCGCGGGTGGACGGTGAAATCCACCCCATCCAGGGCAGTGACGGTGCCAAAACGCTTCACGATGTTTTGCATGAAGACCACCGGTGTATCGCTCGTATCCATGCCGGATTGCTCCTCGTTCAGCGGCCTACCATGAATCTAACCCCGGCTGCGCAGCCATTTGTTGAGAATGGTGGCGCCGACAATGGTGGCCCCTACCACGGCCTCGAAATTGTCGGCCGGAATGAAAGGTAAGTCGAGCAATACCACCCCCGTCCGCAAGGTACTGATCAGCAGAACCCCGATCAGCGATCCCCAGATACTGCCGGAGCCCCCGCTCAATAGGGTTCCCCCGACCACCGCCGCAGCAATCGCCGACAATTCCATGCCGGCCCCGGTCGTGACCCGCACACTCTTGAACTGGCTGAAGAGCAAGACCCCGGAAAATCCGGCCAGGGCGCCCCCGATGGCAAAGGTCATGAGTTTGACCAGCTTTACGTTTACACCCTGGGCCTTGGCCGCTCCCGGATTCCCTCCCACCGCGAACACGTGGCCCCCGAAGTCCGTGCGGACCAGGATCCATTGGAAGACGATCACCAACCCGAGCAGCCACAGGATGGCCGTACGGAAATTGGCGCCTTCCGCGAATTGATTCAGCACTTCGAGACGGCCGTTGAACAGCTGGTAGATGGGTAGGTCCTCCAGGGTTTGGACCAGGGCGCCAGTCGAGAGCACCCATAGCAGACCTCGGTAGATTGAGCGGGTTCCCAAGGTGATGATGAAAGATGGAATCCGGGTGACGATCAGGATCAACCCGTTAAGGGCGCCCAGCGCGGCCGGGATGCCGATCGCCAGGATCAGCCCGATTCCCGGCGATCCGCCGTCGACGGTATTGAAGGCGTACAGGTACCCGGCCACCGCAACCAGCGCGCCGACCGACAGATCGAATTCCCCCCCGATCATCAGCAGGGTGACTCCGATCGCCATCGTGCCGGTCAGGGTGGCCGCACTGATGATGCCGGAGATCGAGCGGAGGGTCAGGAAGTTTGGGACGAAAGTCGAACAGAGAACAAAGATCACGATCAGGGTGAGCAGCGGTCCGAGGATAGGCGAGTCCGCCAAAGCCCGCCGCAGCGGGAGGGACCAGCTTGTGGTTCGTCTCACTGGGGCACTGATTTCCATCTTCGCCCTTGTGGAGGCTGCAGATCGCCGGGAGGGAGGAGCCCTGCTCCTCCCTCCCACCATTCGAACCATCGCGGCGAGCGGTCGAGCATCACACGAGCAGCCCGCTTGCGACCCCCGCCTTGGGGACTAGCGGTATTGGCCGGCCAGGGCCTTGACGATGTCGATGTTGCTCTGATCGACAAAGCCTGGCCCGGTCGGTGTTACCGGAAGTGCCGGCGTGACCCCTTGGCGCAGCAGCAGATTGAGCAGCATCACTGCGCCATACCCTTGCAGGAAGGGCTGCTGATCGACCGCAAAGAGGGTCGTGCCATCTTCGATGGCGGCAACGATCTCCGCACTCAGGTCGAACGTGCCGTGGGCGATGTCCCCTGGCTCAGCCCCCGAGGCCTCCAGGAAGGCATAGAACGGATTGGCCCCATTCGGCCCAAGGGTCAGCGCTACGTTCACCTGCGGGTTGGCGGTGAAGAAGTCGCTGATGATCGTCTGGGATTCGGCCGGGTCGTTGGTGATCGCCAACACTTCGGCGGAGAGACCCGCCTCGGTCATGGCGTCGACGAAACCCTGGCAGCGAGCGTCCAGGCCGGTATGGCCCACCTGATGGTTGATACACACCCCGACCTCAGCCCCTGCCTGTGACGCAAGCCGGGTGCCACTTTGGAACCCGCCCTGGTACTCGTCGGCGCCAAGAAAGGTCAGGTAGGCGATGTTGTCCTTGATCGGCCCGGCACCGGAGTCGTATGCGACTACCGGGATGCCGGCGGCAAGAGCGCGCTCGATCGGCTCCTTGAAGAGGATGGGATCGGTCACGGTGAGGGCGATGCCGTCCGGGCTGGCCGCCACTGCCTGGTCGATCAAGGCGGCAGTCCGCTCAAGGTCAAACTCATCCGGGGCCAAGACGGTCGTATTGATCCCCATCTGCTCGGCCGCCAGTTTGATGCCATTCTCCACCACGCACCAGTAGGCGTCCCAGGAGCAGGTGGCGTGCTGGACCATCAAGAGCGTGACCTCCCGATCGGGATCCGGCGTCGTGCCAACGTTGCTGGCATCGACGAAACCAGGGCCCGTAGCAGTCACCGGCAGCGCCGGGGTGATGCCGAAGCGATTGCCCATGAACAGCCACACCACCGCGCTGTAACCTTGCAAATACGGCTGCTGGTCAATCCCGAACAGGGTCACGCCGCTTTCGATGTTGGCGGTGATCTCAGGGCTGAGATCAAAGGTGCCGTGAACCAGATCGCCCGCCCCAAGTCCGGCGGACTCCATCCAGGCGTAGAACGGGTTGGCACCGTTCGGACCCAGGGTCAGGAAAGCATCGGTGTCCGGGTTGGCAGTGGCATAGTCACCGATGACCGTTTGAGATTCGGCCGGATCATCACTGATCGCCAGCACCTCGGCCTCGAGCCCATTTTCAGCGAAGGCGTCGAGGAAGCCGTTGCAGCGCTTATCGAGCCCCGCATGTCCGACCTGTTGATTGATGCACACACCTTGGGTACCGCCGGCCGTCACCATGCGCAGCCCGCCCAGGTACCCGCCCTGGTATTCGTCCTGCCCGATGTAGGTCAGGTACGAGATCCCGTCGGCGATCGGCCCGTTTCCGGCGTTGTATCCGACGACCGGGATCCCGGCGGCCAGCGCCCGATCGATGGGTTCCTTGAAGAGCACCGGGTCGGTGACGGTCAGGCCGATGCCGTCCGGTTGGGCAGCGACGGCCTGGTCGATCAGGGAGGCGGTTTGCTCGAGGTCGAACTCATCCGGGCCCAACACGGTGACCTGCACTCCCAGGTCCTCCGCTGCGTCGCTG
>Ga0209640_10004767_pt1 | contig 11884 bp, 9 predicted proteins | sample RifCSP10_1_FD_184018 | JGI IMG/M metagenome (GOLD analysis project Ga0209640, IMG submission 184018) | Soil microbial communities from Rifle, Colorado - Rifle CSP2_sed 10_1 (SPAdes) (version 2) | ecosystem: Environmental > Terrestrial > Deep subsurface > Rock core/Sediment | place: Rifle... | reverse complement strand
GGTCGCTTTGGCTCCCATCGTCCGCACATGGACGATCTTTTCGCCCTTCTTTCCGGCAATCTTGGCCCAATCATCCGGCTGCGTTGTATTGGGCAGGTCTTCATGTTCCCGAAACTCGTCCCGCATCCCTCGAAGAAGGTCCTCGCCACGGATTCCTCTCTGGCCCGTCGAAATCGTGCGCTTGATCGCATATTTCTTGGCCCGAGCGACGACCCCCTCGATCAAAGCTCCGCTGACAAAATCTTTGAAGTAAAGCATCTCTTTTTCGCCGTTGGCGTAGGTGACCTCCAGGAATTTATTTTCTTCGCTTTGGCTGTACATCTGTTCCACGGCTTGTTCCGTCAACCGTTCCAGCATCGCCGCCGAATGGCCGCCGTCCTTCGCCAACTCATCCGCATCATACGGAAGATCCGGCAACAGATACTTTGAGAAAATCGCCTTGGCGGCCCGCTGGTCGGGACGATCAATGCGGATCTTGACATCCAGCCGGCCGGGCCGGAGGATCGCCGGGTCGATCAGGTCCTGACGGTTGCTGGCGCCGATCACGATCACATTCCGGAGCCGTTCGACGCCGTCAATTTCGGATAAAAACTGCGGCACAATGGTGGACTCGATATCGGACGAAATTCCGGTTCCCCTCGTACGGAACAGTGCATCCATTTCGTCAAAGAAAACGATCACCGGCATCCCTTCCTGCGCCTTCTCTTTGGCTTTTTGAAAGACCTCGCGGATCTGCCGTTCGCTTTCCCCCACATATTTATTGAGAAGCTCCGGCCCCTTGACATGGAGAAAGAAACTCCGGACTTCTTTCCCCGTCATATGGGCCAGCTTCTTCGCGATCGAATTGGCCACCGCCTTGGCGATCAAGGTCTTTCCGCATCCGGGAGGTCCGTACAAGAGAATCCCTTTTGGAGGAAGCAACCTGTGTTGTGCAAAAAGATCCGGATGCAGAAACGGCAGTTCGACGGCGTCCTTGATCGTTTCGATCTGGTCTTCCAACCCGCCGATATTCTCGTAGCCGACATCCGGCACCTCTTCCAGGACCAGTTCTTCCATTTCCGACTTGGGAAGTTTTTCAAGCAAATAACCGGACCGCGCGTCCAACAGAAGATTATCCCCGACACTGAGTTTCTCGTGGAGAAGCGGCTCGGCTAAGTCGGCGACTCGTTCTTCATCCGCATGCAATGTCACAATGGCCCGTTTGTCTGCGATGAGGTCTTTCAGGCGCACGACTTCGCCCTGCCCGTCAAATCCCTTGACCTCAACCACGTTCAAGGCCTCGTTGAGCACCAGCTCCTGACCCTTTCGGAGATCCTTGATTTTAATCGTGGGATGAAGATTGACCTTCATCTTGCGGGCGGAAATATAAACGTTGACGGTGCCGTCCTCGTTGGCGCTGGAGAAGATGCCGTAGCTGGACGGCGGCGCCGTTAATTTTTCCACTTCCGCGCGCAAGGCCTCAATCTGGGCCTTCGCCTCGTGCAACGTCGCGGCCAATTTTTCATTCTGTTTGTGGGCTTGTTCGAGCTGCGACCGGGAGACGCGCAATTGGCGCAGCTCTTCTTCCATCGACCGGATCTGGACGTGCAACTTGTCGAGCTCTCGCTCGTATTCTTCCATTTGCTTGTTCATGACAGGTTCGTTCTCCGTCAGCCGGTCCGTGAGTCGCTTCACGGTATTGCGCAAGGAGTGAAACCTTCCAGAGCCTTTCTTGGTTTCCCCCATCGCATCTCCTGTATCAACCGCATGAATAAGGAGAAAGTCTTATCTCGACGAAGTGGGCTCTTCGGTTTTCATTCTATCACCGAACGCAACTACGGTCAATAGCCCTCTCACGAATTTCGTCAAGCCCGCGTGATCGTCGCTGCGGACCGTTCCGCTTTCAACTCCCTCAGCAGGACCTCGGCCGCTTCGCGGGGATTCGGAGACTGGAGTAGGGCCGAAATCACCGCGACGCCGCGCGCGCCGCTTCGAATGACTTCTTGGATCCGATCGGATCGGATGCCACCGATCGCAAAGATCGGGATTGCGACCCGAACGGCTGCGGACCGGATCTCGGACAACCCCAACGGCTTTCCCATCGCCCGCTTGGAAGGCGTATCGTAGATCGGTCCCAGGATGACAAAATCGGCGCCGGCTCGTTCCGCCTCGACCGCCTCCGATGCGCTGTGGACGGACTGGCCGATGAACCGCTCCGGGCCCAAAATCTTTCGGATTGCGGGAATCGGAAGGCTGTCGGCCCGTCGATGAACCCCGTCGGCCCCCACCGCCATGCAGACGTCCACGCGATCATTGATTAAAAGCCGGGCGCCGAACTCGGCCGTGAGCGACCGTAATTTCTCGGCCCAGCGAAACAGTTCACGCACCGGCAAATCCTTCTCGCGCAGTTGAACGGCCCGGACCCCGCCCGACAAAGCTTCTCTCACAACCACGTCCAGCGGCCGGCCGCCGGTTTGATGCCGATCCGTGACGAGATAAAGATCAAAATCGATCCGGGGATCCATGCCATCCTCTATTATTCAATCATCCCCTCAACCGGGCTGCTGGCATTCGCATACAGTTTTTTTGGAATCCGTCCCGCCTTGTACGCCAGCCGGCCGGCCCAGACCGCGTATTTCATCGCTTCCGCCATCGCGATCGGATCCTGCGCACCCGCGATGCCGGTATTCATCAAGACACCGTCGCATCCCATCTCCATCGCGATCGCCGCATCGGACGCCGTCCCGACGCCGGCGTCAACGATCACCGGAACCTTGACCGTTTCTCGAATGATTTGGATATTGTAAGGGTTCCGGATTCCCAATCCCGATCCGATCGGCGCCGCAAGCGGCATGACACAGGCACAGCCGACATCCTCCAGTCTTTTGGCCACGATGGGATCATCATTAGTATAGGGAAGCACGATGAACCCCTCCTTGACCAGGATCTTCGCCGCCTCGATCAGGCCGGCCGTGTCCGGAAACAACGTCTTTTGATCGCCGATTACTTCCAGTTTGACCAAGTTGGTAATGCCGGCGGCCTGGGCCAGCCGCGCGGTTCGAACGGCCTCATCCGCCGTGTAGCAGCCGGCCGTGTTGGGCAGGATCTTATATTTCTTGGGGTCAATATAGTCCAGAAGGTTTTCCTTGTTCCGGTCAATGATATTCACGCGGCGAACCGCGACCGTGACCATGTCCGCGCCTGACGCCTCGATCGCCCGCCGGGTCTGCTCAAAATCCTTGTATTTCCCCGTGCCGACGATCAGACGGGATTTCAGCTGAATGCCGCCGATGGTTAAGAAATCGCCTTTCATGAACGCCTCACTCCTCCCTCAGCCTCCACCCACGAAGCTGATAATTTCCAAGCGATCGCCGTCCTTCAAAACCGTACGGGTGTACTCTTTTTTGTCTATGATCTGAAGGTTCAATTCAATCGCCGCCCGTTCCGGAGGGCTGCCCAGTTCTTCCAGCAACGCTGCGACCGTCGTGTCCTTTTCGACCTCCCGGCTTTCCCCGTTCACAACCAACCGAATCACCGACGCGTATCCCCCATCACCCCAAATAAAAAAAGCCGCACTCTCTCAGGAAGTACGGCTCGTCCTTTACGATCTTACGATCATGCTGCCGCTTCCCTACGCCCGTATTACCGGGATCAGGTTCACGGGGTTGCCCGTTGACCTCTGTTCAGTGACAAGTGCTAAGTGGTCTTTCACAATACTCAACTGAACACTTCACACTAAACAATCGGTTTGGGCTCTCAGCCCGACCGGTAAATCCTCATCGCCCCGGCCAAGCACCCCCAGCGTTTTTCATCATACATGAGCCCAAAAGGCCTTGTCAATAGCGCCCTCCGAGCGACGGCGCTTCTCAATGAAGTTTGACTTTCCGACGACCGTTTTGTTAACATCGCCTCAAATTCATCGCCACGAAAAGGAGTTGGGTTTGCTGTCCTTCCTTGGGTACCGGCTCTTCCGTTTTTTCATCTCCCTGGTCGGCGTCACCGTCATTACCTTCGGGATCATGCATCTCGCGCCGGGGGAACCGACCGACCTTCAGACCACGATGAATCCCCGGGTCTCGGCCCAGGCCAAAGAAAACCTGCGCAAACTGTACGGACTGGATCAGCCGCTGCATGTTCAATACGCACAGTGGGTCAAACGGGTTGTGGCCATGGATTTCGGCACCTCTTTTGTGGACGGCCAGAAGGTCGTGCAAAAGATCATGGAACGGATGCCGATCACGATCGTCATCAACCTCCTCTCCTTGATCTTGATCTTCATGATCGCGCTGCCGATCGGCGTTTACTCGGCCACGCACCCCGACTCGGCTTTTGATAAAGCCGCCACGGTTTTTGTTTTTGTCGGCTTCGCCACGCCCGGCTTCTGGCTGGCCCTGATGATGATGATCCTTTTCGGCGTCGTCCTGGAGTGGCTTCCTATTTCGGGATATCAATCCCTCGACATCAGCGGAATGTCTTTTTCGGAACGACTCTGGGACTGGACAAGCCATCTCCTTCTCCCTGTTTTCGTCTCGGCTTTCGGAGGCCTGGCCGGAATTTCACGATACGCTCGGGCCGAGATGGTGGAAGTAATCCGGCAGGACTATATCCGGACGGCGCGGGCGAAAGGCCTAAGTGAAACCGTCGTCGTCTACAAACACGCATTGCGAAACGCCTTGATCCCGATCATCACCATCCTGGGTCTTTCGGTTCCGGGACTGATCGGGGGAAGCGTCATCTTTGAAACGATCTATGCGATTCAAGGCATGGGGCTTCTGTTCTATCAATCCGTCATGGCCCGTGACTACCCGACGATCATGGGTGTGACCGTGCTGGGGACCATCCTGACGTTGATCGGCAATCTGCTCGCGGATATTTCATATGCCTATGCCAATCCGACGGTCCGGCTTCGTCGCAACCGATAAAGGTTTTAGATGGCGACACCGCAGCGAACCACGTTCGAACAATTCCGGAGACGATTTAAGCGAAACCGGCCGGCGATCGCGGGCGGACTGATTGTCCTGTCAGTCTTCGTGATCGCGCTCTTTGCGCCGATTCTGTCGCCTTACGATCCGGCCTACATTGACGTGGAAAAGATTTTAACGGGACCGACACAGGCCCATCCCCTCGGAACGGATGAACTGGGACGGGACATCGTAAGCCGGATGATCTGGGGTTCAAGGATCTCGCTCCTGGTGGGATTCGTGGCGGTCGGGATCTCGATCCTGATCGGCATCCTGATCGGGGCGGTTGCCGGCTACTACAGAGGATGGATTGACGACGTTCTCATGCAGTTTGTGGACATCATGCTCTCGATTCCGACCTTCTTCCTGATCCTGGCCGTGATCGCGCTCGTCGAACCGAGCATCTGGAACATCATGATCGTGATCGGCGTCACGAGCTGGATGGGCGTGGCCCGTCTTGTCCGGGGACAGTTTCTGGCATTGAACGAGATGGATTACGTCACGGCCGCACGGGCATTGGGCGCGAAGGATGCCCGCATGATCTTTTTCCATATCCTCCCGAACGCCATGTCACCGGTCTATGTTTCGGCCGTGCTGGGCGTGGCCGGCGCCATTCTGGTCGAATCCTCATTGAGCTTTCTGGGCCTGGGTGTTCAGCCGCCGGTTCCGAGCTGGGGCAGCATCATCACGGGCGGCAAGGACACGATCGATATCGCATGGTGGATCACCCTTTTCCCCGGCCTCGCCATCCTGATCACCGTCCTGGGCTATAACCTCCTCGGCGAAGGCCTCCAGGACGCGCTGAATCCGCGATTAAAAGAGTGAGCTGAGTACGACTTGGGCGGATGATGAATTGCGATTGACATCGATCCCCTGATCGGGACTACAATGGGCTCCCACCCTATATACAAGGAGGTGCGCCATGATCCGATACGTCACCCTTCTCAATTTCACCGATCAGGGAATCCGGAACGTCAAGCAAACGATCGACCGTGCAAAGTCCTTCAAGGCCGCGGCCGATAAATTGGGCGCGACGCTCAAAGACATCTACTGGACACAGGGGGCGTACGACCTCGTGGCAACGATCGAGGTTCCGGACGAGCAGACCGGAATGTCCCTGCTGCTGGCCCTGGGGAGCCTGGGCAACATCCGGTCGCAGACGCTTCGGGCCTTCACATCCGATGAGATGAAACCGATTCTGGCAAAGATGCCGTAGGAGAATGGAAACATGACCGTCTATTCCAAAGAAGGTACGGACCTGTCTGCGGCCCGGAGCCGCGCCGTTTCAGCCGTCGCGCTCACCGGCTTTGGCCTGGCCGTTTTGACGGCGCTTGCGGTGGCGCTGGCCGGACTCGGCAGCCGATGGGGATGGTGGCATTTCCGCACCGGCTTTGAAATTTTAAAGTGGGGCGGGTATGCTGGCCTTGCCGCCGCCGCGGTTTCGCTGATCGGATCGGTTGCGGCACGGCCCGGGGGTACCCGCCGGGGATTCGTCCCGGCCGTCGCAGGCCTGATCATCGCGCTTGTCGTCGCAGGCGTCCCGTGGCAGTGGAAACAGACGGCGGGTCGCGTGCCGCCGATCCACGACATCACGACCGACACCGAGAATCCGCCGGCTTTCATCGCAATCCTGCCGCTCCGCGCCGACGCGCCCAATCCAGCCGCATACGGCGGTCCCGAGATTGCCGCACAGCAACGCGCGGGATACCCGAACATGGGCCCGTTGATCCTTCCGGTTCCGCCCGCTCTTGCGTTCGATCGCGCGCTTGGTGCCGCACGTGACCTGTGTTGGAAGATCGTGGACTCGAATCCGAACAATGGACGCATCGAGGCGACCGACACGACCTTCTGGTTCGGCTTCAAGGACGACATCGTTGTCCGCGTCACGCCGAGCGAAAACGGCAGCCGCATTGACGTGCGGTCGGTCTCACGCGTCGGCCGAAGCGATGTCGGCACGAACGCCAGGCGGATTGAAAAATTCTTCCAAAAGGTAACGCGGCATGAATAAGGCCCGGCCTCTGATGACCGGAGCGGTGTTTTTGATCGCAACGGCCCTGCCGGTTTTGCTTCACGCCGAAGAACCGATCCGGCATGAGTTGAAGGTCATACTTCAGCCGGAAAAGAACCTTCTTGAGGTTTCTGATACGATCATCTTTCCCGAATCCTTTCTCGCCGCTTCGGAACGCAAACTGCATTTTCTGCTCCACGACGGGCTCCAACCGATATCGCCGATGCCAGGCATCAAGTTAAGTCGGGAAACAGACCGGAATCAATCCAACGCGAACCCGGCTGCGAAAGGTTACACCGTAACGATTCCTCCCGGCCGACAGGACTTTGTCATCCAATACCAGGGCCGGATTACCCCGCCTGTATCAACCGGAAATCGCGACGAGTCCGACGGCCCTGACGCCGGAGTCATTTCCAACGAAGGAATTTTTCTTTCCGGCTCGACCCAATGGTATCCACAGTTCAACGACGATCTGATTACCTTCACGCTGGAGGTACGACTGCCGGAGCCGTGGGATGCGGTCAGTTCGGGTGAACGGACACGGCACGAGCGTAACGATGGGCGGGTCGAGACGCGATGGGAATCCCCTCAGCCGCAGGATGAGATCCTGCTGATCGGCGGCCGGTTCACCGAGTATGGCCGCCCCGCCGGTTCCGTTCAGGTCATGGCCTTCCTGCGAACACCGGACGAGGAACTGGCCAACCGCTACCTGGAGACGGGCGGTTCTTATCTGGAAATGTACCAGAACCTTCTCGGCCCGTATCCCTACAAGAAATTCGCGCTGGTCGAGAATTTTTGGGAGACCGGCTACGGCATGCCGTCGTTTACACTGCTCGGTTCGGCCGTGATCCGTCTCCCCTTCATCCTGCATTCCTCCTATCCCCACGAGATCCTCCACAACTGGTGGGGCAACGGCGTCTTTGTCGATTACGAGAAGGGAAACTGGAGCGAAGGGTTGACGACCTATCTGGCCGACCATCTCATTGCGGAACAACGGGGAACCGCGCTTGAGCACCGGCGCGCGGCGCTTCAGAAATACACCGATTACGTCGCCGACCGCAAGGATTTCCCGCTGACGGAGTTCCGCGCGCGCCACAGCCCGGCAACGGAGGCGGTGGGCTACGGCAAGACGATGATGCTCTTCCATATGCTTCGGAGGCGGGTGGGGGATGAGGCCTTCGTGACCGCTCTAAGGAAATTCTATCGTGAGAATCAATTCCGGCGCGCGACGTTTGAAGATCTGCGCGCCGCGTTCGCCGGTGTCGCCGGAGAAGACCTCAAGAACGAGTTCACCCAATGGGTCGGCCGCGCGGGCGCGCCGGCGTTGCGCGCCAGCGGCGCCCGGACCCAAGTTCTGGGCGCCCGGTATCTTGTGACGATGCTTCTTGAACAGACGCAATCCGGCGCGGCGTATCGGCTCCGCGTTCCCGTCGCCGTGACGATTGAGGGCCGCGAGCAGGCCTATCAGACCACGGTCAAACTGGATACCAAACGCCTCGGCCTCGAGCTGATTGTTCCGGGCCGTCCTCTACGCCTGGACGTCGATCCGGAATTCGATCTGTTCCGACGGCTGGATCGCGATGAACTCCCCCCGGCCCTGACTCAGCCGTTCGGCGCGGAGAGGACGCTGATCCTTCTTCCGGGCGCCGCACCCGATGCGCTGCGCCGAGGTTATCGGGTGTTTGCCGAGTCCTTGCAGCGGTCGCAATCCGGTTCGACCGAAATCAAGCGGGACGATGAGATCCAATCGCTGCCGTCCGACCGCGCTGTCTGGATCCTGGGATGGGAAAATCGTTTCTTCCCGGACATCAAAACGTCACTGGCCGGGCACGATATGACGATGACACAGGACAGCGTGCGGATTGGACAAATGGAGGTGGTTCGGAACAACCACACGATCGTGATCACGGCACGTCACTCCAAGAATTCCAATGCGCCGCTCACCTGGGTTTCGGCCGATTCACTGGCCGCCCTGCCCGGTCTGGCGCGCAAACTGCCGCATTACGGCCCGTACAGTTATCTCGCCTTCGAAGGCGAGGAGCCGAAAAATATTCTCAAGGGCCGGTGGGACGTCCCGAACTCTCCGCTATCCATTCCCATCACGCAACCGGATGGACGAGTGATCCCCGTTCATCGAGCGAAACTCGAACCGCGCCGGGCCCTGGCCGACCCGCCGGTCGCAGGAAACCATTGAGAGATCCATGATGAAGCAGCGGATAAAATATGGCTTGATCTTGTATGGTCTGCCCGCCTCCTTGGCCTGTTTATTACTGATGGGTTGCCAGCACCCGCAACCGATCGGGCTGCATCAACCGGATCCATCGCATTGCAACGGGATAGAGAGTGCGATCGACTTGCGCGAAAGAATCAACACACTCAATAATCTATCCCATGCCTTCTATGATCAGTGCTATGAAACGGTCATCAAATACGGCGCGAAGGCTCAAACCGAATACCGACATAAAACCTATTCCGCGCTGAAAGAAGCCGGCAGCATATTCGTGCCGGACGGAACCCTGATCGATTATACGCTCGAAAGCTACGAGCGGGGATTTCTGAGCTTTCTTCTATCCGCAAGCTACTATCAACTGCACCGAATCGACGACTCCATGGTTGAATTGCGGCGGCTCGACCATGAAATCTTCACCGAGCTTTATAATTACGGAGAAGATTCCGTCAATATTCTGCTGTCAGCCGTCCTGTGGGAAAAGTTGGGTGAGGCGAGCGAAGCCCGGGTGGATTGGAACCGGTTGCAGGGCCAAAAGGAATTACAAAAACAGGTCGATGAGCCGATCCGCACCTTCGCATCGAAGCGAATGGGGCGGATTGATGCGGCTGAAAATATCCGTTCGGACTGGAAAATCTTTGCCGTCGGCCGGTTTCCCGACATCGAATGGAATTTAAAGTTCATCGATTCGGAGAACGGCTACTTTTCGGTCACGGCCCGTCAGGATTTCATCCCGGGCTGCGCTTCGGACACCGGACTGAGCATATCCACCCAAAGCTGGTTTGGAAAGATCGCGATGAGACACAACAACGGCTATCACCCGCTATTGAACGCTCAGAGCTGGATTCGACTCCCCTTCGGAATTGCCTACAGCATCATTCCGCTGGCCGCGGGCGCCGGCATCGCCGTCGGCGGATGCGTTGCTGATGCGTATGCCCAGGGAAGCGGCTATATCTGCAACGCTTCTGTTAAAGGCGGCGTGGCCGTGATGAAACAGTCTCCAAAAGTACTGAAAGGCACGGTCCATCCCGACCTGAGACATTGGGAAAATCTTCCGTCAAGCTTCCTCTTAACAACCGCCGATGATCCGAGCCAAGAAAAATGTTTTCTGAATTTACCGGATTCCGATAAAAGCCGGACGGTAAAAATTCTTGGATAGCGGAATCGCGCTCTTATTATTGATACCACTCGGCGCGGTTTTTTGGAACGTACCAGTCGGTGGGAAAGTTGTACCAGATGCCGATGGGAGAGGGAGAAATTCCTTTGAAGCGTTTGTGAAGAACAGGAAGGGCATCGGGATAATATAAAAAGGTGTACGGCTGGTCTTCGGCGATGAGGGCATGAATCCGGTTGTAAATTTTCTTCCGCTGGTTCTGATCGCAGGTCTTTCGGCCTTCCAACAGCAGCCGGTCCACTTCCGGATTGTTGTACGAAACGAAGTTGAACTCCCCTTCCTTCGTCTTGCTCGAATGCCAGATGTCGTACGAATCCGGATCGCGCCCCAGCGACCAGCCCAGGATGATCGCCTCGAACTTTTTCTTGTCGATAAACTGATGGAGGAAAGCCTGCCATTCCAGAATGCGGATCTCGACCTTGATCCCGATCTGGCGCAGATCCTGCTGGATGATCTCGGCCGTCTTGGCCCGTTCTTCGTTTCCCTGATTCGTCATGAGGGTAAACGCAAACGGCTGCCCGTCTTTGTCCAGCATCCCGTCGTTGTTCGTGTCTTTCCAGCCGGCCTCGGCCAGAAGCGCCTTCGCCTTCCGGGGATCGTAATCGTACTTCGGCACATCCGGATTATAGGCCCAGGACTCGGGCGGGACCGGCTGCGTCGCCGGCCGGCCGATCCCGAACAGGACGCCGTTGATCACCGCCCGGCGGTTGACGGCATGCGCGATCGCCTGTCGGACCCGCTTGTCCTTGAACCGTGGATCCAGGAGGTTGTACCCCATATAGGTATAGGCAAAAGCCGGGTAGCGGTATTTATTGAAAAACTGCTTGAAATAGGACGTTTCGGTCTGGCGCTGGTACTGCAACGGGCTCAAGCCCATGAAATCCAGCCCGCCGGCCTTTAACTCCAGGAACATCGTCGCGTTGTCCGGAATGATCCGGTAGATGTACTCCTCCACGCGCGGCCTGCCCTCAAAATAGGCGTCGTTCGCCGCCAGGACGATCTTCTGGCCTGTCACCCATTCCTTTATACGATAGGGGCCGGTGCCGATCGGCTTGCGGTTGAACTCGGCCGTGTTGAGATCGGCGTTTTCTAGAATGTGCTTCGGGATGATTCCCATGCCCCAGCTCGCCAGGCCCGGCGCGAAAGGCTCTTTATATGTAACATGAAGGGTATAAGGGTCCGGGGCTTCGATTTTCTCGACGCGCTCAAAGTCGCCGCTGTAGGGCGTGGCCACTTTGGGATCGATCGTTTTTTGATAGGTGAACAGTACATCGGCCGCGGTGAATTCCCCGCCGTCCTGCCATTTAACCCCTTTTCGAAGCTTGAAGGTGACCTTTCGGCAATCCGGAGAGGCCGTAAAGGACTCGGCAAGATCCCCCACCAGATTGATATTCTTGTCGTACTTCACCAACCCGTTGAAGATCCAGCCGCTGATGTCGCCCGAGGCCGAATCCGAGGCCAGCATCGGAATCAACCGTTGAGCATCCCCGATCGAACCCAGCACGACGGCGTTCGGCTTCTCCGGTTCTTTCGAG
>Ga0209640_10004763_pt1 | contig 11893 bp, 12 predicted proteins | sample RifCSP10_1_FD_184018 | JGI IMG/M metagenome (GOLD analysis project Ga0209640, IMG submission 184018) | Soil microbial communities from Rifle, Colorado - Rifle CSP2_sed 10_1 (SPAdes) (version 2) | ecosystem: Environmental > Terrestrial > Deep subsurface > Rock core/Sediment | place: Rifle... | reverse complement strand
GTCCGCCAAATGTGATACGCCCGCCTCTTGCGGGAAGGAGGCCCATCAATGTTTTCATGACGGTCGTCTTCCCGACTCCGTTCCGCCCCATGAGACAGACGATTTTCCCTTCAGGAATCAAGAAGGACACATCGCGCACCACATGACTGTCCCCATAAAAAATGTTGAGGTTAGTGGTTTCAAGCATGTGCCTCTTCCTCCTCACGGCCCAGGTAGACTTCAAGCACTCGGGGATCATTCTGTACGTCTTGCATCTTTCCTTCACACAAGAGGGAGCCTTCATGAAGCACGGTTACGGTGTTCGAGAAATGACGGACAAACTCCATGTCGTGTTCAATGACGAGCACGGTCGCGTGCTCGCGAGCAATGGCTTCCAAGAGAACCCCTGTCTTGTCGCGCTCACGACCAGTCATGCCGGCCACAGGCTCATCAACCAGCAGGAGCTTAGGCTCTTGCCCGAGCAACATCGCAATTTCCAGCCACTGCCTTTGACCATGCGATAAGACGCCGGCAAAAGTTTGCGTGTGGAGGCCCAGCCCCACAAACTCGAGTATCTCTAGGAGGTCTGCCTGCTTTTGCCGCGCACGAAGCGCGACCAATTCCGCTCCCACCGTTTTTCGCGTCTTCAATGAGAGCATCAGGTTATCGAAAACCGTGTGATAGGGGAAGACGGTCGGGGTCTGAAACTTGCGCCCAATGCCGATATTGGCCACCTCATGTTCTTGCAAAGTAAGCAAATTGGTCGCCTGCCCAAAGATGACTTTTCCTTGAATAGGCTTCACCTTGCCGCATATGACGTCCAGCATGGTCGTCTTCCCCGCTCCATTGGGCCCAATGACGAAACGGAGTTCCCCGTCCATCAAAGAGAAATTCAGGTCGCGGAGCGCTAGGAAGCCCTCAAAGCTTACGGTCACATTTTCCACCCGTAGAATCGGTTCCTCCCTCTTATCCAGCTGTTCAGTAGCCAGCCCACCGTCTACTTTTTTCTTCGCACCGTTGCCCTCTGCCCTCGACCCAAAGAGGTGGTGAGCGACAGCGCCGGCGCTGACGGCGCCTTCCGCTGCTTTCACTTCCTCCCCATCCAGAAGCAATTTCTCTGGTTGTTCAGACGGCCCGGATGCCGCCGCAGAAAGAGGTGTACGGCGACTGCCCGACATCCATCGCGAACCGGATCGTTGCATGTAACGCTCAATCTGTTTGGGAATCCCGACGAGCCCTTGCGGAAACAGAAGAACGGTTGCGACAAACAACGACCCCAATACAAAAGGCCACATTACCGGAGCTACAGTCGTGAGGTAGCTCCGCAACCCGCTAACCAACACAGCCCCTAGCGGCCCGCCGATCAGGGCTTCTCTCCCTCCGACCGCGACCCAGACCACAACCTCCAAGGAGGGCATGACGCCGATCTGGGCCGGCGTGATAATACCGACTTGGGGGACATACAGAGCGCCCGCCAACCCAGCCAAGCCCGCAGAGAGCGCAAACACAAACATCTTGAAGCCAGTGATTGAATAGCCCAAAAATCTCAGGCGATTTTCACCATCCCGAATCGCACGCAAAATGTGGCCCATCTTGCCGCGCGTCAGCCAGAGGAGGAGAGCATAGGTCCCGAGCAAACACACAGCCGTGATGATGTAGAGAGCCCTCTGCGTGGAGGGAGCGAGAAGCGAATACCCCAGAACAGTTTTATAATCCGTCAGCCCGTTCGTTCCCCCGAGTCCCGTCTCATTCCGGCTGAACAGCAACCAGGCGGCAAAAGCCAGGGCTTGAGTCACAATCGCTATATACACACCCTGAATCCTGCTACGAAACATCAAGTACCCAAACAGCAGGGCAAAGATCATAGGGACAAGGACGGTGGCGGCGACCGCAAAGGCGAAACTACGATAGGGCGGCCAGTACCAGGGCAGTTCCATGATCTGGACCCAGACCATAAAATCCGGCCGCAAAGGGTCGCCGTATTTACTTCCTTCGGCGCCTATGTTAAACATGAGATGCATCCCGATCGAGTACGCGCCAAGTCCGAAAAAGACCGCCTGTCCCAGACTGAGAATGCCCGCATAGCCCCAGAGCAGGCCGAGTCCCATGGCCATGATAGCCAGCGAGAGGTACTTGCCGAACAGGTTGAGGTAGTAATCGGGCAGCCAGAACATCGAGTCGTTCGGCAGAGTGTTCAAAAGCGGCAAGACCAACAGCAGCAGGATGCTGACGGCGCCAAAAATGATCCATTCCTTCCATTTGATCATGTTCCCACCTCAGCGGCTCGTCCCTTCGCAGGAAATAAACCTGTCGGCCTTACCTGGAGAAAAAGAATGACCGCCGCCAAAATGAACAGCTTGGCGTAAATAGACCCTCCTGTTCCTCCAATGAGAGGCTCGAGAATCTTGTTGAAAACCCCAATCCCCAATGCGGAGACTACTGTACCCGCCGGCTTGCCAACCCCCCCCACCACGACGACCATGAATGACTCGACGATATAGGTCTTACCCACTGTGGGATCCACGTTGCCGATCAGGCTGATCGCACATCCGGCAATACCGGCGAGGCCCGTGCCAAACGCAAAGGTCCAGGAATCGACTTTGCGCGTAGAGATGCCTACGCAAGCGCTCATGTTGCGGTTTTGCGTCACAGCACGGACGAGAAGGCCCACGCGTGTCCGGAAGAAAAGCAGGTATACCCCCAGCAACGCCACCGCAGCCAATAGGATAATGAAAATTCTACTGTATGGCAAGACAAGCCCCACCATCGGCTCTATTCCCCCTCGCATGAATACAGGCGGATTCACACTCGTCAAATCGCCGAAGTACCAGCGTGCCGCCTGTTCGAGAAACACGCTGACTCCCCAGGTGGCGAGCAGCGTCTCCAATGGTCTCCCGTACAGGAAACGGATTATACTCCGTTCCAACAAGAGGCCGATTGCCCCAGTCACCACGAAGGACGCAGGCAATGCAAAAAAGTAGTAGGAATCATGGAGGTAAGGTGGCAGGTTATAAAAGAAGGCTTCCTGCAAGATAAAGGCCGTATAGGCGCCGATCATCATCATTTCCCCATGGGCCATGTTAATGACGCCCATGAGGCCGTAGGTAATGGCTAGCCCAAGCCCCATCATGAAGAGAACCGAACCTAAGCTAATGCCATTGAAGGCGGAGCCCACAACAGTCTGGAAGGTTTGATACGATTCAATGCTCTCGATCGCTTCTGTGAACGATGCCCGCACCGTGTCGGATGGCTCAATCGGCTCCTCAGTAAGAAGCTCCTTCATGTGCGACAATGCCCGCATGCCCTTGATCTCGCCTAAGCGGGTGGCAGCCGTTCGTCGCACCTCCGGATCAGGGTCATCAAGGCGCAACTGATTGATCGCTACCTCGATATCATGTCGTACCCACTTGTGTGACTCACGCGAGAGAGCCTGTTCGAGTATGGGCAACTTCGAAAGTTTCCCCGCATTGCCAAGCTTGGCCGCCGTCGCCCGCCTGACTACCACATCGGGATCAAACAGCCTCAGCCGGTCCAATCCTTCTCTCAAGGTCAGTCGGACCACACCCGACCTCATGGTCACCATTTCCAACTCCCCCTCTGAAAACACGTCGGTGGCATTCAGCTTCCCTAACTCCACACCTGTGAAGGGATCCAAGAAGGAGATCGTCTCACGACCATCGAGCTCGATATTTCGCAGTATAATGACGACCTTCTCACTACCAGTCGCATCTTTCCACACATGAAGCGTTCCGTCGTTCAGCGCTGTCAAAGCAGGCAGGAAAGCAATGTCATTGAGGTCCACTAAACCCTTCAACGTGGTTTCTTGGATAGTCGGGTCAAGGCTTGCCAGCCCTTGTAGAGAAGAGGCATTCGGTCGACCGCTCTCGGCAGTCACTGGCCCCTCCGCATAGACCAGTCCGATTCCCTTGCCGAGTAGAAGGCCGAGTAGAAGCGCACTCGTCAGGAGACAGACGACCATGTTCCAACTCAGACGCCCAAACGTGATTGGCACACTCTGTCTGGTTTCCATAGGTAAGATCTCTCCCTCACCTCTTAACAACGTTAAATATATCAAAACAAGGGGCTGCACAGGAATACCCCCGGTGCAGCCCCTGTAGTAACCGCAAGTAACCTCCCGGCAACCTACCCCTTCACCTAGGTTTCAATCGCGGCAGCCTTCGGATCTAGCCAGATCCTATCTGTTCCTCCCATCATATCAAAGGAACCTTTCCCGCCGTTGCTCCAGTCGCAATCGCGGTCAGGATAGGTATACTCGCTCCAGGGCAGCGCATCGACCAAACCCGCGGATTGCGAGATAATATCGAACTGGCCATTGGCGAGAATACTGCCAATGTACACCGGCTTGGAAGTATGGTGATTTTTGCGGTCGACGATGATCCCTTGGTCCGGCGTAGGAACCTTCAACCCAGGCAACGCTCTCAGCACATCGTCCACTTTGAACGATTTGGCTTTCTCAACCGCCATCTTCCAGGTGTATACCCCAATGTACCCCCAGAACATCGGGTCGTCCACGACTCGACGAGGGGCATCAGGGAGGTTCTTCTTCTTGCAAAAATCCTTGAACCGTTGCACGAACGCCTTGTTCTCAGGCGTGTTCACCGATTGGAAGTAGTTCCAACAGGCCAGGTGGCCGACGAGGTTCTTCGTGTCGAGCCCGCGGAGCTCATCCTCGGCCACGCTGAACGAATTCACCGGGCACTCCCCCGAAGTGATGCCCGCGTTGGCCAGTTCCTTAAAGAAGGGCACATTGCTGTCGCCGTTGATCGTGTTGATCACGCACGCGTCGCCGCCAGCGCCGAACCGCTTAATCTTGGCGATGATCGTCTGGTAATCCTGGTGATGGAACGGCGTGTATTCTTCCATGATGTTCTTGGCCGCAATGCCTTTCGCGAGGAGCATCGCCCGGACAATCTTGTTGGTCGTTCGGGGATACACGTAGTCGGTTCCCACCAGATAGAACTTCTTCTTGCTGCCTCCCTCTTTGCCGAGGTGGTAATCCACCGCCGGCGTCGCCTGCTGATTGACCGCCGCGCCGGTATAGATCACGTTCCTCGAACATTCCTCACCTTCATACTGCACTGGGTAGAACAACAGGCCGTTGTTCTTCTCGAACACCGGCAGGACGGACTTCCTGCTGACCGATGTCCAGCAGCCGAACACCGTCACCACCTTGTCCTGCAGCAAGAGTTTCTTGGCTTTTTCCGCGAACAGATCCCAGTTGGAGGCCGGATCTTCAATCACGAGTTGGATCGGGCGCCCATTGACCCCGCCCTTGGCGTTGATCTCCTCCGCCGCCATTTCCACGATGTCTTTAATAGACACTTCGCTGATGGCCATCGTGCCGCTCAGGGAGTGCAGCACACCAACCTTGACCGGCTCGGCCGCGTAGGCTGTATAGGACAAGGCCCAGTGGCCCAGGTTCCCCAACAACGCGGCCACACCGACCCCCGCGGCGACTCGTCCGCTCTGCGCAAAAAATTCCCGTCTCGATGATTCGGGCTCTGTAGTAGTCTCGTCTTTTTTGACATCCTCTGAATCCAGTGAGCCTTTCGTTTCCATCTTACATCACTCCTTTTCGTATGCTGTGAGTTGAAAACTTTCGGCTGATGCCTCTTCGCCTAGAAATTATGCCAGAACGATCTGTCGCCCTGGTTCCTGTTTCTGGGCATGATACTGCCTCTGCCCTGACTACTGAACGGCACCACACTGATATAACCGGTTCAGATACAGTCTGAACTCCCTCCTTTCTAAGAATGGCAAGAAGTCTGTTGAAATTTTCCGAATAACTTCTCCTTGTCTTCTTGTCTTCATGTTCATGTTGACTCGCCCCATGAGAGAACCAAGGCCGCTCATTGTCCTTTTGCGTGGCCCCTTGAACGCGGACGACTTCTTTACCGATTCCTCTATTATTCAGCCAGTTTTTTTGTCGTTCGGCCAAGTTTTTTACCCCCCTTAAAGCGCTGCTCTTATATCCAATCGATGCCGGATGTGTCAAGAGTTTTTTTGTCCCAACTACGCAGGTCGCTTCCCGACAGGATTCACAAGATGATGAGGACTTTCCCGGGGCTTGTGGATGGGTTTGCTTCATCATGATGTGTTATCCCCTTGTATCAGGGTCTCGCCCCTTGGGAGAGGGAGAGAGCTCCGGATGTTGATCTTAGATACCCTTAGGCGGGAGCATCAAGCATGCCAACAGTTTTTTATGTCAATCACAAAATTTTCAATGAATTCAAGCTCTACAGGGACTCTATCGATTTCCGGGCATTCGACTTCTGTGGCAGAATTGGTGGTCTTCCAGCAAAAGAGCCCCACAGAATGCGGGCGCATGAACCACAAGGGGCGCGTTGCGGTTTCGGAACCCGTAGGTCGACCTGCGACGATGGTGCGGCAGTCGGATGCGGGCGGTTCGTTCCAGCTTCAGCAGATACGCGCGGGCGACCATATCATCCCTGATGCGGCCGCCCGCGTTGCGCCAGTCCCACCGGCGGCAAAACTCTTCGCTGAGCCGGATTCTGGTCCGGTCACGATGTTCAAGCCAGGAGCCTTCGGATCAGCCGGATATCCTCGGCGCTCAGTTCCCGTCCATGTACCACCATGACGCCTGTTATGGTGCATTCGAGACCTTGTGCCTACCGTCCGAGTCCGGCAGAAAAAGAATTCTTCTCGCTTGCCTTGCTCGGGGGGAGGGAGTATTGCCTTGTTGGTGGGCATCATGGTGATGCCTACCTGAGTAGTTACTTTTTGTCTTTACCATGGCATTCCTGTTAGACTGATTTAGTTAGGACTTCGCATCGCACAAACCGAGATACGACACCATGCAACACCCACACCGACCCTGGTTGAGACCCAACCTCATTCAGTGCCTCCTGACGACAGGGTGCCTGAGTCTCATCATGGCAGGCTGTGCCGGCACACCCTCTCCTGTTACGACCATTCATCAAGATTCTCGGAGCGCCGTGTTTCTTCAAAACGTTTCGGACCGGTCCTATCGAGCGGCACATCCCATCAAGTTGGAAGAGACGACTGTGGCGAGTGTCTTACGGGGTGTGCATACCGAGGAAAACGCCGATTTCACACTGTTTGTTAGTAAAGCTCTGAAATCCTACGTACCGAGCGACACTCGTGCTTTTTCGGAAGACGATATTGCCGTCTTAACACCATATCTCACCTCGGCCCTGGCACAAGCCGCTCCCAATCAGCGCGTCGGATTCCGACTGCACTACGCGCTGGTTATCCCGACTCAGTCCCAAAAGGCTAGCCAAAATATGGACACCACTGCGGGACATCTCTTTGCGGACGGTCTGTCGCTCCATCTTACCCTGACCCAACACAGACCTGGAAAGGTTGACGCCTCCAAGAAGGATAAGGAACCGAAGACCCTGCCGGATCCCACTGGACTGCGCGACCGCCAGGTCAAATTCATCCCGGAAACTGCCGTGCGGCCGGAGACCTCAGACTGGTTCGAACCATCTGACGACCGGACGCTCGTGATTGACTATCAGCTTCTGGCCAAACTCCTAGCCACGCCTCCCGCTGTCCAGCCGGTTCCACCAACTCCGGCGCCGGTGGCTCAACCCGTCCAACCGGCTCCGAGCATGCCGGCACCAGTTGGAAAGAGCGATCCCGACCTGCAAGCATTCAAAGAAGAGCTGAAAGCGCTCCAGAAAAAACTGGACGAGCAGAACGCCGAACTGCAAAAACTGAAGAAGTCCTCAACCAAGAAAAAGCCTGCCCCCTAGCCTCGTGTAGTGATTCATCGATAATAGCGTGACCGATTAACTCGCATGGTTGTGCTCTGCTCCGGAGAAGGACAACACCATGCGCATCGTCCCTTCCGTTCAGGTCACAGAGCCAGAAGCCAGCAACTTGCGCAGTGGGCTCGCGGCCGGCGGACGCCTGGCTCGTCGACTACACACGGACACTGAACTATTCCAGCAGCGGCGGAGCGATACTTGGCGCTCCTGCTTGTGGATACCCTTCGCATGTGAGATCGTCGCGGCGCAATTCGGGTCTGTCGATCTACGGTTGTGGCAGCGATTCAACGGGTAGGGATTGGCCGCAATCAGCATCCTGGGCGCGATCAACATCCCCTACTATGAAGAAATGGCGCGTAGCATCAACTCGCCGCAGGCTGTCCTATACTCCTTACTACATCATCCTCGGCAAATTCGGTATCGCAATCCTCCTGGCGATCCTGGCGAAGCAAGTCACACACGGCAATTGGACGATCTCGCTCTGGTCAGGAATCGCCGGCAACGTGGACAACTTCCTCTGCCATACTATCGCCTACGGCCTCACCGACGGCCTCATGGCAAGCCAGCGGATCTCTGCGCCCTGCGACAGGGTTCCTTGAATCGGCGGGGCAACAAGTCAATACTCATGCCTGACACCAGATTTTTCACCTTTGCTGAAATCATAATCTGGGAGCATGCCATAGTGTCTTTCACGCCTCGCTTTCTTGATAGACCCCTCTTTCCTGACGCGTGGCTTCACAGTCCCTGCCACTCACTTAAGAGGACCACATGGCCCTTGCGTGTGGCTCGCTTCACATAGGAGGTGTCCGCAGTCACATACAGTCCCTTCGTTCGCAAGGCCAGTACGTGGTATGCCGAATCATAGAACGTGACGCCCGACACGTCTTGCATATGCTCCAATACGTTGAGTGCATATTCGGTCCTGAGGGGTACCTCTTCAAACTCAAAGGCGAGTAATGCGCTCATCAACTCCGTCGCCATCTTCGGCTTTTTGAGTCCCAGCACGTTTCCGACCTCGTATCGCCAGAGCGTGGGCACTCGAATCTCAATCGCCTCTGCCAGCAGCGCCTCCTGAAGTTTCACTGCCTGAGGATGGCCAGGCTCGTCTTCTTTCTCTAAGACCCACTTCAAAATGACGGAGGCGTCGGGCACCACTATCATCGCTCAGCTCTCGCCCGATCCCGGCGCACCGCTTCCACGATCTCTTTTCCACTCAGTGTTGCACTTCGTTTTCTCAACCGACGCACGACCTCCGTGGCATGCTGGCGCTTTCGTCGGAGGAGCTCGTTCCGGAGCGCCTCGTTCACCACCTGGCTTCGTCGACGAGGCGGAACAAGCCTAAACAATTCCTCTCTGAGCTGATCATCGATGGATACATTTAGCTTAGCCATGGCTTCTCCCCTATCCGCTATTCCGGCACTTTGCTGAGCACCAACAGTATGCGCCTAATCTTGGCGCCCAGTCAAGGAGCCTTACACGAACCGGGCAAAGTTGCCTGCCCTGCTTGCATGTACCGCCGGCTCTTTATCGTCTTATCGTAATCACCCCGGCGGAGAAACCCCTTCGACTTTCTTCATGAACAGTAGCCGGCGCTGCCGGTTGAATGTGCTTTACCGGCGGAGTTCTGTTCAAGCGCAGCTTCCAACGGAACGAGCCGCCCACCGCGCCACGCGCCGCGAAATGTCGGATTGCAAGACCATTATTCTTTGAGAGCTTTTAAGTTATCTTACAGAATTCTCAAAAAGTCAGACCATCTTGCTTCAGTTATTGATTGAGACAGCGGTTCTGAGTATTATTGCGTTATTGTGCGGCAAAGTTTGTACTGGTATAAAAGAATATTAGCACGCATGGACTCGCTGCTGCAGCGCGGGAAGCCAATGATCATTTGCGCGCGGCATTGTGAGAAGCCACGTGATGCCCCAACGAGTATGCAGGGATCGAAACGCAAGGACCGCACGAAACTGCCGCGCATAAGAGACGACATGTTACTCATCGAAAAGAGCAGACCGAAGAAACTAATCGGGGTGATGTCTTCGCCTCTTGAGGAATTGCTCAATGTGGGTGGTACATGTCTTCCCTTTGTAGGAAGGTAATCCCCCCAATCTATTTTCCCATGCTGATCCAACTCCAAGACCACCACTGTGGATCACCTATGTGCGGACATCGCTACTTCACGACGCAACTATGCCATCTGAAATTCATTGGCGACGCAACCTGGACGAATCAGTAATAAGGAGGAGAAGAGATGCGCATCCTATTGGCAGTGGATGGTTCTGATAATTCCTACGCAGCGGTCCAGGCATTGAAGTTTTTGGGAAAAATGGAGGCAATAACTCTGCTGCATGTCCTCGATGTGCCTACACCAGCTTACCCAATGACGGCACCTGAGGTTAGACACGAGTACTACGAGACGGAACGGACTATGCGGGCAGATGGTGAACGCTTATTGGATCGTGTCCTTTCCCTCCTGCCTACAGAAAAAGGCTCAGTGACAAAGCGGCTCGAAACTGGCTCACCGTGCGACACAATTGTCACCTGTTGCGAAACACAGGGGATAGACCTGGTGGTGCTCGGAGCGCGCGGGCTTGGTTCGGTCCTGGAACGACTTATTGGCAGTTGTTCCCACCGTGTGTTGACCCTGGCGCAATGTGCAAAGTTGATCGTCACTGGACCTATGCAAGGACTGAAGAATGTACTTGTCCCGCTCCAAGGTCCCTCTGATGCCGAAGCGCTGATCCGATTCTTGCGGCTCACGCCATTCAAGGAACCAGTGGAGATGACTGTCCTCACCGTGCTGCAGCAAGCTCGGCCCTGGTCACGGGAGAAGGGAACTGTGGAGGAACAGGCGCTTCAGAGCGCCCGCAACTTCGCCGACGGCGTGACCTCACAACTCACCGCTCTTGGGTATCAAGCCCGTGGGCTTGCTGTCCTGGGGTCGCCGGTGAATATGATCCTTCAGGAGGCAGCGAAGCTGAAGCCGGATCTCATCTTGATAGGATCACGTGGGAGACAGGGCGTCACTCGAAGTGTTTTAGGCAGCGTTTCGCATTCACTGCTCCATCAACCACCATGCCCAATTCTGGTTTTCCAGTAAAACGGTGTCCTGCAAATAGCACCTTATGCCAAATTAGACGGCGCGCTCAGCCGCAATATAGAGCGATTCCCATCGCCCGCTTCAAACCAAGCTTCGGTTGAACCGCCGCGTTCAATCAAATCGCGGCTGATAGGAACTTTGTTACCAGTAGGTTTAATAAAGTAGGTTTCGCTCTGCCGGCGTATAAAAAGCAAGGCCCACTGATCTTTTGACCAGCGGGCCTTTGTTGTAACCTGGCAGAGGTCCATACCCTGCTTGCCCCGACCCGGAGCCTATCTGGTTGTTCTTGGCGACGGGATAAAACCCACAAGTGAATTTGTGTACTTGCTCCTACCGCCGGCTTTTCATCGCTGTATCGTGATTATCGCCGGCGGATAAAACCCACCGACTCTCTTCATGGAAAGTAGTCGACGCTGCCGGAGAAATAAAAAAGCCTGCTAGAGTAATCTAGCAGGCTTTTTAGAAACCCGGCAGCGTCCTACTTTCCCACTGCCTCGCGGCAGCAGTAGCATCGGCCTTGGAGGGCTTAACTTCCGTGTTCGGTATGGGAACGGGTGGGGCCCCTCCGGTATGGCCACCGGGAACAGCGCGAAGCGCGAATTTTCAATTGTGAATGGTGAATGGTCAATGTTGAATGACCGTTCCGACAACTCAACATTGAACATTGAACATTCGTGTGGTGAAGCGATGCTTCACCACACGCAGACCATGTCTATCAGGAGCAAAGGATGTTAAACCGCACGACCGATTAGTACTGGTTAGCTACGGTCCTCACGGACCTTCCACACCCAGCCTATCAAACTCGTAGTCTACGAGTGGTCTTTAGGGGGCATAACGCCCCGGGAGAGCTTATCTTGAGGCACGCTTCTCGCTTAGATGCTTTCAGCGATTATCGCCACCGAACATAGCTACCCGGCGCTGCCGCTGGCGCGACAACCGGCACACTAGAGGTCCGTCCTTCACAGTCCTCTCGTACTAGTGAAAGCCCCTCTCAACTCTCCTCCGCCCACAACAGATAGGGACCGAACTGTCTCACGACGTTCTG
>Ga0209640_10004761_pt1 | contig 11896 bp, 14 predicted proteins | sample RifCSP10_1_FD_184018 | JGI IMG/M metagenome (GOLD analysis project Ga0209640, IMG submission 184018) | Soil microbial communities from Rifle, Colorado - Rifle CSP2_sed 10_1 (SPAdes) (version 2) | ecosystem: Environmental > Terrestrial > Deep subsurface > Rock core/Sediment | place: Rifle... | reverse complement strand
GTGGCGGCGTTTGTCAGCTACGCAATCGGTGCTGTGGCTGTCGCGGGAAACACCATGAATCCTGAAGGGCGATTACATCACTATCTGCAGACGAACCTGCGCCGACGAATCGTGCCGTTTGTGCTGTTGAGCCTGATGCTGCTGACGACGGAGATCTCGGTATCCGCGCAAACGATGGAAAAGCCGAATCCGACTCGCGTGACGTACAACACCGTCGCAGTTGACGGCGTGGACATGTTCTATCGAGAGGCAGGCCCGAAGGACGCTCCCGTCCTTGTGCTGCTTCACGGCTTCCCGACGTCGTCGCATATGTTCAGAAATCTCATCCCTCAATTGGCCGATAAGTATCGTGTCATCGCTCCCGACTACCCTGGTTTCGGCCATAGCGCGATGCCGGACCGATCGAAGTTCTCGTACACGTTCGACAATTACGCCCAAGTGGTGGACAAGCTGATCCGCCAACTTGGCGTGAACCGCTATGCATTGTATGTGATGGATTATGGGGCGCCGGTTGGCTTTCGTCTGGCCTCAAAGAATCCAGACCAGGTGACGGCCCTCATCGTGCAGAATGGCAACGCCTATAACGAAGGCCTCGAGCAGTTCTGGGACCCCATTAAAGCCTATTGGGGCACCGGGAAATCGTCCGAGCGCGAAGCGATCCGGTGGCTGACTTCTCTTGCGGCCACGAAGTGGCAGTATACGAATGGCGTGAAGGATGCATCACTGGTCAGTCCCGATACCTGGACGATGGATCAGGCGCTGCTCGACCGCCCCGGCAACTCGGAGATCCAGCTCGACCTGTTCTACGACTATCGCACGAACATCCCACTGTATCCTCAGTGGCAGACATATTTCCGCGAACACAAGCCGGCGACCCTTGTCCTATGGGGCAAGAACGACGCAATCTTCGTTGCAGCCGGTGCCGCCCCGTACAAGGGCGACATCCCGAATACAGAGGTGCATCTTTTCGATACCGGCCACTTCGCCTTGGAGACGCACGGCCACGAGATCGCGAAGCTAATTCGCGAATTCCTAGGCCGCAATCTGAAGTCTGGCGGCCAAGGTTGACACGGCTACGAACGCCCCCCTTGCAGGCTTGCCTGCAAGGGGGAAGATGGAAGAGTGGCGGTAGCTCGATGCACGCAGTGAAGTAATGTTCTGCCGCCCGCTTATTTGAGAGCAACTTAAGGAGGTAATCATCGTGAACACTCTCGAACAGCCTAGGCCTCCATTTCCCCCATTCGATGCTGAATCCGCGGTCCAGAAAGTGCGCATGGCCGAGGATGTCTGGAACACCCGCGACCCGGAGAGGGTGTCGCGGGCCTACACCATCGACAGCGTGTGGCGGAACCGCTCCGAATTCCTGTCCGGCCGCGAGGCTATCGTCGGATTTCTGTGCCGCAAATGGGAGAAGGAGCTGGACTACCGCCTCATCAAGGAACTGTGGGTGTTCCACGAAACGCGTATCGCCGTGCGCTTCGCCTATGAGTGGCACGACGATTCCGGAAACTGGTTCCGGTCCTACGGCAACGAGAATTGGGAGTTCGACGGGAACGGCCTCATGCGTCGGCGCATCGCGAGCATCAACGACGTGGCCATCAAAGAGTTGGAACGCAAATACCACTGGCCGCTAGGCCGTCGCCCAGACGTTCATCCTTCCCTGTCCGCTCTCGGCCTCTGAGGAGATATCGGGTGACCGGGGGGTGGGCGGTCGGACATCCGGCGGAGCAGTGGATGGCTGCCTCATGCGGCTCCTGAGAACGAGCCGAATTCCCCCTTTATAACACTACCAACTAGTAGGTAGTGCGCGAAGAGGGTCGAAGGCCAACTAGGGAACCTACATAGCACGGTCTCCGAAAAGCCACCAAGCCTCATAACAGATCCATTTAAAGGGAGGAACTCATGCAGAACGACTTCACAGGAAAAACTGGGCTAATCATTGGCGGGACGAGCGGAATCGGTAGGACGGTCACGAAAATCCTGCTTCAACGTGGAGCTGAGAGCGTTGTCATCGTAGGTAGGGACACCGAAAAGCTTCAGACCTCTGAAAGGGAACTCATGTCCTTCGGCAAGGTGCGTATGATTCATGCCGACATCACCAATCGGAAGGAGTGCGACCATTTTCTGTCGGAGATCGACAGCACATTCACGAACCTGGACTTGCTGGTCAACAGCGCCGGGGTCTTCCTCCCGAAAGCATTTCTCGAACATACCACCAAAGACTACGACCGATATCTTGAACTCAACAAGGGCATGTTCTTCATCACGCAGCATGTGGCGAGAAATATGGTCAAGCGGGGCGTCGGTGGAGCGATTGTTAATATCGGATCGATGTGGGCCAAGCAGGCGATCCAGACAACCCCTTCTTCAGCCTATTCGATGGCAAAGGCGGGTCTACATTCCCTCACGCAACACCTGGCTATCGAGCTGGCTTCTGCGAAAATCCGCGTCAATGCGGTGTCTCCAGCAGTCGTTCACACTCCCATCTATGAGGCATTCATTCCAAAGGAACGCATTGACGAATCACTGAGGGGATTCAATAGCTTCCATCCCATCGGACGCGTAGGGACCTCGGAAGATGTGGCTGAGGTTGTGTGCTTTCTACTTTCAGAGAAAGCCTCCTGGGTGACCGGAGCCATTTGGGATGTCGACGGCGGCGTCATGGCGGGCCGCAATAAATACTGAGATGTACGGAGGAACGAGGCGTGCACATAACTTTTTGCATTCCAATGAAAGGAGAGTATCGTATGAACAAGCGAAATGGCATCAACGTAACAGCGCTGGAGGAATTCTCACAGTCAGTGGCCCAAGATCCTAGCTTGGGCCTGGCCAGCTTTCGCGTTAAGACACGGTGGACAGGACAAACTGGCTCCATCGCTACGGTAGACGCATTCTCCATGGGCGGGAAACGGTATGCGCGGGAGTTTTCCATCGCGGCCGACGAGCCTCCCCAACTCTTGGGAAAGAACACGGCGCCCAACCCATAAGAACTGCTTCTAGCCGCGCTGAACGCGTGCATGACTGTGGGATATGCCGCGAACGCGGCGGTGATGGGGATTGACCTCGAAAACCTTGAAATCAAATCTGAAGGAGATCTCGATTTGCGAGGTTTCCTCGGACTTGATCCAACCGTGAAGCCCGGCTACGACGAGGTCCGCTACACCGTGACCATTCGGACCTCAGCTCCATCCGAACAAGTCCAGATCTTACTCAAGGGTGTGATGGCGACATTGCCCAACTTCTTCAACTTTGCAAATCCCATCACCATGAAACCGGAACTGAGGATTGAAACACCTCTGCCGACCTATTGAGGAGATCATCATGCCAAAAGAGAGCCGCATAAAGGAACTCATCCGCCAAGTTGAACAAGGCAACATCCTTGCCGCCATTGAGGAATTCTATGTTCCCGAGGTGGTGATGCAAGAGAACCGCAAAGCGCCGACGATTGGTATAGCCGCTAATATAGAGCGGGAGAAAGAATTCTTAGCGAATCTTCTCCATCTGCACGAAAGCCGCGCAGTAGGATACGCGGCCACCGGAGACAATGTTGCCATTAACTGGATTCTCGATTTCACGACCAGAAACGGAAACAGAGTCCGCGTCGAGCAGGTCTCATGGCAGCTGTGGAAGGAAGATTGTATCATCCAGGAACGGTTCTTCTATGACAGTGCATCCGTAAGCGCATAAGGAGGATAGGTCTGACGGTAGAGCCAACTGAATCGATCGCTCTGCCGCCATTTTTTTAGATCTTTTCTTGAACATCAAGTGAGGGGGCTGCTGCCGGTTTAGTTGATACCAGCCTACGCTAATTCCGCCTGCATTCGACACTTGGCTACCGTTCCCCCACCGAGTTCGAAGCGATGGCGACGGGCTCTTAACCTGGTGTCCATGAATTCGGGGAAGATCAGTCCTGGGTCAAACGTGCCAACGGCGTGTGCTCTGGGTGATGACCGCGACCGCAGTTGTTGGCGATCAGTTGGAGTGCTCCGGCTGTACGGATGGAAAACGATTGCTCGTGCTTCGGCTTCTTGGCATCAAGGGAGCTGGATTCGATGAGGGCTTGAAGGTCTTCGATGGTGTCGACGTCGCGCCACTGTGGAAGCAACGCGGTTTTGAGTCCAAGGGTTGTGGCTTTCTCTTGGGTCAGGGCCAGCACGCGGTCGGTCGACCAAGGAATTTCGGTGAAGAGCTCGGGGGCTGCTCGCGTGAGACCGACCAAATAGTATCCGCCATCGAGGGCAGGACCTAACACGAGATCGTTCGTCTCGAGCAGGGCCAGCGCCTGTGTATAGTGGTCGAGCGGCAGCGACGGCACGTCGGTCCCGACGATGCACACCCGGTGATACCCGTTCTCGAACATGGTCTCGAAGGCGTGCTGCATGCGCGCACCCAGGTCGTCGCCGACTTGATCGATCAATTTCACGCCGTGTCGTTCTTCCATAATTTTGAAGAACACCAGCGCAGAGGAAGGCGCGCAGGCCAGGTACCGATGGAACGGAAGGTGAAGTGTGGCGACAGCGAGTATGGTCCGTTCCAGCATGTCGAGGACAAAGCTACCGTGTAGTGTGGCCGCCTCGTCAGGCGTCAGCGGCGGGCAGAGCCGCGTCTTCACCTCGCCCGGGATCGGAGCCTTGGTGAAGATCACCAACGCCGCGTGACGCGAGAGGTGGGAGATGTCAGGCGACTGAGAGGAAGGCTGTATCATGATTTATCGAACCACTCCATACCACCGACTGAGTGTATGAGCGCGTACGCCGATCCAGTACAGGAATCGCAGTGCCCCCATCAAGAGGATCGTCCGCGCCAGTAAACGGGATCAGTGCTTGACTGGACACTCAGTACTGGATCGGTTTCTCGCCCATGGGCGAGTGCGCATGCGAACGCGTGTCGAGTCACTCAGGCCGTTTCTTGAACACGATATCCCCGTAATAGGCTATCGCCGATTCGCCGGTGTTGTCTGTGTCGGTCATAATGGCGACGCCGGAGATCGTCGGCGGATCTTCGCCGAAGGTCCGCTTGTAGTCTTCATAGACGTTGCATTCCTCAGTGATCCAGGTATTGAGCTTGGCCGGGCCGCTTTCGACCACGATCATGAGGACCTGATCCGTGTAGGGATTCGGTACGGTAGTCCCCACCGGTGCCCGACTCTCCCAGATATAGTTGATGGCGCCCAGCGGCGGATATTGGCCATAGATCAGCTTGGCCGCTTCGTACTTCGCCTTCCCGAAGAGTCCGACTTTCTGGCTGTCGTATTGGAACGTGACATAGATGCGGGCGGGATAATCATCCCCTTCTTTCTTGGCTACATCGCCGGCCTTGAGCACATTAGCGACTTTCCACTGCCATTGAATGATCGGATATTCTCTGGGATCGATCCGGACTTCTCGCGCGAGGCCGGAGGACGAGGCCTGACTTGCCGCTTTGACGACAATACGCTCACCATCTTTCACGAGGCTGTAGGTTGTGTGTTGGGGAATCTTGGGGAAGGTGAGAGGCTTCCACCCGTCGGGCCAAGGTCCACCTGGTGTCGTGGCAGAAAATACGGCGATCTCCAGCCTCGTCGGCGATTCCGCCTGCAGCCAGTTCGGCTCACCGAGGCTCACCGTGACGAGCAGGAACATAGCCAGACCGATGATCAAGAGAGGAATGTGGTGTCTCATGCCGTGTGTCCTTTGGAGTCTGTGTCGGGAGAGATGCACGATCGAAGAAGGGAAACTATTTCCGCGTCCATGTATACCACTTGCTCAGGATGCTCTTTTGGCGTGAGGTGAAGGTGGACTTTCTCCACGCATTGGCGACTTTTTTCACGACTTCACCTTGTGTCGGGTAAGGATGGATGGTGGAGGCGAGCGTCTTCAATCCCAGACCGGCTTTCATGGCGAGGGTGAATTCGCTGATTATGTCGCCGGCGTGGGCCGCCACGATCGTCGCTCCTACAATCTTGTCCGTGCCCTTCTGGACGTGAATCCTCGCGAAGCCCTCGTCTTCTCCGTCGAGAATTGCGCGATCGACTTCGTCGAGCTTGTATGTGTAGGTTTCGACCTCGATGCCTTTCTCCTTCGCATCCTTCTCGTACATCCCGACATGCGCGACTTCCGGTGTCGTAAAGGTACACCAGGGCATGATCAAGGAGTCGACACTCGCATAGCCGAAGCCGAAGGGATGTGGGAATAGGGCGTTCTGAATGACGATCTGCGCCATGGCATCGGCGGCATGGGTGAATTTGTAGCGCGAGCAGATGTCGCCTGCCGCAAAAATCCTGGGATTCGTCGTCTGCAGCCGCTCGTTCACCCGGACCCCGTTCTTGTCGTAATCGACACCGACCGCTTCCAAGCCGATCCCTTCGACATTCGGGGTACGGCCGACGCCGACAAGAACCTCGTCGACCGTCACATCGTACTGCTGGCCATGTGAATCGACCGTGAGCCGCTTGCCTGCATCCGTCTTTTGTACTTTCAGGCCCTTCCCGCAACAGAACAGTTTCACTCCATCGCGCAACATCTGCTGCTCGACAATTTCAGCCGCGTCGCGGTCTTCATTCGGCAGGATGCCGTGGATCGCTTCGATAAGGTAGACCTGGCTCCCGAAGCGGGCAAACGACTGCGCCAACTCGCAACCGATGGGACCGGCACCGATCACCCCGATGCGGGGCGGCAGCTCCGTCAGCGAGAACACCGTTTCATTGGTGAGATAGCCTGCCTCCTCCAAGCCGGGCATAGGAGGCGCCGACGCCCGTGCTCCGGTACAGACAGAGGCTTTCGCAAAGGTCAGAGTCCGATTGCCGGACGGTCCTTCGACTTGAATGGTGTCGGGACCGGTAAAGCGTCCGCTGCCGATGTAGACGTCCACACCCAACTTCGTATAGCGGTGAACCGAATCGTTGTGGCTGATCCGCGCCCGCAGTTTTCTCATGCGCGCCATCGCCGCTCCGAAGTCGTACTTCACCCCGGGAGGAATATGCAGGCCGAACTCCTCGGCATTCCGCAAGTCGGCCCAGGCCCTTGCCGCGCGAATGATGCCTTTCGAGGGTACACAGCCGACATTCAAGCAGTCGCCACCCATCAAATGTTTTTCGATCAAGGCCACTTTGGCCCCCAGGCTCGCAGCAATGACAGCCGTGATCAATCCCGCAGTCCCAGCCCCAATGACCGCAATATTGTATCGGCCAACCGGTTCGGGATTGACCCAATTCGAAGGATGCACGTTCTCGACCAACTCCCGATTATGCTCATCGTCGGGGAGCATCAGACAGTTCTTATGCCGGCTCATTGGTACGATCCTCGCTGACAGTTGTGTCATCATGTGTCGCATCCCCGAATCTGCTCGACTTCACGGTTCAGCCTCACACTTGAGAACCTGTACAGTCATGCCTGCGTTCCTGAAAACTTCTTGTACACAGTCGGCACCAGCGCCAGGAGTCCCAATAGAACGAAGGCCGCGATCACATTCGGCGACGCAATTTCCTTGAGCGAATTAATGGTCCCCAATTGCTGTCCTGCGTAGGCATAGACGAACGACCCTGGAATGATCCCGAGCGCGGTCGCTGCCACATAGGTTCCGATGTTGATGCGCGTGAGGCCCGTCACTACGTTCACGATAAAGAACGGGAAGAGTGGGATCAGCCGCAAGGTCATCAGGTAACTAAAGGCATTCTTGGTGAAGCCTGCTTGCAGAGGCCCTACCCATTTGCCGAGCTTCTGTTCAACCGTGTCCCGCAATAGATAGCGCGCGGCAAGAAAGGCGAGCGTCGCGCCGCTGGTGGCCCCGAGATTGACGAAGACTGTTCCCAATAGACTCCCGAACAGAAATCCCCCTACGAGTGTCAGAATCGTGGCGCCGGGAAGGGATAGCCCGGTCACCAGGCAGTAGGTGAGGATGAAGCTCGCCACGGCTGCGGCACGATGCGCGTCAGTGAAGGTCAGGAGCCGGTCACGGTTGGCCTGCATGGTCTCCAGTGTCAGGTAGGCATCCAGGTCAAACCAGAAGAATGCGCCAATGGCGAGCCCCATCGCTGTGCCGATGATGATTCTGCCGGAACGCGTCCCGCGCGTCGGCTCGGAGGACAGCGTTCCCGGATGAGATGGTTGTTTCGGATGTACCATTTCGCAAGTGCCTGGATGTTTGGCCGCACACTGTGTCTCCATCAGGAAGCTCCCTTCGATTGGCGGATTAAGGCGTGGCATCTGTTCTGGTTCGGATCGCTCTTGCTCGACGAACATTTTCTCGTCATGGCTACAGAGTAACTCAATCCCAGATTGGGGTCTGTGAGCCAGTTCACATTTTGCGCAATGAGACGGAATCCAGGGAAAACGGCCTCTGGCACGTGCGGATTCCCACCAAACAGCGAGTATTTCATAGGCTTGACTTACCCACTGAGGATTTACTTGGGCAGGCCCTATCTCGCTGCTGAGAAAGGTGAGTTCAGTTTCGAAGAGAGAGTGGGTGCCCGTTTACTATCATCAACGATATGGGACGCCTAATAGACGAGTGGCTGTTGTGTTTGAGGTGGCAGGTGGTCTGGCTGGCGGGTTGTCCAAACGACAACTCGCCGCTGGAGTAGGTCGTTCAAAACGTCTTGACGAGTTCGGCGGCCTGCCGCAACGCTGATTGAATCTCTTCGCGGTGGAGGGGCGACAGGGGATGAATATAGGCCGCATAGACTCGGCCATTGCTCGTCGCGTAGCGCACATCCAGCGCGGAGTGAAAATTGGCCTCCAGCATCCGTTTCCGCTGTTGGTCCGTCAGTTGGACCTCCGGTCCGATCGGCGCGACGATCCGCATGCGGTCATGCGGCAGGCTGGTGAGCAGCGCCATCTCCACTCCGGCATAAGTGAATCGCCATTGGCCGCTCTCTCCCTTGAGATTCTCCACCGTCTCCTTGAGAATCCCCTGCAGGTTTGCCAACGTCATCGCGGGGGGTGCATGGGAGGGACGTTCTTGGGGATGTGCCGGTCCAGCGCTAAGGACACGGATTCCCGAGAGCACCAACAGCCCAATCATCATCTGATTCGTCATCATTCATATGTGTACCTCTCCGTCCTGGCAACGAGCGCACACCGCCTCAATAAGGCCATTCGAACAGTAAGTTGCGTTACCGTTCCGTAGCCGTTCTTTGTGTAGATATAAGGTGAACTTCTGGTGAGGCTCAAGGGATGATCCGGAGCGTAGGCGCTCACACTTAACCGCAATGGCTCTCTGACATGTTCTGACAGGTCGCCTCTATTGCCTTGAAGTAGACAAGCGAGTAGTCTTCAAATCCCACGCGTGAGTTGACTCTATGGACCGTCCACAAGCTGCCCCTAACAAACTGTGGTTCCTGAAGCACATTCGACTATTCGACGGCATTTCTCCTTCTGATATGCAGGAGATGGAGAAGATTACTCGCATGGAGGAGGTCAAGAAGCGGCAGCCCTTGTATCTTACAGGCGACCCGAGCCGCAATGTGTACCTTCTCAAGCGCGGACGCGTCAAAATCGCCAACACCGCGCCCAGCGGAAAAGAAGTCACTTTCGATATCCTAGAGCCGGGAGAAGTTTTCGGAGAACTTGATGTGCTGGAAGATGTCCCTCGCTCGACCTCAGCCGAAGCCCTCGATGACGCGCTCATTTGTGTGATTCCACGGAAGGATTTCGATCAGTACTTGGCCATGCACCCCACCGTGATGTTCAAACTGACCAAGCTCATCGGCCTACGGCTCAAAAAAATCCAGAGCCGCGTCGAAGATCTGGTCTTTCGCGACGTTCCGTCTCGCTTGGCCCACCTGCTCTCAGAGTTGAGCAAGACCGAAGGCGTCGCGGACAAGCAGGGTATTCGTCTCACGGTCAAGTTGACCCATCAGGAAATGGCTAATCTGATAGGCTGCAGCCGTGAAACTGTGAGCACGACCATGGGGCAGTTCCGGGACGACGGCCTCATTCAGATGGATGGCCGGACGATCACCATCGTGAACGAGAAGGGGTTGTCCAAGCTCCTCGGTTGATACCGAGTTGCCTGGGCTGCGCTCTTCCTAGCCCACTTGTCTTCCCCTGCCGTTAGCGCACCATGCTATCGTCATCAGTGCCCAGTCAGTCGCGCAGTGTTTGCTACGGATGCCATGAGGCTATCCGGCCGTCGCGCGCTTTCCTTGATGCCGTTCGAGTACCCGCCGTTCTGCCTCGGCCCAGTGCTCAGGGTCGTGGCCATGCTCATAGCCGCACTCGCAATAGAGCTGATAGGCCAGCTGCTGGATTTCCGCTTGCAACTGTTCCGGGGGCGAATGCTCCGGCTCGGCTGGTTGAGTCCCGCGTTTGTTGTGATGTTTCTGCGTCATGGCATCCTCCTTTGTGTCAACAGAGATTCAGGGATTCTGCGCACCTCATGGCAACGGTCCTCCACATGAGGAACAAGGAACGGCGGAAGTTGTCCCCCTGGCTCTCGGTGGAAGGGCGACCGGAGCTCCTCCTCGAATGAGCTGTACCCAACGTGCGGTCGGGTATCGGACCACCAATTTCGGAATGAGAAATAACAAGGCCACCATGGCGAAGCCGAGGACGATCAACACCCATTCTCCTGATACCACTTGGTTCCCAGCGTAGGTGAGCAGAAAGGTGGGGCCGATCATCCCCAGCAATGTCGCCACAGCGAACGCTCGAACGGACATGTTGGTCAGTCCTGCTCCATAGCTGACGAGGTCGAAGGAAAAGATAGGGAGAAGGCGAGACACGAAGACAAAGATAGCCAAGTGCCGGTCTGAGCAACGTTCGCAAATAGAGATGTCTGTCCGGAGAATTCTGGTCAGAGCTGCTCGCCCCAGAGACCGGCCTATCAGAAAGCTGATGACGGCTCCGATTTCCGCGCCGATGACGGCATAGGCGGTTCCCAACGTCACGCCGAATGTCGCTCCTGCCGCCAAATCCAGCGGCAGGCTTGGAATGGGACTGATGACGACAGCGGTTGCCATGAGCACCATAAACAGGATCGGCCCAAAGGGTCCAGCCGCACGAAATCGATCGGCGACCCGGTCCGGATGAAGCAGTTCCCCGACATCGAGCCAATGCAAGGCGGCGTAGACACCCACGACCAAGGCGAGCAAGGTTCCAAGTTTGATCCAGGGAGACTTCTTCGTCATTCGTACATTCACCCTGCGTCAGAAAGCCCGAGGCAAGAAAAACGACAACCCTACATAGGGCAGTACCCCGTTGATCCCGGTATTTCGTTCGCCGAGGTTGGCATTGGAGATATGGTGGAGCCGCACGCCCATTGTCCAGGAGATCCGGTCCGTCACAAAATAATGCACGCCGGGACCCGTTTCCAAACCAAACTCGAACTGTGTGCTCTGTTCTGAGATCCGCGGCGCCAGGTTGGTCCAGAAGATGCCGGCGCCGGCATCCCAGAAGGGCATCCATCGACCGAACGAGAGGAAGTTATATTTCACCACGAACGAACCGCCAGCTCCATCGGCAGCAAACGGTTTGGTGAATCGGGCATACACCGGTTCCACCAACATCTCGACATTGCCCTGGTACCACCCGGATCCCAGGGGATCGGTCAGCACTATTCCGATGCGCGGCAGCACAAAGACCGCAGCCCGGTTGGCCGATGTACCAGCGCCGATCGCCGTTGTGGCTTGGGCGTATCCCACGGCCCCTCCGAGTTCAATGGCACCACGCTTCACGACGTCCCGAGCCGCAAAAGACGATTCCGCCATCGCTACCCCGCCATCGATCCAGAGCATCGAGCCCATTACCAGTGATACGAAGAAAGAGGCACGGCCTTGACGTCGTAGGTCATCTATAATTCTTCCAGAAGCTCTCAGTGCGACTAGCCTGCGATATCGACCATCTCGGGCTTCCCTTGTTCTCATGGCCTGTGCTCCCACCTTTCGCTCTACCATTGGATGGTGTCATCCTACGGCAGG
>Ga0209640_10004760_pt1 | contig 11896 bp, 12 predicted proteins | sample RifCSP10_1_FD_184018 | JGI IMG/M metagenome (GOLD analysis project Ga0209640, IMG submission 184018) | Soil microbial communities from Rifle, Colorado - Rifle CSP2_sed 10_1 (SPAdes) (version 2) | ecosystem: Environmental > Terrestrial > Deep subsurface > Rock core/Sediment | place: Rifle... | reverse complement strand
GCCCGTTGGTTGCGGGGGCAGGATTTGAACCTGCGACCTTTGGGTTATGAGCCCAACGTGGTACCAGACTCCACTACCCCGCGGCAACACTATAACGGAGATGGCGTAGATGCGCAACCCGGTGCGCGGAGAAAACTCGCGTGGGTCACCAGGTGCTGTAGGGCGTCCCTTCGCTGGAGACTTCGTTGGAGCCGGAGCGAACTTCAGAAACGCCGGTGGAAGTCTGCTCGGGCGAGATGAAGGTGTCGGAGAACTCCACCTGCCAGGAGTCGGCGCGGCCGGTAATGTCGGGCGGGATGGCGCGGAGGTAGCCTTCGCTGACCAGTTCGTCGAGCGAGCCGGGGGCGCGCTCTTTGTCAATGGTGAACTGCTCGATGGTAGTGCGCAGGATGTAGAGATTCTCGCGCAGCACACTCTCTCGCGCGCGCCGCAGCGACTGCTGGTACTGCGGGATGGCGATGGAGAGCAGGATGCTGATGATGGTGATGACGATGAGGATCTCGATGAGCGTGAAGCCGGCGCTGCGGCGGCGCCCGGCGGGGCGCGAGAAGCGGCGATGGAAGAGCGAAACGGTCATGCGGCCTTACCAGTCCGCGTAGCGCGTGCCGTCCAGCGCGATGCCGGCGCTGCGCGAGTAGACATCAAACACGTTTTTTCCATTCCAGCTGCGGGAGTCGGGCGGGTCCTGCACGCTGCGCAGGCCCCAGTTGGTGGAGTTGGTAAAGGGGTCGCGGGGGATGCGGCGCAGAAAGCGCACGCGGCGGTCGGGCTTGCCCGCCAGCGGCACGCCCTCGACCAGCGTTTCGAGAGTGGGCGGGTAGCCTTCGGTGTCGGCCTCGATGGCGATCAAGCCCTGGTCGGCGGCGTCTTTGTAACGGTCGACGGCGGAGCGCATTTCGCGGAGCGCGCGCCGCAGCTCGACCTCTTTCTCTCGCTTGATTCTCACCTTGGCTACCGGCAGGGCCATGGTGGCCAGCACCAGGAGAATTGAGACGGCCACCATCAGCTCCAGGAGCGTGAAGCCGGCAGGGAGGTGACGGCGGAAGCGAGCCATAAGGGTCCCGGACAAACTCTACTCCACTACGATTTCAGCCGAGCCCGTCTGGAATGTCAATGGTTCGCGGCGAGTGTTGCGCGCGGCGACGTTCTGCACGACGAGTTGGGTTCTGCCGGCAGCGCGGGCCTCCAGGAGAAGTGTCACCAGGATCCCGTTGCCGGTTGCGCCGTGGGTGCCCGGCGGGCGGCTGACGGAAAGGATGGCCGTGCCGGTTTCAGCGTCCACGCGCTGGACCAGGGCCGACGGCTGCTCCGTGCCGCCCATCAGGTCGCCGTGGTGCACCTCGGTAATCATCACCACATTGGGATCAAACCGGATGGCGAGGGGGATGGTGAAGAGGTCCTGGGCGTTCTCGATCACAACGTCCACGGTGAATTGGGAGCCGACGGCTACGTTCGTCTGCGCAGGCTGGAAGAGGATTTGCGCGGGGCCGGATGGCTCCGCCGCAGGGGGAGCGGTTGGAGGCGGGGGAGCAGGCGTCGCGGGGCGCGTCTCGGCCGGTCCCGCCGGTGCGGATTCGGCCGGGGCGGGTGACCGCGGGAGCGTGAGATTTTCATCGGTGCCCACAGCCAGCGAACGCAGGTTCGCCGCCGTGATTTCCGGCAGGCGGATGATGCGTGGCGTGATCATAATCAGCACTTCAGCTTCCACCAACTCTTTCTTCTCGCTGCTGAAGAAATACCGCAAGAACGGCACCTGGCTCAGCCCGGGCCAGCCCTGAATGGTGACCCTGTTACTGCGATCCACCAGGCCGCCCAGGACGCTGACCTCCCCCTCGCGCAGGCGGATATCGTGCTCGATGATGCGCTGGCCGAAGATGGGCTGGTCAATGCCGCCGATGCGCGACGTCCCGGTGACAGCGGAGATTTCCACTTTGAGGCGCAGGCTGATTTCACGGCCGGAGTGCACCCGCGGGGTGACGTCCACGTTCACCCCCACGTCCTGGAATTGGAACTGCGTGTTGACCAAGGGGTTGATGCCTACACCGCCAATGCCCGGCTGGAAGCTCCCGGTCGCGAACGGCACGCGGTCGCCGATCCGCAGCTTGGCCGTCTGCCCGTCCGTCACCCGGACCTCGGGGTTCTGGAGGATTTTGGTGGTTGTGTCCGTGAGCAGCATCATTGCTGTGAAGCTGGGCAGGACGATGCTGTAGTCCTTCGTGGATAGGCCTTGGAGGTCGCTCAACCGCATCTGATTGGTGTTGGTTGCAGTGGGGGTGGCCGGGGTGAAGGTCACAGGAATCGATGTGGAGGGCAGGATACCCAGATCGCGGATGCGGTCGCGCCGGGCCTGGAGAAAGGACACCTGCACGAGGACCTCCGGCTTGGCCTGGTCGATGTCGCGGATGATCTTCTCCGCCACCGCCACCTTGTCGGGGGTGTCGCGGATGATGATGGCGTTGTTGGTGGTGCTGGGAGTGATGCGCTTGATGTCGAGCAGCGTCCGCAGCGTCTGGACAATCTCATTCAGCTCCGCCGCCTGGACGGTGTTGGCGAGGTAAAAGGTGCGTAGCACCTGCTCCTCATAGCTGCGGCGCTTGGCGGCGGAGTCGGGGATAACCATGATGGTGTTCGAGGTCACGGGCTTCCAGAAGGACTTGGTCATCAGGCTGACGATGTCGAGGGCCTGCTCGAGGGTGGCGCGGTCGAGCTCGACGCTGACGCGCCGGGCTTGGAAGTCGGGGTCGAAGACGACGTTGATGCCGGCCAGCCGGGCTATGCTTTCGTAGATGCGGCGCGCGTCTTCGGTGATGCGCAAGTTCAGCGGCTCGCGGGAGAGCGGCCGTAACTCCGGAGGGCCCTCGGGCACGTCGGCGAGCGCCGGGATGCTGGTCGCGGGTGCGGTCGCCGCCTGCGCCTGGCGCTGGGCGATGATCATCTCCAGGGTGCGGCGTAGCTCCTGCTCGGCGATGAAACTTGAGGGGTCGATGGCGAGCGCCTTTTCAAACTCGGCCACCGCCGGCTCTAGGAGTCCCTGGTCGCGCAGCTTGTGGCCGCGGTCGACGTGCATCTGCGCCGCCGTGAAACGAATGCGCTTGGCGCGGATCTCATACTCCGCGTTGCGCGGGTCGGCTTTAAGCGCGCGCTCGTAGTGGATGAGCGCGGTGTCGTAGTCTTTGTCCAGTTCGGCCTGCTGGCCTTGCTTGTAATCGGGCTGGCCCTTGGGGCAGCCCGCGGTCAACAGGACAACAAGGAACAAGACAGGCAGGTAAGAGAGGCGCGTGCGGTTTCTCACTTTCAGAATCCTCCCCCAGTGGCGGGGGCGAGTCTAGCACCCTTCCCGCTGCATCGCAACGACCTACCGCCCGGGCGGCGCTTGCCGGGGGCGAGGGGTGTGGGTAGACTGGTCGCCTCCGGCGGGACCGCCCATGGCCAAGCCCACTTCCGAAAAACCCGGGGTCAAGCTGATCGCCAGCAACCGGCAGGTGCCCTACAAGTACCACGTGCTGGAGCGTTACGAGGCCGGGCTGGTGCTGACAGGCACCGAGGTGAAGGCCCTGCGCGAGGGCCGCGCCACGCTACGCGACGCCTTCGCGCAAGTGAAGGCCGGCGAGCTCTGGCTGCTCAACTGCCACATCAGCGCCTACAGCCACTCCGGCTACGTTACGCACGACCCGCTGCGCACCCGCAAGCTGCTGCTGCATAAGGACGAGATTGAGAAGCTGGCGGGAAAGGTGGAGCCCAAGGGCCTGGCGCTGGTGCCGCTGCGGCTCTACTTCAAGAACGGCCGGGCCAAGTGCGAGCTGGCGCTGGTGAAGGGCAAGAAAGTATTCGACCGGCGCGAGGAGACCCGGCGGCGCGTGGTGAAGCGGGAGATGGAGCAGGAGCTGAAGCGGTTCCGCTGAGACTCTGTGCGCGGGCCCAGACTCCGTGTAGACTCTCTCGTTTGACTCTATTACGAGGGAAACGGCTGTGCTCAAGGTCAAGTTGAATCTCGAAGCGCCGGAAGCGATCGAGACTTCCGCACTGGTCACCTGGGCCTTCCAGGAGACGGCGGCGGAGCCGCGGCTGGAAACGGGTCTGGCGGCGTTCGACCAGCGCACGGGGGGACGGCTGGCTGAGCTGGCTGCGGGCGGGGAGCTGACGGGAAGGGCCGGCGAAACGCTGCTTCTCCATCAACCGGCAGGCTTCAAGGCGCGGCGGCTGCTGCTACTGGGCGCGGGAAAGCCGGAAAAGTTCTCTCTCGCCGACTTGCGCAATCTGGCGGGGACCGCTGCACGCTTCCTGAAGAGTCGCGGCATTAGTGAATTCACTTTCTTCATTCGCCCTCTGCAAATCGGCACGTCTCCCGCCGACGCCGCCGACGCCGCCGCGGAGGGCGTGGCGCTGGGGAACTTCGAACCCGACCGCTATCAGACCGAGAAGAAGAATCGGAAAGCGATTGAAGCGCTGCAGTTGGCAGGTCTGACCCAAGACGCGGAAGCAGGAGTCCGGCGGGGTTTGATTCTGGCGGAAGCGCAGAATTTCGCGCGCGAGTTGGTCAACGAGCCCGGCAACCGCCTGACGCCGCGGCTGTTCGCCGAGCGCGCCGCCGAGGTGGCGCGGCAAGTCGGACTGAGCGCCGACATCCTGGAGGAGAATCGCCTGCGGGAGCTCAAGATGGGCGCGCTGCTCAGCGTCGCACAGGGCAGCGAGGAGCCGCCGCGCCTGGTGGTGCTCACGTACACACCACAGACTTGGGAGCAGGGCAAGCCCGTGCTCGGGTTTGTAGGGAAGGGCGTCACGTTTGACTCCGGCGGCATCTCCATCAAACCCGGCGAAGGGATGGAGAAGATGAAGTACGACATGGCGGGCGGGGCTGCCATGGTCGGCGCCCTGCGCGCGTTGGCGGAGCTGAAGCCGGGCGTGAAAGTAATCGGTGTCATCCCACTGACCGAGAATCTGCCCAGCGGGCGGGCGCAGAAGCCCGGCGACGTGCAGATTGCGATGTCGGGGAAGTCGATCGAGGTAGTCAATACCGACGCCGAAGGCCGGCTGGTGCTGGCCGACGCGCTCACTTATGCGCGCCAACTGGGGGCCACGCACTTGGTCGACGCCGCCACGCTCACGGGCGCCATTGTCGTCGCCCTGGGCAACGTGCACGCCGGGGCGTTTACCAATAACCAGACCTTCCTGGACGCGTTCCAGGCCAGCGCCTGCGCGGTGGGCGAAAAGTTCTGGCCCATGCCGCTCGATGACGACTATCAGGACAACATCAAGTCCGCCATCGCCGATATCCAGAACGTGGGCAAAGGGCGCGGCGGGGGCGCCATCAACGGCGCCATGTTCCTGAAGGAGTTCGTGGGCGAGACGCCGTGGATCCACCTCGACATCGCCGGCACGGCCTGGCTGGAAGAGGCGAAGCCGTGGATGGCCAAGGGGCCCACAGGCATGGGCGTGCGCACGCTGGTGCACTTTGCCGAGCACTTCGGCGGCTAGGGCCGAATCGCCCTTCCTGCCCGCGGAAGCACCGTTCGTTGGCTCAAGGCTGTCGGAGGGACTAGAATAGGATTTGGGGAGAATTGAGATGCGCATTCTTTGCGTGGGCTACGGTCGGCTGGGAACGCAGGTGGTCCGCCTGCTCGACGCGCAGAACCACGAAGTCACCGTCATCGAGAAGGACCGCCGGGCGCTGGAACGCCGCGACCACGAGCTCAAGGCCAGGTTTCTCTTCGGCAACGCCATTGACCAGGATCTTCTGCGCAAGGCCGGTGCCGAGGAGGCCGAGGCTTTCTTCGCGCTCACGCGCGACGAGAACACCAACCTGATGGCGGCGCAGGTGGCGCGCACGCTCTTTCAGATTCCGCGGGTCATTGCGGTGGTCTACGACGCGGCCCGCGAGGAAACTTATCGTGCTGCGGGCATTGAAACGCTTCCCATCACGGTGGCCGGCGCGGAATACCTGGTCAGCCAGCTCGCCACCCCCGCCGACCGCAAGGCTTCCTTCCAGGAGGCGTGGGAGCGCGCGCGCGGGCACGGAGCTGAGGCGCCGGTGCCCGTGGCCGTTTCCACAACCCGTCCGCCCGACCAGCCCTTCTACGTGGTGGTGATGGGCGGGGGCCGGGTGGGCTACTTCCTCACGCGGGCGCTGCGGGAGAACAACATCGAGGTCACAGTGCTGGAGCAGGACGAAAGGATTTTCGGGCTGATCAAGCAGCAGGTGGACTGTCCCGTAATTCTGGGCGATGGCTCGCTCACGCGCGTGCAGGAGCAGGGCGGAGTGAGCCGCGCCAACGTCTTCGTGGCTGTTACCAACCACGACCACGACAACCTGATCGCCTGCCAGATCGCCAAACAGCACTTCGGCGTGCCCAAGACTGTGGCGCGTGTGAAGAACCCGGCCAACGAGCAGGTGATGCAGCGCCTGGGCGTAGACGTGACGGTCAGTTCCACGTCCATCATTACTTCGCTGATTCAGTCTGAGCTGCCCACCGGCCGCATCCGCACTGTGCTCGACCTCCGCACCGGCGGGCTGGAGCTGATGGAGTACGCGCTGGACTCCGACTCTCCGGTGGCGGGCAAGCGCCTGCGCGAGCTGTCCCTGCCGGGCGATTGCAACCTGGTGACTATTCTGCGCAAAGGGGAAGCCATCATCCCGCGTGGCGAAACGATGCTTCAAAAGGGCGACACGGTGCTGGCGCTGGTGAAGCTGGACGCCGAAGGTGTGCTGCGGAAATTCCTGCTGGGATCGCCCTGATGATCAGAGAGAGCGCGGGTAATGAGCGCGGAGCAGGTGGCGGTCGGCTTCGCGGACGTCCAGCGTCAGCCGCTTGACGATAAAATGGAATTCGCCGGCACGGGACTCGGACCGCCGATGTCAGTTGTCACCATGGGATCCTCCTCAGGCTCAGGGTGAGGGCGGGGGAGTTCAGGGCGGTGGCAGTGTGACTCCCCAGAATGCCTCGCTGGGGACGGCCAGTTCGACGCCGATGTGATAGAAGCCGCCAGGGCCCGCCTCAGAGGCGAAGACCACTTGCCCCCGGGCTTTCTCGTGAGTTCGCAGGCGGGTCAATTCCACGGCCGCGCCGCGGGGCAGGTGGGTCTTCGTGCGCAGCAGGGCACCGTGGGCGTTGACGACTTCAGTTTCTGCGTGCTCTTGGACCCGGACTCCACTCACCTGGGTCCAGGTCACCTCGACGGGAATCACCAGAAGAACCCTCAGGCTTCGCCTGCGCTCGCTGCCGGGCGTGCTGGCGTCCGCCAGAGGGAGCTTGGTGGTCATCGACGCCCTTCCTGTCCGTCCCTCGGAGGAGGAAGGCAACTGCTGAAGGTCGTGCCGAAACATTGCAGGCACGCCTGTTGCACACTGGCAGGGGGAACGGAGAGACAAACTCCCACTCCGCCGCCCTCCTCCGCCATCCGACAGAGCCGACCGTTCAGCGAACCGGCTGATGACCTCGCGCGAGTGCAGGGGATTGACCAGCAGCCAGCATGAATGGAGGCGCGAGGTTTTGGGCAGATTCTAGGCGGGCGCCGAGCCGGTGTCAATCGCTTTGTCGGCGTGGGCCAAGGTTCCCTCGGAGGTGAAGACGGCAGAGCGGTTCGGGCAGAGGGACTAGCGGGTGCTCCGCTGCAGAGGCGGGATGGTGACACCCCAGAATTGGTGGCTGGGGATTTCAATCTCCAACCCCACGCCCGCACGCTTGCCCTTCTCGGGTTCCTCGGCATAGACGACCACAGCGCGCGCGGTCTTTTGAGTGTGGCCGTGGGTGACTTCCACCTGGGTGCCTACCGCCACCGGGGCTTTCATTCGCAGCAGGGCTCCGTGGGCGTTGACCACCTCGGTTACCGCCTGTTCTTCGACGCGGTCGCCGCTCCTGCCAGACCAGGCGACGTTTACGGGTACGGCCAACAGCACACGCTGGCTGCGGCGCAGCTCAGCCCCCGGAGGGAGTTTTTCAGACTTCGCTTGTGCGCTCGACACGATTGTTCCCCCCCTCGCCCTCTCCGAAGACATTAAACCACAACTTGCCTGATTTTGGCGGCGCTCCGGCTCAACCCCCGGGCGGGCGCTTCTTCTGCCCCCCGGCGGCGCCGAAGAGCGGCCCCAGGCGCTGGAGAAGCTCGTTGACGGAGTTGTACAGCTCTTTCAGCCCTTCGCTTTCCAGAGTGATCTCCATGTCATCGAGCTCGCCGCAAAGATCGGAGTTCAAGGTGGTGGCGCGGCGGATGCGCTCGCTGGTCAGCAGCGGCAGGACGCTGTAGGCGTCGCGGTTTTGCGCCTGCAATTCCAGCCACTGCTGGACCACCCAGGCGGTGAGTCGCAAGTGGTCCACCGATTCACGGAACTCGCGCAGCACGCGCGGGTCGATTTCGCCGGCCTTGATGGCCTCGGCCAGTTCCTGCATTTCCTGGCGCGCCTGCTCGAGGCGGCTGGTCAGGTTCTCCTTATTGCCGGCGTTCATCCTTCCGCGGCCTCCTTGGTCCCGGAAAACGGGCTAGGTGCCCGCCACCGTCATGACAGCAATCTTAACCGTTGGAGCGGCAAACTGGTCACGAAATTCCAGGTCGCTGCCCACCATTTCCATACCGGCCAGCATGGCCCGCAGGTTGCCGCTGATGGTGATCTCGTGCACGGGGTAGGCGAAGCGTCCGTCCTCGATCCAGAGGCCAAAGGCGCCGCGGGAGTAGTCGCCGGTCACCAGGTTCACTCCCTGGCCCAGCAGGCGGGTGACGTAGAGGCCGCGCGCCACGGAGCCGAGGATGGCCTCAGGCGCGTACGGGCCGGCGGCCAAGAAGAAATTCGATGGCGCCTCGCCATTTCCGGTGCCGTTACCGGTGCTCTTGCGTCCCAGCCGGCGGGCGGAGTAGGTGCCGCAGAGGTAGTTGCGCAGCACGCCGTTCTCGAAAACCGGGGTGCGCTGCGCGGCCACGCCTTCGCGGTCGAAGGGACGGGTGCCGAGGCCGCCAGGCATCAGCCCGTCGTCCACAATGGTCACACCCTCCGCCGCCACCAGCTCGCCCAGGGCGCCGGCGAGGAAGGAGCGGCGCAGGTGCACAGCCTCGCCGGTCACGGCGCCAAAGAGGTCGGAGAGCAGCTCGGCGGCCGCGAGCGGCTCGAACACGACCGGTGCCTCCTGGGTCGCGACTTTGCGGGCGCCAAAGTGCCGCTGCACACGCTCGACGGTGGTGCGCGCGATTGTTTCCGGAGACTCCAAACCCGCTCGGGTCCGAGTGGCGCTGTACCAGTAGTCGGAGACTTGCTCATGGCTGGCGCCGTCGGCGCCCAGCAGGTAGAGCGAGAGGCTGAGGCTGGTGGCGCGGTAACTGCCGGCGAAGCCCCGTGAGTTGGCCAGCCACACCTGGCCGCGCCCGCGATGGCAACCGGCCCCGCCCGAGTTTCCCACACGGGCATCGAGCGAGAGCCCGATGCGCTCGGTCTCGCGGGCCAGCCGCAGACCTTCTTCCGCCGCGAGTGCGGCCGCCTCCGGGTCGAAGAGTCCGAGGCTCTCGGGCGGCGGCGGGGCAGGGAACTCCTGCGGCAGGCCGGCGCAGTCGTCGGGGCTGGCGAGCCGCGCGCGCCCGACCGCGCCGCGGACAAGCGATTCCAAGGTGGACTCGCGCAGGTCGGAGCTGCTGGCACGCGCCACGCGCTGGTCGAGGAAGACGCGCAACTGCAGCGAGCGGGAAGTCGCCTCCGTCAGCATCTCGGTTGCGCCCTGACGAACCTGGCAGACGAGGTGCGTGGACTCGTGCACCATTACTTCGGCCTCTTCGGCGCCCGCCGCCCGCGCGCGCTCGACCCAGCGCTCGGCCAGTTGCTCCATCGCTCTCACCGGCGGCCTCCCACGGTCATGCGGGCGATCTTGACCGTCGGCGTGCCGACGCCGACGGCGGCGCCCTGGCCGCCCTTGCCGCAGACCCAGGCGCCGGTGTCCATCACCAGGTCGTGGCCGACGGCGACGATGTTTTGCAGGATGTCGGTGCCGCTGCCGATGAGCGTGGCGCCGCGCACGGGGCGGGTGATGCGGCCGTTCTCGATGAGATAGGCCTCGTGCATCGAGAAGGTGAAGCGACCCGCCGCGGGTTCGACTTGGCCGCCGCTGAAGGCCTTGCAATAAATGCCGCGCTCGACCGAGCGCAAAATCTGTTCGGGATCATCCGTCCCAGCCGCCAGGAAGGTGTTGGTCATGCGCGGGATGGGGATGGCAGTGTAGTCCTGCCGGCGGCCGTTGCCGGTGGGTTGGAGTCCCATCAGCCGCGCCGAGAGCCGGTCTTGCAAGTAGGCGCGGAGCACACCGCGCTCGATGAGCACCGTAGGCTCGAGCGGGACGGTGCCTTCACCGTCCACGTTGAGCGAGCCGCGCAGCCGGGGCAGCGTGGCGTCGTCAACAACCGTGCAGAGTTCGGTGGCCACCGTTTCGCCCAGGCGCCCGCTGAAGACAGAAAGCTTCTTGCGGTTGGCGTCGGCTTCCAGCGGGTGTCCGACGGATTCGTGAAGCAGCACGCCGCTCGTGCCGGGGGCGAGGACCACGGGCATTTCGCCAGCCGGGGCCTCGGCGGCTTCCAGTAGTGTCGTCGCCTGGGCGACAGCTTCCCGAGCCAGGGCCTCGGCCTCTTGAATTGAGAACGCCTCGATGCCCGCGCGCAGTCCGCGGTTTTTCCAGCCCGCCTGCCGGACGGGCAGGCCCGCCTGGCGGTTGCCGTTGTCCTCGGCGACGACGCTGACGCTGAAGGTGAAGAGCGGCAGCGTGTCGGCCACGAGCTCGCCGACGCTGGTGGCGATAAGGAGGTGGCGCCACTCGTCGTTCCAGGTGGCGCTGACCTCGCGGACACGCGGGTCGGCGGCGCGGGCAGCGGCATCGGCGGCGCGGACGAAGGCGCTCTTCTGCGCCCAGGCGCCATCGGCGGGCGGCTCCTCGGCGGAGTAGCGGGCAGGGACGTCTCGCGGAGTGAGGTTCATCGCCGCGGTCTTGCCGCCGCGCGCGATGGCGGAGGCGGTTCGCGCCGCGCCCAGCAGGGCGTCGAGCGTGAGCTCGTTGGTGTAGGCGTAACCGGTTTCTTCGCCCGCCACTACGCGTATGCCTGCTCCCAGAGCCACGGACTCGCCGGTTTCCTTCAGCAGGGTTTCTTCCAAATGCACGGAAGTGTGGCGGCGGTACTCGACGTAGACGTCGGCGGAGTCGCCGCCGCGGGCGAGGGCTTCGGCAAGCACGCGCTCGAGCAGAGCGGCGTCGAGCCCGTGGACGCGCTGGAAGAATTCTTGCGCGCTCACATTTTCTCCGGGACTTCGATGCCCAGCAGATCGAGCGCTTGGGTCAACTGCCGCTCCACCAATCGGGCGAGCAGGAGCAGCAGGGCTTTTCGCTCCGCATCGGCTTCGCTGAGGATGTGATGCCGGTGGTAGAAGAGATTGAACTCCTGCGCCAGGCCGAAGGCCCACTTGGCGATGAGCGCGGGCTCCTGCTGGGCCACGGCCGCCGTGGCCATGCGGCGCAGATTCGCCGCTTCGAGCGCCAGGCTCCAGAGGTCGTCGCCCGTCGGAGCGGCGAGCAAGCGTGCCGCCGCAGAAGCCGGGAGCTGGCCGGGCAGAGTCTCCGCGCGCGCCTGCGGGTCGCTCTCCTGCCACTTGCGGAAAATGTTGCGCGCGCGCACAACGGAGTATTGCAGGTAGGGGCCGGTTTCGCCTTCGAAGCTGAGCGCGTCTTTGAAATCGAAAGCGATGACGGTGTTGCGGGTGTAGCGCAGCATGAAGAAGCGGAGCGCAGCCACAGCGATTTTGTGCGCCAGCGCCTTGCCACCCGCGGCGCAGGCGACGAAGCCGGTGTCGATCACATCCTTGAAGCCGACAGACAACTGCGGAAAATCCTCGCCGAAGTCGAGTCGTTGAAGTCGAATCGGAACCGCGCATCGAAAGAAA
>Ga0209640_10004759_pt1 | contig 11897 bp, 10 predicted proteins | sample RifCSP10_1_FD_184018 | JGI IMG/M metagenome (GOLD analysis project Ga0209640, IMG submission 184018) | Soil microbial communities from Rifle, Colorado - Rifle CSP2_sed 10_1 (SPAdes) (version 2) | ecosystem: Environmental > Terrestrial > Deep subsurface > Rock core/Sediment | place: Rifle... | reverse complement strand
CGATGGTGTCGCCGCCCTTGCCGGAGCCGTAGCTGTTCGTCCAGCCGAGACCCATCTCCTGCAGAGGAGCTGCTTCGGGCTCTGGGCCGACGTGGCCGACGGGCACGGCCGCACCATGCGTCTTGCCGAACGTGTGCCCGCCGGCAATGAGCGCGACGGTCTCCTCGTCATTCATCGCCATGCGACGGAACGTCTCCCGGATGTCCGTGGCTGCGGCGAGCGGGTCAGGGGTGCCGTTCGGCCCTTCCGGGTTCACGTAGATGAGACCCATCTGGACGGCGGCCAAGGGGCTATCGAGCTGACGCTCGCCCCTGTAGCGCTTGTCCTCGAGCCACGTGCCCTCGGTGCCCCAGTTGATCTCTTCCGGCTCCCAGACGTCCTCGCGCCCGCCGGCGAAGCCGAACGTCTTGAACCCCATCGACTCCAGGGCGCAGTTACCGGCGAAGACCATCAGGTCGGCCCATGAGATCTTCCGGCCGTACTTCTTCTTGACCGGCCACAGCAGCCGTCGCGCCTTGTCGAGGTTCACGTTGTCCGGCCAGCTGTTGAGGGGCGCGAAGCGCTGCTCGCCGCCTCCAGCACCTCCGCGGCCGTCGCTGATGCGGTACGTGCCGGCGCTATGCCACGCCATCCGGATGAAGAGCGGCCCGTAGTGGCCGAAGTCGGCCGGCCACCAGTCCTGTGAGGTCGTCATCACCTCCTCGATGTCCTTCTTCACGGCATCAAGATCGAGGGACTTGAACTCTTCGGCGTAGTCGAACTCCGCGCCCATCGGATCGCCCGCTGGCGGGTTCCGGTGGAGTACGTTCAGGTTCAACTGATTCGGCCACCAGTCGCGATTCGACGTGCCGCGGTGCGCGTTGCCCGAGAACGGGCACTTCTGTTCCTTGTCCATGTTGACGTTGACCTCTACTGTGATGGGGGTCCACCCCGTTTGTCAGTCCGGGCGATTCTCCTTACAGTCCGTTGACCGGATCGTCGGGGCACCCGAGCGTGCGTTCCGTCGCTGGCTTCGGCGTCCGCGTGTCGGTGGATCGGAGGGGGAGGGCGCTCGGGACTGAGCCAGGCAATGCGGACAGCGCCCCCAGTATCCTGAGCGGAAGCGATCGAGATTGGTGGGTCGCTCATGACGTAGGACGGTCGAAACCTCTTCCAAGCTCTGCGATCATGAATTGTCCGTACAGGTTCGAACCGACGTTAGGGTGCATCGGGAAGTCGCGTCGAGTCAACGCGATGGGGTTGGCGTCCCCACCGGGACTCAGCCGGGTGTATTTCGAAGGGCCGGAACAAATGATAGAGACACACGGATGAGCCGATGTGGTTTTCGGGAGAACGCCCAACGTAAGAGATGGGGTGTTCTTTGACCGTTTGCCTTTGTTAAGTACTTGAGTGGATTGGCTCCTCGGGCTGGACTCGAACCAGCAACCCTCCGGTTAACAGCCGGATGCTCTGCCATTGAGCTACCGAGGAATAGGAGTGGAGTAACGCGGGCGGTCGAACCTTTGGATTCTACGTTTTCTTCCTGCGGCGGACAACCCGCCCCTTCTCCCCACCCGTGATGCCGAGCTGCACGCCCGTGCCAATCGCGCCCAGCGCCAGCCACGCGATCGGGACCCACCGCTGCCCCGGCGCCGGGTTCATCGGATACGCCACCCAGACGTCCCCCGCCGCCGCGGCCGCCAGCGCCGTCCGGTCCCCCACCAGCGCCATCGCCCCGACGATCATCGTCCACGCGCCGCCGAAGCCGGTGCCGACGATGATGAAGTAGCGCTGCAGGTACATCGCCGCCGCGGCGCCCGCGATCGAGAAGAACACGACCACCAGGAAGTGCGGATCGCGATCGCCGGCCGCAAACGCCAGGTTCGCCACGAACGCGCCGAGCCCGGCGCCGATGAGCGCGACGCCAACGAAGTACGCGGCAATGAGGATGGCGGCGCCAACCAGTCCGCCCACGACAAAGGCGACGACCATGGACATGGTATCGCTCATACCAAAGATCGAGCTGGCCGCGAAGCCGCCGAGCATGAAACCAGCAAATGCCAGGACGATGCGGAACAGCCGGTAGCCGAAGAAGGTAGCCACGATCCCGCCGACGAGCAGGACGATAGCGGCAGGAAGTTGATACGTTGCGGGGAGCATTTTCAATGTTCAATCTGCGATTTGAGATTTGAGTATTGGCATTTTCAAATTCAAATCCTCAAATTCAAATCCTCAAATTGAACATCCTCACATTGAACATCCTCACATTGAACATCAGATATCCCGCCGCCCTTCCATCGCGCGAGACATGGTTACTTCGTCGGCATACTCTAGATCAGAGCCGACGGGAATGCCCATCGCAATGCGGGTCACGCGCACGCCGAGCGGTTTGAGCAGCCGCGCCAGGTAGAGCGCCGTCGCCTCCCCTTCGACCGTGGGGCTGGTGGCAAGAATGACCTCGCCGATGCCGCCGGCGCCCACCCGCTCCAGCAGACCCTTGATTTTGAGGTCGTCCGGCCCGACGCCATGGAGCGGCGAGAGCGACCCCATCAGGACGTGGTACAGACCGCGGAACTCGCGCGTCTTCTCCACCACCATCACGTTCTGCGGCTCCTCGACGACGCAGATGACGCGGTGGTCGCGGGAGGCGCCGCTGCAGAACACGCAGGGATCGGCGGCGGTGATGTTGTTGCACGTCGAGCAGTAGGTCACCTGCTCCTTGACGTCGCGGATCGCCTCGCACAGCCGCTCGGCGTCCTCGCGCGGGTGCTTCAGGATGTAAAACGCCAGGCGCTGCGCACCCTTTGCGCCGATACCGGGCAGCTTCTGGAGCTGCTCGACGAGGCGGGCCAGTGGTTCAGGGAGTGACACGCTCAAATCCCAACGATCAACTCCCAATTCCCAACTTCCAACTCCCAAACGCGTACTTGGGAGTTGGGCGTTGGAGGTTGGGAGTTGAGAGCGGCAGGACGATCACAGGCCGGGAATCTTCAGACCGCCCATCAGGCCGCTCATCGACTGCCCGAGCTGCTCGTCGACCTTGCGTCCTGCGTCGTTGACTGCCGCCACGATCAGGTCCTGCAGCATCTCCACGTCGTCCCTGGAAACAACCTCAGGATCGATCGTGATCGACTGCAGCTGCTTGGTGCCGTTGACGGTGACGATGACCATGCCGCCGCCGGCCGTGGCCTCGACGCGCAGCTCGGTCATCTGCTTCTTCAGGCGCTCCTGCATCTCCTGCGCCTGTTTCATCATGGCCTGGATGTTCACATTTCCTCTACGTCGCGGATCTCCGCGGGGATGATCTCGAGCATCGCCTGAACCGCCGAGGACGCCTCGGCTTCCTTTCTGAGGTCGCGGCTCCCTACCGCCGACGTCTGCCCCTGCCGCGCCGAAGCCTCCGGCGAAGGCGGGGCCTTCTTCTCAGCCTGCCTAGCCGAAGCCTCTGGCGAAGGCTGGGCGCCGACTTCACCGCCGAGGGCCGTCACGGTGATTCGCCTGCCCGCCGCCTTTTCCGCCGCCGACTCGAGCCACTGCTTCGCCTCGGTGCACTGCTCCCTCAGCGCGCGCTGTGTCGGCGAAAAGGTAAACGTGATCGCATCGTCGGTCACATCGATGCGCTGCGCCTGCGCAACGACCGTGTTGTAGAAGAAACCCTTCCCCGCGCGTACCTCAGCCAGGAATGCGTCTTTCACGTTTCCCGTGGCGGGTCCGCTCTCCGTCTTCGCCGCTTGTGGCTTCGGCGAAACAGGCTGCGGCGCGCTGACGCTCGCGCCGGGTCCGCTTCGCGGAACCCGGCCTACGTTCTCAGAAGTACTTTGGGATTTGGGATTCGGGATTTGGGACCTGATCGCGCTCCCGCTACCCATTTGCTCCATCAGATCAGTCAGCGGGACAAGCTTCCGGAGGTGCATCCATTTCAGGAGCACCATCTCGAAGTGATACCGCGGCTGCGAGGCGTTGCGGATCTCCTGTTCGGCCGCGGCGAGCAGGTCGAACGCGCGCATCAGGTCTTCACGCGAGAAGTGCTTCCCCGCCTCCCGCAGCCGCTCGAGCTCCTCGTCAGCCAGCTCGCCCTGGCCCGCGCGCGCGGGATCGACGGACAGCAGCATCATGTCGCGGACGACGCGCGAGAGCTCGCGGCACACGAGCTTGAGGTCGTGGCCCGACTCCACGGCGCGGTCGGCCAGCGCAAAGGCCCCCGGGCCGTCTTCGGCGATCACCGCGCCGATCAGATCGAAGAGCATGTCGCGGCCGACCAGGCCGAGCACGGTGGACACCTCGTCCACGGCGATCGTCTGCCCCGCGAACGCGATGACCTGGTCGAGCGCGCTCTGCGCGTCGCGCATGCTGCCCTCGGCCGCGCGGGCGATGAGCGCGAGCCCCGCGTCGGGCACCTCCACCTTCTCGCTGTCGGCAATCGTCCGGAGCTGCGCGGTAATCGCCCGCGCCGAAATGGCGCGGAACTCGAACACCTGCGAGCGCGACAGGATCGTGTCGGGAATCTTGTGCATCTCGGTCGTCGCCATCATGAAGACGACGTGCGAGGGGGGTTCCTCGATCGACTTGAGCAGCGCGTTGAAGGAGGGCGTTGAGAGCTGGTGGACTTCGTCGATGATGAAGATCTTGTATCGATCGCGAACAGGTGTGATCGCCAGCCCCGCGATCACGACCTCGCGGATGTTGTCGATCCCCGTGTGGCTGGCAGCGTCGATCTCGAGGACGTCGATGTCGCGCCCCTGCGCGATCTCCACGCAGGCCTCGCACACGCCGCACGGCTCTGCCGTCGGCCCCTTCACACAGTTCAGCGCCTTGGCGAGGATGCGGGCCGTGGTCGTCTTGCCCGAGCCGCGCGGGCCGGCAAAGACGAAGGCGTGCGCAATGCGGCCGCTGGCAATGGCGTTGCGCAGCGTGCGCGTGACCGGCTCCTGGCCGATGACCTCATCGAAGCGTTGAGGCCGCCACTTCCGCGCGAGGACTTGATACGCCATTTGGGGACGTTTGGGAGTTGGGCTTTGGGACTTGGGATTTCTGATGAGCCCCACCGCGACCCGGTGCACCTGCGGCACACCCCAGGGTCTACTTAGCGCTGCTGCCTTCCGGCCCTGACGCGGTTCGCAGGCTGAAGTCGCACAGGGTCCGGGCCGCGGTGCGGCTCACCAAAACGTCAGTGTAGCGTACGGCGGGTCCGCTTCGCGGGGTTCGGCGGGTCCGCTGCGCGGGGTTCGGCGGGTCCGCTGCGCGGGGTTCGGCGGGTCCGCTGCGCGGAACCCGCCCTACGTACGCATGGTGGGCAAACCGGGTCATGTACGTCGTTCGTAGGCCGGGTTCCGCGAAGCGGACCCGGCAAGCAACTGCGTCGCCAGATTTTCGTAGAGATCCACCGCCGCGAGCAGCTCATCGATGGCCACGTGCTCGTCGTCGGTATGCGCGACGTGAATTGACCCGGGCCCGAGGAGGAGCGGCGTCCCCCATCGCGCCAGCAGCGGCACGTCGGTCGTGTACGGAAAGACGGCGGTTTCGAACCCGGGCACCGTGTGCATGCGCACGGCCGGTATGTCGAGGACGTGCTCGATCGAGACGAGCCCTTCGACCACGGCCAGTGCGGAGCGGACAGGCGCCGCATCCCCGACGATCCTGAACAGGAGCTCGGCCGAGGCGCGCGGTGACACAACGTTGGGCGCAACGCCCCCCTCGATGACGCCGACGGTGTAGTGCGTGCGGCCTAGCAGCGGATCTTCCGGAAGCTGCAGGCCGCGGATCACCATCAGCGCGTCGAGCAGCTTGTCGATGGCCGACTCGCCAAGCTCGGGGAACGCCGAGTGCGCCGCCCGGCCCTCGGCATGCAGCCGCACGCGCAGGACGCCCCGCGTCGCGGAGCCAAGGCGATTGTCCGTGGGCTCACCGTTGATGAGATATTGGCGTGCCTGCCTCGCCGAAGCGCCGCTAGGCGCGAAGGCGGGATCATTCGCCACGCGCGCGCCGTCGCTTCCCCGCTCCTCGCCCACCACGAACAGCAGACCAGCGCGCGTCTCGCCGCGCGCACGCAGCCGGTCGGAGGCGGCCACCTGCGCGGCGAGGATGCCTTTCGCGTCGCACGATCCCCGGCCGAACAGCAGCCCGCGCTCCTCGCGGCTCGTGAAGAACGGCGGCACGCAGTCGAAGTGCGTGGAAAAGATGACGAGGGGCGGGGAGCCGGCGTGGGCGAAAACGTTGAAACGGCCGCCGGCGACCGGCTGCTCCGACACGTGGTAGCCCAGCTCGCGGAGGGACTGCGCGAGCCAGGCGCCCGCGTCGGCTTCGCGGCCGGTTGTTGAATCGATGTCGATGAGAGTACGGGCGAAGGAAACCGGGTCGAGCACCAACCGCTACCAGGGCGGGCCGACCGAGGTCGGCCCCTACACCCAAAATCAAACCACGGTAGGGGCCGAGCTTGCTCGGCCCAGCTTGAGGTCCTGCAGCACCTTCATGATCTTGTCGCGCGCCGCGGCGCCGGGCGGCACGAGCGGCAGGCGATAGCGCTCCTCGAGCAGCCCCATCGCCGCCATCGCCGCCTTCACGGGAATCGGGTTCGACTCGACGAAGTTCACCTGCAGGAACGGCAGGAGCCAGCCATGGAGCTTTCTCGCGCCGGCAAAGTCGCCCTTCTCGGCGAGCTCGATGATCTGCACCATCTCCGCGGGGACGGCGTTCGAGGCCACCGAGATCAGTCCCCTGCCGCCGATCGCCATCACCGCCACTGCGATCGGATCGTCGCCACTCACCAGAAAGAACTCCGCGGGCGCGCCGCGCACGATCTCGCTCATCTGCACCAGGCTGCCGGAGGCTTCCTTGACGCCGACGATCGTCCGCAGCGCGGCGAGGCGGATGACCGTCGCCGGCTCGAGGTTGACGCCGGTGCGGCCCGGCACGTTGTAGAGCACGATCGGGAGCGCGGTGCTCTCCGCGATCGCCGTGTAGTGCTGGAAGAGCCCTTCCTGCGTCGGCTTGTTGTAGTACGGCGTCACCGAGAGGATGCCGTCGACGCCGATGCGTTCGTACTCGCGGGCGAGCTCGATCACCTCGCGCGTGTCGTACCCGCCGGCGCCCGCCAGCACGGGGACGCGGCCTGCGGCCTCGTCCACGACGAGCTGCACGACGCGGATCTTTTCGCTGTGGCTGAGCGTGGGCGCCTCGCCCGTCGTGCCGCAGGGAGAGACGAAGTGGACCCCGGCGTCGATCTGCCTGCGCACCAGCTGGCGGACGGCGGTCTCGTCGATCGAGCCGTCCTTCCTGAACGGCGTGACGAGTGCAGTGCCGAGTCCGGTGAAGGGAGTTCTCATACTGATCAAGGCTCGTAAACCACGAAGGCCACGAAGATCACGAACATCCCAAAACATTCGTGGTCGTCGTGCCCTTCGTGGTTTCGCTTCGTAGGCTTACCCTCGAAGGACGTCTGACATTGTGTACCAACCGCGGCGTCCGTGGATCCACTTTGCGGCGACGAGCGCGCCCGCGGCGAACCCCCGGCGATCGCGCGCCGTGTGCGTCAGCTCGATCGTATCCGAGGGGCCGTCGAATCCCACGGTGTGGACGCCCGGAATCGTGCCCGCCCGCGTCGACGACATGTCGATCGGCCGGCTGTAGGAGGCGCCCGTCATCGTGTCGCGCAGCATCAGCGCCGTGCCGGACGGCGCGTCCTTCTTGGTGGCGTGATGCGCCTCGTGGACCCAGGCGCCGTACTGCGCCTGCCCCTGGAACGCGCGCGCGGCTTCCGCGACGATGAGCTGAAACAGATTCACGCCAATCGAAAAATTGGCGGCCGCCACCACGCCTAGCCCGGCCCGCTCGGCCTGCGCGCGCAGCTCGCTCTCCTGGGCCGACCAGCCGGTCGTACCGATCACGGCGGGCAGCTTGCGCTCGACGTAGCGCGCGAAGTTCGCGCGCAGCGCATCGGCAGTGGAAAAATCCACCGCCACGTCGGCCGGCGCCTGCCAGTTGCCGGTGCCGACGTCGATCCGATCCGAAATCTCGCACCCGTGCGCAGGCGCGAGCTCCTCGATGAGGCGCCCCATCTTGCCGTAGCCCACGAGGAGTAGCTTCATGCGAAAAATTCCTCGTGAAGCCGCTCCATCGCGTGAGGCAGGTCGGACTGTCGCAGGATCACGGTGATGTTCCGGCGGGACGCGGCCTGCGAAATCATCCGCAGCGGCACCTCCTCGAGCACCCGGATCACGCGCGCCGCAATCTCGGGCTCGTTGCGCAGGCGGTCGCCCACCGCGCACAGCAGCGCCATCTCCTGCTCGATCGATACCTCGCCAAACTCCGACAGCGCTTCCACAATCGCCTCGAGATGCCGCCTGTCGTCCACAGTCACCGACACACTCACCTCCGACGTCGTCACCACGTCCACCGCCGTGCGGAAGCGCTCGAACACCTCGAAGACGCGCCGCAGGAAGCCGTAGGCCATCAGCATGCGGCTCGACGTGATGTCCACCACCGTCAGATCGCGCTTCGCCGCCATCGCGGTGAGCTGGTTGCCGTCCGGCGACGGCTCCGCCGTGATGAGCGTGCCGGGGGCGGCCGGCTTCCAGGAGTTGAGAATCCGCACGGGGATGTCGCGCTCCACGGCGGGATGGATAGTACTCGGATGCAGCACCTTCGCGCCGAAATACGAGAGCTCGGCGGCCTCGGCAAACGAGAGCCGCGGCACGAGGCGCGACTGCGGAATCACGCGCGGATCGGCCGTCAGCATGCCGTCCACGTCGGTCCAGATCTGGATCTCGGCCGCGTCGATCCCGGCGCCGACGATCGCGCCCGAATAGTCCGACCCGCCGCGCCCCAGCGTTGTCGTATGCCCGTCCACCGTAGCGCCGACGAAACCGCCGACCACCGGCACCTTCCCCGCTTCGACGAGCGGCACGACCGACGCCCTGAGCGCGGCTTTCGTCTCGCGCATCAACGGGCACGCCTTCGTATGCTCATCGTCTGTGACGATGACGCGGCGGGCATCCACCCATTCGCCGGGCAGCCCCGCATTGATCAGCGCTGACGCGATGATGCGCGAGCTGAGCAGCTCGCCCATCGACGCAACCACGTCGAGCGTCCGGAACGACACCTCGCGCAGCACGGCCAGCGCTCTGACGACGGCGGCGAGCTGATCGAACTGGTCACTCACATGCGTGGAGAGCGCTGCGACGTCGCCCTGGCCGGCAAGGGCGCGGGCCATGGCGAGATGGCGTTCCCGCAGCTGATCGACGTGCGACAGCGCGCTGTCGGTCTTCGCGGCGCCCGCTTCCGCCGCGATGGTCAGCAGCGTGTCGGTCACGGTGCTCATGGCCGACACCACGAGCACGGGACCACGGCCGTCGCGCGTGCGCGCGGCGCGGGCGATCTCGATCAGGCGTCGAACGGCGTCGGGATCGGCGACGGACGTGCCGCCGAATTTTTGAACGACCATGGAGTTAGCTGGTAGCCGGTAGTCGGTAGCTGGTAGCCGGGTCCGCTTCGCGGAACCCGGCCTACGTACTCCGCGGAACCCGGCCTACGCACGTGACATCTTATGCTGGGTACGTAGGGCGGGTTCCCCTCGCCGAAGCCGCGAAGCGGCAAAGGCGGGGGACCCGCCTCAGGCTACGGAAGCGGATTCCGCGCGCTTGCTCGTCTTCGCAGCGCCAAGAATGATTCGGAGCACCCGGCGGAGCGGCTCGGCCGCGCCCCACAGGAGCTGGTCGCCGACGGTGAACGCCGTCAGGTACTCGGGTCCCATCGCGAGCTTGCGGAGGCGTCCGATTGGCACCGTGAGCGTGCCCGACACGGCCGCGGGCGTCAGCTCGCGGAGCGACGCCTCGAGCTGGTTCGGGACGACCTGCACCCATTCGTGCGCCGCGGCGAGGATCTGCTCGACCTCCGCCAGCGGCACGTCGCGCGTGAGCTTCACCGTGAGCGCCTGGCTGTGGCAGCGCATCGAGCCGATGCGGACGCAGAGCCCGTCCATCGGAATCGGCGACCGCTCGCGCCCGAGGATCTTGTTCCCCTCGGTCATCGCTTTCCGCTCTTCCTTGCTCTGGCCGTTGCCGAGGTCCTTGCCGATCCACGGCAGGAGGCTTCCCGCCAGCGCGTAACCGAACTGCCCGGTGGGCAGCGCGCTGCTGCGCAGGGTGTCGGTGACCGTCCGGTCGATATCGACAATCGCGGAGCCAGGATCCGCGAGCTGCGTCGCCGCCGACCCGTGAATGACGCCCATCTGCGAAACCAGCTCGCGCATGTTCTTCGCGCCGGCGCCGGAGGCGGCCTGGTAGGTCATCGCCGTCACCCACTCGACGAGGCCTTCCCTGAAGAGGCCGGCCATCGCCATGAGCATGAGGCTGACGGTGCAGTTGCCGCCGATGAAGTCGGTGACGCCCGCGTCGAGCGCCTTGTCGATGATGTCGCGGTTCACGGGGTCGAGGACGATGACCGCGTGGTCCTTCATGCGGAGCGTGGACGCCGCGTCGATCCAGTAGCCGGTCCAGCCGGCGGCGCGGAGCTTCGGGTAGATCTCAGTTGTGTAATCGCCGCCCTGGCAGGAAATGAGGACGCCGGCCGTCTTCAGCGCGCCGAGGTCATGGGCGTCCTTCACCGGCGCCACCGGTTTGCCAATGGACGGGCCCGCGGTCCCGGCCTGGGACGTCGAGAAGAAGAGCGGATTGATGAGGTCGAAATCGCGCTCCTCGCGCATGCGCTGCACGAGCACGGAGCCGACCATTCCGCGCCAGCCAATCAGTCCTACCTGCATAGCTCTCCTGTGACCCTGAATAATATCAGGCTCGACTGGCGGACGGATTGCGGGGCGGACGGGAGGAGAAGCTCTAGCGGGGAAGACGCCGGCGTTCGATGAGCACCTGCTTGTCCCTGTGGCGCGAGGTTCTCATACCTTCACTGTGGCGGCGGCTGAGATCCCTCGATTCGGACTGTTCGCGCTCCAGCGCCGCAATTAATTCCTCGGTGCGTCCACGTTCGGGAGGTTTCCTCTCCTTCATACGATTTCTGCCATCCCTAAGTGCAAGCGGCGCGCCCACCTTCGCGGCTCCGCCGCTTCGGTGGGCAAGCCTCCTGATCAGCTCGCCGGGTCGAACGTGAGCGCAACGCCGTTGATACAGTAGCGGAGCCCTGTCGGCGGCGGCCCGTCGTCGAAGACGTGGCCGAGGTGTCCGCCGCAGCGGCTGCAATGGACCTCGGTGCGCGCCATGCCGTAGCTCCGATCAACTGTCGTGCCTAGCGATCCGTCGAGCGGGGCGAAAAAGCTGGGCCAGCCGGTGCCGCTCTCGAACTTGCGGCCCGCCACGAAGAGCGCCTGCCCGCAGCCGGCACAGCTGAACGTGCCGGCGCGCTTCTCCTGCAGCAGCGCGCAGGATCCAGGCGCTTCGGTGCCGTGACCGCGCAGCACGGCATACTGCTGCGGCGTCAGCGCGCGGCGCCATTCCTCGTCTGTCTTCTCAACGGGAAATTTCATGCTTCAACCAGCCGTGGCCGGCGTGGCCGCGATCGGCGGCCTTTCGCGCTCGCCGCATCGGTTCACCGGACCTTGACGAAGTCTTGACGCGACCTTCACGGAAGGCGCGCCCCTTCCGCGACTATACTCCCGGAACCGTGCGGAATCTGGGACGGCTCGTCCGCGGCAACCGGAAGGTGATCGCCCCGTTCGTGTTGATGGTGCTGCTGCCGGCAGCGGCGTTCAGCGTGCTGATCGTGCGCGCGCTCCGGGGCGAGGAAGCACGCAGCGCGTACGACGCGCAGCAGCGTCAACGCCAGATCGTCCGTCTCGTCGAGGCTGACCTCCGCAACTGGCTGTTCTCGGTGTCGGGCACGTCGGCCCGCGCCGAGGCGTCCCTGACGTTCGAGGCCGCGGGTGATCGCGTCACGTTCCCCGAGTTTGGACTATCATTGTCCGCCGGCGA
>Ga0209640_10004758_pt1 | contig 11898 bp, 9 predicted proteins | sample RifCSP10_1_FD_184018 | JGI IMG/M metagenome (GOLD analysis project Ga0209640, IMG submission 184018) | Soil microbial communities from Rifle, Colorado - Rifle CSP2_sed 10_1 (SPAdes) (version 2) | ecosystem: Environmental > Terrestrial > Deep subsurface > Rock core/Sediment | place: Rifle... | reverse complement strand
ACCAGCGGACGGCTGAGGAACGGCTCGATAGCGGAGGCGGGAATGCTCGGGATTCCCTGCCGCGCCAGCGATTCGGCGCGGGTGCGGGGCCCGATTTTCACCGTGCCCATGTCGCCCGCGCCGCCGGCGCCCGCTCCGCTCGCTGCGCCGGTTCCGCCGATCGTGAGCTGGCCGCGCGCGCGGTCGAGCAGGATCACGTAGCCGGGATAGATCAGGTGCGGATTACGGATTTGTTCCTTGTTGAGGTTCCAGAGTTCCGGCCAGCGCCAGGGCGAATCGGTGTAGCGCTGGGAAATGCCCCAAAGCGTGTCCCCTTGGACCACGACATAACGGTCCGGCGCATCGGGCTTGAGCGCTAACGGGCCACTCGTTCCCTGTCCCAGGACGGACCCGGAGATAACGAAGAAAACGAGTGCTGTGATAGACTTACGCAATTGCTGGACCATGGCGACCCCGTCTTTTTGCGGCTTCCTGGACCGGCTGGACATTCGAATTGTCCACCCCAATGTAGCACAACCTTGGAATAGCTTATATGCAGCGTGAGATTCTCCATATAATCTGTTCAATTTGCAAGTGAATTACTGCCCAGAATGGCGCAACTTAGTATCCTCCGCTACCCAGACGCCCGGCTGCACAGGACGGCGATCCCGGTCACCGTTTTCGACGACGCGCTGAAAAAGCTCGTCGCCGACATGGCCGAAACCATGTATGCGGTGCCTGGCATAGGCCTCGCCGCGATCCAGGTCGACGTGCCCAAGCAGGTGATCGTGGTCGACGTATCCGAGCGACGCGACTCGCTGGTTGTACTGGTCAATCCCGAAATCGTCGAAGCGACCGGCGAGTCCGACATCGAGGAAGGCTGCCTCTCGGTGCCGGGAATCTACGAACTGGTGCAGCGCGCCGAGCGCGTAAAGGTGCGCGCGCACGACCGCAACGGAAATGCGTTCACGCTGGAAGCGCAAGGCCTGCTCGCGGTCTGCATTCAGCACGAGATGGACCATCTGCATGGCAAGGTGTTTGTCGAATACCTGTCGCAACTGAAGCAGCAGCGCATCCGCGCCAGGCTGGCGAAGCAAGTTCGAAAGTCGGCTTAAGCCCTATCCTTTCCTGCGCCTAGTATTCGCCGGTACTCCTGAATTCGCCGCGCGGGCGCTCGCCAGCCTGCTCGACGCCGGGCACGAGGTCGCACTGGTCCTCACGCAGCCCGATCGCCCGGCGGGCCGCGGCATGCAGCCGGTACCAGGCGCGGTAAAGCGCCTCGCCATACAGCGTGGCCTCGAAGTGTTCCAGCCCGAGATGCTCAAAGCGCCCAACGCGCTCGAGCGGCTGCGCGCGGCGCGGCCCGAGGTGATGGTAGTGGCCGCGTACGGCCTGCTTCTTCCACAGGCGGCGCTGGATGCCGCGCCGCTCGGCGCCCTCAATATTCACGCATCGCTGCTCCCGCGGTGGCGCGGAGCGGCGCCGATACAGCGCGCGCTGCTCGCCGGGGACCGGGAGACGGGCGTCTCCATCATGCAAATGGACGCGGGACTCGATACCGGGCCGGTGCTCCTGCGGAAAAAAATCGCCATCGCGCCGCACGACGACGCGAAAGCGCTGCAAGAGAAGCTTGCTGCTCTCGGCGCAGCGGCAATCGTCGAGGCACTGGCTGATCGGCAGGCTGGAAGGGCACGCGCCCTGCCGCAGTCGGCCGAGGGGATCACCTATGCCCGCAAGATCGACAAGAGGGAAACTCATCTTGACTGGACGCGTCCCGCCGTCGAGCTCGAGCGCGCCGTGCGCGCTTTCCTGCCGGCCGTCGCTTCCCTGAATGGAGAAATTCTCAGGCTGTGGCGCGCCCGCGTGGTGGAGGGCCACGGCCTACCCGGGGAGCTGTTGCGCGCCGGCCCCGATCTCACGATCGCCTGCGGCGAGCAGGCGCTGATGGTCTCGGAACTTCAGCGACCGGGCGGCAAGCGGCTGGCAGCGGCGGAGTTCCTGCGCGGCCGGCGGCTCGAGCCGGGCGCACGCTTCGCATGAAGGCATCGAGTGCGCTTGCGCCCGCGCTGCGCGACGCGGCGCGGCTGCTCGCGCAAGTCGCCTCGGGGAAGAGCCTGGCGGACGAATCCTTGAATGGCGCACTGCTTGACCTGACGCACGGCACGCTGCGCCGCTATGGGCGGGTGCAGGCCATCGTGCGCGCCCTGTCGCGTCAGGCGCGCCAGGACGCGCTGGTCGAGGCGCTGCTGTGGTGTTCGCTCTATGCGCTGGAATCGGGGCGCTACGCCGAATACACGGTGGTCGACCAGGCGGTGCGGTCCTGCACACTGCTCGAGAAGTGGACCGCCAAGAGCTACGTCAACGCGCTGCTCCGCGGCTACCTGCGCGAACGCGGCTCGATCGAGGCGAGAATCGGCTCGGATCCGCAAGCGCGCTACCAGCATCCTGGCTGGTGGATCGACGCGCTGCGCGCGGCTTACCCGCGCGGTTGGGAAGAGGCGCTCGCACAGGGAAATACGCATCCGCCAATGTGCCTGCGGGTCAATCGCAGGCGCGCCCGCCTCGCCGACTGCCAGGCCGAGCTCGCCGCAGCCGGCATGCCCAGCCGGCGCGTTGGCGCCGACGGCCTGCTGCTCGAGCGCCCGGTTCCGGTCGAGCGCGTTCCCGGTTTCGCCGAAGGCCGGGTTTCGGTTCAGGATGCCGGCGCGCAACGGGCCGCGCCTTGCCTGGACCTGGCGCCCGGACAGCGCGTGCTGGATGCCTGCGCCGCCCCCGGGGGAAAGGCTGCGCATCTCCTGGAAACCGAGAATATCGCGCTGACCGCGGTCGACGCGGATGCCGCGCGCTGCGCGCGCATCGCGCGCAATCTCGATCGACTGGGGCTCGCCGCCACGCTGCGCGTAGACGATGCAACACGGCTAGCCGGTTGGTGGGATGGCGTGCCGTTCGATCGCATTCTCGCGGACCTGCCTTGTAGCGCCTCGGGAGTGGCGCGCCGCCATCCCGATCTCAAGTGGCTGCGCCGCGCAGCTGACGTGCCGGCCTTCGCCCAGCGGCAGGCCGCGATGCTCGATGCGCTTTGGCGGGCGCTGGGCCCGGGTGGTAAATTGCTGTATGTCACCTGTTCGGTGTTTCCGCAGGAAAACGACGCGGTGGTCGACGCTTTCGTTGCGCGATTGGCCGGCGCCGCCGTGCGCCTCGCGCTGCCCGACGGCGAGGCGGCGCAGTGGCTGCCGCAGGCCGAGCACGACGGGTTCTTTTACGCGCTGATCCAAAGACAGGCCTGAAGCGACGCGCAATGCGCCGCATCGCCCTACTTACCGGTTTACTGGCGATTCTCGCCGTCGCGGCGATGCCGGCTCGCGCCAGCGAGATCGTGCTGCGCGAAGCCGGGCTGCGCGCGGTGGAAGAGGGGCTGGTCCTGGACGCGGATTTCGAATTCGAGCTCACGCCGCGCCTCGCCGAGGTGGTGGCCAACGGCGTGCCGCTGTATTTCCAGGTCGAATTCGAGCTTTCCAGGCGGCGCTGGTACTGGTTCGACGAAAGGACCGCCTCCGCGCGGCTGCAACTGCGCCTGTCTTATCATGCGTTGTCGCGGCGGTATCGGCTTTCCACCGGGCTGCTGCAGCAGAATTTCCCGACGCTCGAGGAAGCGCTCAGCGTGCTGAGGCGATTGCGCAGCTGGCTGGTCGTGGATCGAACCGTCGGCTTTTCCGACACGGATTACGACGCGGCGGTGCGCATGCGCCTCGACACCAACCTGCTTCCCAAGCCGTTCCAGCTGAGCGCGCTGACCAGCCGCGAGTTGCAGCTGGAATCTCCCTGGAAGCGCTTCACGCTGCGCTCGCCGCAGCAGCTGCCGGCGCCGGTCGAGACGCGCGAGCCGCAGAAAGACGGGGAGCGATGAAGCTGCTGCTCCTCGTCGGAGGCGTTGTCGCGGCGGTCGGATTGTTCCTGCTCGCCACGGCGAGCAGCGACACGACCATGCTGGCGCAGCACTATCCCCTGCTTCTCGCCCTTAACGCGACGCTCGCCGCGCTGCTCGCCGGGCTGGTCGCCTACCAGCTGCTCGCCCTTGCGCGCCGCTACCGCGCGCGCGTCTTCGGCACGCGCCTCACGCTGCGGCTACTGACCCGCTTTGCCGCGCTTGCCGTCCTGCCCGGCCTGATTGTCTACGCGGTGTCGGTGCAGTTCATCACCCGTTCGATCGAATCCTGGTTCGACGTCAAAGTCGACGCGGCGCTCGAGGGCGGCATCAATCTCGGCCAGCAGGCGATCGATCAGATGACCATCGATCTGCAGACCAAGGCGCGGGCCATGGCGCAGGAACTCGCCGGGCGCTCCGCGCCGCAGGTCACCGCCCAGCTCGAGCGCCTGCGCGCGCAGGCGGGCGTACAGGAAGCGGTGGTGGTCAGCCCGGGTGGCCGGCTGCTCGCCAGCGCGAGCGAGGACGTCTCGAAGCTTGTGCCTGAACTGCCGCTCGCGCATTCACTCGGGCAGGCTCGGGTGAACCGTGCATATGTGGGAGTGGACTCTGCCGCGGGACGGCCCTTGTCGCTGCGCGTGATCGTACCGGTCGAGCCGGCGGGGCTCACCGAGGAGGGCCGGTTCCTGCAGCTTCGTTCGACCGTCCCGGCGACCTTTGCGCGCAGCGCCGAGGCGGTCGAGGCGGCCTACCGCGACTACCGCGAGTTGGCGCTTTCGCGCGACGACTTGAGGCGCGTCTACATCGTCACGCTGACTTTCGCGCTGCTGATGGCGCTGTTCGTCGCCCTGGCAGTAGCGGCCACGCAGTCGAATCTCCTCGCCGAGCCTCTGGCGGCGCTGGCGCAGGCGATGCAGGCGGTCGCACGCGGTGATTTTTCGCGCCAGGCCGCAGTCACCAGCCGGGACGAGCTCGGCGTGCTCACCGAGTCGTTCAATTCGATGACCCGGCAGCTCGACGAGGCGCGGCGCGTGGTCGAGGCCAACCGGGTGGCGCTCGAAGCGGCCAAGGCGCGCCTCGAAAACATCCTTGCCAATCTTTCGGCCGGGGTCCTGGTCTTCGACCACCAGCTCCAGCTTTCCGTATTCAACCACGGCGCCTCGGCGATTGCGGGCGACGAGCTCCAGGCATTCGCGCAGCGGATGCGGGAATATTTCCGCGAGCACGGCGAAGCGAGCTGGCAGGTCGAGCTCGAGCTGAAGGGCACTGGAAAGACCCTGCACGCGCGCGGCGCGGCGCTGCCGCGAGCCACCGGCGGAGGCTACGTGCTCGCTTTCGACGACGTCACCCAACTCATCCAGGCGCAGCGTGCGACCGCCTGGGCGGAGGTGGCGCGCCGCCTGGCGCACGAGATCAAGAACCCGCTGACCCCGATCCAGCTTTCTGCCGAACGCCTGGAAATGAAGCTCGCCGGCCGACTGGCGCGCGAGGATTCCGACACGCTCAGGCGCTCGACCGAAACCATCGTCAACCAGGTCGCCGCGCTCAAGGCGATGGTGGACGACTTCACGGACTACGCGCGCATGCCGCTGCCCGAGCTGAAGCGCCTCGACCTGAACGCCCTGGTGGGCGAGGTGTTGGCGCTGTACGAGAACTCGCGGGTACCGGTCGCCAAGCAGCTCGCCGCGGGACTTCCCGCGGTCTGGGCGGACGGTGCGCAGATTCGCCAGGTGATCCACAATCTGGTGCAGAACGCGCAGGATTCATTGGAAAACTCCGCTCTCGAACGGCACGCGGCCGGCGGCCCCGGCCCGGCGATCGAGGTGCGCACCGAGCTCGCGGGCGACCGCGTGAAGCTGGCGGTGTCGGACAATGGGGGCGGTTTTCCGGAGGAGCTGATGGCCCGCATTTTCGAGCCCTATGTCACGACCAAGCCGCGCGGCACCGGGCTGGGGCTGGCGATCGTGAAGAAGATCGTCGACGAGCATCATGGCAGCGTGGCGATCGAGAACCGTCCGGCGAGCGGCGCGTCGGTGAGCGTGCTGCTGCCATTGGCGAAGGCGGCCTAGCGGTGGCCCAGATCCTGGTGGTCGACGACGAAGTGGGGATCCGCGAGCTCCTGTCGGAGATCCTCGCCGACGAAGGGCACCAGGTGCTGCTCGCGGAGAGCGCGGGCGAGGCGCGCCGCCTGCGCGAGCGCGGCCGGCCGGACTTGGTCCTGCTCGACATCTGGATGCCGGATACCGACGGCATCACGCTGCTCAAGGACTGGGCCGCCAGCGGACAGCTCACCATGCCGGTGGTAATGATGTCGGGCCACGCCACCATCGAAACCGCAGTTGAGGCGACACGCATCGGGGCGCTCGATTTCCTGGAGAAACCGATCGCCCTGCAGCGGCTGCTCGCCACCGTCAAGCGCGCGCTGCGCAATCCCGAAATCGCGGCGGCGCCGCAGCTGACGCTCGCCACGCTCGGGCGCGCGGCGGCGCTGGTCGACGTGAAGAAGCGCCTGGCGCAGCTCGCGCAGTCGGCCGCGCCCCTGATGCTGCGCGGCGAGCGGGGGATGCGCCCGGAGCTGTTCGCGCGCCTGCTGGCGGCGCCGGGTGCGCCCTTCATGGCGGGCGCGGAGCTGCTCGCCGAGCCGCCCACCGAGCTGCTGGCGAAGGTCGCGGGAGGCATCCTGTTTCTTCCCGACCTGACGCGCCTCGCGCGCGCCGAGCAGCGCAATCTGGAATTCCTGCTGCCCAGGGCCGACAAGCACAAGGTCCGCGTGGTGTCGTTCTCGCCGGTGGACGCCCGCATGCTTTGCGAAAAGCACGATTTTGACCCGGAACTCGGCGGCCGGCTGGGGGAGCTGACGCTCAAGCTCCCCGCTTTGCGCGAGTTCGCCGAAGAGGTCCCCGAACTCGCCTCGCTGATGCTGAGGCAGCTGGTGGAAGCGCGCTCCTGCCCGCCGCGACGCCTGGCGATCGCGGCGCTCAACGCGCTGCGCCACCATTCCTGGCCGGGAAATATCGCCGAGCTGGAAGGCGTGATGAAGGATCTCGCGCTCGGCGCGCTGGAGGAGGAAATCCATCTTGAGGACGTGGAGCGTGCGCTGGCCGCGCGGGGCGCGCCGGGCGCGGTTCCGGAAGTCGCTCTCGACCGCCCCTATCGCGAGGCGCGCGAGGCCTTCGAGCGCGTGTACTTCGAGAACCTGCTGGCGCGCGAGAACGGCAGCATGTCGCGCGTGGCGGAACGCTCGGGCCTGGAGCGCACGCACCTGTACCGCAAGCTCAAGGCGCTCGGCCTGCCGATCGGCCGGCGCGAGGAGAGCTAGGCGGACTTCTTGGTTTTTTTCACGCGCTGCGGCCGCTTCTTGCCGTAGCTGCCTTTGTAGATCTTGCCGCGCCGCGTGCGTTTGTCGCCTTTACCCATGGTGGAAATTATAGGTTAGGCGCGAGCCATCGCTCCGCTTCTTCCAGGCGCATTGCGCTGCGGCGCGCGAAATCCTCGAGCTGGTCGCGGCCGATCTTGCCGACGGCGAAATAGCCCGACTGCGGATGCGACAGGTAGAACCCGGACACCGACGAGGCAGGCAGCATGGCATAGGACTCGGTGAGGGACATGCCCGCATTCTTTTCGGCCTCGAGCAGGCGGAACAGCGCCGCCTTCGCGGTGTGGTCGGGGCATGCGGGATAGCCTGGGGCCGGCCGGATGCCGCGGTAGGACTCGGCGATGAGTTCGGCGGTACTCAGGCTTTCTTCCGGCGCGTAGCCCCAGAATTCCCGGCGCACCCGCTGGTGCAGGCGCTCGGCGAAGGCTTCCGCGAAGCGATCGGCCAGCACCTTCAGCATGATCGCGTTGAAGTCGTCATGGCGCGCTTCAAGCTCAGCCACGCGCCGCTCGATGCCGCCAGCGCTCACCGCAAATGCGCCTATCCAGTCGCGCACGCCGCTCGAACGCGGCGCGACGAAATCGGCGAGGCACAGGTTGGCGCGACCCGCCGGTTTGTGGTTCTGCTGGCGCAGGTTGTGCCAGGTCATGAGGAGCTCGCGCCGCTCCTCGCCCCGGTAGATCTCGATGTCGTCGTCGTTGACCTGCGCGGCCGGGAACAGCCCGAACACGCCGTTTGCGGTGATCCAGCCCTCGCGCACGACGCGCGCGAGCATGTCCTGGGCTTCCGCGAAGAGCTTGCGCGCCGCCTCGCCGACGACCGGATCCTCGAGGATCTTCGGGTACGGGCCCGACAGCTCCCAGGCCTGGAAGAACGGCGACCAGTCGATATAGGGTGCCAGCTCGCCGAGCGGGTAGTTCCGCAATACCGTCAGGCCGGGCTTGGCGGGGGCCGGCGGCGCATAGCTTGACCAGTCGATGCGCTGCCCCCGCCGGCGCGCCTCGGCGAGCGGGTGCAGGGGCCCCGAGCCTCTCTTCTGGCCGTGCTGGGCGCGGATCTTCTCGTAGTCGGCGCGCACCTGCGCCAGGTAGGCCTCCCGGCCGGACTTGGAGAGCAGGCTCTGCACCACCGGAACGCTGCGCGACGCATCGGGCACATAAATTACCGGCCCGGAATAGTTCGGCGCGATCTTCACCGCGGTATGGGTGCGCGAGGTGGTGGCGCCGCCGATCAGCAACGGCTGGTCCATTCCCGCGCGCTCCATCTCCCGGGCGACGTGCGCCATCTCTTCGAGCGAAGGCGTGATCAGTCCCGACAGACCGACGGCATCGGCCCCCTCGCGGCGCGCGGTTTCGATGATCACCTGCGCGGGAACCATTACGCCGAGGTTCAGCACCTCGTAGTTGTTGCACTGAAGTACGACCGCGACGATGTTCTTGCCGATGTCGTGCACGTCGCCCTTGACGGTGGCGATGACGATGCGGCCCCTGGCGCGCGCCGTCTCCCCGCTTTTTGCCTTCTCCGCCTCGATGTAGGGGACGAGGTGCGCTACCGCCTGCTTCATGACGCGCGCGGACTTGACCACCTGCGGCAGGAACATCTTGCCTGCGGCAAACAGGTCTCCGACCACATTCATGCCGTCCATCAGCGGGCCCTCAATCACCTCGATGGGGCGCGCAGCCTTGCGCCGCGCCTCCTCGGTGTCGGCGACGACATGGCTCGCGATCCCGTTCACCAGGGCATGCGTCAGGCGCTCGTTCACCGGCGCCGCGCGCCAGGCTTCACTCTTGGCGTCTTCTTTCGTACCGGCCTTTACCGTGCTTGCCAGTTCGGTCAGGCGCTCGGTGGCGTCCGGTCGGCGATTGAAGATCACGTCTTCCACGGCGTCGCGCAGCCGCGGCTCGAGTTCCTGGTAGACACCGAGCTGGCCGGCGTTGACGATGCCCATGGACATGCCGGCGCGGACTGCGTGGAACAGGAAGGCGGTATGCATCGCCTCGCGCACCGCGTCGTTGCCGCGGAACGAGAATGACAGGTTGGAAACGCCGCCCGAGACGTTGACCTGCGGCAGGTTGGCCCGGATCCAGCGCACTGCTTCGATAAAGTCGATGCCGTACCGGGCGTGTTCCTCGAGACCGGTGGCGACGGCGAAGATGTTCGGGTCGAAGACGATGTCCTCGGCGGCAAAACCCGCCTTCTCCGTAAGCAGGTCATAAGCGCGCCGGCAGACCTGCGTGCGCCGCTCCAGCGTGTCCGCCTGGCCCTTCTGGTCGAAGGCCATCACCACCACTGCGGCGCCGTACTGGCGGCACAGCCGCGCCTGGCGCAGGAACTCCTCCTCGCCTTCCTTCATCGAGATCGAGTTGACGATCGGCTTGCCCTGCACGCACTTCAGGCCGGCTTCGATGACGCTCCATCGGGAGCTGTCGATCATCACCGGCACGCGCGCGATGTCGGGCTCGGCGGCGACCAGGCTGAGGAAGGTATGCATCGCCTTCTCGGAATCGAGCATCGCCTCATCCATGTTGACATCGATCATCTGCGCCCCGTTCTCCACCTGCTGGCGCGCCACCGCGAGCGCGCCGGCATAGTCGCCGGCGAGAACCAGCCTGGCGAAGGCCCTGGAGCCGGTGACGTTGGTGCGCTCGCCCACGTTGACGAAGAGCGACTGCGGATCCACGTTCAGGGGCTCCAGACCGGCGAGGCGCAGCGCGTGCGGTCGTGCCGGCGGCTTGCGCGGAGCGACGCCGCGCAGCGAATCGGCCATGGCGCGGATGTGTTCCGGCGTGGTGCCGCAGCAGCCGCCAACCAGGTTGAGCCATCCAGCGCGCGCCCATTCACCGATCTCGGCGGCCATGGACTCGGGAGTGTCGTCGTATTCGCCGAACGCGTTGGGAAGCCCGGCATTCGGATGGCAGGAGACGAACTGCTCGGCGATCGCGGCGAGCTCCTCGACATAGGGCCGGAGTTCTTTTGCGCCCAGGGCGCAATTGAGACCCACCATGAGCGGCCGGGCATGGCGCACCGAGTTATAGAACGCCTCGGTGGTCTGGCCGGACAGGGTGCGGCCGGAGGCGTCGGTGATGGTGCCGGACACGATCACCGGCAGGCGCTTTCCGCGCGAGCCGAACGCCTGCTCGATCGCGTACAGCGCGGCCTTGGCGTTGAGCGTGTCGAAAACGGTTTCGACGAGCAGCAGGTCGACGCCGCCTTCCAGCAGGCCCTCGATGGCCTCGCCGTAGGCCGCGACCAGCTGGTCGAAGCTGATGGCGCGGAAGCCCGGATCGTTGACTTCGGGCGAGATCGAGGCGGTCTTGTTGGTCGGGCCGAGCACGCCGGCGACGAAGCGCGGATGCGCCGGATCCCGCGCCTGCGCCTCGCGCGTCGCCTCGCTCGCCAGGCGTGCCGCGGCCCGGTTCAGCTCGCGCGCGAGATCCTGCATGCCGTAGTCCGCGAGAGCCACGGCGGTCGAATTGAAGGTGTTGGTCTCGATGATGTCGGCGCCGGCCGCGAGATAGTGCGAGTGGATTTCCCGCACCAGCTGCGGCTGCGTCAGCGAGAGCAGATCGTTATTGCCGCGCAGCTCGCGAGGCCAGTCGCGAAAGCGTGCGCCGCGATAGTCCTCCTCCGCCAGGCGGGCGCGCTGGATCATCGTGCCCATGGCGCCGTCGAGGAGCATGATCCGCTCGGTGAGGTGCTGTTTGATTCCGTTCACTGGCAAGTGGAAATGCGCACCGGCAGAAAAAGAAAAAGCCCGCTCAGCTTTTCGCAGAAACGGGCCTCGACGAGGCGTCTCTTTAGCGGCATTTGTAGCGCGCCCGCAAGCTGAACATCAAATCGGCGCGAAAGTGGGATTCTGCCCAACAAGCCCTGATCTGTCAACGCCTTATAATTTTCGCATGGCTGAAAATGGCGATTTCCGCTCGATCGTCGGGGTGTTCCCCTGCGAGGTGCAATGGGGCGATTGCGACCCGGCGGGCATCATTTTCTATCCGACTTATTTCCGCTGGATGGATGCCGCGACCTGGGCCTTCATGGATTCGGTCGGCTACGGTCCCAGGCGCATGCGCGCGGAACGGCTCGCGATGCCGCTGGTATTCGCGGACTGCCAGTTCCTGTTCCCCGCCGGGCATGGCGACCGCTGCGAAGTGCGTTCGTGCATCGCGCGTTTCGGCGGCAAGTCCTTCGTCGTGGCGCATGAAATGATCCGCAGCGACGGCACCGCGCTCGCCAAAGGCTCGGAGACCCGGGTATGGGGCCGTTACGCGGATGGCCCGGGAACGCCGATGAAGGGCGAACCGGTTCCCAACGCAGTCAAGGCGCTGTTCCGGGCGCCCTAGCCCGCGCCCGGCGCTATTCGGCGTCCGGTTGCCTGGACGGTTGAGCGCGATCGAAGGCCTCGAGTTTCATGCAGGCCTCGAACGCGCGCAGTGTCGCGGGATAGGGCGCCAGGTCGCATTGGTAGCGCTTGGCGTTGAAAATCTGCGGCACCAGGCAGCAGTCGGCCATCGTCGGCGCATCGCCGTGGCAGAACGTGCCCGCGCCGTTCTTCAACTCCGCTTCGAATTTCTGCAGGCCGTCGGCCACCCAGTGGCGGTACCAGGAATTGACCTGCTCC
>Ga0209640_10004756_pt1 | contig 11901 bp, 8 predicted proteins | sample RifCSP10_1_FD_184018 | JGI IMG/M metagenome (GOLD analysis project Ga0209640, IMG submission 184018) | Soil microbial communities from Rifle, Colorado - Rifle CSP2_sed 10_1 (SPAdes) (version 2) | ecosystem: Environmental > Terrestrial > Deep subsurface > Rock core/Sediment | place: Rifle... | reverse complement strand
TGACGGAGGATGTCCATTACTGGATGCCGATTCGCCATAATACTTTGGAGCGGCCGGACGATTTGACCGAAGAATTATCAAAGCCGGGCGAAGGGTATTATTTTGACGACGATAAGAAGAGCCTGACGATCAGAGTCGAGCGGGTTTATGCAAGAAATGCCTGGGCCGAGATGCCGCCGTCGCGCACGCGCCATTTGATTTCCAATATTCGCATCAAAAACGACGACGGCGCCGAAATCGGCGTTCATTCCAATTTCATAGTCTACCGCACGCGGATGGAAACCGACCAGGATATGTTTGTCGGGACCCGCCAGGACGTCGTGCGCCGGGTCGACGGCGGTTTTAAAATCGCCAAGCGGACAATCATCCTGGATCAGGCGGTTTTGGCCGCTAAAAATATCAGTGTGTTTCTGTAAATTGCCTGACAACCAGCGTGAGTTCCGTTCGGGACGCGGACCGCTGGGCGATCTCCATCGAAAGCTGAGACGATTTCCTTGTGATGCCGAACCATCCAGACGGCATCGTCATTCCAAGCGACGCAATTTTTACGCCCAAAGACCGATCGTCGCCTCCATCCAATGGTTCATGACTGGGCGCGATAAATCGCGCTCTAGCGTTTTTCGTTCGATTGCAGCGCGTCTAATGCCTGCTGCACTAATTTACGGCGTAGGTCTTTTTCTTCGGCGGGCGGCAGCTTGGCATCACCGGTCACGTGCACGATACCAGTTCCTAAAACGACGCGGTTGGAGCCGACCATTTTTGCGATGGGCAGGGCGGAGGTGATCTGAACGACCGGGATGCCGGCCTTCTCCAATTCAGTCGTGATCGCAGCACCGCTGCGAGTGCTGGTTCCTCACGTGGAGGTGAGTATGACCGCATCGACCCCTTCCTGTTTAACTTTTTTCACCATCTCGCGGCCTAGGCGGCGCGTGTTTGACAATGGATTGGAGCGGCCGCAGGTGGAGAGAAATTCGTCGTGGAGTTTGCCGATGACACCGTTTTTTTCCATTTCGCGCAAGGCATCGAGCGGCACCAATCGGTCGGGATCTTGCTGGACAAATCTGGTATCGTAACCGCCGTGGGAAATTTCGTAATCTTCAGCCCGCAAGTCGTCGCAGCCTTCAATATTGTAAGACCCCCAGCGTGTTGCGGCGGTGCCCTCGATTCGATCCGGATTGCCCTTGGGAACTAGGCCGCCGTCGGTAATCAGCAGGACTTTCGCTTTCGAAATGTCTTTGACCGCCGCAGGGATCGGCACCGGCGCGAAGGCGGTCGGCGGCATCTCGGACTCGAAAGGGTCGCCGCGCATCTTCGCCAGCAGCATGTCAACGAGCCGGGTCGCCGCGGGTTTCTCAACTAATTGATCGCGCAGCCAGCCGCGGCGAAAATAGCCTTCCTCAGCCGGCACGCCGATCGGATCGCCGACAATGAGTTTGCGGCTGAGGTTCGCCATCTTCTCCAAGACCTCGCGCATTTTAATCGTACTGGATCCGGAGTCGATGATGTATAACGCGTCGCGATGAAGGTCGACGCCGGGATTTTCTTCGCTCATGGCCGTGACTGCGGGAATGCCGAGCTCGGTTTGAACGGCGCGGCAGAGGGCGCCGGCAGCCATGCCGTAACGGCCGGCCTCGAAGCATGGGCCGGCGACAAAAAGATCCACCTTCTCCGCGCGGAGCTTTTCCAGGACTGAGGCGGTGAGGTCTGCTTGGTTTTCGACCGCATAGTTGTCGCCGCAGACAAAAGTTAAAACCACTTGGACGTCGGCGCCGAGCAACGATTCAAATAACTTGCCCGGTCCGACTGCGCCGTCGCGAATTGCCAAACCTTTGCCGGCGTACTCCTCGGCCCCGATGCCGCCGAAGAACTGATTGAGATAATGTGCGATGCGCATGCTGAACTCCTCGGGGATAGGTGAGGCAACAGACGTGTTGCCGGATGCCGATTGTCTGCCTAATAAACCATCGCTCGCATTCTCGACGCGCCTTGTTGATTGGTTACACCGACGATGTTATTGGCGTCGACCGTCATCGGACCGGCGAGCAACTTTTCAAACTCCGGCGTGGCGGCGATGACCCGCTCGGCCTTGGGCAACTCCCATTGTGTGCCGTTGCCGCCGTTGTAAACGATGGCGTCGACTTCAGGAACATTGAAGAGCAGCGCCGACTCCACGCGCCGGTCTCTGGACACGTCCGACACCATGACGGCCGTACGGATTCCCATCGTCTCGAGCAGGCGGGCGGTTTCCGCAAGGTCGGCGTGGGGCAAGCCGCCGCCGTATTTGGACATCACCGCGCCATCCGCGTTCAGGTTCCATTTGACAAGATTCGCGGCCGCCTGGCAGTGACGTTCGCGGTCGAAATGATCCGCGCCCGCGATGGTGGCGATGGTGCCGACGAAATTTATTTCACGGGCGTGATGTCTGCGGTAAAGTTCGAGAATGATCGGATGATTTTGGTAAAAATAAGTTTCCGTGCCGCCAAACCACGAATGAAGCGACGGGACAACGGCTCCGTCAAGCCATTCGTTGGGATGAAGCATGACCGGCAGCATGCCGTCGGTGTTGGCGCCGTAGAGTATCGGTTCATCCACGGCCGGTTTCCGCTGCCGTGAAAAAATCTGCCCAACGTAAGCGATTCGCGGCAAACCTTCGCGTCCGCCTTGTGCCGGGCCCACTGGATCGAACCGGTGGAGTGATTGAGACGGTTGAGTCATCGCGCTCTGAGCAAGCGCAACCGCGACTCGAATGCCGGCGATACGATAAGCCTTCTCGGTGGCCTGGCGCGACAATCCTGGTTGGGTGTGTGGAATCACCAGCAGGTGGCGGAGCGCAGCGTAATCGCTCGCCGCAACCGGGGCACCGCTCATCTCGAGAAGCCGACCGGTTGCGCTTCTCGTAGGATCGGGTGAAATCTCCGCGAGCACTGACACCGCTGCGCCGGTCAGAACATGGGTCGTACCCAGCCCTGCGGTAGTGGGCGCACCCACAATACCGGGAAAATCCGCCCCTGAGCCAGGCGCTTTGGCTCTAGGCTCGATCACATCAAAGATCGGGCCGGCGCGACATCGCTCGCCAGGATGAACGATCTCGAATTCGACGCTAGTGATGGATTGGTCTGCAAGCACGAGGCGGCGCAATTCGGTGGCATCGACGATCAGCGTTGTTCCTTCGAGACGCGCGCGCTCGTCGAATTTGAGCTTCTCGATTGGATGATTCGCTAAAGCTAGTTGCACGTGTTCTCTTTCGCTAAATTATTCAGGACGCGCTCGTGAATCGCCAAACCAGATCTTATTCCCCGACGGAGAATCTTGTCAACGCGCGATGCGTGGGTGTTACATCTCAGTGATTCTTGGCACCGGCACCGAACCGTTGTGACAATCCAAAGAAGTGTTTATGCGCCACGGCAAAGGATGATATTAATGGTCGAGCATTTCGAGCTGGGTTGACCCATGCTGCGCTTCTCGCCCAATCCTAATCTGGCCCACCTGATCCATTGGTTCGAGTGGGAAGACGCCGCCTTTAGAAAGGCGCGTGAGCAGGATAGGCCGGTTATGCTTTTTTTGTCGGCGTTTTGGTGCCGCTATTGCCAACGCATGGACGAAGGCGCGCTTTCGGACCGGGAAAACATGGCACTGTTAAACGCGTACTTTGTCGCTCTCAGAGTCGAAAACGCTACCCGGCCGGACATCGATGCGCGTTACAATCTCAACGGTTGGCCAACGGTCGCGTTTTTTACTCCGCTGGGCGAGTTGCTCGCCGCCTCCAACTTTCTCCCCGTTGAGGAATTCAAAAACCTGCTGCTCAACGTCTATCTGGCTTATCGGAACAAAGAAGAAATTCGGTCGAGTCAAACTGCGCAGATCAGCGAAGCTCTGCCGAATCCGCCTGCGGAAGCGGCACGGGAAGCGGTTCTAAGCGAGATCACCGACTCGATCGTGGCGCTCGCCGATCCTATAAACGGCGGCTATGGGCGCGGCCAAAAGTTTATTCATGCGCAGGCGACCGATTTTTTACTTTGCCGTTATGAAGCGACGAAAAATCGCGTCTATCTCGAGCATGCGTGCTTGACGCTCGACCGCATGCGTGAGGGCCAGATCCATGACGCTGTCGAAGGCGGTTATTTTCGCACGACAACCGGCGCCGACTGGGCACAGCCGCACCGCGAGAAGTTACTGGCGGAGCAGGCCGGCATGATTTCGAATTGTCTCGCGGCGTGGCGCTTCACGGGGCGCAGCGAGTATGCCCGTATGGCCGGGGAAATCATCGATTATTTGAACCGTAAGCTTTTTGACTCCTGCACCGGCGCTTTCTTCGGCTGTGAGGATTTTCTCCGGCGTGAGACGGCGGAGGTTATGTCCGCCGGCGAGTTTTTCTCGATCATCGATGAGTGCCTTTACACCGACGCCAACGCATTGGCAGCCGGCGCTTATCTCGAAGCGGCGGCGCTTCTTGACCGAAAGGACTGTAAGGAACGGGCGCTTAACGTTATTGAGTTTCTCTGGACGCGCTGCCGCGGGGCCGGCGCAGGGATGTACCATTATTACGACGGCGTGCCGCGCCTGGCAGGACGGCTGGATGATCAGGTGCTGGGTGGCATCGCGCTAATGCAAGCTTATCGCGCAAGCGCCGACCGAAAGTATTTTGAGCGAGCACGGCAAATAGCGGACTTTGTTATCGCGCGGCTGAAAAATCCCGCCGGCGGCTATTTCGATCTTGGCACGGCCGGCGTGGGTTTTGGCAAATTGCCCTTGACCGACTTGGATCAGAACGGCGCAGCGGCATCGTTGTTCTTGATGCTTGCTGAGGCGGCGGGAGCGCCGAAATATCACGACGCTGCGCTCTGGGCGCTGCGCGCCGGGAGCCACGATGCGGCTGCCTATGGCATTCATGCGGCGCGCTTCGGTCGCGCCCTGGGCGAGTTCCTAAGCGTTTCAAAGCGCGGATCCCAGGCCTAGCCTTGGTCCAACCAGTTGATGAAAATTCTCGCGGAGATCGTTGGACAGCGCTCAGAGTCTGCCCTGGCTCTATCGCACGGACGAACGGATCGGATTGGTCCTCAATGATTTGCCGTTTAGGCTGAGGCGCTCGAAGCATTGCTAAATTTTTTCAGTGGCCTGCTCCGAATACTCTTTTCGCTGATTAGCCCGGCCTTAGGTAAGAATCAGTGCGCTTGCCGATTCGGCGAGAACGATTCAAACTAAGCGACACGAAGTTCATCGATTGAGACTTCTCGGAGAACGACGGAACTGCGGCGCTCGAAAACGGCAGACTGATCCCTACCGATAGGTTGGACCAGTCCTCAGGCGGTGAACATGGTGTATAAAATTCGCACACGGGACGAGCATTTTTCTAACGACGGAACTCCGAAGCGGATTTTGGCTTTGGACGGCGGCGGGCTGCGCGGTATTGTTACCCTGGCGTTTCTCGCCGAGATCGAATCGATGCTGCGCGCCCGTCATGGCGGCGCGGAAAGTTTTCGCCTTAGCCATTATTTCGATTTGATCGCAGGGACCTCGACGGGATCGATCATAGCGGCCGCATTGGCGCGCGGCATGACGATCGCCGAGATCACCCAAAAGTATCTCGATCTTGGACGGCGCGTGTTTCAGAAAAGCTGGCTGCGACAAGGATACTTCCGCGCTTTCTACAATGAAGCCGGGCTGATCGAGGAACTCAAGCAAGTCTACGGTGCGAACACCGCCCTAGGCGACGCTTCGCTGCAGACCGGCGTACTGATCGTCACCAAACGGCTCGACACCGGTAGCGCATGGCCGATCTCGAATAACCCCCGGGGGCAATACTACGCGACTCGTCCCGATAGTCAGGTGATCGCCAACTCGAATTACCCCCTCTGGCAAGTCGTGCGTGCATCCACTGCGGCGCCGCGGTTCTTCGATCCGGAGAAGATAGAAATCAATCGCGGCAAGCCGGGAGAAACGCCGGTGGTGGGCGAGTTCGTTGACGGAGGCTTGAGTCCATTTAACAATCCAGCCTTGCAGGCGTTGATGTATGTCACCTTGGACGGCTATCGGGTCGGTTGGCCGACCGGCGCGGACAAGCTGTTGGTTGTTTCGGTAGGGACCGGATCGGCAGATCCCGCGATGGCGCCGGCCAAATTGGCCGTGGAACACGCGGTCAAGTCGCTGTTCTCGCTGATGGACGATTGCGCAGCGCTTGTGGAAACCCTGCTCCAATGGATGTCGGCGAGTCGGACGGCTCGGGTGATCGATCGCGAGGCCGGCGATTTGCGCCAGGACTTGATCGCGGCGGCGCCGCTGATTCATTACCAGCGCTACAATGTCGCGCTCACTCGCGCATCGCTCGCGGATCTGGGGCTAAAATTCGACGACCCAAAGGTCGCTGAGTTGAGCGCCATGGACGCCCCGGACAATATGACGACCCTACAGGAGATCGGTGCTAGGGCGGCGAAGCGGCAGGTTCGCGGCGAAGATTTTCCAGCAGATTTTGATCTCAGGCCGTGACCGAACGCGGATACTTCGGTCGGTTCGTCTGAGCGACGTTCGCAGCCTCGATCAGGCGAAGTGGATGATCGGTGAAGCTATGTTGAACGTGTTTATTGTGCGGCCCTTCGGCAGCAAGAACGGAATTGACTTCGATCGTGTCGAAAGCAAGCTCATTCGTCCGGCGATGCAGCTGGCCGGACTGACAGGAGGGACGACGGGGGAGTTCATTCAGCAAGGAAACATTCGCGCCGACATGTTCGAACAACTGCTGATCGCGGATCTGGTGATCGCCGACATTTCGATCCACAACGCCAATGTATTTTACGAACTCGGCATCCGCCACGGTTTGCGCGACAAACGCACGTTTCTCATCAAAGCGAAACGAGAAAAGACGGAGGAACCCGATTCAAAGGAGATCGACGTGCCGTTCGATCTCAAGACGGATCGATATTTATCCTATAACGCCCGAGATCCGGAAGGAGCCATAGACATTCTTGCCGCAGCGCTCACGATCACTCTGGATTCACAGAAAGCCGATAGCCCGGTTTATCAGTTGCTGCCGGCGCTGGAGCCGGCGGATCCCGCCAAAGTCGTCGTCGTGCCACTCGATTTTCGCGAGGAGGTCGAGCGGGTGGAGGCGTCAAAAAATTGCGGTGATTTACAACTGCTGGCGGCGGAGATCGACGGCTTTGCCTGGCGTGTAACCGGTTTGCGTATCGTCGGCCGCGCACAATTTCGCTTGAAGGACTGGTCTGGAGCGAAAGCAACGTGGCAGGCGGTGCGGGGTTACGACGACATGGATGGTGAAGCCAACATTCTCCTCGGCACGATCTTTCAAAGGCTTGGCGATCTCGTGGAATCTGATCAGGCGGTCGAGCGCGCACTTCAGAACAAGAGTATTTCAGCCTGGGATCGGGCGGAGATCCAAGCTCTGATGGGTCGGAATGCCAAATCACAATGGGAGCAATCGTGGGCGATGCTGTCCGACCCGAACGTCGCACAGAGAGCGGCGCTGGCATCGCCTTTTTTGGAGAAGTCGCTTGAGCTTTATCGCCGCGGCTTTGCCGACGACCGCAATCATTTCTATTCCGGCCTCAACGCTTTGGCGATGGTGACGATGCTGACCGATCTCGCTCAAGCGCAACCCGCGATCTGGCAAGATGACTTCGACTCCACGGCAGACGCCGCTCGCAAACTGCAACAGCTCAAAGAACTCCGTAGCGACCTTGCAGCTGCCGTCAAGTTGGCAATCGAATCAAAGCAGGCAGCGCTGTCCCACGCCAACCTAAGCGACTTTTGGGTCGAGATCAGCACGGCGGATCTGATTTGTTTGACCTCCGCTCGACCCAGCCGAGTTGGACAGGCGTTCAAGAAGGCCCTTGCCGCTGCCTCGGATCAGGCGCGCGAGGCGGTGCGAAGACAATTGTCGCTCTATCAGCGTCTGGGAATTCTAAGCGAGAATATTCAAGCGGCCCTCGAAAGCGTTCCGCCGGGCGCTCAGGGGCAAGTCGCAGAGACCCCGCGTGCGATTTTATTTACCGGTCATCGAATCGATGCGCCCGGCCGCAAAAGCCCGCGCTTTCCCGCCGCCAAAGAGAAACAAGCGTGGGATTTGATTCTCGAAGCGGTGGCGAGGGAAAAGGAAAGAGCCGGCGGTCGATTATTCGGCATCTCCGGCGGAGCGTCGGGAGGGGATATTTTATTTCACGAAGCCTGTGAGCAACTCGGGATTCCGAGTCAGATGTATCTCGTGCTGCCGAAGACCGACTACATCAAATCTTCGGTGGCGGACAGTGGACCGGATTGGGTAGCGCGCTTCAACCGCCTTTACGACCGGCTCAAGCCGAAAGTTCTTTCCGATTCAGAACATTTGCCTCGGTGGCTGCGAGCAAAAAAAGATTACAACATCTGGCAGCGCTCCAATCTGTGGATGTTGCATAACGCCTTGTTCATTTCGCGCGATCATTTGACGCTGATCGCGTTGTGGAACGGCACCGCCGGGGATGGCCCCGGCGGCACCGCAGACATGGTGAAGCGAGCGCAAGACCGCGGCGCCGCATTTATCCATCTTGATACGAGCAAGCTGCTCGAGTGAAAGCCGCCTAACCCCAGACAAACCAAAACGTTTGCGCCGTGCGGGGCCCTTCAGTATCAATGAACGGATGACGAGGCAAATTTGTTTCCAGCGCGGTCTCGCGCTGGAACTGCCCTTGTGGCTATTGGCCTGCGGCGATTGGGCCAGAACGGGGAAAATGCTGCGCGTCGGATTCGTGCCGGCTGAAGACGCCCAGCAGGTCATGCAAAATGCCCAGGAACCTTTCTCGCATTGATCGTGGCCTTTCCCCCAGCATTTCTGGCGCGCAACACCACGCCTAATCGGTTGGTCTAACTCGGCCTGCGCACCGTGCTCAACCTGGTACCTAGGATTCCCGATCTCGCGCTCGGCTTGCGCTTGGTCGCCGCGGTGGGGCTGGGCGCGTTTGCTGGAACCCTCGCCTTAGCGATTCACGCGACGACAGTGCTGGGCAAGCTTTTATCCGAGTCGGTGGAGAACATCGACGAAGCCATCGTCGAAGCCATCCGGGCCACCGGCGCCGGTTAATCCTGGCTCGGCGCATCTCGTGGACATTTTTTTCCGCCATGTGTTAATCTCTCGCAGGAGCGAGTTCATCGATGATTCGTACGGTCGGTATTGTGGCCAAGTATCAGGAGCCCAAGGCAGCTCAGATGGTGCGCTGGCTGGTGCCGTGGCTTAAAAAGCGCGGCAAAAAGGTCTGCGTGGAAAACGGCCTGGGCCGCAATGGTGCGCAGTCCTGCGGTAAGAAAATGATGGCCGCCAAGGCGGATCTCATTATTTCCCTCGGCGGTGACGGCACCTTGCTCAATATTGCGCCTTTGGTGGAACGGCCGGACGTGCCGATTCTGGGCGTCAATATGGGCGGGCTGGGATTCATCACCGAAGTCGCGGCGGACGAATTCGAATCCGTTTTGAGCAAGACTCTCGACGGTGACTACGAGGTCGAAAAGCGCATGACGCTTGAGGTGCGGGTGATCGGCAAAAACAATCGCCGCCATAAATTCCGCGTACTGAACGACGCCGTGATTACCAAAGGCGCGCGCAGCCGCATTATCGACCTGGAAACCTATGTCGGCGACGATTACCTGTGCACCTACCGTGCCGACGGCCTGATCATCTCGACACCGACCGGTTCGACCGCCTATTCTCTCGCAGCCGCCGGACCGATCCTCGAACCGACCCTCGGTGCCGTCGTGCTCTCGCCCATTTGTCCGCATACATTGACCAATCGGCCGATCGTTGTGCCGAGCCATGCCACCATTCGCGTAACCTTGCGTTCTTTCGGCGACACGGTGATCTTAGTTCCCGACGGCCAGCCGGGCGTGCGTCTCAACAACGGCGACAAGGTCGAAGCGCGCGATTACGGTCTGCCGGTGTCGCTTATTAAGCTTCCCTCGCGCAGTTACTACGAGATCTTGCGCGCGAAACTCAAGTGGGGAGAGCGCTAAAAGATCCTCCATGCTGCGCGAACTTCGCATCAAGAATTTCGCGGTCATCGATGAAGTTGTTCTCGAGCTCAAGCCGGGCCTGAACATCCTCACAGGTGAAACCGGCGCCGGCAAATCGATCATTCTCAACGCCCTCGGGCTGGTTGCTGGCGAGCGCGGCGCTTCCGACATTATCCGAAGCGGCGAAGATGCGGCTTTTGTGGAAGCGCTGTTCGAGGGCTTGCCGCCGGCAACCGAAAGTCAGCTCAAAGATTCCGGATTCGAAGCCGATGGCGAGCTGGTGATCAAGAGGGTTCTCAGCCGATCGGGTAAGAACCGTATCTATCTAAACGGTAGCCTATGCCCGCTCGGCGTGTTGGCCCTGGCCGGCGGTTCGCTGGTGCATATTTACGGCCAGCACGAGCATCACACCTTGCTGCAAGCCGAAACCCATTTAAGTTTGCTGGACGCATTCGCGAACGTGGCGGCGAGCCGGTCGATGAAAGAAAAGTATGATGCGCTGGTTCACGCCTGGAATGAATTGAATGAAACCCGCGACTCGCTGGAGCAACGGCGCCGCGAGAAAGCCCTGCTCGAGGCACAAGCCGAGGAGATCAGCCAGGCACGGCTTCAACCTGGCGAAGAGGAGGAGATCCGTGCCACAAAGAACATTCTGGCGCACAGTGAGAAGCTGCATCACGGTTGCCGCGAAGGCGAGGAGTTGCTCTACGAAGGCGATGTCGCGCTGGTTGGCTGTCTGAGCAAGTACACCGTCCGATTGCGCGACCTGGCGACCATCGACAGTAGTCTTCAATCCACGGTCGACCTGCTCGAGTCCTCGTTGGCTCAGTTGCAAGAGGCGGCGGCGCAACTGCGTCGCTACGCCGAACGCGTGCATTTCGACCGGCGCGCACTGGAGCAGGTTGAAGACCGCCTCGCCGAGATCCACCGCCTCAAACGCAAGTACAACCGGGACATCGAAGAGATCCTGCGCCTGCACGAGGAGATCACCGCATCGCTCAACAATCTGGATCGCGGTGAAGAAAAAATCGCCAGCTTGGAAAAAGCCTTCGCGGAAGCGCGACAAGGCGCCTGGGAGATCGCCGAGAAGCTTTCCTATGAACGCCGCCGCGCGGCGAAAAAAATGAAACGAGAGATGGAAAAAGAAGTCAGGACGCTCGGTATGCCGGAAACCGCCTTTGAGGTTCGCTTCATCGCACAAGATGACAAATCCGATGAACCACCGTTTTTCATCGCTGGTCGAAGACTCACGGAACGCGGCATGGACCAGGTGGAATTCTATTTTTCTCCCAATCCGGGAGAACCGGTCAAACCGCTTGCCAGGATCGCTTCCGGCGGCGAGCTGTCACGTTTGATGTTGGCCCTCAAAGCGTTAGTGCTGACCCCGGGCGTCGTGTCGACTCTGCTCTTTGACGAGGTTGACGCCGGTATTGGCGGGCGAGTGGCGGAGATCGTCGGGAAGAAACTGAAGCAAGTCGCGGCGCATCATCAAGTGCTCAGCGTCACGCATCTGCCGCAAATTGCCGCTATGGCGGACGCTCACTTCGTCGTTCAGAAAGCGGTCGAGAAAGGGCGCACGTTCACGCGCGTCAAACAATTGTCCGAGGACGAGCGGATCGGCGAACTGGCGCGCATGCTCGGCGGCGTCAAGATCACCGAGCAGACGCTCAAGCACGCCGAAGAGTTGGTGCGGGGTAAATAGACAGGACGCGTGACGACGACTGAGGCCTGAATCTTCCCTGTGGGTTTGACTTTTACAGCTCGCTCTCTTACTTTTGTCTCACACTGTTTTTTCTTCCCGTCGTGGGGCCGTAGCTCAGTTGGGAGAGCGCTTGAATGGCATTCAAGAGGTCGTGGGTTCGACTCCCATCGGCTCCACCAAATGTGACAGTGTAAAGAACTCCTCTTTTC
>Ga0209640_10004755_pt1 | contig 11904 bp, 9 predicted proteins | sample RifCSP10_1_FD_184018 | JGI IMG/M metagenome (GOLD analysis project Ga0209640, IMG submission 184018) | Soil microbial communities from Rifle, Colorado - Rifle CSP2_sed 10_1 (SPAdes) (version 2) | ecosystem: Environmental > Terrestrial > Deep subsurface > Rock core/Sediment | place: Rifle... | reverse complement strand
CTTTTTCAGGCTCGATTTCACCGCCGCCACCATCGCATCCACGGCACGCTCGGCGGCCGACTTCGAAATTTCGGCGGCCTGCGCGATCTCTTCGATCATGTGTGCCTTGTTCACGCTCTCCCCTCGCTCCCCCGCCCGTTCCGAAAGCTGGCGTCGCATTTCAATGCTTCAGTGCCGCCGAGTCCCCCTTGTTTTCCGCGGCGGGAAGCGGCTCGACCTCGACCGGTTCCGGCAGCGGCTCGGGCAGGCGCTCGAGCGCGATCTCCAGAACCTTGTCGATCCACTTCACCGGCGTGATTTCCAGCCGGTTCTTGATGTTGTCCGGGATCTCGGCAAGGTCCTTCGCGTTTTCGTCCGGGATGAGCACGGTCTTGATGTTTCCGCGGTGCGCGGCGAGCAGCTTCTCCTTCAGGCCGCCGATCGGAAGCACTTCCCCCCGCAGCGTAATCTCGCCCGTCATGGCGACGTCGGCGCGCACCGGGATGCCGGTGAGCACCGAGACCATCGCCGTCACGATGCCGATTCCGGCGCTCGGGCCGTCCTTGGGCGTCGCCCCTTCCGGCAGGTGGATGTGGATGTCGTTCTTCTGGTAGAAGTCCTCCTTCACACCCAGCTTGCGCGAGCGGGCGCGCACCACGGAAAGCGCCGCCTGGATCGACTCCTGCATGACTTCGCCCAGCTTGCCTGTCGTGATCATCTTGCCCTTGCCCGGCATGGTCACCGTTTCGATCGTCAGCAGCTCTCCGCCCACCTCGGTCCACGCCAGGCCCGTGACCTGTCCGATCTGGTTCTGCTTTTCCGCCACTCCGAACGTGAACTTGCGAACGCCGAGGAACTTGTCGAGATTGCGGGGCATCACCGTGATGCGCTTGGTCTTCCCTTCGTTCTGCTGCTTGTCGGTCAACAGCAGCTTGACCGCCTTGCGGCAGATCTTGGAGATGTCGCGCTCGAGCCCCCGCACTCCCGCCTCCCGGGTGTAATAACGCACGATGTCCCGGATCGCCGACTCCGTCACCGCCAGTTCGCCCTCCTTCAGGCCGTTGTTCTTCATCTGCTTCGGCAGCAGGTAGCGGATCGCGATGTTCATCTTCTCGTCCTCCGTATAGCCGGACAGACGGATGACTTCCATGCGGTCGGCGAGCGCCGGAGGAATGTTCAGCGTATTGGCCGTGGCGACGAACATCACCTCCGACAGGTCGTATTCGACTTCCACGTAGTGGTCGGTAAAGGTGTGGTTCTGCTCGGGATCGAGCACTTCCAGCAGCGCCGACGACGGGTCGCCGCGCCAATCCATGCCCATCTTGTCCACCTCGTCGAGCAGGAACAGCGGGTTTCGTACCCCGACCTTGGACATGTTCTGCAGGATCTTGCCCGGCATCGAGCCGATGTAGGTTCTGCGATGGCCGCGGATCTCGGCTTCGTCCCGAACGCCGCCGAGCGACATGCGGACGAACTTGCGGTTCGTCGCCCTTGCGATCGACTGCCCGAGGGACGTCTTGCCGACACCGGGGGCGCCGACCAGGCAGAGAATCGGCGCTTTCATCTTGTCGACGCGGGTCTGCACCGCGAGATACTCGACGATGCGTTCCTTGACCTTCTCCAGGCCGTAGTGGTCCTTGTCGAGAATTTCCTGCGCCGTCTTGATGTCCTTGGAAATTTTCGACTTCTTGCGCCACGGCAGGTTCACCAGCGTGTCGATGTAGTTGCGCACCACCGTGGCCTCCGCCGACATCGGGCTCATGAGCTTGAGCTTCTTCAGCTCTCCCTCGGCCTTCTTGCGCGCTTCCTTGGGCATGTGCGCGCGCCGCACGCGCTTTTCCATTTCGTCGAGATCGGCGCCCTCCTCGCCTTCGCCCAGCTCCTTCTGGATCGCCTTCACCTGCTCGTTGAGATAGTACTCGCGCTGGCTCTTTTCCATCTGGCGCTTCACGCGCCCGCGAATCCGCTTCTCGACCTGGAGGATGTCGATCTCGGTCTCGAGCTGCGAAAGAAGATGCTCGAGCCGGGCCTTCACCTCGAACATCTCGAGCACCTGCTGCTTCTGCTCCAGCTTGAGGGGCAGGTGCGCCGCAACCGTATCGGCGAGCCGCCCCGCATCGTCGATGCCCGCAAGGGAGGTCAGAATTTCGGGCGGTATCTTCTTGTTCAGCTTCACATACTGGTCGAACGCCGATAGCATCGCCCTGCGCATCGCCTCCACCTCGGAGGGCTGCGCGGGTTCCACCGTCACGACGCTGCCCTCCGCTACCCAATGCGTGCGCAGATCGATCACCTGGTCGATGCGCGCGCGCGTGCCGCCTTCGACCAGCACCTTCACGGTGCCGTCGGGCAGCTTCAGCATCTGGAGGATGCTGGACACGCAGCCGATCTGGTACATGTCCTGCGGGCCCGGATCGTCCTTGGCGGCGGATTTCTGCGCCACCAGCAGGATGGATTTCCCGGCCTCCATCGCCGATTCCATGGCCTTGATCGATTTCGGCCGCCCCACGAACAGTGGAATCACCATGTGCGGGAACACCACCACGTCGCGCAGCGGCAGCAGCGGGTATTGGGAGGCGGGAGGAACGGTCTGTTGGTCGGACATGTAGAGGCCTCAAAAAGGCTTGGAACACCCGCGCTAAATGCGGGTTCCCTTGAAAAAATCAATGCCTTGCGGCTAGCCTACACGCAAGCCTGCCGCACCGCAACGAGGTAAAGGCCACAATGCGTCGCCGCGGCACGCTGCCGCCATGCAACGCGTGATGGTTTCTATGCCGAGCTGCCCGCGACCTTCTGCTGCTCGGAATAGATGAGCAGAGGCTTGCCGTCGGCCGAGATCATCTGCTCGTCGACGACCACCTTGCTCACGTTTTCGAGCGTCGGAAGCTCGTACATCGTATCGAGCAGGACGTGCTCGAGAATCGAACGCAGGCCGCGAGCCCCGGTCTTGCGCGCGAGAGCGCGCTTTGCCACCGCGCCGAGCGCCCCCGTGCGCACCTCGAGCTCGACCCCTTCCATGTGAAACAGGCGCTGGTACTGCTTGATCAGGGCGTTCTTCGGCTCGGTGAGAATCTCGATGAGCGCCTTCTCGTCCAGCTCCTCGAGCGCCGCGACCACCGGCATGCGCCCGACAAATTCCGGGATCAGGCCATACTTGATCAGGTCTTCCGGCTCCACGCTCTTCAGCAGGTCGAAGATCGCCCGGGAGTCGTTCGGGCTGCGCACCTCGGCCGCGAAGCCGATGCCCGTCTTCTCCGTGCGGTTGCGAACGATCTTTTCCAGCCCGTCGAACGCGCCCCCGCAGACGAACAGGATATTGGTGGTGTCGACCTGCACGAAGTCCTGGTTCGGATGCTTGCGGCCGCCCTGCGGCGGCACCGAGGCGATCGTGCCCTCGATCAGCTTGAGCAGTGCCTGCTGCACGCCCTCGCCCGAGACGTCGCGCGTGATGGAGGGGTTGTCCGACTTGCGCGAGATCTTGTCGATCTCGTCGATGTAAACGATGCCGCGCTTCGCCTTGTCTACATCGTAGTCGCAGCTCTGCAGCAGCTTCTGGATGATGTTTTCGACGTCTTCGCCCACGTAGCCGGCCTCGGTGAGCGTGGTCGCGTCGGCGATCACGAACGGGACGTTGAGCAGGCGCGCGAGCGTCTGCGCGAGCAGGGTCTTGCCCGAGCCGGTCGGCCCGATCAGCAGGATGTTCGATTTCGCCAGCTCCACCTCGTCGTTTTTCGAGAGGTGTTTCAAACGCTTGTAGTGATTGTAGACGGCGACCGAGAGGATCTTCTTCGCCTGGTCCTGGCCGATCACGTACTGGTCGAGGATGTCGCGGATCTCGTGCGGGGTCGGCAGGTCGCTCTTCGCGCCCTTGCCGCCCTTGTCGGAGGCGGTCTCCTCGCGGATGATGTCGTTGCACAGCTCGATGCACTCGTCGCAGATGAACACCGACGGCCCCGCGATGAGCTTCCGGACCTCGTGCTGGCTCTTGCCGCAGAACGAGCAGTACAGCAGCTTTTCGCCCGAGCTGGACTTGTCGGACATCTAGTTCGACTCCCGCGAGACGAGCACCTTGTCCACCAGGCCGTACTTTACCGCGTCCTCGGCACCCATGAAAAAATCGCGATCGGTGTCGCGCTGGATGACTTCCATCGCCTGCCCCGTGTGCCGGGCCAGGATTTCGTTGAGGCGCTGGCGCAGGTACAGGATTTCCTTGGCGTGGATCTCGACGTCCGAGGCCTGCCCCTGGAAGCCGCCCATCGGCTGATGGATCATGACGCGGGAATTGGGCAGCGCGAAACGCTTCTCCGCATCCCCGGCGGCAAGCAGCAGCGCTCCCATGCTCGCCGCCTGCCCGATGCACAGCGTCGACACGTCCGGCTTGATGAACTGCATCGTGTCGTAGACCGCGAGCCCCGCCGAAACCGAACCGCCGGGCGAGTTGATGTAGAAGAAGATGTCCTTGTCCGGATTCTCCGACTCGAGAAACAGGAACTGGGCGACGATGAGGTTGGCGGTGATCTCGTTCACCGGGCCGACCAGGAAGACCACCCGTTCCTTGAGCAGCCGGGAATAGATGTCGTAGGCGCGCTCGCCGCGCCCCGACTGCTCGATCACCATCGGGATGAGCCCCAGCCCGCGAGCGGGCTCGTAACCGGCGCGAGCGGGGTCCATCGCGTATTCGGGCTCTTGGCCGGGCCTGCGCCAGATCATGATCCGCTTCCCATCAGTTCGTCGAAGGATACCGCCTTTTCAACCACCTTCGCCTTGCCGAGGACCCAGGTCACCACGTTGCCCTCGAGAGCCAGGCTCTCCATCTCGGACAGGCGCTGCGGCTGCATGTAAATCCATTTTACTACCTCTGCCGGACTCTCGTAGGACTGCGCCTCGGCCTCGATCAGCGCGCGCACCTCGGCCGGCTTCGCCTGGAGGTTCTCGGCGCGCGCCAGCTCCCCGAAGATGAGCCCGAGCGCCACGCGCCGCTTTGCGCTCGCCTCGAACGCCTGCGGGTCGAGCGGCACCTGCTCGAGCTTCAGGCCGCGCGCCCGGAGGTCGGCGGCCGCCATTTCGATGAGCCGTTGGGTTTCCATCTGCACCAGCGATTTCGGCAGTTCCAGCGGGGTGGCATCGAGAAGCGCCTGCAGCGCCTGGTTCTTGACCCGCGCCTCGACGCGCTTCTTCACTTCGCGTTCGACGTTCGCCTTGACCTCGGCGCGCATCTTGTCCAGGTCGCCGTCGGCCACGCCGAGGCGCCTGGCGAACTCGGCGTCCAGCTCCGGCAACGCCGGCTGCTCGACCTGCTTCACGGAAAGCGTAAACGAAGCGGTTTTTCCCGCGATCTCGCTGCGCGCGTAGTCGGCGGGGAATTGCAATTCGAAGTGCCGGGTCTCGCCGGCGCTTGCTCCGCGCACGTTCGCCTCGAAAGCCGGGAGCATCCTGCCTTCGCCGATCCCGAAAGAGACTCCCGCGCCGCTGCCGCCCTCGAAAGGCTCGCCGCCGATCCGGCCGTCGAAATCCACGGTCGCGCGATCCCCGTCCTGTGCCGGTCGCGGCACGGCGGACCACGTCGTGCGCTGTTTGCGCAGGATGCCGATCGTTTTCGCGACCGACTCGTCGTCCACCGTCACCGTCGGCCGCTCGACCGTGGCGGCCGAGAGATCGCCGATCGTGACTTCGGGATAAACCTCGAACACGGCGCTGAATTCGAGTGACTTCGCGTCCTCCTGAACGCCTTTCTTCTCGATCCGTGGGTAGCCGGCGATCTTCAGATTGGCCTCTTTGAGGGCTTCGCTGAACGCCTTTTGCACGGCGTCGCCGAGAACTTCCGATCGCACTTGAGTGCCGTATTGCCGCGCCACGAGCTTCATCGGCACCTTGCCCGGCCGGAAGCCCGGCATCTTGACGTTGCGCGCGAGCTGCTTCAACCGCTCATCGACCTGGCGGTCGATCTGCTCCACGGCGACCGACATCGAAACGCGCCGCTCCAGGGTGCCGAGATTTTCCACTTGTGCCGCCATCGATTCGATCTTCCTCGATGAGCCGCTATCCGGCGTTGGTGCGAAGGGTGGGACTCGAACCCACAAGCCTCGCGGCGCTGGAACCTAAATCCAGTGCGTCTGCCAATTCCGCCACCTTCGCGCGAAATAACGGGATAAAACAACGTATTATATCCTGCACGTGTCGGCCGGCCATTACGAAAACTTCCCCGTCGCATCGCTGCTCCTGCCGAAGCCGCTGCGCGGGCCCATTGACGTCATCTACCGGTTTGCGCGCAGCGCCGATGACTTCGCCGACGAAGGCGATGACGCGCCCGCGGCGCGTCTTGAAAGGCTCGAAGGCTACCGGATGGAGCTACGGCGAATCGCGGCCCAGGCCGCTCCCGGACAACCGCTCTTCGAAGAGGTCGCACGGATCGTGCGTACGCATGCGCTTCCGCTCCAGCCGTTCCACGACCTGCTCGACGCGTTCTCCCAGGACGTGGTCAAGAAGCGATACGCCACATTTTCCGAAGTGCTCGACTACTGCCGGCGATCGGCGAACCCGGTGGGACGGCTGCTGCTGCACCTGTTCAAACGAACGAACGAAACGACCTTGAAGCAATCCGACGCCATCTGCACTTCGCTGCAACTGATCAACTTCTGGCAGGACGTGGCGATCGACTGGGGCAAGGGCCGCGTCTACCTGCCGCAGGACGAGATGCGGCGCTTCCGGGTCGGCGAGGCGCACCTCGCCGAGCAACGCTGCGACGCCGCGTGGCGGGAGCTGATGCGCTTCCAGTGCGAGCGCGCGCGCGACATGATGCTGGAAGGTGCGGCGCTCGCGAAGTCTCTTTCCGGTCGGGCAGCGCTGGAAATCCGCGTCACCGTCCAGGGCGGGCTGCGCATCCTGGAGAAGCTGAGGCGCGTACAGTACGACGCGTTCCGCCGGCGCCCCGTGCTGCGCTGGCACGACTGGCCTCTGCTCCTTTGGCGCGCCCGATGACCCCGGACGAATACTGCCAGCAGCGAGCTGCGGCGAGCGGGTCGAGCTTCTATTACTCGTTTCTTTTCCTTCCGTCGGAGCGCCGGCGCGCAATCACGGCGCTTTACGCATTCTGCCGGGAGGTGGACGATGTGGTAGATGAATGCTCGGATGCACAACTCGCGCGTGCCAAGCTCGACTGGTGGCGCATGGAGGTCGCGAATCTCCATGCCGGTAAACCGCAGCATCCGGTGATGCAGGCGCTCGCGCCGGCCGCCGCCGCGTACGGCATCACGGCCGAACGGCTGAACGAGATCGTGGACGGGATGGACATGGACCTGACGCAGACCCGCTACCTCGATTTCGCAGGGCTCGAGCGCTACTGCTACCTCGTCGCCGGAGTGGTCGGGCTGCTCGCGGCAGGGATCTTCGGCTACCGCAATCCGCGCACGCTCGAATTCGCGAGGACGCTCGGCACTGCGTTCCAGCTCACCAACATCATCCGCGATGTCGGCGAAGACGCACGCAAGAACCGCATCTACCTGCCGATGGAAGACCTGCAGAAATACGGAGTGACGGCGGCGGACGTCCTCCAGTCGCGGCCGACGGATTCGTTCCGCAAGCTCATGGAGTTCCAGATCCGGAGAGCCGAATCGTTTTACGACCGCGCCCTTTCGCTCCTTCCCGCCGAGGACCGCCGTGCGCAGCGGTCCGGGCTCATCATGGCGGCAATCTACCGCGCGCTGCTCGCCGAGATCGAGCGCGGCGGCTGCAAGGTGCTCTCGCAGCGCACCTCGCTCACGCCGCTGCGCAAATTCTGGATCGCCTGGAAAACTTGGATCTTCGCGTAGATAGCCCGGGCGCTCCGCCGCGCGTCGCCGTGGTGGGCGGAGGATATGCCGGCATGGCGGCTGCGGTGACGCTCGCCGGGCGCGGCGTGCCGGTCACGGTGTTCGAGTCGGGACCGGTGCCGGGCGGACGCGCGCGGCGCGTGCATTCGCACGGACATGACCTCGATAATGGCCAGCACATCCTGATCGGCGCCTATGCCGAACTGCTGCGCCTCATGCACCTCGTCGGCGTTCCCTCCGACGCAGTGTTGCGGCTGCCGCTCGAACTGCGCTACGCCGACGGCTTCGCCCTGCGCTCGCTCTGGCTTCCCGCACCTCTGGGACTGCTGGGAGGCCTGCTTGCCGCGCGCCACGTGCCGTTCTCCGAGCGGCTCGGCGCGGTGCGTTTCATGCTTGCCTTGAAACGCGCGGGCTTTCGTCTCGGCAACGACATGCCCGTATCGAGTCTTCTCGAAGCACACACTCAGAACGGTCGCATCGGCCATTACCTGTGGCGGCCGTTGTGCATCGCCGCCCTCAATACGCCGCCGGAGCAGGCTTCGGCGCAGGTGTTCGTCAATGTCCTGCGCGACTCGCTCGCCGGCGCGGACAACGCAAGCGACCTGCTGCTGCCGCGCGTCGATCTCTCGCGGCTTTTTCCGGAACGCGCGGCAGAGTACGTGAAAGCCCACGGCGGCGAAGTGCGCACCGGAACGACGGTTCGTTGTATCAGTCCGGATTTGCAGGTGGACGGCGAGCTGTTCTCGAATGTGATCCTCGCGGTCGGCCCGCACCAGTTGAAGCCCTTCGCGCCGCTCGCGGGCGAACTTCCCGAGTACGCCTGGCAGCCGATCTACACCTGTTACCTGCAATACGCGGATGGCGTGAAGCTCCCCTTTCCGATGCTCGGGCTCGCCGATGGCATGGTGCAGTGGGCGCTCGACCACGGCGCGCTTTTGGGCGCGCGCGGCCGCATCGCCTGCGTGATCAGCACCCAGGGCGATCACCAGCAGATGACGCACGACGAGCTTGCCGCGGGCTGCCACCGCGAGCTTTCGCGCGCGCTCCATGCGCTGCCCGCCCCGGAGTGGACACAGGTCATCGCCGAGAAGCGCGCCACCTTCGCCTGCGTTCCCGGCGTGAAGCGCCCGGGACCGGATACCCCGACGCCGGGATTGTGTCTTGCCGGCGATTACACCGATCCGGAATATCCGGCGACGCTCGAAGCCGCGGCAAGAAGCGGCGTGCGAGCGGCCGAGCGCGTCCTCAATCGTCCGACGTCCACTCGCCGCCCTGCCGCGCGAGCGTAGACGAACCCGCGTAAGGACTACTCCGCGTAGATCATCTTCACGGTCATCCCGCCGTCGATCGTCACGTTCTGGCCGGTCATGAAGCCGGCCTGCTCGGCGAGAAAAAGGCACGCCTCGGCGATGTCCCCCGGCGTGCCGACGCGCCCCACCGGGTGCTGCATGCGGTCGCGCTCCGTATGCTCGGGCTTTTGCGCCCGCGCGCTGTACTGCCAGTCGCGCGTCTCGATCCAGCCCGGGCTCACGCAGTTCACGCGGATGCCGTGCGGCCCGAGGCTCACCGCCATCCCGTGCGTGAGGGCGACGATGCCGCCCTTGGAGGCCGTGTACGCCTCGGTTCCCGGCTCCGACATGAAGGCGCGTGTCGAGGCGATATTGACGATCGCCCCGCCCTGCCCGCGCTCCACCATTCTGCGCGCCGCCGCCTGCGAGCAAAGGAACGTGCCGCGCAGGTTTACCGCGATCACGCGGTCGAAATCCGCGGCCGAAAGTTCGAGAAACGGCACGCGGTGGCCGACTCCCGCATTGTTGACGAGCACGTCGGGGCAGCCAAGCTGCCCCGACGTCTGTACGATCCAGTTCTCCACCTGATCGCCATGCGCGACGTCGGCGCGTACGAAGATCCCTTTCGCGCCCATCTCCCCAACCTTGCGCACCGCCTCGAGCCCCGCGTCCTCGTCCGGGTCCGCGATCGACACCGCGTAGCCTGCCTTGGCGAAGCGGAAAGCCACCGCGCGTCCGATCCCCTGCGCGCCGCCGGTGATCGCGAGGACTTTCAACAGTAGAGCGCCGCAGCCCGCTTTGCCTGTTCCAGCCGTGCGGCTTGCGCAGGCGCCCGTGCGCGGCGCAGGTCCTCAACGACTGAGGAATCGGCGGTTCTCGGATGGCCCGAAGCAAAGGGTGGCGCCGGGTCGTATTCGATCAGCAACTGAATCGCTTTCGCCGTTTTCTCTCCGCAAAGTTCTGCAGCGATGGTGAGCGCAAAGTCGATGCCGGCCGTCACGCCGCCGCCCGTAATCCGGTTGCGGTCGATCACCACGCGATCCGGTACCGCGGTCGCGCCGAAGACCGGCAGCAGTTCAAGAGACAGCCAGTGGGTGGTCGCGCGATAACCTTTCAGCAAGCCCGCAGCCCCGAGCACCAGCGCGCCGGTGCATACCGAAGTGACATACCTGGCGTGCGCCGCCTGCTTTCGCAGGAATTCGAGCACGTCACGATCCTCCATCAATGCGCCCACACCGGGCCCGCCGGGGACAAAGATCAGGTCAAGCGATGGCGCATCGCCAAGCGTCGTGTCCGGAACGAACTTCAGCCCGCCTTTGGCCGCGACAGGCTGCAATGATTTTGCGATGACCTTGACATCGCATCCTGGCGATCGCGCGAAGACCTCGTAGGGCCCGGTGAAGTCCAGTTGGGTCATGTCCGGAAAGATCAGCATTCCAAAAACCATTTGGGCGCTCCAGGGTAAAGCAGCAACGCTTCCGATCAGCGGTCCGCTGCATCGGATTGGGCATCACATAGATTATTCCGTTGAATTCCTTGGCTACAGGTTCCTCAGGACCGCCACTGCCTGATCCACCCGTTCGACCGCAATCACTTCCAGTCCCGCAATCTTCCCCTTCGGCTGGTTCGCCTTCGGCACGATCGCCCGCTCGAACCTCAGCTTCGCCGCCTCCTTCAACCGATCCTGCCCGCGCGGCGCGGGACGGACTTCCCCCGCAAGCCCGATCTCGCCAAAGACGACGAGCTTTCCGGGGATCGGGCGGTTGGTGAGCGAGGAGACGATGGCGAGTGACACCGCAAGATCCGCCGCGGGTTCGCCAATCCGCACGCCGCCTACCGCATTCACGAAAACGTCCTGGTCCATGGTCGCAATGCCCGCATGGCGGTGCAAGACCGCCAGCAACATCGCCAGACGATTCTGTTCCAATCCAACCGTGAGTCGTCGCGGATTGGGCGCGTGCGCAGCGTCCACCAGCGCCTGGATTTCGACCAGCAGCGGCCGCGTGCCTTCGAGGGTCGCAAGTACGCACGAGCCGGCGACGTCGGAACCGTGACGCGAAAGAAACAGCGCCGATGGATTGGTGACCGCGCGCAAGCCCTTCTCGGTCATCGCGAAGACGCCGAGTTCGTTCACCGCCCCAAAGCGGTTCTTCGCCGCTCGCACCAGTCGAAAGGCGGAATGCGGATCGCCTTCGAAGTAGAGCACGGTATCGACAATGTGCTCGAGCACGCGCGGCCCGGCGATCGCGCCTTCCTTGGTGACGTGGCCGATGATGAAAAGCGCCGTGCCGCTCCGCTTCGCATGGCGCGCAAGCTGCGCCGCGCATTCGCGCACCTGCGCGACCGACCCCGGCGCCGACTGGAGCATTTCCGACCACAGCGTCTGGATGGAATCGACCACCGCGACCTGCGGTTTCGCCGAGTCGAGCGCAGCGGTAATTTTTTCGAGCTGGATCTCGGCGAGCAGGTGCACCGCGCCCGCCTCGAGCGCAAGGCGCCTTGCGCGCATTGCGACTTGTTCCGCCGACTCTTCGCCGGTGACGTAAAGGACCCTTTGCGACGCGGCGAGCGCGGCAAGCGCCTGGAGCAGCAGCGTCGACTTGCCGATCCCCGGATCGCCGCCGATCAACACCACCTGGCCGGCGACGAGGCCCCCGCCGAGCACCCGGTCCAGCTCGCCGATGCCGGTGGGGACGCGCTCGAATTCAGCAGCGTGAATCCGGGAGAGAGGGATGGGAGCGCTCGCGCTCACCGATGACGCAAATCTCCTTCCGCTTGCGCGTTCGGTCACTGTCTCGGTGAGCGTGCCGGCGGCGCCGCAGGACGGG
>Ga0209640_10004754_pt1 | contig 11905 bp, 12 predicted proteins | sample RifCSP10_1_FD_184018 | JGI IMG/M metagenome (GOLD analysis project Ga0209640, IMG submission 184018) | Soil microbial communities from Rifle, Colorado - Rifle CSP2_sed 10_1 (SPAdes) (version 2) | ecosystem: Environmental > Terrestrial > Deep subsurface > Rock core/Sediment | place: Rifle... | reverse complement strand
CGGCCGCGTCGCGCGATCGGGCCAGGTCGAGGAAATCAGCGTGCTGCTGGCGCGGCGCGCCATCGAGGCCGCCGACGTGGTCGTGCTCCTCATCGATGCGAGCGTCGGGGCCACGGACCAGGACGCGGCCATTGCCGGCGAGGCGGACAAGGCGGGGCGGGGGATCATCATTGCGGCCAATAAATGGGACCTCATGAAGGAGCGCGGCCCCGAGTTCGTCAAGACCTTCGACGAGACGCTCCGGCAGCAGCTGAAGTTTCTCGACTACGCGCCGGTGCTGCACGTCTCGGCCATCACCGGGGAACGTACGCCGCGGCTGCTCGAGATGATCGATCGCGTGGCCGCGGCGCGCACCGTGCGGGTGAAGACGCCGGAGCTGAACACGTTCATCAAGGAGATCACGAGCGCGCAGCCGCCCCCGAGCACGCGGGGCAGAGCGGTGCGGATCCTGTACGCCGCGCAAACCCGCGTGGCGCCGCCGACATTTGTGCTGTTTACGAACGTCGCCACCGCGTTTCACTTTTCCTATGAGCGGTACGTGGTGAATCGGATCCGCGAGCGGTTCGGGTTCCTTGGCACCCCCATCCGGCTGCACGTGCGGCGACGGCGACGTACGTAGTGTCCGGCTTCAGCCGGACCGTGCTGTTATACTTGGGCGGTGACGCCACGGCTGTACAAGGCAGCGGAGGTCTGCGAGGCCACCGGACTCCAGCCGTACGTCCTGCGTTCCTGGGAGAAGGAATTTCCCGGGATCGGGGTGCAGAAAGCGGTCGATTCGCAGCGTCTGTACCGCGAGTCGGACGTCGAGCAGGTCCAGCGGATCAAGCACCTGGTCTTCGGCGAAGGGCTCACGCTGGCGGGGGCCCGGAAGCGGCTGGAGGAGGCGTCACCGCGTCCGGCCGACGCCGCGCCGGAGATGGACGAGGTGCTCGACACACTGGGCGCCGACGCCCGGTCGCGCATCGCGATCGTCCGCACAGGTCTGCGGTCGATTCTGGACGTTCTGTCGAAACGGGTGGGTTCGGCCACGATTCCCGAGCTCCCGCGGAACGGGTCGTCCGCCGAACACTGGAGCGGCGCGCCGCGCGCGCGAAAGTCGGTCGCTCGCCGCACCGCCAAGTCGACCAAGCGCGGCGCGGCGCGGAAGCGGCGCGGCTCGGTTCGCAAGGGGAGGAGCACGAAGCGGAAACGGGCAACACACGGGATGTAGCGCAGCCTGGTAGCGCACTTGACTGGGGGTCAAGGGGTCGCGGGTTCGAATCCCGCCATCCCGACCAATTCGGACGACGGGCCTGATCGGCGTTGCCGGTCAGGCCCGTACTCCGTACGGCCCCTCTCCCGCCGGGGATGAGCTGGCGTATCATTGGGCCGCGGCGCGAACAGGCCGCGGAGGCATCAATGGCCCACAAGAGTCGTCCTTTCGCCAAAGCGTTGATCATCATGGCCCTGGGACTTCTGGCGGTGCCCGCGTCAGGGGCGACCCTGGTGGTGGATCAGGATGGTCAGGCGACGGCCACCAACTGTGCCGGCGTCGCGCCGGCGTTTGTGTCGATCGGGGCGGCGGTGACGGCGGCGCTCGGTGGCGACACGATTGTCGTCTGTCCGGGGACGGCGCCGTACGACGAGCAGGTCGCCATCACGAAGGCCGTGACGGTCAAAGGCTTCGCGCAAACGAGGGCGGTCATCCGGCCGACGGCGCTCATCGCCAATACGACCAGTGCCTTCAGTGGCGCACCGATTGCCGCCCTCATCGTCGTGGCCGATACCACCGCGACGCTGACCAATCTTGTCTTCGACGGCAGCGGGGCGAACATGGGGGGAACCGACTGCAGCGTCCCGAACATCATCGGCGTCTTTTACCGTAACGCCTCGGGCAGGCTGTCTGATTCGACGGTGGAACACATCAAGCTGTCGCCAGGACTGGAAGGGTGCCAGGGAGGCCTCGGCATCTTCGCCCAGAGCGGGGGCGGGGGTACCTCAGACCTGATCGTCGATGGCGTCAGCGTCCATGATTACCAGAAGAACGGCGTCGTTGGAAACGAGGTCGGCACGACGATTGTCGTCACGAACTCGGTGGTGAGAGGCGACCCACCGGCCAACGTCAGCGTGCAGAACGGCGTCCAGATCGGCTTCGGCGCCACCGGGTCGGTCATCAGTAATCGCATCACCGACCAGCTCTACCTCCCGTGCACGTTCCCGTATGTGCCGGGCGGAGGCTGTGACACAGGCGCGTCCCTCGGCGTTCTTGTCTTCGACGCCGACACCGACGTGATGGTCAGCGAGAACACCATCAGCAATACGCAGGGCGGTATCTATATCGGAGGCGGAATCATTCAGCAGGGCACCAACACAAGCGATATCGACTCGAACAGCATTTCTGCGACGCGCGTCTTCGATGGCATCGTCATCGTGGGCGACGATCACAACATCAGCCGGAACATCATTACCGACAGCGACGAGGCCGGGGTGTTCCTGATCGGCAGCGCCAACACGGTGTTGTCCAATCGGATTCAGGAGGCCGCCGTCGGCATCTGGGAATACAGCGGCACCGGCAACAGCTATCCGATCGCCGGCGCGCGTACGAATCGCCTCTTCGACGTGGCCGAGCCTGTCGTGACGAGCAGTCCGATCAGTGTGCAGTCGACGACACACGGACGCACGGCACCGACAGCGGCCGCGGCCGCTGCGCGAACGGCGACCCCGCAGCGGTTCTAAAGGGAGATTCATGCTGAAGAACGCCTGCTCCGGAATCGTCGTGGCCATCTGCGCGGTGGCGATCGTGCAGTCGCAGGGCGCGCCCCAGGGAGGCGGACGCGGCGGCGGGCGCGGGCAGGTCGCTCAATTTCCGACGGCGAGGCAATACGCGGAGTCGCGGCAGGCCCAGGAGCACGTGGCGGCCGCGATGACGATCGCGGGGAGCGACCTGGTGGCGGAGGCCAAGGCGTTCTGCACGCCCACGGGTCCGCAGCGCCCGGCACTGGCCAGGCAGGCGGCCGGTCTCCCGCCGGAGCCGGATCGCCTGCTGGATCCGATCAAGGTGTTCGACAACCTCTACTACCTCGGATTCAGCGACGTCGGGGCCTGGGTCATTCCGACCAGCGACGGCCTCATCGTCTTCGACGCGTTGAACAGCGCAGACGAGGGCCGTGATGTGCTCGCGGCCGGCATCCGGAAAGTTGGTCTCGATCCCGCGCAGATCAAGTACCTCGTCATCGGCCACGGGCATAACGACCACACGGGCGGAGGGGTGTACGTGCAGAACACGTTCAAGCCCCGCGTCCTCATGGGCGCCCCGGACTGGAATACCGTCATCGCGAATCAGCGTCCCGAAAGGCCCGCGATGAAGCGCGACATGGACGTGGCCGACGGCCAGAAGATTACGCTCGGCGATACGACGGTCACCCTGGCGCTGACGCCGGGCCATACCCCGGGGACGATTGCGATGCTTCTGCCCGTGAAGCATCGCGGGCAGACGCACACGGCGCTGCTCCTGAGCGGCACGCAGTTCCCGAACCGGCAGTCGCTTGCGACGTTCGAGCACGTCTTCAACGACTTGGCGAAACGACAGAACGCCGAGACGGCGCTCGGCTCGCATCCCGACATCCTGATGAACACGCTTCCGATGATGGAAGCGCTGGGCAGGCAGTATCCGACGGGGCCACATCCGTTGCTGTACGGCCCGCAGCGCTTCGCTCGCTACCTTGACATCATGCTCGAGTGCGGCCAGGCACGGTTGGCCGCGCTCGAGTTCCGTCCGTCCTGAGGCCGGAAAGGGCAGGGTGCGCTATCTCGTCACGGCGCGCGTCAAAGCCGGGCGCCGGGTCGCCTTGCAGAAGGTGGTGCGCGACGGATCGCTCGGGGCGGGGTCGGTGGCGGGCGATGAATACCTGCGCGACATGACTCACGCGCGGGAGTTGTCCGACGGCAGGGTGAGGTGGGTGGAGGTCTGCTTCTGTTCCACCCCGCTGGCCGAGGAGCGCCCCTACTGGGAGGAGTACTTCGATCTTCTGTCGGTCAGGGACGCGCACGCGCGACGCCGGTGTCGCGATGCCAACGGCACCGAGCCTTGGGCGTGCGGCGAGTGTGACTGCACGGCGCGTCTGGAGGGGTGGCTCGCACGGCAGGGAAGGCCGTTCCAGCCCGATGGCCAGGACTGACTCCGCGCCGGTAGTTTCGGTGTACATTGGTGGAGCGTGCTGATCCCTCTGCTTGTCGTTGCTTTGTTGCTGCTTGGCGAAGGTTCCGCGCTCGCCTACGTCGACCCGGGCACTGGGAGCCTCCTCTACCAGACGGCCCTCACGATCGTGCTGGGTCTCGGGTTGGTCTTCCGGCGGGTGCGTGGATCGATTGCCGGCTTTGTCAAGCGTCTCGGCGGCCGTGACACCGCCTCAGACCACGCCGACACCCGTCGAGACTGATCCTTCCCGGCATGGCGCGGCGGATCGTCGTCTCTGCGTGGCTGGGCCTCGCGCTTGCGGCCCTGTTCTTCTATCCCCTCGCCGCCGAGTTTGACGCCGACATCTACTACCTGCAGTGGCAGGCACGCGACCTGGTCGAGGCCGCGGTGGCCGTGACGGCGCTGGCGCTCGTTCTCAGCGGCATCATCTTCGCGGTATGGCGACGCTCTTCGCGCGCGGCCACCGCGGTGCTCCTCGCGGTTGCGGCACTTCCGTTGGCATCCTTTGCGGCAGGCGTGTCGCGCCAGTTACCGTTCGATGACACCATCAGGGCCGCGTGGGAGTATCGTCCGGTTGTCATAGCCGTGCTGCTGGCAGCCGCCGGCGGCGTCGGCCTCGCCTTCCTCGCCTGGCCGCAGCTGTTCGGCCGGTGGTTCCGCCGGCTGCTCGTGCTCGTCTCACCGGTGTCCCTGGTGGTGCTGGGCGGCTTCATCACGTCTGCCGCCCGGACCGATATGGTTCTGGCGTTCGAACGCGCGCCGCGTGCGGCCGCGGCGGTGCAGCGCGCCTGCACGCCGGTTCTGGCGCTGCTGTTCGACGAGTTGTCGTTCTCCTATCTGTACGACGATGCCGGACGCCTGCGTCCAGAATTTCCGGAGTTCAGCCGCTTCGGGCGGGCGTCGACGCATTACCTGTCGGTCCGTGCGCCGGGGAGCGAAACGCTCGCGGCGCTGCCATCGTTGCTCGCCGCGCGACGGGTTGAGCGCATCGAGGTGGCCGACGAGGGCCTCATGGAGTTCATGGGCGCCGGCAGGCTCGTGCCGTTCAGCGCCGCCGAGCCTGATGGGCTGTTTGCCACGGCCCAGCGACTCGGCTTGAGCACGGAGATGGCCGGCTACTACCTCGCGTACTGCGACCTGCTCGCGGACCTCGTGGACACGTGCCAGTCGCTGAGCCTCTATAACGTGTCGTCCACCGGCGGGCGGTTTTCTCCCGCGAATCCGGTACTGACGACCCTGATCCTCTGGCCGCGGCAATTCCCGTTCGGGCTGCTCAAGAGTCCGGCATTCGCGCGGCACCAGCGCCAGATGGTGGAGGAACTCGTCGCCTTCGCGCGGCGGCCGATGGGCGTGGATCCTCCCGTGTTTCGCTTCATACACTTCAGCGTGCCGCATCTGCCGTTCGTGTTCGACGCCGAGGGCTACGATCCCCCGTTTGATCCGCTGCAGACGGCCACCGACGAGGGATATGTGCGGCAAGTACGCTACGTCGACCGCGTGCTGGGGGATCTGCTGGAGGGGATGCGACGCGCCGGCACCTACGACCGAACCGCGATTATCGTGTTCGCCGACCACGGCTATCGGTTTGGGGGGCGCGAGCGCGATCCGCTGCACGTCCCGTTCGTCGTCAAAATGGCGGGTCAACAGAGCCAGGCGAACGAGCGCGCGGCCTTCCAGGGCGAGGTGCTGCTCAAGCAGGTTCTGCAGGGCGCCTGCGCGTCCGGCTAGACTGCCGCCGGGCGGAACGTGCGACTGCCCTGGTCGTCGCGGGCGTCGCCCCTCCGGCCAGACGGTGCGCGAGCAACGCGCCATGGGCCGCTTCGCCCATGGCGTGGCAGGAGAACCGGAACACGCGACGGCTGTTGACGAGCGAGATGACGATCTCGCGGCCGGCGCGGTCGACCGTGGCCACTTCGCTCCAGACGACGCTGACGTCGAGGGCGCCGTGAAATCGCACCCGATTGCTCGTGAGCTCCAGGTGCCCATACTGGTCCGATCGGCGGCGGCCGAACCGGACCGGGGTGACGAAGTGACAGCGCTCCTGCGGCTGCAGATGATGAAGCGATTCGACAATCGGAAGCCCGTCGCGGGAGATGCGATCGGCGAGCTCTGCCGTTTCCTGCGCCGCGCGGATTTCCGCGAGCTCCGAGTCAGCCGACCGTGTCGCTTCCGATGTCAGCTCGTGGGCGGGACCGTATTGGATCTGGCCATTCACGGGACTCAGCCCCCTTGGACGCGATGAGTCCGCAAGATTGCTGCCTTCCCACAGTCGAGCTTCGACGGCAGGATCGGTAGAATCACTCCGGTGAACGTCGATCGTCGCGCCGTCGGCGAGCTTGCGATCCTCGGGTTGGCCCTTGTGGCGGCCTTCATGCCGGCCGCACCTGGCGCGGTCGAGCGCTGGTTTTCGCTTGGGCTCTACCCGGCCATCCAGGGTGTCGTCACGCCACTGTCGAACCAGCTGCCCTTTGCGCTTCTGGACGTGCTCAGCGTCCTCGCGCTCGTCGGGGTTGGCGCGACGATGGTTCACGCCGTCCGCGTGGCCCGCCGCACGAAACGTGTCGCGCCTGTGCTTGGCGGGCTCGGTCACCTGGCGGCCGCCGCCGCGTGCGTGTACCTGGTGTTTCTGGCGTTGTGGGGGCTCAACTACCGCCGCGTCTCGATGGCCGAGCGCCTCGTGGTCGAGCCCGGAGCGCCGGCGCCGGAATCGGTCGTGCAGCTTGGCCTGGACGCGGCCACACAGCTCAATGCGCTGTACGAACGCGCACATCGTTCGGGCTGGCGCCGGGCGCCGTGGGAGGACGCCAACCTCCAGCGCGCGTTTGCGGACGTTCAGCGGGAGCTCAGCGACGCCCCGCCGGCCGTGCCGGGCCGTCTGAAGCCCACGCTCTTCGGGGTGTACTTTCGGTGGACCAGCGTCGACGGGATGATCAACCCCTTCGGCCTCGAAGTGCTGGCCAATCCAGACCTGCTGCCGTTCGAGCGTCCGTTTATCGCGGCGCACGAGTGGGCGCACCTCGCGGGATACGCCAACGAAGCCGAGGCCAGCTTCGTCGGATGGCTCGCCTGCGTCCGGGCGGACGTCGAGGCGCAGTACAGCGGATGGTTGTCGCTCTACTGGCAGGTGCGCGGCGAGGTGAGCCAGGACGAGCGGGCGCGGCTCTCCGGGGCACTGGACGCCGGGCCGCGTCGCGATGTCGAGGCCGTCGCGGCACGCTTGCGGCGCGGAGAGTGGCCGTGGCTGCAGAATGCGGGATGGCGGATGTACGACCAGTATCTGAAGGCGAACCGCGTTGAAGAGGGCATTCGCAGCTACGGGGCCGTCCTCACGCTCATTCTTCGGGCGCGCTTCAACGAGGGGTGGGCGCCGGTCCGCCGCGACCCTCCGGGCGATCGCTCGCACGGTCAGTGACCTGCGCGGCGGCGCGGTGGAGGCGATCGCGAACCGCACGCCACAGGTGCTCGTCGTGCGGCACGTCGTGGGCAAGGATCACATCGAGCTGCGCGGCATCGAGCTCGCGCAGCGCCGCATAGAGACGGGCCGCAATCCCCTCGGCGTCGTCTGCGGGTCCGAGCTCGGCGATGACGACCGGCAGGTGCCTGAGGGCGGCCGCGTGGTCGCTGGTGGCGAGCACGCCGACGCGCCGGCCGGCGGCGAGCGCGTCGCGCACGCCGGCCAGGAGCGATGCGCGCACCGATGCCGCGTCGCCGCGGTAGAGCGTCATGGGCGTGCGGGGGGAATAGTGCTGGGGGAGGAGTCCCGGCGAGACCATCCCCGCGCCAGCGGCTGCGGTTCGGTCCCGCATCCGCACGCCGGGGACGAGGGTCTGCAACACTTCCAGGCTGATGGCCCCCGGCCTCAACACCTGTGGAGGATCGGTGGTGAGGTCGAGCACCGTCGATTCGACGCCAACGGTCGTGGGGCCGCCATCGAGAATCATGTCGATCCGGCCGTCGAGATCATCCAGCACGTGCGAGGCGCGCGTCGGGCTCGGTCGAGAAAAGAGGTTGGCGCTCGGCGCGGCGATCGGCAGTTGCGCCGCTTCGAGAAGGGCCCGTGCGACCGGGTGCGCCGGAATGCGAATCGCCACCGTGTCGAGTCCGGCCGTCACCTCCGGCGGCACGGCGGCGGCACGGCGCAGCACGAGCGTCAGCGGTCCGGGCCAGAATCGTCCCGCCAGCGTGCGCGCAACCTCAGGTACGCCGGTCACCAGGGCCGTTACCTGATCGAGGGCCGCGACGTGGATGATGAGCGGGTCGCCGGCAGGACGCCCTTTGGCCTCGAACAGGCGCTGCACCGCGGCGCGGTCGAGCGCATGGGCGCCGAGCCCGTAGACGGTTTCAGTGGGGAAGGCCACCAGCCCGCCGCGGCGCAGGCAGTCGGCGGCGCGCGCGATCTCGTCGCGACCCGGCCGACGCGGATCCACACGGACCAGCTCCGTCATCACGCGTAGCGTACACGACGAGGTGGCGCGCGAGGTGGCCGCGTGCATCGAAGGCGCAGCTCGAGTACTCTGTAGCCGTGAGCGGCCGCAGGCAGTTCTTCAGTATCGCCGCCACGGTGCTGGGCCTGGCCCCGGTGGTCGCCTGGCTCGGGCGCTCCGAGCCGGTGCCGCCAGGCGGCCAGGATGGCGGGCGGTTTCCGGTCATGAAGGCCGACACGGAATGGCGTGCCGCGCTCACGCCAGAGCAGTACGACGTCCTGCGCGGCCGCGGCACTGAGCGCGCCTTCGGCAGCCCGCTCAACGCCGAGAAGCGGCGCGGCACGTTCGTCTGCGCGGCCTGCGGCCATCCGCTGTTTTCCTCGGGCACCAAGTACGAGAGCGGGACCGGGTGGCCCAGCTTCTGGGCGCCGCTCGATCGCGCCGTGGGGACGGCCGTCGACCGTAGCTTCTTCATGGTTCGTACCGAGGTGTACTGTTCGCGCTGCGGCAGCCATCTTGGACATGTGTTTCCCGACGGACCGAGGCCCACGGGCCAGCGGTACTGCATGAATGGCGTGGCGATGACGTTCATTCCCCACGCATAGGAGGGGCAGATGCATCCGCAACGCTGGATCCTGATCGCCGCCCTCGCCATTGCGGGCGGGTACGTGTGGTTGAGCGGCGGCTTTGTCGGCGTGGTCGCGGCTATGCGCCCCGCGTCCGCTCCGGCGGCCGCGCAGTCAGCAGCCGAGGTGCAGAAGAAGGGGCTTGAGCTGGCGACGTTTGCGTCCGGCTGCTTCTGGTGCACGGAGGCCGATTTCGACAAGGTGCGCGGAGTGGTGACGACGACGTCGGGCTACACCGGGGGCACGGTGCCGAATCCGACGTACAAACAGGTGTCGGCCGGCGCGACCGGCCACGCCGAGGCCGTGCAGGTTGTGTTCGACCCGTCGGTCGTCAGCTACGAACAGCTGCTCGAGCAGTACTGGCGGAACGTCGACCCGTTTGTGGCGCAGCGGCAGTTCTGTGACGTGGGCAGCCAGTACCGCCCCGCGATCTTCGTGCACAGCGACTCGCAGCGCGCGGCCGCGGAGGCGTCAAAGGTGCGGATGCAGCAGCGGTTCCGCCAGGCGATTGTGGTGGCCATCACCGCCGCCGGGCCGTTCTATCGGGCCGAGGACTACCACCAGGATTACTACAAGAAGAACTCCGCGCAGTACCGGTTCTATCGTTTCGGCTGCGGCCGCGACCGGCGCCTCGCCGAGATCTGGGCCGAAGGGTAGCTGACGCACGCTTTTGTCAGCCAGTGTGCCGTCTTCGCACACAAAGCGTGCGGGATGGACTCGCGGCGTGCGCAATTCCCTGTCCACGCCCCCAGGCGCCAGACCAACGCAAGCTGATCAATATACACGACTTAGGGTGTCTCACCTACGGCGTGCGTGAGCCCTCTGTCCTCCCGGGCACGGCTGGAGGTGGCTTTGCTCCTCTCCGTAGTGCCCGCCGTTGTCGCGCGGGCGGAGAGTGGCGATGCGGATCCAGAACCCCCGAGTATTCGTCGTCGACGATGACCGCGCGGTGCTGGCGTTGGCCGGCACGGGCATGACGTGTCTTGACGTCCTGCGCGCGCTTCGCAGCGTGAGCCCGCACTGCGAGGCGGTGCTGATGACCGGCTACGAAAGCCTCGATGCGGCCATCAATGCGCTGAAACAAGAGCAGCGACCGGCCGATAACCTTGTACGGCCCTCCACGGAGCCGCGATCGCCTGGAGTCCCGGCGCCCCTGATTGAGGTCGAACGGGCGCACATTGTCCGCACGCTCGAGCTGGCGCGCGGCAACAAAGCGGTGGCGGCGCGGCTGCTCGGGGTGAGCAGGCGTGCCTTCTATCGGCAGCTCGAACGGCATGGCCTGCACCGGCGCGTCCCGATGGCGCGCCGCGGCGAGCCGGCCGCCAGCGTATCGGAGTGACAACCGTGATTGAGTCTTCCGCGCAGGCGCCCGACCGGTCGCGCGTGCTCGTCGCAGACGACGCGGAAAGCGTGCGGGCGCTCTATGAAAAACTCCTGACGGCCGAAGGGTATCAGGTCGTCAGCGTCGGCGACGGCGTCGCGGCGCTCGAGGCGGTACGCGTGTATTGCCCGGACGTCATCCTGCTGGACGTCGGCATGCCCGGCATGGACGGCATCGAGGTCTGCCGGCGGCTGAAAGACGATCCGGCCACCCGCCTCACGCCGGTCGTGCTGGTGACGGGGCTGTCCGACCTGGCGGATCGCATCAAGGGGATTGAAGCAGGGGCCGACGACTTTCTGGCCAAGCCGGTGCACCCGCACGAGCTGCGGGCGCGCGTCGCCTCATTGTCGCGCATGAAACATCTGACCGACGCCCTCGATTCGGCCGAGGATGCGTTCATGGCGCTGGCGCTGACCATTGAGGCGCGCGACCCGACGACGAACGGGCACTGCGAGCGTCTGGCGGCCAGCGCCGTGCTGATGGGCCGCACGCTGGGGCTGGCTGCGGCGGATCTGGACGCGCTCCACCGGGGCGGGTACCTGCACGATCTGGGCAAGGTTGGTGTCCCCGACTCGGTGCTCCTGAAGCCTGGCCCCCTGACGGACGTGGAATTTGCGTTGATGAAGCGGCATACCGAGATCGGGGACTCGCTGTGCGCGCCGCTGCAGTCGCTGCGGCACGTCCGGCCGATTGTCCGCTCGCATCACGAACGGCTCGATGGCAGCGGCTATCCGAACGGCCTGCGCGGAGATGAGATTCCGGCGCTGGCGCACATCGTCGGCGTGGTCGACGTCTACGACGCGATGACGTCAGACCGGCCGTATCGACGCGCGTTGAACGCCGAAGAGGCGACGCGGTTCCTCTTGTGCGAAGTGGACCAGCGCAGGTTCTCGAAGGTGTATGTGGAGGCGCTGCTCGACACGCTGCGCCTCAATGCCTCTCTGCCCGTGCGCTGATTACCCGCCCCTGGTGTGCATCTCCAAATGCGGATCGCGGCGCAGCGTGTCGACCGGGATGAGCGGCGTGCGGTCGCGGGCGGCCAGGCGCTGCTCGGCCCCGCGGTCGCGGCGCTCCGTCCAGCCGGACCGAATCAAGGCGGCAAGCTGCTGAGCATCGGCGCCCCCGCGTAAGGCACGGCGTAAGTCGATCCCGCTCGACGCATACAGGCAGAGGTACCAGAGGCCGTCCGCGGTGAGGCGACTGCGGTCGCAGTCGTGGCAGAAGGGTTCGGTCGTCGAGGAAATGATCCCGAACACGGTGCCGTCCGGCAGTTGATACCGATCGGCGGGCGCCGACG
>Ga0209640_10004753_pt1 | contig 11906 bp, 14 predicted proteins | sample RifCSP10_1_FD_184018 | JGI IMG/M metagenome (GOLD analysis project Ga0209640, IMG submission 184018) | Soil microbial communities from Rifle, Colorado - Rifle CSP2_sed 10_1 (SPAdes) (version 2) | ecosystem: Environmental > Terrestrial > Deep subsurface > Rock core/Sediment | place: Rifle... | reverse complement strand
GTGCAGCTCGGGGGATTGTTCGAGTTGCTGCCCTGGACGAAGTAGACGCGGTTCGCGTTGCAGGAGCCGGCGTAGGTGGTGTTCGGATCGAACGGCACCTGGGTCACGACGTTGCTGTTCATGCTGCCCGACGTGTCGATGACGAACAGGATGTTCGGGCGCTGGCTCGAGACGATGTTGCCGACGCCGGTGAAAATCTCGGCGTCGTCGGCCCGCGCGGCGCCCGCGAGCGCGAGCAGGGCACTGGCCGTTGCGAATGTCAGGAGGCGGGTGGCTGTCAATTTCATGGCGAGTCACTCACTTTGCGATGGCGCCGGCTTCGAGGCTCAGGCGCGACAGGGTTCGGGTGTCGGGGCGATAAAACACATAGATCCGCTGGTTTCCGGTAGCCGCCGCCTCACGCAGCCGGGCATAGGGCACCAGCTCCTTGCCGATGAAGTAGCGCGTGTTCTGGTCGAATTTCAGCCGCAGGGTCTCGCAACCGCGGCACTGGCTCGCGCTCAGGCTGCCGCCGGCGACGCCCGGCAGCGCAACGAGGTCGGTGCCCGTCTCGAGGCATTCCTCGACGGTCCTGAGCGGCACCTGCGCGCCCGCGGCGGCCATCGCCAGCGCTCCGATCGCCGCAGCGATCCAGCCGGCACGGCGCAGCCGGCCCGAACGGGCGAGTCCAGCGAGGGGATTGCGGTGGGCGTTGCTCATGGAAGTCTCTCCGCGGTAATCAGGTGCCCGGACCCACGACGTAAAAACTCTGCGTGTGTTGGGCCAGGGCGTTGTCCGGACCGTTGCCGGTCGAATTCACCTGGAAGTGATAGCTCTGGAAAGCCGTGCCGATGCTGAATCCCGTCATGCCGGTGCCGAGCGGCGTCTGGCCGACGAACTGCAGCTGGTACGAATAGGTATCGCCGGGCGAGTTCGGCGCCGCGACCGTCGCCTGCGTGAAAGTCGAACTGGTGCTCAGCACCGGGTTCGCGAGCGCGTCCTCGACCGCGACCTCGGCGGCCTGGAATGCGCGTTCCTGGCTCTGCGTATTGCGCACCATGCGCAGTTCCATGGTCGAGGTGAACACGCCGGAGACGGCCAGGATCGTCAGCACGAGCAGCAGGATGAGCCCCACGACGAGCGCGGCGCCCTGCTGCCTGCCTGCGGTCGGGTGTGTACGGTTCATCGCCGGGTATTCCTCAATGCGATCGTCTTGCTGAACAGCACGCGCCGGAAGTTGTCGGCGGGCGCGTACGCGGCCGCGCCGGTCCGGCTGGCGTAGTCATACGTGCGGTTGTCGACGAAGGCGACTTCGGGCTGTTCCGCCCGCACCAGCAGCCAGACGCGCACGGCGACGATCTGGTCGCCGGCGGGGATGACGGTGCCGGGCTGGACGAAGTAATCCGCATTCTGGTCGGCGTCGAGATCCGCGCCGAACTCGACCTGCAGGTCCTCGACGCCCGGGACGATCTCGAGATCCGTGATTGCCGGCGCGCCGCCGACGAAATCGAGTTGCTTGCGGCGCAGGGACGGCGTGGCCGGGTCCTGTTCGGACGTCTGGTCCACGTAATAGCCGTGGGCGATGAGCGGACGCGTTTCGGACAAGGTGGGCGCATAGCCGCCCGGCAGGGTGCTGGCGGAGAACAAGCTACCCTGGACCCGGCTCGTCTGCAGCTTGATCTGGCCGGCGCTGGCGCCCAGTCCGCCAGCGGCGATGATCTGGGTCGAGGCGCGGCGCACCGTCAGCTGGTCGGAGCCGCCGGCATAAGTCCCGAATTCCGCGCATGCGAAACCGTAGGCGTCGTCGTTGGCCTCGACATAGGCCGGCAGCTTGACCGCCCACATCGGGCCGCAGGAATTGATCGCCGCGGCAAAGCCGCTGAGATCGGCCGGCAGCGTATAGGCCGGGTCGACGTCCGGCAGATTGGCAAGATCGAGCCCGGGGCCGTTCTCGATCAGGTCGGCGCGGCTCATCAGGCCCCAGTAATTGGCCATGCGCAGGTCGGCCTCCATCGTGCTCATCGCGTAGCGGGCGGTTTCCTGCAGGCGCGCCGCCGCATCGTTGGTGCGGTACAGGTCGCGGGTCTTGCCGAACACCGTGATCGCGCCGGCGAGCAGGAACAGGCCGATCGACAACGCGACCATCAGCTCGACCAGGCTGAGGCCCCGCTGCCACCGGTTGAGGTGCGTGGTGTTCTTCATGTGGCGAATGCGATCTGGAAGGTCACGGGCTGCGCTTCGCCGACCTCGGCCCACTGCACCGTCACGACGTAATTGGCAGGTTGGCCGGCGGCGACCGGCAGGGTGACGGCCACCTGGCCCTGGCCGTTCGGCAGGAACTGCGCGACCGTGCCTTTCCAGCGCGCCAGGTCGCTGGACGCCAGGTCGACGTCGACGCAGCCGCCGGTCGTGTAGCAGCCGGCGACTTCCGCTTCGGCATCCGCGAACAGCGTGGCATAAGCCGCCTGCGCCGTGCGGTTGGCCCGGATGCGGTCGGCCAGGTCGGCCGCGAGGTTGACTGCCTGCGTGCGATAAATGGCCGTGCGGCCCGACTGCAGGCTGTTGAGGTAAAGCGCCGCGATGCCGAGCAGGCCGATCGCGAGCACGACGAGGGCCACGAGCACCTCGACCATCGTGAATCCGGATTGTTTAGTGCGCATGTCCATGACTCAACTGACCGTGCAACCGCCGATGGTGGTATTGATGGCGTCGATGAGATTCTGGATCTCGCCCAGGTCGCGCGTGACCCCGGCGCGGCCGGTCACGGCCACCCGGATGCCGCGCGCGCTCGACAGCTCGCCGCCGGTCGGCGTGTTGCCGCGCTCGTCGCAGAGCACGAGCTGGGCCGCGTTCACGTTCAGCGCAAAGCCATTCAGCAGGTAGGTGACGCGGAACGGGTTGGCGGACGAGCGTGCCGTGATCGTGCCCGGCATCGGCTCATGCTGCAGCAGCACGGTCTCGCCGGCATCGATCAGCCCGTCCTGGTTGGTGTCCACGAACGCGACCCAGCCGGTCAGCAGCGCGGACGCATCGCAGACCGGGTTGTTGTCGAGCGGATCGGCACTGGTGCAGAGCGTCACCGGCAAGCGGCGCTTGATGGCTTCCGAGCGTGCGAAATGGAGCGCCGCCATCACGTCGTTGGCGGCGCCGGTGATGCGCGCATTGCGGAAGAAGTTGCCCATCGCCGGCACTGCGAAGGCGAGCAGGAGCCCCGCGATCGCGACGACCAGCATCAGTTCGAGCAGCGTGAAGCCGGATTGGGCCTTTTTCATGGATCGCACTATAGGGTCGCCCGGAACCCGTCCGGCGCCCCGCCCGACGGGCGCTGCCGGCGCGGCGACGAACGGCGTGAACTGCCTTCTTCTCGGCCGCTTATGTACGGTCGCCTGTGAACCGCTTCACATTTCCGCTGGCAGGCTGCGCGCCGCTCAACTAGACTGAACTCCCGTCGTCATCGGGCCATGGAACGCGCGGCGCGCGTGTCCGGTCGCTGTGGTCCGATGGTCCATTGCCAGCGGCGGGGTAACAGATGACGCGATTCGTGTTCGTGACCGGCGGCGTGGTGTCCTCGCTGGGCAAGGGCATCGCGTCCGCGAGCCTGGGCGCCATCCTGGAGGCCCGCGGGCTGCGGGTCCGGATGGTCAAGCTGGACCCGTACATCAACGTGGACCCGGGCACGATGAGCCCGTTCCAGCACGGCGAAGTCTTCGTCACCGAGGACGGCACCGAGACCGACCTCGATCTCGGCCATTACGAGCGATTCGTGCGCACGACGACCGGCCGCAACAGCAATTTCACGACCGGGCGGATCTACGAGCGCGTGATCGCGCGCGAGCGCCGCGGCGACTATCTCGGCGCCACCGTGCAGGTCATTCCGCACATCACGGACGAGATCAAGCGCAGCATCGCGATGGGCGCCGGCGACGCCGACGTCTGCATGGTCGAGATCGGCGGCACGGTCGGCGACATCGAGTCGCTGCCGTTCCTCGAGGCGATCCGCCAGATGGGCGTCGAGCAGGGCCGCAGCAACTGCATGTACATCCACCTGACGCTGGTGCCGATCGTCGGCGGCTCGGGCGAGATCAAGACCAAGCCGACCCAGCATTCGGTCAAGGAACTGCGCGGCATCGGCATCCAGCCCGACGTGCTGCTGTGCCGATGTCGCGACCCGCTGCCGGAGGAGCAACGGCGCAAGATCGCGCTGTTCACGAATGTCGAGGAGCGCGCGGTCATCTCGGCCGTCGATGCGGATGACATTTACCGGATCCCGATCCTGCTGCACGAGCAGGGTCTCGACGACATCGTCTGCGACAAGCTCCGGATCGACGCGCCGCCCGCGGACCTGCGCGAGTGGCAGCAGGTGGTCGCGGCGCGGCACCAGCACGAGGCGACGGTCAACATCGCGATGGTCGGCAAGTACATGCAGCTGCGCGATTCCTACCTGTCGCTGAACGAGGCGCTCCGCCACGCGGGCCTCAAAACCCGCACCCGCGTGCAGCTCCACTACGTGGAGTCCACGGACATCGAGAGCAGCGGCACCGCCTGTCTGGCGGGCATGGACGCGATCCTCGTGCCGGGCGGCTTCGGCGAGCGCGGCATCGAGGGCAAGGTCGCGGCCGTGCGCCATGCGCGCGAGCACGGCGTGCCCTATCTCGGCATCTGCCTCGGCATGCAGGTCGCGGTGATCGAGTTTGCGCGCCATGTGCTCGGGCTGCCGGGCGCGAACTCGACCGAGTTCCAGCGCGCGGCCGCCGATCCGGTCATCGCGCTGATCACCGAATGGCGCGACCGCACGGGCGAGACGCTGCGCCGCGATGACCGGTCGGATCTCGGGGGCACGATGCGCCTCGGCGCGCAGGAGTCGCGGATCAGGGCGGGGACGCTCGCGCGCGCGGTGTACGGGCGCGACACGATCCACGAACGGCACCGCCACCGGTTCGAATTCAACAACCATTATCTCGAGCGCATGCAGAAGGCGGGGCTGGCGTTTTCGGCGTTTTCGGAGGACGAACTGGTCGAGATCGTCGAGTTGCCGTCGCATCCCTGGTTCATCGGCGTGCAGTTCCATCCGGAATTCACCTCCAATCCGCGCGACGGGCATCCGCTGTTCACCAGCTTCGTGCGCGCCGCGCGCGAGTACTCGGCCGGCCGGCTGCCGCGGGCGGCCAGCGCGTGAAACTCGCGGGGCAGGAGATTGGCCCGGACCGGCCGCTGTTCCTGATTGCCGGACCCTGCGTCGTCGAGGATGCCGCGCTCACGCAGGACATCGCCGGCGCGCTCAAGGAAATGACGGGAAGCCTCGGCATCCCGTTCGTATTCAAGGCCTCCTTTGACAAGGCCAACCGCTCGTCGCGCGGTTCGTTCCGCGGGCCGGGTATCGAGCAGGGCCTCAAGGTGCTCGACGAAGTGCGCCGCAAGCTGGGCGTGCCCGTGCTGACCGACGTGCACGAGGACACGCCGCTCGCGGAAGTCGCGGCCGTCGTGGATGTGCTGCAAACGCCGGCATTCCTCTGCCGTCAGACCAATTTCATCGTCAATGCCTGTTCCCAGGGCCGTCCGGTCAACATCAAGAAGGGCCAGTTCCTGAGCCCGTGGGAAATGGCCAATGTCGTCGACAAGGCGCGCTCGACCGGCAACGAGTCGATCATGGTCTGCGAGCGCGGCTTCAGCTTCGGCTACAACAACCTGGTCTCGGACATGCGCGGGCTTGCGGTCATGCGCGCGTTCGGCGCGCCGGTCGTGTTCGACGCCACGCATTCCGTGCAGTTGCCGGGCGGGAAAGGCGCGGTCTCGGGCGGCCAGCGCGAATTCGTGCCGGTACTGGCCCGCGCCGCAGTGGCGGCCGGAGTCTCGGGCATCTTCATGGAAACGCATCCCCGGCCGGAGCAGGCCCTTTCGGACGGTCCCAACGCCTGGCCGCTCGCGCGCATGCGCGAACTGCTCGAGGTGCTGGTCGCGCTCGACCGCACCGTGAAGTCCAGGCCCTATGCGGAGTCATCGGTCTAGGGAACCTCTGAATCATTCCCGCATGGGCGCGACCGTGTGCGATTTTCGTCCCTGGCAAGAAGCGAGGAACGATGTGTATCCTGATACATGAGCGACGAGCGACGCCGCCAGGGACGAAAATCGCCCGGTCCCTGCGGGTTACGCACGGGCCATGGCGCGCCGGCGTTGCTTGCCTCGTCCATAGTTCGCACTATGGGACTTCGGCTCGCGCCTTGGCGCGCCATTGCGCGCGCGTAACGCGCCTCTTGCGGGAGTGATTCAGAGGTTCCCATGCGCATCGTCGACATCCACGGCCGCGAGATCATCGATTCGCGCGGCAATCCGACCGTCGAGGCCGACGTCGAACTCGAGGATGGCGCGCTCGGGCGGGCCGCCGTGCCCTCGGGCGCCTCGACCGGCAGCCGCGAAGCGGTCGAACTGCGCGACGGCGACGCCAAGCGCTATCTCGGCCGTGGCGTGCTGCAGGCGGTGGCGAACGTCAATGGCGTGCTGCGCGATGCGCTGGTCGGCCGCGATGCCGGCGACCAGTCCGGAATCGACCGGCGCCTGCTGGAACTGGACGGCACCGATAACAAGTCGCGCCTCGGCGCCAATGCGCTGCTCGCGATTTCCCTCGCGACCGCACAAGCCGCGGCCCGGTCGCAAAAAATGCCGCTGTACCGCTATCTCGGCGGCGACGACGCGGTCGTGATGCCGGTGCCGATGATGAATATCATCAATGGCGGCGTGCATGCCGACAACAGCCTCGACATCCAGGAATTCATGATCCTGCCGGCCGGGCTGCCGAGCTTCAGCGAGGCGCTGCGCTGTGCGGCCGAAGTGTTTCAGCGGTTGAAGAAGATCCTGCGGGACCGCGGCTTGTCCACGTCGGTCGGCGACGAGGGCGGATTTGCGCCGGATCTCGCGTCGAACGAGGCGGCGCTCGGCGTGATTCTCGAGGCCATCGAAGCCGCGGGCTACCAGGCCGGACAGGACGTGTGGCTCGGCCTCGACGTTGCCAGCAGCGAGTTCCACCAGGACGGCGTGTACCTGCTGGAATCCGAAGGGCGCCGGTTCACCCCGGCGCAGTTCACGGACTACCTGGCCGCGCTGGTCGAGCGCTATCCGATCCTGTCCATCGAGGACGGCATGGCGGAAGCGGACTGGGAGGGCTGGGGCACGCTGACGCGCCGGCTCGGGCAGAAGGTGCAGCTGGTCGGCGACGACGTGTTCGTGACCAACACCGAGATCCTCTCGCGCGGCATCGCCGAGGACGTCGCGAACGCCATCCTGATCAAGCCGAACCAGATCGGCACGCTGACCGAGACGCTGGCCGCGATCGAGATGGCCGCGCAGGCGAACTATGCCGCAGTCGTTTCGCACCGGTCCGGCGAGACCGAGGACTGCACGATCGCGGACCTTGCGGTCGGCACCACGGTGACGCAGATCAAGACCGGCTCGATGTCGCGCTCCGACCGGATTGCCAAGTACAACCAGCTGCTCAGGATCGAGGAACAGCTCGGCCAGCGCGCCCGCTATGCGGGCCGCGATGCATTTCCGGTCAAGCCACGCTGATCCGGGGGGTATTGATGCCGCTCGGCGCGTGGTAATCTCCCGGCCCCATGAAGATCCTGCTGGCCGGCCTGGTCGTGGTGCTCGCGCTGCTGCAGTACCGGCTGTGGCTGTCCGACGAGGGCATGCGCGAGGTCTGGCACCTGGGTGACGCCGTCGAGACGCAGCGCGCCGACAATGCCCTGCTCGCGGAGCGCAATGCCCAGCTGAAGGCGGAAGTCGCGGACCTGAAGCAGGGGCTGACCGCCCTGGAAGAGCGCGCACGCCATGATCTCGGCATGATCACCGTGACCGAGACTTTCTATCAGGTCGTCGACACGCCGCACCGCGCCCTCGATGACAATGCCGCCGAGCCGCTGAAGTTCCAGGCCACGGCCTCGGCGACACCGTGACGTCCCGGTGCCGGAACGCATCTGGTTCGTGATTGCCGCCGCCGGCGCGTCGTCGCGCTTTGGCGGACCCGTTCCGAAGCCTTATCTGCGTGTCGCCGGACGCAGCCTCATCGAGCATGCGCTGCGCGCGTTGTCGCGCCTGCCGGGTGTCGCGGGCGGCGTCGTGGTCACGGCGCCTGGCGACCGCCGGTGGCGGCGGCTGCCGAAATCCGTCCGCCGGGGCGTCATGACCACGGCGGGCGGACCGACGCGCGCGCTCTCGGTGCTGAACGGGTTGAATGCACTGATCACCGCCGCAGCGGAGGACTGGGTCCTGGTGCATGACGCCGCGCGGCCATGCCCGCCGCGGGACTGTCTGGACGCCTTGCTCGCGCAGTGCCGGAGGGACTCCGTGGGGGGACTGCTGGCCCTGCCGGTCACCGACACGCTGAAGCAGGCGGACGAAGAGGGGCGATGCGCACGCACGCTGCCACGCGAAAGGCTGTGGCGCGCGCAGACGCCGCAGATGTTCCGCCATGAGCGGCTGACCCGGGCCCTGACGCAGGCGCTCGGCGAAGGCTACGACGCGACCGACGAAGCCGCCGCCATTGAGCGCCTCGGACTGCGGCCACGCCTGGTCGAGGGCTCCGCGCTCAACGTCAAGGTCACGCACCCTGGCGACCTGGCACTCGTCGCGGCGGCGATGCGGATCCAGCGAGGGACGAAATGAGGGTTGGCAGCGGCTACGACGTGCACCGCTTCGGTCCCGGCGATCACGTGCGCCTCGGCGGCGTGCGCATCCCGCACGATCGCGGCCTGGTCGCCCATTCGGACGGCGACGTGCTGCTGCATGCGCTGATGGACGCGCTGCTGGGCGCCGCCGGTGCGGGCGACATCGGCCAGCATTTTCCGGTCGACGATGCCCGCTATTCGGGGGCCGACAGCCGCGTGCTGCTGCGCGAGGTCATGAAGCGGGTGACGGCGCGCGGATTCGAGGTCGTCAATTGCGACCTGACGCTGGTCTCCGAGACGCCGCGCATCGCGCCGCACCGGGAGGCCATTTGCGCCAATGTCGCCCAGGATCTCGATCTCGATCGCAGCCGCGTCAACCTGAAGGCGACGACGGCGGAGGGTCTCGGCGCCCTGGGACGCGCCGAGGGCATCGCGGCCCATGCGATCGTGCTGTTGAAGCAGGGCGATGGCGCCTGAGGTCGCGGGTCTCGAGGCCTGGCGCCGGATCGCGTTCGAATCCCCTTGCGCCTTCGGCGCCCCGCCGGCATCCGGAATCATCCGCGCGGAATCGGCGGACTTCGTGGTCGAGGAGCGGCTCGGCTTCGAGCCCGACGGCGGCAGCGCGCATTTCCTGGTCCGGGTGGAGAAACAGGACGCGAATACGCTGCACGTCGCCCGCGAACTCGCCGCGAGCGTCGGCCGCCCCCCGCAGGAAATCGGTTTTGCCGGCATGAAGGACCGCCGCGCCATCGCCCGGCAGTGGTTCTCGGTGCCCTCGGTCAAAGGCCGGGAACCCGCTGCGGGCACCGCCGGCAACGGGTATCGCGTACTCGCCGCGTATCCGCATTCGCGCAAACTCCGGCGCGGTGCGCTGGCGGCAAACCGGTTCAGCCTGCGCGTGCGTGACATCACCGGCGACGCCGGCGCGCTGGCCGCCCGCCTGGCACAGGTCGGATCGCGGGGCTATCCCAACTACTTCGGATCGCAGCGGTTCGGCGTCAATGGCGCGAACCTCGGCCGCGTGCAGCAGTGGCTGGAGCGCGGCTGGCTGCCGCGCGGCCGCGAGGGCCGCGCCTTCCTCCTGTCGTCGGCACGGGCGCTGGCATTCAATGCCGTGCTCGGGCAGCGCGTCGCGGACGGCAGCTGGAACCGGCTGCTGCCCGGCGAGATCGTGAATCTGGCGGGCAGCGCATCGGTGTTCGCCGTCGATCAGCCGGACGAAGCGCTTATCGGGCGCTGCCGCGATGGGGACATTTCGCCGACCGGGCCGCTGTGTGGCGAGGGCGGCATGCAGCCCATCGGCGAAGCGGCGCGCGTCGAAATCGCCGTGCTCGCGGCGCTGGACCCGCTGCCGGCGCGGCTCGGGACCGCGGGACTGCGCGCGGAGCGGCGTGCGCTGGTCGTCCGGCCGGCGGGACTCCGGCACCAGCTGGCGGCGGACGGACTGCGACTCGAGTTCGAACTGCCGCGCGGTGCATTCGCGACCAGCCTGCTGCGCGAGGTCCTGGCGGCGAGCGTGCCCGAGCTTGGCCCGGAATGAGGCGTCAGGCGTCGAGCAGCACGTAGAGGGCGCCGGTTCCGCCATCGGCGCGGCGCGCGGAGCAGAAGGCGCGCACCGCCGCGTTGCGGCGCAACCAGCGATTGACCGCCGATTTCAGGACCGGGCCCCGCAGGCCGGAACCGCGACCCTTGCCGTGGATGATGTGCACGCAGCGCAGGTCGCGATCCACCGCGTCGGCCAGGAACTCGAGCACGGCGAGGCGCGCCTCGGCCTGGGTCATGCCGTGCAGGTCGAGTTCGTCGCGCCGCGCATACTGGCCGCGGCGCAAGCGCCGCATCACGGACTCGGGCACGCCTTCCCGGTGCCAGTTCAGTTCCTCGCCGGTCTCGACTCCGAGCTCGTCGGCGTCGAGCGCCAGCGAATCGGTGAGCACGCGCGCGTCGTCGGCGCGGCGCGATGCGGCTCGTGCGTGCCCGCGCTCGCGCGCGGGAGCCGGCCGTGTCTGGCGCAGCGGCTGCACGTCGCGCATGGCGGCGCGGAACAATTCGCGCTCGTCATCCTGCTTCATGAAACGGTCCTGCCCAGCCGCGCCTGACCGGCGACGCTTTCCAGTATAGTTCGGCCCGGTCGCGCCACGCGCGGCGGGGATGTATCGTCTGACCGTGAAGATTCTGCTGGCCAACGATGACGGCTATCGGGCGGAGGGTCTGCGCTTCCTGACGGAAGCGATGACCGGCGTCGCGCCGCTCACCGTCGTCGCGCCGGACCGCAATTGCAGCGGCGCAAGCCACTCGCTGACGCTCGACGTGCCGCTGCGCGTGCAGCGGGTGGACCAGGACACCTGGTACGTCATCAACGGCACGCCGACCGACTGCGTGCACCTCGCGATCACCGGATTGTTCGAGCACGAATTCGACATGGTCGTCTCCGGCGTCAATGACGGCGCCAATCTGGGTGACGACGTGCTGTACTCGGGGACGGTCGCGGCGGCCATCGAGGGACGATTCCTGGGACTGCCGACCATGGCGGTGTCGCTCGTCGCCGGCAGCGCGAGCGGCCCGCATTTCGCGACCGCCGGGCGCGTCGCGCGCGAACTCGTCCTGCGCTTGCTGGCGAAGCCCCTGCACCGCTCGATGATCCTGAACGTGAACGTGCCGGACCGGCCGTATGAGGAATTGAAAGGCATCGAGGTGACCCGGCTCGGCCACCGTCATCGCGCGGAGGCGGCCGTGCGCGGCCAGGATCCGCGCGGGCGCCAGATCTTCTGGGTCGGCGCGGCGGGCGCCGGCCAGGACGCCGGTCCCGGGACGGACTTTCACGCCGTCGCCAACGGCTTCGTGTCGGTGACGCCGCTGCAGGTGGACCTGACGCGCCATGCCGCTCTCGACAGCCTGCGCGAATGGCTGCGCGAGCCTTCCGCGTCATGAACGAGCACAGCGGCATCGGCATGACTTCGGCGCGGACGCGCGAGCGCCTGATCCAGCGCCTGGTCGAGCAGGGCATCCGCGATCCGCGCGTGCTCGACCGGATCCGCAATGTCCCGCGCCATCTGTTTGTCGACGAAGCGCTGTCGAGCCGCGCCTACGAGGACACTGCGCTGCCGATCGGCCACGGCCAGACGATCTCCCAGCCGTATGTCGTGGCGCGCATGACCGAGGCCGTCACGCTGGGCGGCACGCCGGAGAAAGTCCTCGAGATCGGCACCGGCTGCGGCTACCAGACCGCGGTGCTCGCGCCGCTGGTCGGCAAGCTCTACAGAGATCGGA
>Ga0209640_10004751_pt1 | contig 11909 bp, 10 predicted proteins | sample RifCSP10_1_FD_184018 | JGI IMG/M metagenome (GOLD analysis project Ga0209640, IMG submission 184018) | Soil microbial communities from Rifle, Colorado - Rifle CSP2_sed 10_1 (SPAdes) (version 2) | ecosystem: Environmental > Terrestrial > Deep subsurface > Rock core/Sediment | place: Rifle... | reverse complement strand
TGACCGAGGCCCGCTGGATCCCGGCCTGGACTTTCTCCGCGCACTCCCTCCGAAACTCTGGGTCGTCGGGATCCGCCAAGAGAAACTGGGCGGCCGACGAGCTGATGGCCAACGGGTTCCGGATCTCATGGGCGATCCCTCCGGCCAGGACCCCCAGCGCGGCCAGCTTCTGACTTTGAAGCAGCTGCGCCTCCAATTTGCGCCGCTCCGTGAGATCCCGGCCCACGACCACGATCGCTACCACCCGGCCCACGTCGTCTTTCATTGCGGATCCGACCCAGGCGACGGGAACGAGCGCCCCCGGCTTCGTGACCAGGTCCCATTCGGCCGTCCCGAATTCTTCCCCGCTCCTGGCCCGCGCGAACTCCTGTTTCACGAGGGCCCGGTGCGGCACGGAGCAGTGCTCGGAGAACAGGCGGCCCCGGACCTCGTCGCGGGTATACCCGGACACCCTCTCGGTCGCCGCGTTCCAGCTCAGGATCTGCCCGTCGACGTCGGTGGAAAGGACGAGGTCGCTGGCGCTTTCCACAACGCTGGCCAGGTGCCGCTCGGCCCGCCGGGCCTCTTCGCCCAGGCGCACCTGCTCGGTCACGTCCTCGAGCAAGAGCATCACGTGCTCGACGGTGCCTTGCCAGGCGAACGGAATGAGGCTGTAGTAGTAGATTCGCGTGGTCAATCCCGGCGCGCGGTAGGTCATCCGCTCGCCCCGCGTCGGCTCGCCGCGCTCGAAGGCGTTCCGAACACGCCGCGCGAGGTCCATGTGGTCGAGGATCAGGGGAGGAAAGACCGCGTCGATCCGCTGACCGAGGGTGTCCGACTCGGCCCGCCGGGCTTTCTCCAGGAAGTTCCGGTTGGCCGACACCACGTGCAGCTGCGCGTCGATCAGGAGCACCGAGGAGGGGATGGCGTCGAGCAACATCGCATAGAGCTTCTCGTACCGGTCGGTCTCGCGGGCGCCATGCCCCGTGGTCGCGCGGGATCCCCGGCGATCAGCCATGTCCATCCCCCTGCCGCTCCGGCGCCGCGAAATTATAGGGGGGCCACGGGCCGCTCAGCAGGAGCCGGGCCGCCTCCGCGCGCTCGATGCGCTGAAACGCCCGGTAGAACGATTCCACCGCCCCCCGCTTCACCAGAAAATAGAGCGAGGAAAGGCCCCGGTGCGCCCTGACGCCGCGGTCGCTCTCGATTCTCTCGGCGAGCCCGCCCAGCGCCGCGCGCAGTCGCGCGACCACGGCGGCCAGGGCGCGCTCACTTTCTTCCTCTCGCGCATGGCGGTCCGCTCTGGCCGCCAGATAGGCGCGGCCCGACGCGCCCTCGATCTCCGGATCGAGAGGGGGGCAGGGGGAGGGCGATTCGGTGGGGAGCAGGACGCGCACCCCCATCTCCACGCACCCGTCCAGACCACGGAGGAGAACCGCGTATTCCTCCCCGTGAACTCGGAGCAGCTCGACCACCTCGGGCTCCTCCTCGAACAGGCACCCGTACCGCATCGGCAGAACCGCCCGGTCGGCGTGGAGCGCCTCGACCACCTTCGCATACGACAGAGCCCGCGTGATGTCCGGAGTCAGGTCAGGCGGCTCGATCCACGAGACGGCCGCGCCCAGGCCCCTCTCTTCGATCAGCCTGACGGGGGCGCCCCCGACTCCCGGAGGGAGTCCTCGTGGCGGATGGCCGGAGCCGCGGTCTCGTGACTCAGAGAAGACGATCCCGTAGACAAGGCAGGTCATGCCGCAGGCTCGGGTTCGAGGGACGGGCAGAAGCTGTACGGAGGCCAGGGTCCGGAGAGGTCGAGAACCAGCCCGTGCAGGGCGTGCTCGGCATTGATCCGCTGGATCCGCGCGCCGAACTCGTCCACGCCGCTCCGCGGCACCAGGAACGCCCAATTCAGAATCCTGGCGCCCGCCTCGTCCGGCGCCCCACCGGACACGACCTCCCGTTCCCGGAGCTCCACCGCGTGGTCGAGCAATGCCCTCGCGATCCCCGCGCTCACCTCCTTCAGCCAGGCGTCGAGCTCCTGCCCGATCCCGGCCTGGATCTTCCGCTCTTCGAAGTAACGCCTTCCCGGTGAGGAGGAGAGCGCGCCCCCCTGACGCGCGAGAGCCGCGTCAAGAAAGCGGGCCTCCGCCTTGCGTCTGTCCAGCGTCCCCTTGACGGCCCATTCCTCGTGGCCGGCGAACCGATCGAGGGCGCTCGAGATCGTGTCGTGGTGGGCGTCGAGCCACGCCGCCAGGATCTCCCGTGATGAGAAGAGGGCGGCGAATCGGGCCGGCACCACCGGGGAAACCCGCATCGCCCGCTCGATCACCGCTTCGTGGCGGCAGGCCCGGGGCCCGACCCAGGCGAGATCGCTCATTCGCGCCTCGGCCGGCGCTCCGACGAAATCGTCCGATCTCACCGTGCTGACCACCGCCACGATGTCCTTGAACTGGATCAGAGCCAGGGGATGCTCGGCGTCCAGGCCCGGGCCGTCGATCGCCGCCAGGGCGCCGGAACGGGCGAGGCAGTAGAGATACGTGGCGAACATCACGCCCCCGACGGCACCGACCCGCCCGCCCGCCACGCCAGAGCCTCTCGGGCGACCCGCCTGACTTCCTGGTTGTCGAAGGGCTTCGTGAGGTAGTCGAAGGCGCCAAGCTCCATGGAGGTCCGAACCGTTTCGAGCGACCCGTGCGAGGTGACCATGATGACGGGCAGACCCGGGTCGATCCTCCGGATGTGTCTGAGGACCTCTGTGCCGCTCATGTCCGGCAACTTGATGTCCAGGATCACCAGGTCCAGCCGGGTCCGCCGCGCGACCACCAGCGCCTCGGCCCCGGTTCGCGCCTCGATCATCACGGTGCCCTCGGCGTACAGGATCCGCGTGACGAGGTGGAGCACCTCCGGCTCATCGTCCACCAGGAGGATAGTGCATCGGGGGTTGGGAGGGGAGTTTGACATGGGTCATCCCCGGCGGGGCGCGCGCCTGCGGGTTGGCTGAGCGGGAACCGTCTTCCGGGGAAGGACGATCTCGAGCACCCCGTTGACCAGGCGCTCCCGGGACTGCTCCACGTCCACGTTCGGAGGCAGCTCGATCCGCTCGCTGAACCGCTGCTCCCCCCGCGTGGCCCGGAGGACGTAGTGCTCGGGAGTCATGATCAGGGAGATCTCGTCCAGGGTGAACCCTCCAAGATCGACGACGATCAGCACCTCCTCGGCCTCGTTGAAGACATCCACGAGGGGACCCCTCACCCGCTTGAAGGACGGCCGCGTCTGGTATCGCCACGATCGCGGCTTCGTCACGGGGGTGACCTGACCCCCGGCGCCGTCCCGCTGGCCGGCGTCAAGCAAAGCCCGGGAGGCCGCGACGCTACCGGCGGGCCGGCGCTCCGCGCGCCGCGCCCGCAGATCGCGCGAGACCCTCGACATCGTGCGCGGGGGGATGCCCCGGATCATCGGGTCACGCTTCCCTGTCATCGCCCGGCGTTTCCCCTCCGAGCGCCCGGGCCGCGTCGAGCGCCGCCCGGATATCCCGGGCCGTGATCCGGAGCGCCGCCTCGTCGGGCGGGTTGTCGCCGGCTGCCTCCACGACCCGGCGCACGGCCGCAAGCGCGGCCTGGCGGCAGACCCCGGCGATGTCGGCGCCGCTCAGGCCTTCGGCCCGGGCAGCCAGCTTCCCGATGTCGATTCCCGACGCCAGGGGCTTGCCCCGCAGGTGAACCCCGAAGATCTCCTGGCGTCCCTGCTCGTCCGGCATCGGGATCTCCACCACCTCGTCGAACCGACCGGGCCGGAGGATGGCCGGATCGATCATGTCCGGGCGGTTCGTCGCCCCGAGCACCAGGACCCCCTTCAGCTCCTCGACGCCATCCATCTCGGCGAGGAACTGGGCAAGAACCCGCTCCGACACGTGGGAATCCGAGCCGCCGGCGCTTCGGGTGGGGATCAGCGCGTCGATCTCGTCGAAGAACGCGATACATGGTGCAGCCTGACGGGCCTTCTTGAAGACCTCGCGCACTCCTCGCTCCGATTCCCCCACGTACTTGGACAGGAGAGAGGGGCCCTTCACCGAGATGAAGTTTGCCCGGCTCTCGTTGGCGATGGCCTTGGCGACAAGCGTCTTGCCGCACCCGGGCGGGCCCGTCAGGAGGATTCCCTTCGGGGGCTTGATGGACGCCTTCTCGAAGAGGCCCGCGTACTTGAGGGGCCACTCGACCGCCTCGACGAGCCGCGCCCTGACCTCACCGAGCCCCCCTACGTCCCCCCACCCGACGTCCGGCACCTCGACGAACACCTCCCGGATGGCCGAGGGCTCCACATCCCTGAGCGCCGCGATGAAGTCGTCCATGCGCACCTCGAGCTTGGCGAGCTGCTCGTAGGGCACATGGGCGAGAGAGAAGTCGATGTCAGTGAGCACCTGGCGGAGGCAGATCATGGCCGCTTCCCGACAGAACGCCTCGAGGTCGGCCCCCACGAAACCGTGGGTGATCTCCGCCAGATGCGGCAGGTCCACGTCCGCGGCGAGCGGCATCCCGCGGCTGTAGATCTCCAGGATCTCCAGCCGCCCGTTGCGGTCGGGGATCGGGATCGCGATCTCGCGGTCGAACCGCCCCGGCCGCCTCAGCGCCGGGTCGAGCGCGTTCGGGATGTTGGTGGCGCCGATCACGATGACGTGCTGACGCTTGGTGAGACCGTCCATGAGGGCCAGGAGCTGGGCCACGACCCGCTTTTCCACCTCACCAAGCACCTGCTCCCGGCGGGGGGCGATGGCGTCGATCTCGTCCAGGAAGATGATGCTCGGGGCCTTGCGCGTGGCCTCCTCGAAGATCTTCCTGAGGTGCGCCTCCGACTCGCCGTAGAACTTGTGGATGATTTCAGGCCCGTTGACAGAGAAGAACGCGGCCTCAGTCTCGTGGGCGATGGCGCGGGCGATGAGCGTCTTGCCGCAGCCGGGAGGTCCATGGAGGAGCACGCCCTTCGGTGCCTCGACCCCCAGCCGCTCGAACACCTCCGGATAGCGCAGCGGCAGCTCGATCATCTCCCGCACGCGCGCGAGCTCGCGCTTGAGTCCGCCGATATCCTCGTAGGAGAGCGCCCGGCGCGGCTCCTCCCCTGCCGCCTTCCCGATCACCAGCTGAGTCGTGGGGTTGATCACCACCGGTCCCTTGGGCACCGTGCTCTCGACCTTGAAATCGGCCCAGCGGCTGCCGAAGAGCGTGGCCCGGACACGGCCCCCCTCCAGGACGGGCAGCCCGTCCAGCAGGCTGCCGATGTATTTCAAATCGCGGTCGGCAGGCGTGATCGTCGTGGGCGCGAGCACGACCCGATCGGCGGGCCGGCTGGCAACTTTACGGGAGTGGACGATCTCGTCAAGGGCCGCGCCGGCGTTCTCGCGGGCGAGCCCGTCGATCTGGATCCGGGACTGCCCGCGCTGCTCCTTGTAGGCCGGCATCGCCTTGCACACGGTCGTGCGCTTCCCGGTGATCTCCACGATCTCGCCGATCGCCAGCCCGAGCCGCTGGAGGTCCTCGGGATCCATGCGGGCGAACGCCCGCCCGACATCCTTGCCGAGGGCTTCGGTCACCCGGAGCTTGAGCGTCCCCGCGTCGTCACTTGACACACCGGATCTCCAAGACCCCGTTGGCGCAGGACACCTGCATCTTCTCCCGCGGGAAGCTCCCCGGCAAGAGCACCTCCTTCTTGTATTTCTTGTCCCCTTTCTCGGCGGTGACAATCAGGAGGTCATCCTTGACCTCGAGGCGCACGTCGCCCACCCCGATCCCGGGCATCTCGGCCACGACCAGGGTGTGGTCCCGCTCCTCGAAGACATCGACCGCCGGCTCCCTGACCTCCTGGACCACCGACCGCCCCGATTCCTCGTCGCGGCGGATGTTCCCGAAGGGCTCGACCTTGACCCCCTCGCCTCCGAGGCCGACCTTGACGGTGAAGCCGTAGATCCCCCTGATCTCCTTTCCGGAACCGGGCCCCCGGATCTCGCCGGTCTGCGAGAATTCGCGCCCCGTCTCCGCCAGCTCACCCAGCTTTTCCACGAGGCTGCCGAGACCCTTCAGAATCCCTCCGAGCCCCTCCCCGACTCCCCCCTCGCTGCGTGTACTCTTAGCCTTTTGCTTGGCCATCGCCTTCGCCTCCTTGTACGGCAATGCCGTACTCCTTCAGCTTCGTGTGCATCGTCTTGTAGTCGATCTGGAGCCGCCGCGCGGCCTTGGCCTTGTTCCCCCCCGTCTCCTTTAGCACCCGGACCAGGACGGTCCGTTCCACGGCGATGGTCGCACGGCGCACCAGATCCTTGAGCCCCAGCCCGTCGATCGGTACACCCGGAACTCCCGGGAAATCGAAGGGCGGAGCCGGGGCGATTGCAAGCCCCAGGTGAGCTTCGTCGATCACCGCATCCGCCAGCAGCACGGCGCGGCGGATCGCACTGCGCAGTTCGCGCACGTTGCCCGGCCAGTCATGGGTCAACAGCCGCTCCACGGCAGCCTCCGAAAAGCCCTTGACCGTCTTCCGCAGCTCGTCATTGGCGATGTCAAGGAACCGCTTCGCCAGGAAGACGATGTCTTGCGTGCGCTCCCTGAGGGGCGGGATCGTGATGGCGAACTCGTTGAGGCGGAAGAAGAGATCCCGGCGAAAGGCGCCCGCCGCAGCCGTCGTCTCGAGATCTGCGTTCGTGGCCGCCACGAGACGGATGTCCACGCTCACCGGTCTCGTGCCCCCGACCCGGACCACGCTCTTGTCCTGGAGCGCGCGCAGCAGCTTGGCCTGGGACCCCTGCGGCATGTTGGAGATCTCGTCAAGGAACACGGTGCCGCCCGAGGCGGTCTCGAACTTCCCGGCCTTCTGCCGCTCCGCCCCCGTGAACGCGCCCTTCTCGTGGCCGAACAGCTCGCTCTCGAATAACGTCTCGGGAATGGCCCCGCAGTCGACCGCCAAGAACGGGGCGGAGGCCCGGGGGCTGGCCTGGTGGATCGCCAGGGCCACCAGCTCCTTGCCGGTTCCGGTCTCACCCGTGACCAGCACGGCGAAGTCGGACGGGGCGACACGCGCCACGTCCGCGCTGATCCGCGCGATCATCTCGCTCGGCCCCATCAGGTCTGGCAGGGAGCCGGCATCGTGCACGCGCTCGGACAGGACGCGGATCGTCCGCCGGAGCCCCCGATCGGTCATGGCCCGCCGAATCGACCGGATGACCTCGGCGTTCTCGAACGGCTTCACCAGGTAGTCGTGGGCTCCGGCCCGCAGCGCCTCGACCGCCCCCTTCACGAGTCCGTGGGAGGTGATCATGATCACGGGCAGATCGCGATCCATCTCCTTGGCCCGGCGCAGCAGCTCCATGCCGTCCAGGCCGGGCATCCTGATGTCCAGCAGGGCGACGTCGGGGGATTCGCGCCTGATGAGGCCCAGCGCCGTCTCGCCGTCGGGAGCCGCCAGGGGCTCGAACCCCTCCTTCCGCACGAGGCGGGAGAGGACCTCGCGAATCCCCTCCTCGTCATCCACGATCAGGATCCGGCCGGCCGGGGCGGTCACGTCGTCCGGCTCCGCGGATGGGGCGGCCGGCGCATGGGCCGGGTTACCCGGATGTCCTTGGCGAGCCTGGAATCGAGCGAGTGGAGCATCCCCAGGAAGAGCAGCCCTGTCTCGCCGGTGCGGAGAGTCTCGTTGATGCGGTGGGCGATGTACTGATCGCGCCGCTCGAGCAGGGAACGGCTCCGAGCGCCGTGACGGGCCTCGACCCGGGCCGCTTCCTCGGGGTCCTTGGCGGCCAGGACCTGTTGAACCAGGCGGTACTCCTCCAGCAGGAGCTCGGGAGATTCGGTCCCCATGAGGATGGCGCCTCTCTTCATCAGCGAGAGGAGGAGCTGATGGTTCGGGCTTTTCGCCGAGGCCAGATCGGCCACGATCTCGGCCTCCCGCCCGCAGCGCGGCAGCCCGTCCTGGTACAGTCGAACCTTCTCCCAGGGCAGCTCCCACCCCTCCACCGTCCGGCAGATCTCTCTCCACATCCGCCCGATGAACTCCACGTGGCGCTTCCACGCCTGGCGGCCGAGCTTCTGAACCGTCACGCGCCGTACCGAGCCGGCCAGCGCTCCCATATCGGCCTGGGTATGGATGATGGGGATGTGGATCAGGACCCGCCTCCCCGCCCCGCTCGGTCGCCTCATCTTGGACGTCTCCGGCACCTGGAGTATGGCGTCAACGCTATGGCGCCCACTCCATAGTCTATAGCACGCCTCCCTTGCCCCGAACGCTTGCTATGGAGCCGCCAGCTTACCGCGAGCGTCTCCTCCCGAGTCGCAGCCCGCATTTCGGACGGCTGGGAGATCACATCACATCATCTACGCCACCGCGTCCGAGCAATATTTGGGCTACTCCCGCCTGCGGAACCCCCAAGGTCAGCACGGGCACGCTCGCCCCGGCGCCCGCGGGCGGCAGCGGCTCACGCGTGTCCACGGGCCGCTCCCGCGGTGGCGAGCGTCGGAAACGTGGGGGCGGGGGACGCCAGGCCGCCCACCCGGACCAGTTCGCCGAACGCGTCTGGAACCCAGCGCCCGGCAACAACCCCCGAGCGCAAGGCGGGGCAGAGGTAGCAGCCCTCGATTATCAGCGTCGAGGCCTCGGGAGATTTCTCGGTGATGGGCAGCGAGGCGTACGCCAGGTGCCGCCACTGGCAAGTGTGGGGGTCGGCGAGGGTCTGCGGTGCGCGACCCCCTCCACACCAAGACTCCCAGCCCCGGCGGATCTGGTCGAGCAGGCCGATCCCGAGCGGCGCTCCATCATTCCGTTGCTCGAGCCGATCCATGACTCCCATCGAGATTCTCCTCGGGAACTCACCTCGGTCCGTTGCTGCCGCTCGAATTCCCGTGCCGCGCGGCGGCCAGCCTTGTTCTCTCTCGGCTGCCTGAAGGATATGCAACGACAGTGCCAGGGTTCGATCTCGCGGCACGGCGGCGAGAATGCCGGGATGCAGGAACGGCACCCGCAAGCCTGGACGGGTTGGGGATGCCTCGCCTGCCGGTAAAGATCCGGCCGGACCGGCCTGTCAGATTCCCACCGCGTCGAGTGAGACGACTTCAGGTCGTGAGCTTGGGGTGAAGCCGGGGACCCGCTTCCCGTACTGCGCATCGGCTTCGTCCAGCCAGGGGGTATGGTGCCGACGCTATGGTGCCCACGCCACAGTCCATGGTGCGCCTGCCATGGCCCGAACGCTTCATGCGGACCTCAATCGCCCCCCGTCATCGGTTCAGAATTTCACGCACCTTTCGGGCCATCTCGGCCGGGCTGAAGGGCTTCTGAAGGAAGAACGCGCCCGGCACCTCGGGACCGGCGGGCCCGTCGTCGAAGTACCCAGAGATGAAGAGGACCTTTAAGTCGGCGAAGGTCGCCAGGAGGCGTTCAGCAAGAACAAACCCGCTTTCCCCCGGCATGATCACGTCGGTAATGAGCAGATGGATTGGCCCCTCGGTCGTCGCCGCCACCGCCAGTGCCTCTTCCGCCCCCCCGGCGGTGTACACCCGGTCGCCGGAGGCTTCCAGCCCCCGCCTGACAATTTCCCGGACCGCCGGATCGTCATCGACGACCAGCGCCGTCACGGTCTCTTCGCGCGGCAGGCCGGGCTCGGCCATGAGGGCCAGTTCCTCGGCCAACGCCTCCGGCTCCCCGTCGTCACACGGCAGGTAGACCCTGAACGTCGACCCCTGCCCGGGCTCGCTGTCGCACCAGACGTACCCGCGGTGCTGCTTCACGATCCCGAAGACCGTCGACAGCCCCAGCCCCGTCCCCTTCCCGGACTCCTTGGTGGTGAAGAAGGGCTCGAAGATCTGCCTCCGCACCTCCGCAGTCATTCCGGACCCCGTGTCGCTGACGGCGAGCATCACATACCGGCCGGGGGCCACCGCCTCCACGGTCGGGCGGAGCGCCCTCTCATGAAGCTCGACGTTGGCCATTTCCACCGTGAGCGTCCCCGCCGGGAACCGCTCCCCTGGGACCACCATCGCGTCTCTCGCGTTGACCACCAGGTTCATGATCACCTGCTCGATCTGCGCCGGATCGGCGCGCACGCGCCACAACCCCGCAGCCGCGTGGACACGGGGCAGGACTTGCTCGCCCAGGATCGAGCGGAACATGGCCAGCATCTCGTTGACAAGGTCGGGCAGATTCAGCGGGCAGGGCTGGATCTTCTGCGTGCGGCCGAAGGCCAGGAGCTGGCGGACCAGCTGCGCGCCCCGGTCCACCGTCGCGCTGATCCGCTCCGCGTCCTCGCGGTAGGGATCATTTGCCGGCATCGCTTCGAGAAGAAACTGAACGCACCCCTTGATGACGGTCAGCTGGTTGTTGAAGTCGTGGGCGATGCCTCCGGCCAGCCGCCCGATCACTCGCATCGTGTCGTCCTGGTCGCGTTGCACTCTCAGCGCGAGGCGCTCCTCCTCGGCCCGCTTGTAGTCGGACACGTCCCGGATGTGCTCCACCGCTTCATCGATCGCTCCCGTTCCGGAGATCAGGGGATAGCTGCGGACTTCGAGGTCCCGGCGGTCCTGGCTCCCGGCGCGGTCCTCTCGCTGCATCGAGACCAACACGGGCCTCCCCGTGTCGAACGTGGCCCGCACGGGACAGTCCGGACAGATCTCTTCTCTGGCGAACAGCTCCCGGTAGCACTGCCGCCCGACGAGCTGCCGGGCCGGAACCTCGCTCAAGGCGGCGGCGCCCCCATTGGCATCGAGGATGGTGAACTCCCGGCTGACGATCACGACGGAATCGGCAATGGAATTGAACACCGCAAGGGTCCGGCGCTGGCTCGCCGAGAGCGCCTCCGTCTGGACTTGAATCCGGTCTTCCAGCTTGCGAACCAGCCCTCGATTCTCCTCGACGAGCCGCGAGTGCTCCAGGGCCCGCTTCACACTCAATTCGAGTTTAGCAAGGTCTGGGGGTTTGAGGAGATAGTCGGCGACGTAATGACGGAGCGCCTCGATGGCCGAGGCCATGCCGGAATGCCCGGTGAGGATCAGGATTTCCGTATCCGGAGAGACCGCCTTGACCGCCTTGGTCAGCTCGAGCCCGTCCATCCCCGGCATGGAGAGGTCGGTGATGATCAGGGCCGGGTGTTCTCGCTCAAAGATCCGCAGGGCCTCCTGGCCGTCGCGCGCCGAGAGGACATGATAGCCGGCCAGCGAGAGGTATTCGACCATGAAATCGCGGACTTCCAGTTCGTCGTCGACGACCAGGATTTTGGAGTAGCGATCGCCCGGATCCCCGGCCACAGATCGAAGCTCCCGACCGACCGCCTGGGTGTCCCGAACCTCACCCACGCCGAACGCCTCCCTCCCGCCGCACCATCAAGGTCCTTGCATCCACCCCTAGCATCTTCCAGGCCATCTCATTCTTCTTAGCCCTGTTCCCCAGGACTTTCAAGCGTCAAAGGGTGTCTTCTGACGCACACACACAGGGGGTTCGAGGCGGGCCGAAGGTAGAATACACAGAGGAAGATCTGGACCACGGAACAGACGGCCTCGCTCCCCCGCTCGAGCGCGCGATGGAGCCCGTCGGCGATCGCCATGTGGGCCCCGAGCAGATCGGGCATCCCCCGCGCCTTCAGGCTCAGCCGAAAATCTCCCGCAGTCGCCGGGCACGGTACTCGAAGAGCCCCGCGATGCGGCGGCCGGCGCCGAGCGCGTGGGCCGCGCGGCCGAGAGGCCCAAGCGGCAGCCGATAGGTGACGCGATCTTCCACCCAGGTCCCCGGCGCGCCGTCACCCTCTCGCTCGGGCCCTTCCAGAAAGCGGTGCCGGTGCTCCCATCGGGCGAAGGGCCCCCAAAGCTGGGCGTCGACGAAACGGAACGGCGGGTCGAACTCGCGTACCATCACGCGCCAGCGGACGCGAAGCCCCGCCAGCGGCACGCTGAAGTCGAGCAGGGCGCCCGCAT
>Ga0209640_10004750_pt1 | contig 11910 bp, 9 predicted proteins | sample RifCSP10_1_FD_184018 | JGI IMG/M metagenome (GOLD analysis project Ga0209640, IMG submission 184018) | Soil microbial communities from Rifle, Colorado - Rifle CSP2_sed 10_1 (SPAdes) (version 2) | ecosystem: Environmental > Terrestrial > Deep subsurface > Rock core/Sediment | place: Rifle... | reverse complement strand
GCCAGCATGGCGGCGCCGGCAAAGGGGATGAAGCAGAAAAATATACTGGCGCCTTGAAACAGCAAGCCCCAGTTCATCACTCCCGCGTCGCTCCAGCGATCGACCCAATGGCCGACCAGCGGCCGAACGATCACGCTGGTCACGGCGAACGCCGCAAGGACCAGCCCCACCATGAAGGGCGAACCGCCGAGCTGCGTCACGTAGAGCGGCAGGGCGGGCGCGAGCATCGAGTGCGAGGCATAGCCCAAAAACTGCGCCGCGCAAAGCAGCACGAAGGCGCGGGTCCAGATGGAATCGGCTTTGTCGGTGGCCATCTAATTTTTAAACACAGTATGGATTTCTTCGCGCGGGCCTGTCCGAATGACGACGCGGCGAGGACGGCAAAACGGCTTCAAACTAACACGAAGCGAAGATGGAAGCGAGTTGGAATTTCGACGAACAGTAAGTCCGGTTATCGCATTGCTTGGGATAACCTAATCGATGAAGGGTTGCGATCACGGTGATCTCCCCCTCATCGAATTACTCGCGAGTTGTTTCTATCAGAAATCGGACAGCAGTAAGGCAGAAAGTCGAATCGTAGAAGTTTGAACCCAAGCCGCTCCCACGATTAACTGGATTTGCCTGTTGCAAGTGTGATCGAGTTGAACAAAATAACTCAATACTCAGGCCCGACCCTGAGATTGTCCGACCCTGAGATTGTCAAGGTAAAGATTTAACCCTGATTCACGAAGTGAGACAGCGAAGATTGTTGGACCTCAGCCGTCCGTCGGCGAGTCGGGTGTAGCAATTCTCGGCACAAAGCGCGCTTCTAACATGTCGGCTCTAGGCCAGACAACAAAAAATTAGCCTGTCCCATTTTCTTCCCCAACGCGGTATTAATGACGAGTGTCGTCCCGTGCCTTAGCTGCGCTGTTTGACGCAAATCAACGCCACCCTTCAATAAGCATTCGACGATACCCACCGTAGGATCGTCGGGAGTGGTCAGCGCTTTGGACGATATCAAAAGACTCTGGCGGGTGTCATAGGCCAAGAGGTCCGTGAATGTTCCGCCGACATCGATACCTACGAAAATAGCCATTGCAAAAGATTCCGAGTGCTATCCGGAAATATTCTGACTCCCAAACACTGCGCCAGGAATATCCCAGGCCGGATGAACAGACCGTCACACGCAAACAGGATGCCTATAAGAATCAACCATGTCTTCCCAGCCCCACCCGCGGACCGAAGAGTACCATTCCAAAACATAAGGAAATTAACGTTCATAATTCTCAGTTCTGAGTCAATAATCTTACTTTGATCGAGACAGAGCGATACCGGAAATCATTTATAAAGAGTTATCCCATGGCACGGGACTTGCCTGTTCGACTACTACATTTCCTCAAAATGACTAACCCCCTACATAGGGCCGCAGTTCATTGACCTTTAATTAGTTTATGTTGACGGCAACTGTTGGAGGACGGGTAATGTTCAATCTCATTCATGTGCTTAACCAGTTCTTTGCAGGCGTTGGCGGGGAAGATAAAGCGGACATTCCAGTTGGCATCAAGCCGGGACCCATAGGCGCTGCTCGTGGCCTGCAGGAACAGTTCGGTGATCGTGCCCGAGTGGTCGCAACCCTCTTTTTTGGTGACAACTATTTTCACCAATATCCCAAGGAAGCTCTAGCTGCCGCTCTTAATGAAGCCCGCCAATTACAGCCACACGTTATTGTGGCTGGACCCGCCTTCGGCTCTGGACGGTACGGGCTTGCGTGCGTCGAACTATGTGAGATGTTTGCCCAGGCCCTGTCAGTCCCCTGTGTGACGGCCATGCATATGGAGAACCCCGCCGTGGGAACTTACCGGGATTATCACAATCCCAAGGTCTACTTGCTCCCCACAGCCGAAACAGCGGCGGGTATGACCTCGGCCCTTACGGCCTTGGCGAAGTTCGCTTGTCGATTAGGAAGCGGCGCAAATATGGGTTCTGCGCATGATGAGGGTTACGTCTCCCGAGGTATCCGGCAGCCGGTGCTAGCTCAGCGACCGGGCGTCGATCGTGGCATCGACATGCTTCTAGCCAAATGCAAAAACGAACCGTTCCTGACCGAACTCCCAATGGAAGCCTGGGACCAAACAACGCCCGCACCCGCAATCTCCGACCTCAAAAAGGCCACGATAGCCGTGATCACGACGAGTGGCGTGGTTCCCTGGGGAAATCCAGATGAGTTCAGGACCTTCCGGAATACCTATTGGCGGAAATACAGTATTGCTGGAGTGCAAAGCATGGAGCCAGGCCGCTGGGAGGCCGTTCATGGTGGCTATGATGTTTCTTTTATGAACCAGAATCCGCACTATGGGGTTCCATTGGACGCGCTGAGAACTCTTGAGGTTCAGCGGATCATTGCGAAGCTTCACCCCTTTTACTACGTCGTACCTGGCAATCAGGGCGCTCCCTCTGTGATTCGCCGCATTGGGCAGGAAATTGCCAACGACCTCCTCAAAGAGGGAGTGGACGCTTCTTTACTTGTATCTACGTGAGGTACATGTACTCGCAGCGGTGCTGTGATCAGCAAAGAACTCGATAGAGCAGGGGTCCCCGTCGCAGTGATTAGCGCTATGTACCCGGTAGCCGAACAGGTCGGAGCTAGCCGCATTGTAAAAGGGTTGCGTATTCCTCATCCCTGTGGTGATCCAAGTTTACCCCCAGAATTGGACGCAAAGGTACGGCAAGAAATCGTCAGGACCGCTCTTAAAGCCCTTGAGGCTGAGGTGAGGACCACAACGACTTTCGTGCCCAATCGTTCGACTACAGCTTGACAGGAGGTGACGGCGTGCGCCTTGAGTTAGCAGAATTTCCCGTAAACGAGATCATCTTAGGGAGCGAGAATCGTTACCGCTCTGCAACTCTTGAATTAAATCAGGATGAGCTATTAGGGGGTCTACACCAAGACAAACGCATTGAGAACGCAAAGCTGGCTGTGGTACTCCCTGGAGAGTGTGCCCGAATCACACACATCCGAGACATCGTAGAGCCCAGGATTAAGGTCCGAGGGCAGGGCCAGGTTTTTCCAGGCATACTTGGATCCGTAACGCCTGTGGGAGAAGGCCGAACCCATCGTCTCAGCGGCATGGCGGTAGTCGCGGCCGCCGAGTACGAAGGGACAATCCGGGCTGGAACCGCAGTGCAGCGGAGCGCCATTCTCGATATGTGGGGACCTGGCGCTGAGATCTCACATTTTAGTTCCCTGATACAATTAGTGCTGATTCTGCGGCTCGCGAAGGGGCTTGCCGAAATAGACGCGCACACTGCCATTCAGCAAGCGGAATACCAGCTCGCTTTTCAACTGGCCAAGTTAACGACAGGTCTTAAGCCTTCCGCCGTTGAGGTCTTTGAGCTCGGTGAAGCCGATCCTCTGCTACCAAGTATTGTCCTGATTCAGGGTTGTCTCACTCATAGCGGTCATCCCCACTCAAACTTAGCGTATTATGGGCTGCCCATTCGGGATTCTCTGGCCACATTAGTTCATCCAAATGAGCTGCTAGATGGTGCGATGACAGTCGATACAACCCGCGGAATAGGTTACTACCCAACCACCTGGGACTGGCAAAACCACCCATTGGTGATGGGCCTCTACCGTTCGCATCGTAAGCAGCTGAATTTTGTTGGGATGATTGTTGAACGAATTCGCTTTGAGACTCACCACGGCAAGGAGGTGATTGCCCAAAATACCATGCGGATGGCGAAAGCCCTGCACGCCGAAGGAGCTCTAGTGAGCTGGCTAGGCTCAGGCAATGCTTTTGTGGATGTGATGCTTACAGTCCAGGCCTGCGAACGAGCCGGTATCAAAACCGTCCTAGTCACCTATGAATACGGCGGTAAAGACGGAGTGGATTCTCCTCTGCTCTACTATGTCCCCGAAGCTAACGCCGTGATCAGTACCGGTAGCCGCGATCGTTGGCTGGAGCTGCCATCGCCAGACAGAGCTGTGGGTCCTAATGAGAGTATCCAGATTCTCACCTATCCGGGGTCACCTCTCATTCCTGCGCAGAGCTCACTGACCCTGGATGCACGGGAGATGATCATCGGTGGGGTGGATATCTGGGGGAGGGGATACCGGACTTGTGTAGCGTATTAGGCAAATCAATGCTGCATAGGACATGAGAGTAGCAGTTGAGCGGCATCTTTGAGTTAACGTCAACCAGAGGTCTTTTATACGCCGGGCTCATTGAAACCTTGGAGCTTGGTCTTGAGACTGAAGCGATTGTGGCAGCTTTGCAAACAGCCCGGGGCTCGGAGATTTGAGAAAACTTACCTTATAAACGATATAGCCGCTTTTACTCGTCAGGCATTTTCATCACCCGCTCTGGTAGTATGTCTCCATCTTTCCTAGACGCCGAGCAACGACAATCAAAATGATCGACACGATACTGACAATCACGGCAAGCGATGACATTGGGCCGATCTCACCGTCGATAAAAAAATGATAGAGACGAGGGCCGATCGGCTCCGCATTCGGTGTATAGAGAAAGACTGAGATGCTGAATTCACGCAGAAAAATGGTAGCTAAAATGATCCAGCCAGCGATAAAGCCGGGCCTCATCAGGGGAAGCAAGATGCGGCAGAACGTAGGTAGGAAACCGGCACCGCAAGCCTTCGAGGCGTCCTCTAGTTCGTTATGGATCTGCACAATCGTGCTTGTCATTGAACGAAGTCCGTAAGGCAGAAAGCGCGTGATGTAACCAATCAGAATAATCCAGATCGTTGCGTAGATCGGGAGATCAATTTGAATGTATAGATACAGCAGGCCTATAGCTAGTGCCGTGCCGGGAAAGGCCCATGGAATAAAAGTCAAAGCTTCTATCGCCCCTCTTCCCACGGTCTTGGTCTTAACCGTGATATAAGCGGTGAGCGAAGCGAGAAGCATACACAGCGTGGCTCCGGTAATCGCAAGGAAAAGACTCGTTCTAAACGCCTCATAGGTTCGTCTATCAGTTAAGATATACGCATAATGTTCCGTCGTAAGAAGACTCATTGTCTTTGGTGATGGAGGATGAATGTAGCTTACCACTGAGCCGTAGATCAATACGATGAATGGAAGGATCGCACTAAAAAATAGAATCACGCCTGCGATTACGGTCGCAGCATAGCGCCACCGCCCTAAATCAACGAGCGTGGGCCGATAGCCTCGACCCGTCACTGTAACATAGGCTTCTGTTCGGACAGTCAGCTTACGGTACACGTAAACAAGGAACATTGTGATCGCGAGGAGAGTCATGGCGTAGGTAGCCGCGACGTTATGATTGGGGGGATACGCACCAATGGCTTCGCGGAAGATCTTTGTAGTAAAAACCTCGATGCGCGTGGGGAGCGCAATAATCGCTGGCGTGTCGAAGCCTTCGATGGCCCGGACAAAATTGAGCGTAACCGCAGCCAGGATGGCGGGGCGAACGATCGGGAACGTGATGCGCCACGCTATCTGGATATTACCTGAACCCGCAACTCGCGCGGACTCCTCAAGGGCAGGATCCATGGAATAAAGCGCCCCCGAAATGATCAAAAATGCTAACGGAGCTGTAATGAGGCCCTCGACGAAAATCATCCCTGTCATAGAGTAAATATTCAAAGGGGCGCTCTCTAGACCCAAGAGGCCCATCAGCATACGATTGATCAAGCCTATACGAGGACTGAGCAGAAGTGTCCAAGAAACGGCCATCATGATGGGAGGAAAGATGTTAGGGATAATGGCGCTAAGCTCAAAAACTCGCCTGAAGGGGGCGTTGGTGCGAACTGTGATCCAAGCGAGCGCCGTAGCTAAGGCAACAGAGAATATGGACGAACCCCCAGCAAACACCAACGAATTAAGCAAAAGCTCATACGTAACTGGGTCGGCGTACACATTGATGTAATTGCTGAGGGTGAGTCCACCCGGGACCCCCAAAGGCTCACTCTTAAAGCTCCCGTATAGGAGCATAATCGTAGGTGAAAGACTCAGGTAGGCTATTAGCCCAACCACGCCAAGTAGGATCGGCCAGTGCGAATCCTGACGCGCGATACGTAACGGCCATTGACGAATATAGGCGAATGCTGTTGCCGCCCCCACGCTCAACTCTCTCGTCTCAGGATTTCAGGCGGGTAGAACTTGCTCCGACCTCAATACGTTTTAATTTTGAGGAGGCGAATATTCAAGAAAAGTCAGGCACCTATTCGTCAAGGTCTAAACCCAGACTTCCGTGGACCCGATTTTACTTCCCAGCGAAAAAGATTTCTCGATACTTCTTCTGAACCTCTTTAAACTCCGCTACGCTCAGCACATCCATTAAAACCGTCCGTTCCTGGATTTTGTCAGCACCGTCTATAGGCGGGCTAGCTTCGGGAGAAAGTGGAAACTCACCTGACTTCGCAATCAATCTTTGCGCTTCGGTTGAACAGGCGAACTCAATATAAAGCTTGCCCGCATTCGGTTGAGGAGACTTTTTGCTTAGACCGAAGTCGTTGGAGTTCGCCAGATACTTCTCCAAGCGGACATAGTCCAAAGGACCTTTAACCTGGCGGAGGTACTTAATGAAGGATATGCCTACCACGACCTCTCCAGAGGCGATAACATTGCCGACCGGCAAAAGCGACTCCACGAGATAGGGTTCTTGTTTAGCCAATGATCTCACCCAATCCTCTGCCTTCTTGTCAAAGTACTTATTCATATTGACCAGGATTTCCGCTGAGGTCGTGTTGCGCGATGGGTCGGCCAAGCCAATTTTTTTCTTCCATTTTGGATTCAGGAGGTCGGCAAAATCCTTTGGCGCTTCAGTAGGCTTAACCAGATCCTTATTGTAAAGAATACTGATCGGAAGGGTGCGCCATACGGTCAAGAGTGCGTCTTTGTCCATTAGTTCCCGAGGGAACTTACTTGCAGTAACGGGCACGAATTTAGCGTAGAATCCTTCCTGGCGTAAGATCATCTGCATCCCATGAGGGCCTTCCACCACGTCGAAACCAGGGCGGCCGCCGCGCCATTCCGTAAGGGTCCGGTCCATGATTTTGCCTGATGCGGCGCGCCAGTATTCGACTTTAATTCCGTATTTCTTCTCAAAAGCGTTGTTGATAGAATCCATGTCTTGAGTGGGCACGGTCCCGTAGACAATGACCTTACCTTCCTTCTTGGCTGCTTCCACATCGACGTTGTCGGACCAGGCAACCACGGGGAGTGCGAATAAATAAGCGAAAATAATCGAACCGATTAACCCCGGCCAACGGATCTTTAAAGTCTTCATAGTTCTACCCTCGCTTGATTTTGTTTTTTTCTTAATCACAAAGACTGATTGCTTAGCGTAGAGCCTAGTATCTCAGTGAGTTACAATAGAGCCTAAATTTTTCCTTTTGGATCCTTCGATGTGCCTCCTTTAGTCTTGAATGCCTAACCTCCGATGTAGAATACCGAAGGCTCGAGCCCCTTTTCGGGCAGGAGGGGCCGCGCCTTTTTCTCTGCGGCCATGCGCGACACCTCGCTCTGGGGATCGTCCAGGTCCCCAAAGATGCGGCACTCGGTGGGGCAGGTTTGGACACAGGCCGGATTTAACCCTTGATCGACCCGGTCCACGCAGAAATTACATTTCATGACGATTCCTTCGGGGAAGTGCTGCTTCGCCTCTTCGAATGGCGTTCGCCCATTCTCGTAGTAGGCACCGTCGCCGCCATAAAAAGCCCGCGGCCCGTAGGGGCAGGCCTCCATGCAAGAGCGACAACCCAGGCACAGATCGTAATCAATCAATACGATACCGTCTTCCCGCTGGTAGGTGGCTCCCGTCGGACAGACTTCCATACAAATGGGATTCTTGCAGTGGTTGCACAGCACGGGCAGAAAGATCCTGCGTGCGGCGGGAAATTTCCCCACTTCCTTCTCTAGCACCTTCCCCCAATAGATCCCCCCAGGGGTGGCGTGTTCGGACTTGCAGGCCATGGTGCAGGCATTGCAGCCGATGCAGATATCAAGATCTATGACCATCCCATAGCGCGCCATGGTTGTCCTCCCTTTAAAGCAGCGGGTCGTAAAGACCCACGCGCATCACCAAAAAGCGAAACAGATAATCCCCGAAAAGCCTGAGGAGAGCCAGGATGAACGTAAGCGCGAAAACAGTTTGAACCTGCGCTTCCCACACCACGGGCAGAGCAAGCAGCAGAGGAACAATGAGGCCAGCCCCGATCACACCCCCCAAAAACAGACTGGCCCATCTCCCGCGCGTCAGGAGACGAATGGACTCGCGGGCCGCCACCGCCGAACTGGACATGACCGAGACATGGCTCAGCACCAGGAGCAAGCAGAGAATCACTAGATAATTTTGGTTCCTCTCTAGCAACATTAAGTCCAGCGAGGGTCCCGGCAGCATCGGGGAGGTGAGAATCAAAATGTCGATCCCGGCCAGAAGGGAATAGGCAAAAAAGATGATCGGAAAGAAGGCCGAGTTCCAGAAGGGAATGGCCGGCGAAGGAGCGAGGACGAATCCCGTGTAGATCATGACGAGAACGGCTGCTCCGCCGGCGGCCACTCGCAGCGATGTCCGGAGAGTCCCCTCGCTCAACCAAGCGGGAAGCTCCAGGCCGGGCCACTGGAGCGCCAGCTCGATCACCCCCAGGACAAACAAGAGCGTGATGAAAAAACAGCCCCGGCTGATCCAGGAAGTCTGGGGACGAAAGAAGGCACGCCAGAAGCGCTCCGGGCGGCCCAAATCCAAGAGGAGAAGCACCGTTCCCACAAGCAACACCAGCAGACCCAGTACGCCTGCCCAGAGGTGCTCCAGATAGAGCGAAACGAGAAAGAGACCTGCGCCAGCCCCGCCCAAGAAAAGATAGCTGATCACCAGCCACCCCCACTCCCGTTGGGGCCGAACGTCAATGAGGAACTCATCGATGCGCGCTGCCATACCGTCCTCCTTGATCCTCTTTCCCTTTACGCCGCTCGCGAGACTTTGACCCGGATGCAGGAATCCAAACCGGTCGAGATAGGATCAATGCGATCCATATTGATCGGTAGTAAGGTGTTGAAATGGACCCCTTTCCCTTTCGCGACCGGCTTGCCCTTGGCCCAGCTTCCAAAAACGCCGGCGATACCGACGACCTCCGGATGAATGCACTCGGTGAGCTTGGCCTTCCCTTTCACTTTGCCCGCTGCCGACTCAACCCAGATCGCATCTCCATCCTTGACCCCTTTGCGCTTGGCCGTTTCGGCATTGATGAGGATCTTGTACGCATAAGGGTTGTGCTCAGCGAGATCACTCAACCAAGGGTTCTGCGTGGTAAAGGAAAGGCTATGAAAAGGAAGCTTGAAATTGACCACAAAGAGGTCATATGGAGGCGACACATCATCATAAGCAGCACAGGGTTTCCATTCTGGCAGAACCTGATAATCGGAAAGATCCAACTTGCGGTCCAAGTGATTGGCCACTTTTTCAACTGATCGCTTTGCTCGTAAAAAATTTTCAAAATAGATGGGGAAGCGAGGGCGGATAAAGGGACTCGGGTATTTTTCCTCCACTGAGCGAGGCACCTTGTGATAGCCGTTGTTCTTGAACCAGGCGAGCCCTTTTTCAGGACCAAAAAGCGACTTGGCCCATCGGTCGTAAATATCCTCCAAGGCATAACGTGCCCCAGGGTCCAGTTTGTATTCATCTTTGAGTTCCAGTGTCATGTTTAAAAGCTTATAGACATCTTCCAAAAAACCCATACGTTCTGCGACATCAAAAAGTACGTCGATCCACTCCCGAGCCTCTCCCATGGGTTTTTCGACAACCGGTTGTCTGATACCCCAATAAAAATGACCCGTGTGCGGGCTCATCGTATGAGTATAACGGTTGGGGAAAAGATCAAAGCGTTCCAGAAAATGCTTGTCGGGTAGCACGAGATCAGACATCTCGGCGACCTCATCGATGTGCGTGCTGAAGTTAACTACGAATGGAACCTGCTTGAGCATTTTAGCGGATTCTTCGGGATTCGCATTGCACATCATTAGGTTTCGCCGGCATACGATAAGGACTTCTGGAGTATAGGGTAACCCGGACTGTTTAGGATTGACGAGATTGATTTCGTAGATGGGACTTCGATTCGTACTTATGGGGAAAACCTCTCGATGTCCTAGATCCTCCGGAGGTGTCTCGTCGAAATCATAGTACCGCGCCGCTCGGCCGATAGCGGCGGGCGGGGTTATCAGTCCCTCGTCGGTCATCCCTGGAGCCCAGCGACCCGATGGTCCCAGAAGATTAATGCCACGATGGCCGCCAGGGACGTAAAAAGCGCCCACCACCATGTTTAAAGTCTGGACCGCCAACGCCGTGTGAGTTCCGTGTTTGTGGGCACCCGCACCGCGATAAATATTAACCGCAACCGGCCTGTAAGGAAGCACCTTGCCATCAATCACGATGGTGGAGCCAATCTTTGCCGCCTCGCCAAACTCTTTTGCGATGCGCCGGATCGTCTGGGCCGGGATGGTTGTAATTGGAGCAACCTTTTCCGGCGCGTAGTTCTTGACATGGTCCTTGAGCGCTTGAAATGCGGGCCGACACTTTTTTCCCCCCGCAACAAATGAGCCTTCGAGGGCGGGATCAGCATTGGACTCATCGAAGGGAATGGCGCCGTCGCTGCGGCGATCCCAAACCAGCGGCTTACCTTTGGGCCCTTCTCTCAGATAACCGCCATCTTCCTGGACAAGGTAGGAGGCGTTGGTTCTTCGCTTGAGAAATTCCTGGTCGTAACAGCTCAGCTCGTTCAGCAGGATGTGGATCAGGCTTAAGATGAACGCGCCATCGGTCCCGGGACGGATAGGAACCCACTCGTCAGCTTTGGCTGCAGCATTGGTTCCTACCGGGTCCACGACCACTAAGCGCATCCCCCTTCGGCGCGCTTCAGCCATCTTACGCGCCGCGACATTCGCATTCAGGCCTCCCATAAAACCTTGCTGGTTTCCAAGCAGAATCGCATAATTGCAATAATCGAGGTCGAAGTCCGAGTGAAAAGACCCGTTGGTCAGGTACATGGAAGCATGGAGATAGTTGCCGCAATAATAACCAACCCAGTCTGAATTTGGGGTTCCAAAGGCTACCGCCCATGCTGGCCGAATCATCACACCAAGAGCGTAGTGGTCAAAAGTTGCAATCACCAGCTTCCGGGGGTCCTCTGCTCGAACTTTTTGCAACTTCTCGGTCAGCAAATCCAAAGCTTGCTCCCACGAGATCTCTCGCCACTTAGGATCTACTCCAATTCCCTTTTCCGGATTGGTTCTCAGTAGCGGCCGCTGTATTCTGGACGGGTCGTACAGGCTAATGAGCGCGGCCTGACCTCTGGCACAGAGATGTCCGGCGCTGGCCGGACAGTTCGGATCACCTTCTATTTTTACCACTACCCCATCCTGGCGATGGGCAAGTATTCCGCAAAACGCAAAACACGTCTCACAGACGCTATGGAGCCATACGTCTTCCCTGCCTAAGACCGCTTCCATCTCTAACCTCCCTCCGGCGGATAGACCCCGACCACGACGCTGATCTTCTCGCCGCTCTCCAACTTGGTTTCGAAACCTTCCAGCTCGTCGATATCCCGGTCGTTGACGCAGACAAGTGTCGTTGAGCGAAGCTCTCCTTCAGACTTGAAAACGCTCGCTCGGAAAGGTTCGCCGTGTTTCTCAACCAAGATTTCGAGGAGATCTCTAATAGTAAGGCCGGGGGTGGCTTCAATCTTTTCCCCCTGGCACCCAAGGACGTTTCGCACTAAACCTAGATAAGAAATATCGAGCTGAGCCTTCATCCCAAACCTGAAAAAGGTTTTCCGCTTCTAGTTGCAGATGTTCCCGGCGATCATGCGAGCAATTGATATGCCACTGCCCAATACGTGATTTTCCTTTTCGCAAAAACCTTCAGCAAGGAGTTTTATTCCATGAAATAGGAAACC
>Ga0209640_10004749_pt1 | contig 11914 bp, 9 predicted proteins | sample RifCSP10_1_FD_184018 | JGI IMG/M metagenome (GOLD analysis project Ga0209640, IMG submission 184018) | Soil microbial communities from Rifle, Colorado - Rifle CSP2_sed 10_1 (SPAdes) (version 2) | ecosystem: Environmental > Terrestrial > Deep subsurface > Rock core/Sediment | place: Rifle... | reverse complement strand
GGACGGCGGACCGCCGTAGCCTTGGCGGAGGCGGTCTGGACCCGGCTGCGCAACCAGACGTGCTCACGGCAGATGTGCGGGAGAGGGCGTGTTGGGACCAGATCGTCCGCCGCGCGGACGTGGTGTTCCATCTGGCCGGAAACACCAGCGTGTACGCAGCCGCGTCGGACCCGGCTGAGAGCCTGCGTTCGACCGTGCTGCCGCTCGCCCACCTGCTTGGCGCCGCTCAGGAGACGCGACGCGTCCCGCGCGTCGTCTATGCATCGACCGTCACGGTGTACGGCCTGACGGACCGCCTGCCCGTCGGTGAAGACCGGGAGCCCTGCCCCGTCACCATCCATGACCTGCACAAATGGTTTGCCGAGCAACAGCTCGAACAGGCGTCGACACAGGGGGTGCTCGACGGCGTGTCGCTGCGGCTGGCGAATGTCTACGGGCCGAGTGCGGGCTCCAGCACCGCCGATGACCGGGGGGTGCTCACCAGCATCGCCAAGCGGGCCTTGCGAGGGTCCGATTTACCTCTGTACGGTGATGGCCGCTACCGTCGGGACTACGTGTACATCGATGACGTGGTCGCGGCATTTCTGACGGCCGGCATCCAACCCGGAATGACCGGTCACGCCTTCAACGTCGCAACCGGACGTGGCGTGACGGTGGGCGACGCCTTTCACCTGGTGGCCGAGCGCGCCGCGCGGGTGACCGGAAAGAGGAGTCAGGTGCGCCAAGTCGCCCCTCCTGAGGAGGCGGATCCGATCGAGTTCCGGAACTTCGTCGGAGACATCCGCCTGATATCGTCCGCCTGCGGGTGGCGCCCGACCGTCTCCCTGACCGAGGGTGTCGATCGCTTGATAAACTCCCTGCTCAAGACGGGTGTCGATGACTGAGATCTCGAAGGGGTGGGAACGGCTGACACGTGAGCTCTTTTCGCACATCGACGACGCTCTGATTGCCAGCTTCCGCTCGCCCGGTCCACGGAACAAGTTTGTCGGCTGGGATCCGTCCGAGCCCTCCAGCCGCCATTTCAAGTTCCTGCTCTTCACCACCGCCTTGAAGCAGTCGCCGGCGTTCTTCGAGGCCTACAAGGCTCTCCGCCACCGCGACGTAGGCAATCCGATGACCGTGCGGTGTCGCGGGTGCGATATCGATGCCGATTACCTGGCCGCCGTCGGGGAATGGGAGTTCCTGCACGACGCGCACGCCCTCGACGATGTCCGGACCGTCGTCGAGATCGGCGCGGGGTTCGGAAGGACCTGTCACACGCTGCTGACCCTCTGCCCGGGTATCGCCACCTACGTCATCGTCGACCTCGACCCGATGCTGGCGCTGAGCCGCGCCTACCTCGCGCGCGCCATGCCCGGAACGCCCGTGACCTTCGTGAGCCATAACGACCTGGAGCGCCTCGACGCGATCGACCCGGATCTGGTCATCAATATCGACAGCTTCCAGGAGATGCTCCCGCAGGCGATCGACCTCTACATGACGCGCGTAGTGCAGCGCGCGCGGCGCTTCTACTGCAAGAACCCCGTGGGTAAGTATCTGCCGGCGGCTGCGGGGTTGCCGGAGCCGGGCCCCGAACGGGTGCAGGACATTTTCACGCTCGGCTACTGCCAGGATGTCGTCGATATCTTTGACGAGGACGCCCTCAGGCGCGCGCGCGACACGTTCGTTAAGGCGTACTGCCCGCCCAACTGGAGGGTGACCGCGTCGAAGCCGATGGACCTGTTTCCGTACTTTCAGCACGTCCTGTACGTGCGAGACCACCCTACCCGGCCTGAATCCGAGCGCGCGTAAGGAAATCGCGAATCGGTGCGAGCCCCCGCCCGACCCGACCAGCGGATCTGCCGCGGAGCCACAGCCCGTGAAGCCCCGCCACGGCCCGTGACATGGGCGCAGCGACGGTTGGTGCTCTTTGCACGTCTTCGAGCAAGGAGGGCGCCACGTACATCCTGTACGAATCGACCACCCAGCGTCGCGCCTCGTCCACCGGCATGCCGTCGTGAGCCGCCAGGACGGTGGACGTCACGTCGACGAACTTCGTGAAATCCTCCGACCACGAGGGCACGAGCATGCGTCCGAGCCAGTCGCCAAATGTCTCCAGGTGCGCACGACCCGAACTGCCCGGTGCGTTCGATTGTCTCGCAAGATACAGCGTGTCCAGTTGGTGCGTCTTGCCCGCAATGGCACTGAGGAACGACAGCAGATATTCGATCAGAAAGAGATCTGTGGGATTCAACTCCCTGACGATGCGGCGTTGCGTCCGGAGCTCTTCAGTACGCTGAACGTGGTAATAGATGGGATACGTCGACCGGAGCGACTGCTGTCGAAGACGTTCCCGGGCGGTGTCTGCGGTCACGGATCGGGTGTCCAGGCTGCACTTCCATTCGCGCGCGCGTCCGTAGAGCGCCTCTCCGCCGCTGTCCCCCTCCAGGGGCGCCACCCAGAAGCGGGCGCACTGGCCTCCACACGTGGCGTAATCGGGATGCGTGCGGAGAAACGCGACCGCCTCCCGCACGCCGCTGACGACGAAGAAGTCGTCGTTGTCCGCCATGGCTACCAGCGGCGTCTGGACGCGTGTCAGCGCGTCGTGAATCTTCGCGTGGTACTCGGCGTAGCTCGCGTCGTACGGGTACCGGACGTACTCATAGTCCACGCGTGGAAACGTCGTTCTGTCCGACAACGCGGCCGGGATGCGCTCGTCGGCGCCCCCGTCGGCGACCAGCACCTTGAACGGAAAGTGAATCGAGTTGGCGTACGCCATCCAGCGGAAGGTGAAGCCACTCCGATCCTTGAGCGGCAACAGGATGGTCAGCTCGCGATCGGCATCCACGGCGCTAATCATTGATCGCCGGGAGATTCACCTGAAATTTCCCGTGCAAGCCGCACAGCTTGTGCAGGTTACGAAGATCGCCAAGACCGTAAGTGACTGTGGGACCGCCACTTACGATCTTAGTTCTTGACGCAGCCATAAGTTCGTCAGTGTAATAGCTGTACCGATTCTGGTAGATGGGCTTGCACAACGCTTGAGGTTGCGCGTTCCCGCATAAGGAGACGCCCCGTGAAGCTGAAGCTGACCATATTCTCGCTCTCGCTGACGGCCTGTCTGGTCTTGACGGCAGGGGCCGCCGGCGCGCAGGACATCTGGGTTCCCAATTACGGCGACGGCACGGTGTCGAAGATCGACGTCGCCAAAAACAAGGTGACGAAGACCATCCCGATTCCGGGAGACTGCACGCCCGACCCCGCCTTTAACCGGGCCTGCGCCGAAGGCATCGTGTTCTCGGCCGATGGCTCGCGCGCGTATGTCTCGCTCGACGGCAGTGACAAAGTCGCCGTGATCAACACGAAGTCACAGAAGGTGACCCTGATCGACGTCACGCAGCGCTTCGATACGCTCGCCTTTCGCGGGCCGGGCAGCGATCGGATCTACACGTCCAGTTATGCTCTTGACACAACAGGCGGGTGCGGTCTCGACGATGGCGGCGACCCGGACCTTGCGGCATACATCGACGCAACCCGCCGAATTTCCGTCATCGAGGGCGGCATGGAGATCGGCACGATTCCCGTGTTCGCCGGGGTATTTCAGATGGCGTTCTCGACGGATGGGCAGTACGCCTACGCCGTAGCCTGCGAAGACGGAGAGTTCAACGTGTTCGTGAAGATCGATCTGGACCTGGACGGACTGCCGCCGGGCAGCGTCGGCCAGGTCGACAGCTCGTTTGAGCTGAGTGCCGAATACTTCGTTGGTATCGCCGTCTCGCCCAACCCGCTTACGCCCGTCGCATTTGTCACCGACTTCAATGGCTGCGTCCAGGCCGTCGATCTGAGCCTGATGCAAGAGGGGGGGCAGGTGTGCGGGTTCACAAGCGCGTGGGGTGTGAGGTTCAACCCCGACCCTCTGGTCAAGCGGGCCTACGTCCTGGATTTCGGCACGGGAGAGCTGGCGATCCTCGATACGACCGATCCCCTGAATCCGGTGCTCGTCGACAAAGTGCTGGTGGATAGTCTGGGTGTGCCGTCCGAGCTGCGGATCGTCGGCGATACCGCGTACGTGACTGTCCCACAGGAGGCTTACGGGACGCTCCCGAGTGAGGTCATCGCATTCGACCTCAGCGATCCGAACGATGCCGTACAGGGATGCGGCATCACGGTCGGCAACGGCGGCTTCGAGCTGGCCGTGCAGGGCGTTCCCCCTCCGTGGGCATGCCCGGACCTGGGCGCGGGTGAGAAGAACAAGGTCCACGGTGCCGGGCGCCTCCAGGGCAGCCCGAACGTCCACTTCGCATTTCATGCGACGAGGGAGAAGAACGGGCGGCTCAAAGGCCACTGCAACGTGATCGACCGCACGCCAAATCCGGATCGGACGATCAAGTGCCTCGACGTCACCTTCCTGGAGGTTGCGGGAAGCACGGCTACCATCCGGGGGAACGCGCGCGACAACGGTGTGCCGACGATGTACGAGATTCAGGTCACCGACAACGGTAAGCCTGGACCGGGCAACGATATCTTCTACATGACCACCGACAGTGGCTTTACGGCCGGACCCGACACATTGAAGAACGGGGACATCAAGGTCAAGTAGGACGTACGACCCGCGAGCAGGTCTTGGTCACACAGGGGCCGGAACGTCCGGCCCCTGCGTCGCACCCTCACACCGGTATCCTTCCCACTATGAAGCGCTGGGGCATTCTCTGGTCGCTGGGCCTCTGCCTTGTGCTCGTGGCCACGAACCGCTACGAAGGCCCCCCCACCAGCGAGAATTTCGTCCCGGGTGATTCATACTCGTACCTGACGCTCGCCCTGTCGGCTCCCGGACTGCCGCAGGAGACACTGCACTTCCACCATTCGCAGCGCATAGCCATCCCGTATCTTCTGGGACTGCTCCACCTGGCGGTGCCAATCCCGATTCACGGCCTCTTTCAACTTGCCGTGGTGGTGATTGCGCTGGCGACGCTGCTCATCGTGGCCGGCCTGATCGAGGCGCTGTCGCTCCATCGCCGTCAGGCCGCGCTCGTCCTGGCGGTGCTGGCGTTGAACCCCTGGGCCTTCCGGCCGTATTTCACGTTCCCGGAGATGGTCAACGACCTCGGCTTCGTGCTCGGCCTGTCCGTCATGCTGCGCGGGCTCGTTCTCGGAAAAGGCGCGGAGGTGCTGCTGGGGCAGATCGTCGCGTCACTCAGCAGGCAGACCGGGCTGCTGCTGGTGCCGGTCGCGGCCGTGTGGCTTTGGCGCGATCGGGAGACTTGGGGACCGACCCGTGCGTCGAGGCGCATGGTACTCGGCCTGGCGGCCGGGGCGCTCGCCGGCGGTATCTATCTGGGAACCGCCCGCCTCGCGGCGGGCTTTTCGCTTCCGAACGAGAACGCGGAACACCTCCTCGGGATGGCGCACTGGTTGACCACCCAGTTCAACGCCCTCGTCCTGGCCGACTTCCTTCTGCGAGCGCTGATGCCGACCCTCATTCCCGTCGCGCTCCTCCTTGGTATCGGCGCGGACAAGACGCGCAGCGGGCGCGGGTCGAACGCGGTTCCGATGCTCCTGTTCGCCAGCCTCTGCATCTGGGCGCAGCCGATGTTAGGGGGACCGGACATGATCGGCGGGACCGTCATCCGCCTGGTCGCCATCGGCCTGCTGCCTCTCTGCCTGGCCCTCGCCATCAGGCTGCGCGACGCGGGCGCCTTCGCCGAGAGGAACAGCCGGTGGCACCTCGCCTGGGTCGGGGTGCTGGTGGCACTGGCCTCGTTGCACCACTGGTATGTGTTCACCAGTGCGCCGTCCATATGGCACAAGGGTCTGTTCGCCACGGCGTACGTGCTCGCGGTCGCGGGCTGCTTCGTGGCGACCGGTCTCGACGCGCGCGATCGGCGGGGGAGCGCCGATAATACGATTGGCGCCGCATGGACACCGTCATCACCCCGCTCGCCGGTCTCCTGATCGTCGACCCGCGCTGCTTCCACGATGAGCGGGGATATTTCCTCGAAACGTACCAGGATGTCCGGTACCGTCAGGCCGGGGTGCGCGACCAGTTCGTCCAGGACAACCATTCGCGATCCGCCAGCGGCGTGCTGCGCGGACTGCACTTTCAGGTCCGGCGCCCTCAGGCGCAGCTCGTCACCCTCATGCGGGGTCGTGTCTTCGACGTCGTCGTCGATCTGCGTTCGGATTCGCCCACCTTCGGCCGATGGTTCGGGATCGAGCTCACTGAGCACGGGCCACGTCAGGTGTACATGGCTCCGGGATTCGCGCACGGCTTTTGCGTCTTGAGCGACTGGGCCGATCTGCACTACAAGGTGAGTCGCCACTACGATCCCGCCGACGCCGGTGGTCTGCGCTGGAACGATCCCGATATCGGCATCAAGTGGCCAATCGCGGCGCCGCGGCTCGCGGCGCGCGACGCCGCGTACCCGCTGCTGCGGGAGCTGACGCCCGAACAGTTGCCCCACCATCCGCCTGTAGAATAGAAGCAGTGACACGACGATTCCGCTCGGGCGCGACGGTGCTCTCCGCCCTCGAACCGTACCATCCAGATAACGGCAGTGCGGTCGTCCGGTGGCTCAGCGAGGCGCAGTCGACGGATTCGCTGCGCGTGCGGCGCGTCCCGCTCCATGCGCTGGCCGACTGGGCGTTCGAGCCGGAGACCGGAAACCTGCGGCATCGCAGCGGCCGTTTCTTTTCGGTCGAAGGCATCGGTGTGTGCAGCTCGTTCGGCTCCATCCGGGAATGGTCGCAGCCCATCATCAACCAGTCGGACGTGGGAATCCTCGGGCTTCTCATCGCCGACGGGGACGGCGCCCTTCAGGTGCTCGTGCAGCGGAAGGTGGAGCCGGGCAACATGAACGTGGCACAGGCGTCGCCGACGGTGCAAGCGACGCACAGCAATTACACGCGCGTACACGGAGGAACCGCGCCGCCCTACCTGCACTATTTTCTGGATCCGCCCGCAGGGGCTGTCCTGGTGGATCAGCTCCAGATGGAGCAGGCCGCCCGGTACTGCGGAAAACGGAATCGCAACATGATCGTCCGAGTACAGGCGGACGAGGTTCCGGTCGGCATCGACCATCGGTGGGTGGCGGTGCCCGAGTTGTTGTCGCTGGCGCAGTGCCCCAACGCGCTCAACCTCGACACGCGCAGCGTGCTGTCGTGCCTGCCGGTCGCCTGTTTCGGCCCGGCGTTGCCGGCGCCCGAGGACGCTCCGTTTCCGGCGCGGGTGCGCGGATCCCTCACGGCGGAATGTGATGAGACCTGCCTGACCGCCATCGCCCAGTGGCGGGCCCGCCTCGACGCGCAATTCTCGATGCACGTACGCGCCCTTCCCCTACGGGAGGTCGCCGGCTGGCAGTACGACGGCGACATCCTGGCGCACGAGAGCGGCAGGTTCTTCGAGGTCCTCGGCGTTTCAATACAGGCGCCCACGCGTGAAGTCCCCGCATGGGACCAGCCCCTCATCCGCGGTCGAGGCCCCGGTGTCGTAGGCTTTCTGTGCCAGCAGCGCGGGCGGACGCTGCGGTTCCTCGTCCGCGGCGTGCTCGAGCCGGGTGACCCTCACGTGCGGGTAGGGCCCACGCTGCAATGTGTGCCGGACAACCACCGCGCAACACCCTTGTTCTTCGACGAGATCGTGCACGCTCCCGACAGCCACGTACGGCTGCGGGCCGTGCAGTCGGAGGAAGGCGGACGCTTCTATCACGACGAGCGTCTCCTCGTCGTTGTCGAGCTGCCGCCGGATGTGCCCCTCGACGTTCCGCCGAATTTCATGTGGATGACCGTCCGCGAGATCAAGGAAATGATCGGGCGGCATGGCTGCGTCAACATCGAAGCGCGATCGCTCATTGCCTGTTTACCCGTCGGAGCCTGAAGGAGCACGTGACCGTCAAAGTCTGGGACTACCTCGCGGAATACGAAAGAGATCGCGACGCGATCCTCGGGGCCGTGGACCGGGTCTTCCGGTCAGGGAAGCTGATTCTCGGCCCGCATGTCCGGCAGTTCGAGGAAGCCTTTGCCGCCTATTGCGGCGTCACGCACGGCATCGGCGTCGACAACGGCACCAACGCGCTGCTGCTCGGACTCAAGGCGCTCGGGGTCAGGCCCGGAACCGAGGTCATCACCGTACCGAACACGGCTGTGCCCACCGTGTCGGCAATCGTCGCCGCCGGTGCGGTGCCGCGATTTGTCGACATCGATCGCGGCAGCTATCTGATGGACGTCAGCCTGCTGGAGGACGCCATCACCGAACGGACGGCGTGCATCATTCCGGTGCACCTGTTCGGCCAGTGCGTCCCGATGGACCCCGTTCGCCGGATCGCGGCGGCGCGCAACATTCCCGTGCTCGAAGACTGCTCGCAGAGCCACGGCGCAACGATCGACGGCCGCAAGTGCGGCTCGATGTCCCAACTGGCCGCGTTTTCCCTGTACCCGACGAAGACGCTGGGCGCGTACGGCGATGGCGGCATCGTCCTGACGGATGACGACGCTTTGAATACGCGGGTGCGCCGGCTGCGGTTCTACGGGATGGATGGCTTCGGAACGGGTGACCCTGGCGTCCGCGAAGCCAAGTTCGCGTACTACGCCATCGAAAGCGGGTACAACTCGCGGCTCGACGAGGTCCACGCGGCCATTCTGCTGGTGAAGCTCGCCCGCCTCGATGCCGATATTGCCCGGCGCCGGGCGATCGCTCTCCGGTACGAGCAGGCGCTGAAGGGCACGTCACTCACGCTTCCTGCCACGCTGCCCGGCAACGGCCACGTCTATTACCTGTACGTCGCGCGCCATCCGGAGCGCGACCGCATTCTGGCGGACATGGCGAGCCGTGATGTGCTGCTGAATGTCAGCTACCCCTGCCCGATCCACCTGATGCCGGCGTATCAGGATCTCGGCTACCGCGAAGGTGCGTTCCCCGAGGCGGAACAGGCGGCACGCGAGATCTTCTCGCTGCCGATGTACCCGTCGCTCACAGAGGCGCAGCAGGACACGGCCTGTCGCGCGCTTGGCGAAGTCCTCGCCGAGCCCGTTCAGGTCTAGAACCGTGCGTATTGTGGTGACCGGAGCGCTGGGGCATATCGGCTCGCGGCTGATCCGCGAGCTTCCACTGTCGATGCCGACAGTCGACGTGCACCTGCTGGACAACCTCTCCACGCAGCGTTACGGATCGCTGTTCAATCTTCCCGAGGCGGGCCGGTACCGGTTCACCGAAGGCGACATCCTGACCGAAAACCTCGCGGCCGTGGTTGAGGGCGCAGACGCGGTGATCCACCTGGCCGCGCTGACCGACGTGGCCGAGCACTATACGACCGCGGCAGCGATCGATCGCGTGAATTGCGGCGGCACCGATAGAATCGCGCGCGCGTGCATCAGGGAGGGATGCCCGCTGATTTTCGTGTCGACGACCAGCGTCTACGGCGCGCAGAACGGACCGGTGGACGAGGATTCGCCCATCGGTGACGTGCGATCGCAGGGCCCGTATACCGTGTCGAAATGGACATCCGAGCAGCTGCTCCACACGCTCGGGGAGGAGAACGGGCTTCGCTTCGTCATCTGCCGCTTTGCCACGATCTTCGGGGTGTCCCCAGGCATGCGATTCCACACCGCTGTCAACAAGTTCTGCTGGCAGGCGGTCACGGGGCGGCCGCTCACCGTCTGGCGAACGGCTCTGCACCAGGAGCGTCCCTATCTCGACCTGGGCGACGCGATTGCCGCATTGACGTTCATCCTCCGGCAGCGCCTCTTCGATCGCCGCGTGTACAACATGGTCTCGCTCAACGCCACCGTGAATACCGTTGTGAAGACCATCTCCGCGCATGTGCCGAACGTGGAGGTACAGCACACGGAGTCCGCGATCATGAACGACGTCTCGTATCGAGTCGCGAACCGCCGTTTCGCGAGCCTGGGCTTTGAGTTTACGGGCACCTTGGACGACGGGATCAGCGATACGATGCGGTTGTTCAGGGCCTTGGTTGGATCCCCAGACCGGCGCCCGCTCCAGGTCTAAGATGCCTGCCTGTCTCGTCTGCCACGACCCCCTCGAGCCGTTTCTGTCGTTTGGCAAGATGCCGCTCGCCGATGCCTTTCTCGACGAGCCCGAGCTCGCGCACGAATTCTTTTTCACCCTGGCCCCGGGCCTGTGTGCGGCGTGCGGCATGGTGCAGCTGTGCGAGCGGGTACCCGACGCCCGCATGTTTCACGACACGTACGCGTATTACTCGTCGACCTCCGCCGGCATGCGGCGGCATTTCGCGGCCTTTGCCGACCAGGTGCGGCGCCGGGCGCTTGGATCCGCCGACCCGTTCGTGGTGGAAATCGGCTGCAATGACGGCATCCTGCTCGACGGGTTCGCCGCCGCCGGTGTTCGTCACCTCGGCGTCGATCCCGCGGGCAACGTCCTTGCCGAGGCGGCCAGGAAAGGGTTGACGGTGCAGCAGGGCTTCTTCACCGAACGCAGCGCCATGGATATCGCGGCTGCGCACGGGCGCGCCGACGCCATCGTGGCGGCCAACGTCGTCTGCCACGTGGCCGATATCCACTCGGTGTTCGCCGGCGTTCGCGCCTTGCTCAAGCCGGCGGGCCTCTTTATCTTCGAAGACCCCTACGTCGGTGCCATCCTCGAGCAAAACGCGTTGGATCAGATCTACGACGAGCACGTCTTCTACTTCTCGGTGACCTCGGTCAACCGCGTGGCGGCCATACACGGCCTGGAGGTGGTGGACGTCGCGCCCCAGCCCGTCCACGGCGGCGAGTTACGGTACTACCTTGGCGTGCGCGGCGCGCACGCCCCGTCGCGCGCGGTCGACGAGTGGATCGAACGCGAACGGGCATCGGGCGTCGTGTCGCCGGCCGCCTATCGCGATTTCGCCGTTCGCACGGGCGCCCTGCGCCAGCGCTTGATCGACACGGTCGACCGGATCCTCTCGAAGCGGCACCGGATCGCCGGGTACGGCGCGACGGCCAAGAGCTCCACCATCATCAACTACTGCGGCTTCGGGCCGGCCGAGATCGAGTACATCGCCGACGTCACGCCAGGCAAGCAGGGCAAGCTGACGCCCGGTGCGCATGTGCCGGTGCGGGCGCCAGACTTCTTCCGCGCGCATTACCCCGACTACGCGCTGCTCTTTGCCTGGAATCACGAGAAGGAGATCCTGGAAAAGGAAGCCGGGTTCCAGGCCGCCGGTGGGACGTGGATTACTTACGTGCCGGACGTGAAGGTCAGGTCGCGGCCCCCCGGCGCAGCAGCCTGACGCACATGTCGCGCGGCCAGCCGGTAATAGCCGCCAATCGTGAACGACAGACCGGCCGCCAGCGAGCTCTTGGGCTCGGATCTCAGGAAATCCTCGACGGATAGCAGACGGAAGTCGAAGCTGATACGCGTCTTGCCGGTCGCGTTGACCTTGTTGCCGTGCACGCACCGGTTGCCGTCGAATCGGGCCACGTCGCCGTACTGGAGGTTGACCGGACGGTAGTTTCCCTTGCCCGGCTCGCTCTCAATCCACATGGCGCTGGTATCGACTGCCGGCGTCAACGGCACCATGAAATTGATCTCCCCAAGAGGATGGTTGTAGTCGCGGTCCCGGTGGAATTCCGCGACCGCGAGGCTTCCCGGCAGGTGGACACTGAAGCGCGGCCGGTGCTGATAGATGAACGGTTCCCCCGGGAAGAGCCGCCGGCCCATCCCTCGAACGAGCGATTGGTAGTGACCCTCGAACTCAGGCCATCCCGCGGTCATCCGCTGATACAGGCGTTTATGGAAGTACGTCTGGTCGTCGGTATCCCTGTCAGGCAGCTGCACGATCGCGGATTGCTCAGGGAACGCTCGATGCAGATCCTCCAGGGCTTGCACACCGAACACGCCCTCCACGAGAGCCCTGAACGGGAACGCCTGCGTGTCGAAATGAAGGATCTCTACGTGGGACATCGTGCGCCTGGTCGT
>Ga0209640_10004747_pt1 | contig 11919 bp, 12 predicted proteins | sample RifCSP10_1_FD_184018 | JGI IMG/M metagenome (GOLD analysis project Ga0209640, IMG submission 184018) | Soil microbial communities from Rifle, Colorado - Rifle CSP2_sed 10_1 (SPAdes) (version 2) | ecosystem: Environmental > Terrestrial > Deep subsurface > Rock core/Sediment | place: Rifle... | reverse complement strand
AGCGCGAGCATCGCAGGGTAGCCGTATACAAGGATGTATTAAGGCCGAGCGCTATCACGCCAAATGGTTTTGGGTACTTTTGCCGAAACAAAAGTGCCTCGCCCATAAGGGCGAAAACCGATTTCAAAAGAAGAGATTTGCGTATAGTTAAGCGTAAATTATCAGTCAGACTTTACAGAAGTGCGTATAAACGGAAGATGTTAGGAATACTAAAATTGATATGACTACCGCGCTGATCTTATCCGGTGGCGGCGCCCGCGCAGCCTATCAGGTGGGTGTATTGCGCGCCGTACTGGAAATTCTGGATACCAACCGGCAACCCTTTGATATTGTCTGCGGCACTTCCGCAGGAGCGATCAACGCCGCCTATTATGTTGCCTATGCGCACCGGCCCAGGTTCGGCATGGTGCGCCTGCATCATGTCTGGCGCAATCTATCGGCAGCCGACATCTACGACACCTCCTGGCGCGGCGTTGTACGGACTACGGCCCGCCTCGGTGCGGGCGCGTTCCGCAATACCGAACGTGTCAAACCAACGTCGATTCTGAACAACAAGCCATTGGAGCGCCTGCTGACCCGCTGGCTGGATTTCACCGCGATTCGCGCCAATCTGCAGAACGGCTTTGTGCGCAATCTCTGCATCAACGCCGTCAATTACAGCACCGGTGAATCGGTCGCCTTTTATGAAGGTGCAACTGTCGAACCCTGGCAGCGTCTGCATCGCCATGGCGAACCAACCACCTTGTCGCTGGATCATGTCATGGCTTCCACCGCCATTCCGATCCTGTTTCCACCGCGAGCCATTAATGGCCATTATTTCGGCGATGGCGCCTTACGCCAGCTCAACCCCTTGAGCCCGGCCTTGCACCTGGGCGCCCGGCGCCTGTTCGTGATCGGAGTCAGTTCCAACAAACATAACCGCGGTAAGCCGAGCCGGGCAATCAAGCCCACCTTAGCGCAGATTGTGGGACATCTGCTGAACCGTGAGTTTATCGATAATCTGGAGGCCGATATCGAACAGGCGGAAGTGATTAATGAATTGATGGATGACTGCGCGTTCGGTCAAGGCGGCAATCCGCCGGCGCAAAAGGTGGAATTTCTGGTTATCACTCCATCCACACCGTTTGATGAAATGGCCGCCCGCTATATCGACCGCCAACCGGGCAGCATGCGTTTTCTGTTCCGGCTGCTCGGCGCCCGCGGCCAGGGGGCCGGGGCCAGTTTCGCCAGTTTTTTGTTGTTTGACGGCGGGTTTTGTCAGGAATTGAGCAATACCGGTTATCGCGATGGCCGGGATAACGCTGACGCGATCCGTAAATTTTTCGCTTAAGGAACCTCTGATTAAGTCAGAGGTTCCGCCCGGTATAGGGATATGCCGGCATTTTTCAATTCCGCCAGGGCGGAATTGAAAAAATGGAGCAAAGCATAAAGTCACGCCTTTTACTTTGCGAACGCTGAGAAGTCCAGGATGGACTTATTCAGAGTTTCCAAAAATATCGGCGCAATCCAGGTTTAAGTTACGGACGTCTGTGCAATAATGGCAACTTCATCTAACCCCGGTAATTCCATTCCGTGACCAAAGTAATAGCAATCGCCAACCAGAAAGGCGGCGTCGGCAAGACCACGACCAGCGTCAATATCGCGGCCTCGCTGGCGGCCACCAAGCGTGCCGTCTTGCTGGTGGACATGGATCCGCAAGGCAACGCCACCATGGGCAGCGGTATCAACAAAAATACCGTCAAGCTGACCTGTTATGAAGTATTAATGGGGGAGAAGGAAGTCGCGGAAGTACTGATCCGATCCGAAGCGTGTAATTATGATCTGTTGCCGGGTAATTCCGATTTGACCGGCGCTGAGGTGGGCTTGCTGGAGGAAATTGCCCGCGAAGTCCGTTTGCGCAAGGCCCTGGATCAGGTAAAAGAACAGTACGATTATATTTTTATCGATTGCCCGCCGGCACTGAATATGTTGACCATCAATGCCATGGTGGCGGCCGATGCCGTCATGATTCCCATGCAGTGCGAATATTATGCCCTGGAGGGCCTGACCGCACTGCTACAGACCATCGAAAAGATCCGGAAATTTCTGAATCCGAGGCTGAAAGTGGAGGGGCTGCTGCGGACCATGTACGACCCCAGAAACAATCTGGCCAACCAGGTATCGGCGCAGTTGCTGGAACACTTTGGCGACAAGGTTTACCGTACCATCATTCCCAGGAACATCAGGCTGGCGGAAGCGCCCAGCCATGGTCTGCCGGCCTTGAAATACGACCGCGCCTCGAGTGGCGCCATGGCCTATCTGGCCCTGGCCGGTGAAATGCTGAATCGCGCCGGGAAGGCGGCATGACGAATCGGACCATCTGGTTATTATACAACCGGCAGCCACGGCTGGTTAGACGCGGGTTATTTACCGGGGTAGCACACCATGGCCGCTAAGAGGCGGGGGTTGGGCAGAGGGCTGGATGCCTTGCTGGGACAGCATGCCGCCAGTGATCTGGCGGAAATCAATGATCGGGATGAACTTCGGCACCTGCCCGTGGATCTGCTGCAACGTTCTTCTTATCAACCGCGTTCGGATTTCAAACAGGAGTCACTACAGGAATTGGCGGATTCCATCAAGGCCCAGGGCGTGGTCCAGCCGATCGTGGTCAGACCCCTGAGCAAGGGGGAAAAATTCGAGATTATTGCCGGGGAACGCCGCTGGCGTGCAGCGCAACTGGCAGGCCTGCACGAGATCCCGGCCGTGGTGCGTAAACTCGATGATCAGTCCGCCATGTGTCTGGCCCTCATCGAAAATATCCAGCGGGAGGACCTGAATCCCCTGGAGCAGGCCCGGGCCTTGTCCCGGCTTATGCAGGAATTCGATATGACCCATGATGCGGTCGCGGATGCCGTTGGCCGTTCCCGTTCCACGGTCAGCAATCTGCTCCGTTTGCTGGACCTGAACGATAAGGTCAAACAGCTGCTGGAAAAGGGTGAATTGGAGATGGGCCATGCCCGGGCTTTGCTGGCGCTGCCGGACTCCCGGCAGACCGAGGCGGCACTGAAAGTCGTCAAACAGGGGTTGTCAGTCCGGACTACCGAAGCCCTGGTGCGGCGCTTGCGAAAGACGCCGCAGAAAAAGCAGCAAACCCAGAAAAAACGGGACCCGGATATCCGCAGGCTGGAAACTGATTTATCGGCGCGGCTGGGCGCCGGCGTCACGATTAAACATAGCAAAACGGGTAAGGGCACGCTCCAGATCAGCTATAGCTCCCTGGATGAACTGGACGGCATTCTGTCGCATATCAAGTAACAGACAATTTAACCCCAGGAAACCGATAAATCACTGCGGTGATTGATAAGCCGGGTATGAGTATTTATAATTTCCCGATCCGGCTTGCGGGACGGACCTGACCATCGGGCAGCAGAAAATGTCTGAGGTAAAGCGGTTGCAGAGTCAATTAGACAAAAAGAATAAAGCGGTTGTATACCGGATCACGATTGCCCAGTTTGCCGTAACTCTGTTGATTAGCCTGGTGTTATATGTCCTTTTTGATTTCAGGGTGGCATATTCCGGGTTACTGGCGGGAATGATCAGTACTTTCACGACCATCTACATCGGCGGCAGGTTTTTTTTCGGACCGGCCCGGTCGGCCAGGGACAGACTGGCATCGATTTATATGGCGGAACTGATCAAAGTAATATTCGTGGTGGTTGCATTTTGTGCCAGCTTTTTACTGTTAAAGGTCCATTTTTTAGCCTTTATCGGGGTCTATCTGGTGACCGTCGCCGTGTACTGGCTGGCGCTGGTCTGGCCTGTGTTTGGGGTCCAGATTAAAACATTTAACTAATGAGCTAAGAATTTTTATGGCAGCTACTCCTGCCGAATACATACGTCATCACCTGCAGAATCTGACTTTCGGTCAGCATGCCGACGGCAGCTGGGGTCTGGCGCATTCCGCGCAGGAAGCCAAGGAGATGGGGTTCATGGCCATCCACGTCGATACCATGTGCTGGTCCATCGGTACCGGCATCCTGTTTCTCTGGGTCTTCCGCAAAATCGCCAAAAGTTTTTCCATCGATAAACCCGGCCATCTTCAGTCCGTCATTGAGATTATTTTCGAGTTTGTGAATAACTCGGTTAAAACTTCTTTCCATGGGCGCAACCCGTTAATTGCGCCACTGGCGCTGACGGTGTTCTGCTGGATATTCATGATGAACCTGATGGACCTGGTCCCGGTGGATTTTATACCGTCGCTATTTGGGTTGATGGGTGTGCATTACATGAAGATGGTGCCGAGCACCGACGTGAACGCGACCTTCGGCCTGTCGCTGTCCGTATTCGCCCTGTTTCTTTATTACAGCATCAAGGTCAAGGGACCGCTGGGGTTCTTTGCTGAAATTGCTTTTCATCCGTTTGGCAAGAAACTGTTTTTCGTCAATATCCCGCTGGAGAGTGTGTCATTGCTGGCCAGACCGCTTTCACATTCATTACGACTTTTTGGCAACATGTTCGCGGGAGAACTCATCTTTATCCTCATCGCAGCGTTGTATAGCGCGGGCCTGGCCTGGGGCGCCGTTGCGGGCGTTCTGCAGATTGGATGGGCAATCTTCCACATCCTGGTCATCACACTTCAGGCATATATTTTTATGATGCTGACCATCGTCTATCTCAGCATGGCGCATTCCAGTTCTCAACACTAACTCACAGAGGGTCTCTATTATGGAATCTATCGCAAGTTTCTCCGCATTGGCCGCCGGCATCATGATCGGCCTTGGCGCTCTCGGCGCAGGTGTCGGCATCGGTATACTGGGCAGCAAGTACCTCGAAGGTCTGGCGCGGCAGCCGGAACTGGACGGTGTGCTGGCGCCGCGCATGTTCCTGATGCTCGGTCTGACCGACGCGGTGCCGATTATCGCCATCGCCTTCGCGGCATTCCTGATGTTCGCCAATCCGTTCCTGGACCAGGCTGAACCGGCAGAGTCAGAGGTTAGCGCTGAAACCGCGGAGTAATTTCTCGTGAATATGAATTTTACGTTGGTGGGCCAGGCGATTGCCTTTTTCATATTCGCCTGGTTCTGCTATGAATATGTCTGGCCGTATATCGTCAAAGCGCTAGAAGAACGGGAAAAACGTATCGCCGACGGTCTGGCGGCCGCGGAAAAAGGCCATCATGAACTGGAACTGGCCGAAAAGCGCTCCACCGAGATCCTGCGTGACGGCAAGGCCCAGTCACAGGGCCATATCACCCAGGCCCAGAAACGGGCCGATGAACTGGTGGAAGAGGCCAAACAGAATGCCCAGGCCGAAGCCAACCGGATTATCGCCGCGGGTCAAGCCCAGATCGAACAGGAACGGCAGCAGGTGCGGGAAGAGTTGCGCCGGGAAGTGGCGCGGCTGGCCGTCGCCGGTGCTGAGCAGATCCTGATGCGGGAAGTGGACCAGGCGACCCATAAGGACGTATTGTCCAAAATCAGCGCCAGTTTGTAGTTCTCATGACTGATATTTCGGTGATTTCAACCAAAAAAACACAGAGGCACAGAGGACACAGAGATTTAACAATTTGTTTATTAATTATCTATGCATAATCGAATTTTAAATTTAAGGTCTATTGTTGTTATCCATTTTAAATCTCTCTGTGTCCTCTGTGCCTCTGTGTTTAAATGACATGATTGAAAGACATTGAGTATTGTTAGAACGTTAAACCATATCGAGTCGATTTAATAATGCAGGCCAACATCACAGCCGCAAGACCCTATGCCCGGGCGGTATTCGAACTGGCCCGCGACGCCGGCGATTTTGTTCCCTGGTCCGACATGCTGGATCTGCTCGATAAAGTGGTAGCGGATCCACAGATGCAGCCGCTGCTCGGCAATCCAACCATTAAAAGGAGTGTGCTGGCGGGACTGCTGCAGGATATCTGCGGCGATCGGCTGACAGTTCAGGGCCGCAATTTCGTTAAAGTGCTGGCTGATGCCGGCCGCCTGGTACTGGCACCGCAGATTGCGCTGTTATATGAACAACAACGTACTGCGGCGGAAGGCATCACGATCGTGGAAGTGATTTCCGCCTATCCTCTGGATGATAAGGAAAAGCAGAAAATCTCCGCCGCCATGACACAACGGCTGGGCAGGCAGATAACCATCACCACGCGCATCGACAAGCAGCTGATCGGTGGTGTCGTGATACGGGCCGGCGACGCGGTGATTGATGCGTCTGTGCTGGGCAGGCTCAGGCAATTAGGCAACATCCTGGCGGAATAACAATATTTTTATCGAGGAATAATCATGACTATCAGTGCTACAGAAATCAGTGATCTGATAAAAGAAAAAATTGAGGGTCTGGACCTGCAAACCAAATCCCGCACCGAGGGGACCATTGTCAGCCTGACCGACGGCATCGCGCGGATCCACGGACTCAGCGACGTGATGCAGGGCGAAATGATCGAGTTTCCCGGCAACACCTACGGCCTGGCCCTGAATCTGGAGCAGGATTCGGTCGGCGCCGTGATTATGGGTAGTTATGTACACCTGTCGGAAGGCGATACGGTGAAATGCACCAAGCGCATCCTCGAAGTTCCCATCGGTCCGGAATTACTCGGCCGCGTGGTCGATTCCCTGGGCAACCCCATCGACGGCAAAGGCGACGTCGGTTGCAAACTTTCCTCGCCGATCGAGAAAATCGCCCCCGGTGTTATCGCCAGACAGTCGGTGGGCCAGCCGGTGCAGACGGGCCTGAAATCCCTGGACTCCATGGTCCCGATCGGCCGTGGTCAGCGTGAGCTGATCATCGGTGACCGCCAGACCGGCAAGACCGCCGTCGCCATCGACACTATCATCAACCAGAAGGGCACGGGCATCAAATGTATCTACGTCGCCATCGGCCAGAAGGCCTCCTCGATCAACACGGTGATCCGCAAACTTGAGGAGCATGGCGCGATGGCGCATACCATCGTCGTCGCCGCCACGGCCTCCGAATCGGCGGCTTTACAGTACATAGCGCCCTATTCGGGTTGCACCATGGGTGAATACTTCCGCGACCGCGGCGAGGACGCCCTTATCATCTATGACGATCTGACCAAGCAGGCCTGGGCTTATCGCCAGATTTCCCTGCTGTTACGCCGCCCACCGGGACGTGAGGCCTATCCCGGTGACGTGTTCTACCTGCATTCGCGGCTGCTGGAGCGTGCCGCGCGTATCAATGCCGCCTATGTCGAAAAGATCACGGGCGGTAAAGTCAAGGGCCGGACCGGTTCCCTGACCGCGTTACCGATTATTGAAACCCAGGCCGGCGATGTTTCCGCGTTCGTGCCGACCAATGTTATCTCCATCACCGACGGCCAGATCTTTCTGGAAACCGATTTGTTTAATTCGGGCTTCCGGCCGGCCATCAATGCCGGTCTGTCGGTGTCGCGCGTCGGTGGCGCGGCGCAGACCAAGATCATCCGCAAGCTGGGTGGCGGCATCCGTCTGGCACTGGCCCAGTACCGCGAACTCGCGGCCTTCGCCCAGTTCGCCTCGGATCTGGATCAGGCGACCAGGTCGCAGTTGCAACGCGGCCAGCGCGTCATGGAATTGATGAAGCAGAAGCAGTATTCGCCTTTGTCCATCGCTGAAATGGCGGTCAGCCTGTATGCGGCCGACAAGGGCTTCCTCGACGATGTTGAACTGGAAAAGGTCGGTGCCTTCGAGACCGCCCTGCACAGTTTTATGAACAGCGCCAAAGCCGTGCTCATGAAAAGTATCAATGACAAGCCGGAATATACCGACGAAAACGATGCCGCCATCAAGGCCGCGATCGAGGAATTCAAGAAGAATCATTCCTGGTAAAACAGTGCAAAGTGGAAAGTTAAAAGTAGAAAGTTAAAACGCTAAAGACAAATAATTTATGGCAGCGGCAAAAGAAATCCGGACCAAGATCGCGAGTGTGAAAAACACTCAGAAGATCACGCGCGCCATGGAAATGGTGGCAGGCAGCAAAATGCGCAAGGCGCAGAGCCGTATGGCGGCGGCCAGGCCGTATGCGCGCAAGATCCGCAACGTGATCGCCCATCTCGCCCGTGCGCACAGCGAATACACCCATCCATTCATGATCGCGCGCCCGGACAAGAAGCGCATCGGTCTGATCATCGTCTCGACCGATCGCGGCCTGTGCGGTGGACTGAATTCCAATCTGTTCCGGGAACTGCTGCGCCGGCTCTCGACGTGGAAGAAACAGGGCCTGGATATGGAACTATGCATTATCGGCAGCAAGGCCGTCGGTTTCTTCGGCCGCCTCGGCCTGAAAATCGTCGGCCAGGCAACGCATATCGGCGACGCACCGGGCGTTGCCAACCTCATCGGCACGGTCAAGATCATGCTCGATAAATACATGGCGGGTGAGATCGACGAACTCTATCTGGCCAGCAATGAGTTCGTGAATTCCATGACCCAGAAGCCAAATATCGAAGAGTTGCTGCCCCTGCAACCGAGCCAGGAGGCGGAGTTGACACACCATTGGGATTACATCTACGAACCCGAAGCGAAAGCGGCCATCGATCAGTTGTTGACCCGCTACATCGAATCCCTGGTCTACCAGGGCGTAGTGGAAAATATCGCCTGTGAGCAGGCGGCCCGGATGGTGGCAATGAAGAGCGCCTCGGACAACGCGGCGACCTTAATCGATGAGTTGCAGCTGGTTTATAACAAGGCCCGCCAGGCTTCCATCACTCAGGAGCTGTCGGAGATCGTCAGCGGAGCGGCGGCTGTTTAATAACAGTTAAAAGTGGAAAGTTAAAAGTAAAAAGAATTTTTTGAATGAGATATTAAACGAGGAACCGAGCAAATGAGTTCTGGAAAAATAGTGCAAATTATCGGCGCGGTGGTAGACGTGTCTTTTCCGAAGGAATCCCTGCCCAAGATTTATGACGCCCTGGTGGTGCAGGGGGAAGGCATCAAAACCACGCTGGAAGTACAACAGCAACTGGGCGATGGCGTAGTCAGGACCATTGCGCTGGGATCGACCGATGGTTTGACCCGCGGCTTGCAGGTGAAAGGTACCGGCGCGCCTATTTCCGTACCGGTCGGCGAGGCGACCCTGGGCCGGATCATGAACGTACTCGGCGAATCCATCGACGAACTGGGCCCGATAGAGGTGAAGGAAAAATGGAGTATCCATCGCGAGGCGCCTAAATTCATCGAGTTAAACCCGACGACGGAACTGCTGGAAACGGGCATCAAGGTGATCGACCTGGTCTGTCCCTTCGCCAAGGGCGGCAAGATCGGCCTGTTCGGCGGCGCCGGCGTGGGCAAGACCGTCAATATGATGGAATTGATTAACAATATCGCCATTGAACATTCGGGCTTGTCGGTATTCGCCGGTGTCGGCGAGCGCACCCGCGAAGGCAACGACTTCTATCACGAAATGCAGGAATCCGGCGTCGTCAATCTGAAAGACTTTGCCAAATCGAAAGTGTCCATGGTCTACGGTCAGATGAATGAACCGCCGGGCAACCGTCTGCGCGTGGCGCTGACCGGTCTGACCCTGGCCGAGAAATTCCGCGACGAGGGCCGTGACGTGCTGTTCTTTGTCGATAATATCTACCGCTTTACCCTGGCTGGGGTGGAATGTTCGGCTCTGCTTGGCCGCATGCCATCGGCGGTCGGCTATCAGCCGACCCTGGCGGAGGAGATGGGCAAGCTGCAGGAACGGATCACCTCCACCAAGACCGGCTCCATCACCTCGATACAGGCCATCTACGTGCCGGCTGACGATCTGACCGATCCGTCACCCGCCACCACCTTTGCCCACCTGGACGCGACCGTGGTGCTGGATCGGCAAATAGCCTCCCTGGGTATCTATCCCGCGGTTAATCCGCTGGATTCGACCAGCAGGCAACTGGATCCCCTGATAGTCGGCCAAGATCATTACGATACGGCCCGCGCCGCGCAGAACACCCTGCAGCGTTATAAGGAGCTGCGCGACATCATCGCCATCCTGGGCATGGACGAATTGTCCGAGGAAGACAAACTCGTGGTGGCCCGGGCGCGCAAGATTCAACGCTTCCTGTCACAGCCGTTCCGTGTTGCTGAGGCGTTTACCGGCACCTCCGGCAAATATGTGTCGTTGAAGGAGACCATCAAGGGCTTCCGTGGTATCGTCGATGGCGAATATGATCACCTGCCCGAGCAGGCCTTCTACATGGTCGGCGCCATCGAGGAGGCCGTGGAAAAGGCCAAGACACTGTAAGCCAAAAAGTGAGAGCGCGAAAATCATGACCATGACCATACACGTCGATATCGTCAGCGCCGAACAGGAGATCTTCTCCGGTTTGGCGGAGATGGTGTTCGCACCCGCGATCATGGGCGAGGTCGGTATCGCCCCGCATCACACACCCTTGTTGACTCAGTTAAACCCGGGCGAAGTCAGACTGAAACTACCCGGCGGCAAGGAAGAGGCCTTCTATGTGTCGGGCGGCATCCTGGAAGTGCAGCCGCATATCGTCACGGTATTGTCAGATACTGCCATGCGCGCCGAGGATCTGGACGAAGCGGCCGTGCTTAAAGCCAAAGAGGAAGCCGAGCGGCAACTACATGACCGCAGCGCCGATTTCGAATACGCCAAAGTGCTGTCCCAGCATGCCGAACTGGCGGCGCAACTACAGGCGATTCAACGCTTGCGTAAAAGGACGGGTAGATCCTAGATAAGTTAAAAGTGCAAAGTAAAAAGTATAAAGAAACTACAAAAATCTTTAGCTTTAAACTTTTAACTTTACACTTTATACTTTTCACTTCATGTCACTGAGCATCATCATCCTGGCCGCCGGGCAGGGCAAACGCATGAAGTCCCGCCTGCCGAAAGTCCTGCACAAGCTGGCCGGCCGGACCCTGCTGGAACACGTCTATGTTTCCGCGCTGCAATTGAATTTCCGCGAGGCCCATATTGTTTATGGTTACGGCGGCCGGCAGGTACCGGAGACGCTGGCGCATTTGCAGGCCGTTAACTGGGTCGAACAGAAAAAACAGCTCGGCACCGGTCATGCGGTGCGCCAGGCGATAGCACACATACCAGTCGTCGACGACGTACTGATCCTGTATGGCGACGTGCCATTGATTACTTACCAGACCCTGCAGCGGCTGGTGGAGGCCGCGGACGAAACCGGTTTCAGCCTGCTGACTTCCTACATCGATGATCCCAAGGGCTATGGCCGGATCATCCGTGACGGCAAAGGTGACGTCCTGCGCATCGTCGAGGACAAGGATGCCGAAGCCGGGGAAGAATCGGTGTGCGAGATCAATACCGGCATGATGACGGTCAAGGCAAAATATCTGAGCCGCTGGCTGGAGGAACTCGAAAGTAAAAACAAACAGGGCGAATATTATCTCACCGATATCGTCCAGAAGGCCGTTGCCGAAGGCATAATTATCAGTACCACGCAACCGGATACCGTGTTCGAAATCCACGGTATCAACGACCGCGTGCAGCTCGCGGAGCTGGAGCGTTATTACCAGTTGGTCCAGGCCCATCATCTTATGCGGCAGGGGGTAACCCTGATGGATCCTGCGCGTTTCGACCTGCGCGGCGAACTGGAAGCGGGTCGTGACATCAACATCGACATCAACGTCGTGCTGGAGGGCAGTATCAGCATCGGCAATGACGTGTCGATCGGCGCGAATTGCCAGATCAAGGACGCTGATATCGGCGACGGCGTCGTCATCCTGCCCAATTGCGTCATTGAAAATGCGGTCATCGGCGAGCGCTGCCGTATTGGCCCCTTCACGCGCATCCGTCCTCATACCAGGCTGGCCAGGGACGTGCACATCGGTAATTTTGTCGAGGTTAAAAACACCGAGGTGGCGAGCGGCAGCAAAATGAACCACCTGAGTTACATCGGCGATGCCGAAATAGGCAAGGATACGAATATCGGCGCCGGCACCATCACCTGCAATTATGATGGTG
>Ga0209640_10004746_pt1 | contig 11921 bp, 8 predicted proteins | sample RifCSP10_1_FD_184018 | JGI IMG/M metagenome (GOLD analysis project Ga0209640, IMG submission 184018) | Soil microbial communities from Rifle, Colorado - Rifle CSP2_sed 10_1 (SPAdes) (version 2) | ecosystem: Environmental > Terrestrial > Deep subsurface > Rock core/Sediment | place: Rifle... | reverse complement strand
AGACGTCGCTCGCCAAGTCGATTGCCCGCGCCATGCAGCGGAAGTTCGTCCGCCTCTCGCTCGGCGGCGTGCGCGACGAGGCCGAGATTCGCGGCCATCGCAGGACCTACATCGGCGCCTTCCCCGGCCAGATCATCCAGATGATGAAAAAGGCCGGCACGCAGAACCCGGTGTTCCTGCTGGACGAAATCGACAAGATGTCGATGGACTTCCGCGGCGACCCGTCGGCGGCGCTGCTCGAGGTCCTCGATCCGGAGCAGAACAGCACCTTCCTCGACCACTACCTCGATGTCGAGTTCGACCTGTCGCACGTGATGTTCATCTGCACGGCCAACGTACTGCACACGGTGCCCCAGGCCCTGCGCGACCGCATGGAAGTGCTGCAGCTGGCCGGCTACACGGAGCAGGAAAAGGTCGAGATCGGTCGGCGCTTCCTCGTGCCCAAGGCCGTCGAAGGCACCGGGCTGACGACGGAAAACATCATCTTCGAGGACGGGGCGCTCCAGACGATCATCCAGCGGTATACGCGTGAGGCGGGCGTGCGCAGCCTCGAGCGCGAGATCTCCTCCATCTGCCGCAAGGTGGCGCGCAAGGTCGTCGCCGAGGGCAAGACGTTCAAGGACGACGTGACGGGCGAGAAAGTCACCGAGTACCTGGGCGTGCCCCGATTCCGGCCGAGCCTGGCCGAGGAGAAGAACGAAGTGGGCATCGCCACCGGTCTGGCCTGGACCGAAGTGGGTGGCGAACTGCTCGTCAGCGAAGCCGCGCTGATGCCGGGCAAGGGCAAGCTCACCCTCACCGGCAAGCTCGGCGACGTCATGCAGGAGTCGGCGCAGGCCGCGCTCAGCTACGTGCGGTCGCGAGCGGCCGATCTGAACCTGCCGGAGGACTTCCACTCGAAGATCGACATCCACGTGCACGTGCCCGAAGGGGCGATCCCGAAGGACGGTCCGTCGGCCGGTATCACGATGGCGGCCGCACTGACCTCTGCACTGATGCGGATCCCCACCAGGCGGGATGTCGCCATGACCGGTGAAATCACGCTGCGCGGCAAGGTCCTGCCGATTGGCGGAGTCAAGGAGAAGGTGCTCGCCGCCCATCGCGCTGGCGTCACCAACATCATCCTGCCCCGCGACAACGAAAAGGACCTCGCGGACATTCCGAAGAATGTCCTGGACACGCTGAACGTGCACATGGTGTCGACCATGGACGAGGTGCTGAAGATCGCGCTGGTCGACCCGTTGCCGGTCCGCGTGCCGGCTGTCGTCGCCGAGGTCACCGAGCCGGTTGCCGACACGCGCCCGCACTAGCTCGAGGCGTGGATGCCGTCACGAACCACGGAGACACAAAGACAGAGAGTCGTGTAGGGTTCCTCCGTGTCTCCGCGACTCCGTGGTGTGTTGAAGACGACAGGCGTTCGGAGTGCAGATAACCGCCGAGTTCGTCATCAGCGCCGTGCGCGCCGGCGATTTTCCGCGCGATCGTCTTCCCGAAGTGGCCATGGTGGGACGGTCCAATGTGGGTAAATCGAGCCTGATCAACGCGCTGGTGGGCCGGCCGCTCGCGCGGACGAGCGCGGCGCCCGGCAAGACGAGACTCGTCAACGTCTACCGTGTGAAACGTGGATCGATGGGCGCGTGCTATCTGGTGGATCTGCCCGGGTACGGCTACGCACGCGGAGGCGACCAGTCGGCGGCGGAGTTCCGCAGCCTGACCGACGCCTACTTCGGCCGTCCGGGAAAACGCGCCGTGCTGCTGCTGGTCGACGCACGCCATCCGGGCCTCGCCTCCGATGTGGAAGCCTGGGCCTGGCTGGGCACGCAGCCCTGCGCGCGCGCCGTCGTGGGAACCAAAGTCGACAAACTGACGCGGGCCGAACGGACGCGTCACGCTCGTGAACTGGAAACGTCGTTTGATAGCCCGGTGGCGCTGGTCTCAGCGCGCACCGGCGAAGGATTGGATGAACTGTGGAAGATGATCGTAAGCCTGCCAAACAGAACGGCGGCGTAGGCACCGCCACCGCCCCCCCGCCCGAAAAAGAAAAAGGGACCGCGCCGGCTCAGGCGCCCGCCCAGACCATCTCGCTCTCGGCGATGAAGGAGATGAACATCGCGGCGCTGACCAAGATCGCGAAGGATCTGGACATCGCCGGCGCCACCGGCATGCGCAAACAGGAGTTGATTTTCGAGATCCTCCGCGTGCGCGCCGAAAAGAGCGGCAACGTGTTCTCAGAGGGCGTGCTCGAAACACTGCCAGATGGCTTCGGGTTCCTCCGCGCGCCTGACTACAACTACCTGCCTGGCCCGGACGACATCTACGTCTCGCCGTCGCAGATCCGCAAGTTCGACCTGCACACCGGCGACACCGTGTCTGGCGTCATCCGGCCACCCAAGGACGGTGAGCGGTACTTCGCCCTCATCAAGGTTGAAGCCATCAACTTCGAGCCGCCGGAAAAGACGAAGGAGAAGATCTTCTTCGAGAACCTCACGCCACTCTACCCCCAGCAGAAGATCTCGCTTGAAACCGACGCCGAGAACCTCTCCGGCCGCGTCATGGACCTGCTCACGCCCCTCGGCAAGGGCCAGCGCGGCCTCATCGTCGCGCCGCCGCGCACGGGCAAGACGATGCTCCTCCAGAGCATCGCCAACAGCATCACGCGGAATCATCCCGAGGTCTACCTCATCGTGCTGCTCATCGACGAGCGGCCTGAGGAAGTCACCGACATGCAGCGCTCGGTCAAGGGCGAGGTCATCTCGTCGACCTTCGACGAGCCGGCCCAGCGCCACGTGCAGGTGGCCGAAATGGTCATCGAGAAGGCCAAACGGCTCGTCGAGCACAAGAAGGATGTCGTCATCCTGCTCGACTCGATCACGCGCCTGGCGCGCGCCTACAACACGATCGTGCCGGCCTCCGGCAAGGTGCTCTCAGGCGGCGTCGACAGCAACGCCCTGCAGCGCCCGAAGCGGTTCTTCGGTGCGGCCCGGAACATCGAGGAAGGCGGCTCGCTGACGATTATCGCCACGGCGCTCGTCGACACCGGCTCCCGCATGGACGAAGTGATCTTCGAGGAGTTCAAAGGAACCGGTAACTCGGAGATCCACCTGGACCGCAAGCTGACTGACCGGCGCGTCTTCCCCTCGATCGACATCACCAAGAGCGGCACGCGGAAAGAGGAGCTGTTGCTGCCAAAGGAAGAACTCAACCGCGTGTGGGTGCTGCGCAAGGTGCTGACCCCGCTCTCACCGAGCGAGGCGATGGAACTGCTGCTGTCGAAGATGGGCAAGACGAAGACCAATGCCGAGTTCCTTGCGGCGATGGCAGCTGGGAAGTCGTAAACGGCTAAACCGGTTCTCGCGTGACTCCGGTGCGCTGGTCCTCAGGTTCCGCCTGACTCTCTACTGCCGGAGACACGTCACGAGCCTGAACCCAGCACCTGTGCACCCTTGCAACCCGAGAACTGCGGTGGAGTCGTGACGCAGGTCACCGAATCCGTCAGCCGGCGGCGACACGGCCACAGGACCGTCATCGAGTCGCCGTTCCTGTCCGTCGTCATGCCCGTCTTCAACGAACGGGACACGATCGAAGAAATCATCACCCGTGTGCTCGCCGTGCCCATGCAGGTCGAGCTGATCGTCATCGACGACGGATCGACGGACGGTACGCGTGAGCAACTAGAGCAGCTCCAGCGGCAGCGCGGGTTCACGCTCCTGCTCCAGCCGCACAACCAGGGGAAGGGCGCCGCGCTCCGCCGTGGCTTCTCGGCGGTGAACGGCAACGTCGTGGCGATTCAGGATGCCGATCTGGAGTACTCGCCAGAAGAGCTTCCGCAGCTCGCGCAGCTCATCATCGAGGGACGCGCCGATGTCGTGTACGGCTCGCGCTTCCTCGGGCGTCACCGCGTCTTCTTGTTCAGCCACTACGCGGGCAACCGGTTCCTGACGCTCGTGGCCAACATCCTGTACAACACGATGCTGACCGACATGGAAACCTGCTACAAGGTGATGCGGCGCGAAGTACTACAGGGCCTGGACCTTCAGTCGAACGGCTTTGGCATCGAGCCCGAGATCACCGCGAAGGTTTTCAAACGCGGGTACCGGGTGTACGAGGTGCCCATCAGCTATGACGGCCGGGGCTATGACGAAGGCAAGAAGATCGGGTGGAAGGACGGCGTCGTGGCGCTCTGGGTGCTTATCCGCCACCGGGTCACCTGAGGGGCCTGCGCCGGATCCGTTCTCGGGTTGCTTTGGTGCAAGAGTGCTGGGTGCTGGGCTAGCGGGCCTCGCGTTGGACAATCGGGCGAAACCGGAGCACCAGCGCACCGGAGCAACTCGAGAACCGGGCTAGCGGGGGGGGCGGGTCGATCTGGTACAATACAAGCTTCCCGTTTCAGAAGGAGTGGCTGTGAGAGAAGGTATCCATCCCAAGTATCAGGAGGTCGAGGTCCGCTGCGCGTGCGGGAACACCTTCAAAACGCGGTCGACCAAGCCCGAACTGCATCTGGAAATCTGCTCCGCGTGCCACCCGTTCTTCACCGGACGGCAGAAGCTCATCGACACAGAAGGCCGCGTCGAGCGGTTCACCAAGAAGTTCGGAGTGCAGACGTCCGAGCAGCGAAAGACAGCAGCCAGCGCCGCCAAGGCTGCGCGGGTGGCCTCGAAGCCCAAGAAGGCGAAACCCGCCGCTACAGCCTAAGAGGGTCCCCTTTCAGAACAACGGTCCGCCCGAACGCGGCGCATCGGCCAGCTTGCGGTCGAGGCGCGCGAGGCGATGTTCGGCCGCATATCGCCGCGTCGCGCCGCCATCCACCTGCAGCGACCTCAGCGCGAAACTTCGCGCCAATAGCAGATTACGCAGGCGATGCTCGTGATGCACGGCGAGTGCCTCGGTCGCTTCCCTGACAATACCTGGAGGACAGGCGGGCACCTCGAGCAGGCGCCGCCATGCCTCCGCGGCTTCCTCGTACCGACGTGCCCGGCGCAGCAGCGCCGCAGAGGCCCGCAGCGCCTCGGCGCGCACGGTGGGTCCCATGTCGGCGGCGCGAGAGAAGCACGCCGCCGCCGCCGCGGTCATCCCCGCGCGCTCGTACACGCGCCCCAGCCCGAACGCCTCTCGGGCCGTTGCGGCGCCGGCGGCTCCCTCGTCGAGAAGCTGTGCCGCGCGCGCGGTCAGCATCGCCAGCGATAACAGGTCCAGTCGGTTGTGTTCGAGCACGGCGCCAAGCGGCCGCGCATCGCCGCTGTGCACGTAGCGGAAATATCGCGCGGGAATTTCGAAGCCAGGTACGTCGCCCTCGCGCTCGAACCCGAGCAGCACCTGCTCGAGCGTGCCGAGCCGACACCCTGACGCGAGAACCTCGTCATCACGGCTCGTCTCCTCCTGCCTCCGCCACAGCCGGCGAGCGGGATGCAACATGTCGATGTGCGGCATCTCCGCGAAGGGCGTGTGCACCCTGTTCACCGTGTACCGCGTCTCGATCAGCGGGAGGTCGAACGTCTTGCCGTTGTAGGTGACGACCGTGGCCGCTCGGCCGGCCACCTCACTCACCTCCTCGAGCAACGCGCGTTCGGCCGCGAAACTCGAGAGAAAGAACTGCCGAACGCGAAACCGGCCACCTTCGAACCACGCACACCCGACGAGAAAGGCGTAGGTGCCCGCTCCGCCCGCCAGCCCCGTGGTCTCGAGGTCGACGAAGAGCAGGTCCCGGCCGGTCGATGAGCCTCCGAGGAGCGACAGTTGGGGCCAGCCTTCCGCGGGCGGCAGACCATCGGCGATCGACACCTCGCCGTGGCGATGACCCGGCGTGTAGCTTCGATCCACAACGAGATAGCGATGGTTCCTCGCGCTCCGCCACTCGCCGCCGAGCAGGTCAGCGGCCGCATCGCCGCTCAGGATCGCCGGGGCCGCCGTCGCGTGAAGCTCCGGCCGGCTGCCAGCCCCTGGCGAGACGATGCCGCGCAAGCGATCGGCTAACGAGCTCACGCCTGTGACTCCCCCGCCCCTGCCGCGAGCAGGTCGAGGATCCTGAGGGCCACAGTCTTGGCAAGCGGACCAGTGTTGCCGATCGGCCCTACACACGTCGGGCAGCCGTGCTCGCATGCGCATCCGGCGATGAGTTCTTGCGTGCGGCGTCGCAGTTCGTCATCCATCGCAAACAGCGGCTCGCTGAAGCCGATGCCGCCGGGGTAGTTGTCGTAGATGAAGATGCGCGGCTCATCCGACAGCGTCACTGGCTCGCCCATCCTGACCAGATCAACACGCTCGCCCTGGTCGTCGTTCCCGAGCGAGATGCCGATGTCCTGTCGATCGCACATCAACAGGAGCTGCGCCACCTGTCGCATGGCAAACGACAGCCCGACCACCCCGTCCCGCCTGTCGTCGGAGGCGAACGGGAGGGCCACCATCACGTCTCGCGGCACACTGAGCCAGTAGGCCGTGGTGTGCATCTGCTGCTCCGGCAGGTCGAGCTCACCAGAGCCCACGTTTTCGTTCGTGTAGAACTTGATCTTCTTGAAGCCGACGACGCGGGACGAGACGTGGACTTCTCCATGCGATGCCGTTCGGCTAAAGCCGGACACTACCCGCGACTCGTCATGAACGTCACTGACAGACGTAGTGTCCGGCTTCAGCCGGACTCCGCCGTCGTTGCTTGCGAACGTGTCGAGGATCTTGACCTTGGTGTAGGTGATGGCGTCGGTGAAATAGTCGCAGTCGATCCGGCGCACGTAGGCCTTGCGCCCCTCGAAGTCCAGCCTCTCCACCTGGAAGAGCACGCCTTCGACCAGGTAGATCGCCTTCTCGTGCAGCGTTGATGGGCCGCTCGTGAAGCTGGTCTCCCCGATGACGTCGGCTCCCTCCGTCGTATCGACGACCACGAAGTTGTCGGAGGACACCGACCGCAGACTGACCGCATCGGCGGGATACGACTCGTTGGTCCACTGCCAGATGCCGTCTTCTCCACCCTCCCCGACCGTCCTGTGCAGAAAGCCGTTTTCCTCCAGCACCCCAAGGACATCCTGCACATCGACCCGGCCGTACTGCTCCGACGTGGTGAACGGGAGCTCGAAGGCGGCGCACTTGACGTGATCGACGAGGATGTGGAGGTTGTCCGGATTGATGAGCGCGTGCTCCGGCGGGGCGTCAAAGAAATACGACGGGTTGCGGACGACGAACTGATCCAGGGGAGCGCTCGACGCCACGAGCACGGCTGCCGATCGCCCCGTCCGTCGTCCGGCGCGGCCTGCGCGCTGCCATGTGGCGGCAATCGTGCCTGGATAGCCCGCCATCACGCAGGCGTCGAGCGCGCCGATGTCGATCCCGAGCTCGAGCGCGCTGGTAGACACCACCGCGCGCACGCTGCCCTCGCGCAGCCCTTTTTCGATCTCACGGCGTCGCTGCGGGAGGTACCCGCCTCTGTATCCGCGGATTTGATCCCGTGTGCCAGGAGGGCCTTCGAAGTCGTCCTTCAAATACGTGGTCAGGATCTCGGTGGCCAGCCGGCTCTGCGCAAAGACAATGAGCTGAAGTTTACGTTTCAGGAACTCCGCCGCAACGCGGCGGGTTTCCGCCAGGTAGGACCGGCGGATGCCGAGCTGCTCGTTCACAACCGGCGGATTCACCAGCAGGAACCACTTCTCTCCGCGAGGGGCGCCGCTCTCCTCCACGAGCTCGAACGGCTCTTCCACGAGCGCTTCCGCCAGCTCGCGCGGATTGGCGATGGTGGCCGACGAACAGATGAATCTCGGCGTCGAGCCGTAGTGCCGGCAAATCCGTCGAAGGCGCCTGAGCACGTTCGTCAGGTGACTGCCAAAGACGCCGCGATATGCGTGCAGCTCGTCGATCACGATGTACTGAAGGTTCTCGAACAGCTTGGCCCAGCGTGGGTGGTGCGGAAGAATCCCGGAATGGACCATGTCGGGATTACTGAGCACGACATGCGCCCGACCTCTGATTGCGCGTCGGGCGTCCTGCGGCGTGTCCCCGTCGTAGGTGAACACGCCGATCTCGAGTTCGCTTCGCCGAGAGAGTTGGTCCGAGAGTTCGTGCAGTTCCGCGAGCTGGTCCTGCGCCAGCGCCTTGGTCGGAAACAAGTACAGCGCGCGCGTGGATGGATCGCGCAGCACGGAACTCAACACCGGTGCGTTGTAGCAGAGCGTCTTGCCCGACGCCGTCGGCGTGGTGACGACCACGTTCCGGCGAGCCAGGGCGTGCTCGATCGCCAGAGACTGATGGCTGTAGAGCTGACCGATCCCGCGATCGCGCAGGACGGCACGAAGCCGCTCGTCGATCCCGCTGACCTCCGGCCCAAACTGCGCCGCCCGCGCCGGAAGCCGACGCACGGCGGTGACCCAGGCATCGGGTCTGTCGGGCCGTTCGAGCGCGCCGCCCGTCAGCCGGTCGAGCACGCCGTCGAGAGCCTGGTCGCCACCCTTCTGCAACGGAGGACGGCTCGTCGGGTCGAAACGCTCGGGAAGCAAGGACGCCTCTGTCGACTTCTCAGGCAGCATGGCTGGACGATCATAAGGCGAAAGATAGCCGGGCTCAAGGCTCAAGGCGTGGGGCTCAAGGCTCAGGGCCTAGGGCTTAGGGCTCAAGGCTAAGGGCTCAGGGCTTTGGGAGTTGGGCTTTGGGAGTTGGGCAGGTACAGTTTCTCCCATGCCGTCGTTCCGCGCCCGACTCAGGTCCGGCGAGCGTCTGGTTGCACCGCTCGTCACGTTGACTTCCCCCGCCGTCGCCGAGTTGCTCGCTGAAGCTGGCTTCGACTGGCTGTTCATCGATGCCGAGCACGGGCCGTTTGACCCAGCTCGGCTGCAGGCCATGATGCAGGCGGCCGGCCCCACGCCCTGCGTCGTCCGGCTCGCGGCCGCCGAGGAGATCTACGTCAAGCAGGCGCTCGATGTGGGCGCGGCTGGCATCATCGCCCCGCAGGTCAATTCACCCGACCACGCCAGACGCATCGTGCAGGCGGCCAAGTACGCGCCGGCTGGCCAGCGCGGCCTCGGCGTCACCAGGGCCCATCGGTATGGATTCAAGGTGCGCGAGTACATGGAGAGCGCAAACGACGACACGGCCGTCATCGTCCAGGCCGAGCACCAGGACGCCGTCAAACACATGCGGGAGATCGTCGCCGTCGAAGGCGTTGATGGTGTGCTGATCGGTCCCTACGATCTCTCCGCGAGCCTGGGCCTCCCAGGCGCCGTCGATCACGCTGAGGTGCGTGCGGCAATCGCCCGCGTGCGAACCGCGTGCCTCGACGCACATGTCCCAATCGGCATTTTTGGCCTGACCGCGGAGGCCGTGAAACCGTATGTCGAGCAGGGGTTCACAATGATCGTGGCAGGCGTGGACGCGGTACTGCTGGGGAACGCCGCCGCGAGTCTGCTCAAAGCCGTGCGGGAAACCTAGCCACGAAAGAACGGCCACCAAGGTCACGAGGAGCACGAGGAGCAGGCAAGGCGAGCCACGAAGGTCACGAGGATCACGAAGGCCGGGGAAGGCCTGGCACGAGGGTCACCACGATCACGCAGCGACGGAACGATATCGCCATGCACAGCCACACCATCAGTCGCCGGCAGATGATCCTGGCCACGAGTGGCCTATTTGCCGCTCCGGTGCTCGTGCATAGGCCGGCATACGCAGCCGCTCCGCAGCTACGCGTTACAGGGCTCGACTTCCTGCCGGTCCGCGCCACGGCACGAACGGTCTGGCTCTTCGTGCGGCTCAGGACCGACGCCGGACTGACCGGCTTGGGCGAAGCGTCCGACGCGTTCGGATTCGCCAACACCACCGCCGACAACGCGGCGACGATGAGAGTGCAGCTGCAGGTGTTCTTCAAGATGATTGAAGGCCGCTCACCGCTCGACATCGAAGCCTACCGCCAGCAAGGCAGACCACTCGCGCGTTCGGGACTAGTTGCCGCGACGGCGTTCAGCGCGATTGAACAGGCCATGTATGATCTGGCCGGCAAGGCGCTGGAGGTGCCGACCTACACGCTCTTCGGTGGCAAGGTGCGGAACACGCTGCCGGTGTACGCGAACATCAACCGGGCCACCAACCCGCGCACAGCGGCCGGCTTTGCCTCTGCCGCCGTGCGAGCCACGCGTGACGGGTTTCGGGCCATCAAGGCGGCCCCGTTCGACGGGTTTCCCCCACCCGGCTCGCCGGTCAGGCAAGTCGAGGCAGCGATCGACACCGGCATCGACTCGGTTGCCGCGATGCGAGAGGCGGTCGGAGCAGACGTCGAGATCATGATCGACTGCCACAGCTTCTTCGACATCGACCAGGCCGTGCGTGTGGCCATGCGACTGGAGCCTCAGAACCTGGCGTGGTACGAGGAGCCGGTGGCGCCTGAAAGGGTGAATGAGACGCTCGAAATCAAGCGCCGGATACGCCAGCCGATGGCCGGCGGCGAGGTGCTGTTCGGCGTCTCTGGGTTCGCGCCGCTCGTCGAGCGTCGGGCCGTCGACGTCATCATGCCCGACGTCAAGCACTGCGGTGGCCTGCTGGAGCTGACGCACATCGCGGCGATGGCCGCAGGGCAGGGGATCAAAGTCGCTCCGCACAACCCCAGCGGCCCGGTCTCGACCGCGGCCAGCCTCCAGGTCTGCGGGATGGACAACGTCAACTTTCTCGAGCTGCAGTACGGCGAAGTCGAGTGGCGATCGGAGGTCTTGAGCCCACCCGAACGATTCATCGACGGAACGATTGCCGTGCCAGACCGACCCGGATTCGGCGTCGAGCTGAACGAGGACGTCATTCGACAACGATCAACCGTGTAGCGCGCAGGCTTCAGCCTGCGCACCAAGACCTCTCCGCGAGCGAGGTCCTGATTGGGAGTTGGAACACGCGAAGCCGAATCGAGCCACGCCTCCGTCTGGCCCAGAAGGAGCCGGAACGGCGCGAGGACCAAGATCAGGAGTCCGAGTAAGTAGACTGGGTGCACCTTTCGCCGCGTCAGGATCTCGTATGGCCGCCATGAAGAGCGACAGGCCGATGGAGAACCGACGCACGGGTCGCTGCCCGGGTGCCACCAGCCGGCCGATTGGTCCAGCCGACGCGGTCACTGACACACTCGCCATAACTGGGCCTTTATACGCTGGCAATGGTGCAAGTTCAACGGGTCTTTCAACTTCCAACTGACTTCGCGCTAATCCAACGCCCAAGAAGCCAATCTTCCAGGGAGCTCTGATTGGGAGTTGGAACCACGCACAGCCAGTTGGGAGTTGGGAGTTCAGAAAGATCGACTCTGACACCCGTCCACCACGACCGACGTCCCGCTGATCCAGCTGGCGCGCGGCGAGGCGAGAAACGCCACCACGTCGCCGACTTCCTCGGGACGGCCGAAGCGTAAAAACGGCAGCTCCCGCTTCACGAACTCGGCAATGCCGGCCGGATCCTCCTGCTGGCGCTTCCACCAGGATCCGCCCTCGAACAGGATCGAGCCGGGTGACACGCTGTTGACGCGGATGTTCAGTGGGGCCAGCTGCTGCGCCAGCGACTTCGCCAGGCTGATCTCGGCGGCTTTCACCGCGTTGTAGGTCATCCGGCCACCAGCCTCACGCCCAAAGATCGACGCGACCATGACGATCGCACCGCCGCCACGACGCTGCATGTGCGGGACAGCCAGGCGCGACGCGCGCACGGCGGGCATCAGCGTATGGTCGATGGCCTCCTGCCACTGCTCGTCAGAGGTCTCGCCCAGGCCGCCCCCGCGCGCCAGCCCAACGTTGTTCACCAGAATATCGATGCCGCCGAACGTGCTCACGGTGCGCTCGATCACGCGCTCGACATCACCAGCACGCGTGACGTCTCCATCCACGGTGAGCACCCGCTCAGGACCACCGGCCACCACAGCCACTTCGGCGCCGGCCTGGTCGAGGCGCGCCGCGTCTCTGGCGCACAGCGTGACGCGGCAACCTTCGCCC
>Ga0209640_10004745_pt1 | contig 11922 bp, 10 predicted proteins | sample RifCSP10_1_FD_184018 | JGI IMG/M metagenome (GOLD analysis project Ga0209640, IMG submission 184018) | Soil microbial communities from Rifle, Colorado - Rifle CSP2_sed 10_1 (SPAdes) (version 2) | ecosystem: Environmental > Terrestrial > Deep subsurface > Rock core/Sediment | place: Rifle... | reverse complement strand
CGTGGGAGCGGGAGCTCCACCCCGACATGGAGCGCGTGAACGTCAACGGCGGAGCCATCGCGCTCGGCCACCCGCTCGGCTGCTCAGGCGCGAAGCTCATGAACACGCTGCTCCACGAGCTCGAGCGCACGAAGAAGCGCTACGGGCTTCAGACGATGTGCATCGGCTTCGGGCAGGGGATCGGCACCATCATCGAGCGGCTGTAGCCGCTGCGCGTGACCCTGCGCCCGGGCCCGTGGGTGCTCGGGGCCCTGGTGGCGGCAGCGGCCTTTACGCTGGCCGTCACCAGGGTCGAGGACCCCGACACCTGGACTCACCTGGCCCTCGGCCGCCTGATGGTCGAGGCCCGAGGGCTGCCGGCCCACGAAGTTCTCGTCTTTCCGAGCGCCGCGCTCCCGTACCACAATACCGAGTGGCTCTTCGACGTCGTGGTCTACCTGGTGTTCCGAACCGGGGGCCTTGCGGGTGTCGTCCTGGTGAAGGCGGCTACCGTCGCGCTCGCTTTCTGGATCCTGTGGAAGGATGCGACGCTGAACCGTGGCCCTGGCGCTGATGCCGGCCTCCGCTCCCTGATCGCTGCTGCCGTGCTGCTCAGTTGCCTTCCGATGGTGCGACATCGCTTCGTCGAGCGCCCCGATATCGCCCTGATGGTGTTCCTCGGATTCACCATTTACGCCCTTGACGCCTACCTTCTCGATGGCCGGCGCTGGATCTTTTGGTTGCCGGCCGTTCATGTGCTGTGGGCCAACATGCACCCGAGCGTCATCGTCACCGTGGTGCCATTCGGCGCCGCGCTCGCCGGTGGGGTGGGGCTTCATCTACTCGGACGCTGGCGCGGTATCGCGATTCCCGATACGCCGTCGGCGAAGCAGCTCACGACCGTTGCGGCGGTGCTCGCCGCAGACCTCCTGGCTTCGCTCCTCAACCCCAGAGGCGTCGAGATCCTGACCCTGCCGTTTCAGCTGGCGGCTTCACCTTGGTTTACCCAGGAGGTCAGCGAGCTCCAGCGGCCGCCCTTCGAACTCTACCCGGGCCCGTATGTCCTTGCCGCGCTCCTGCTGCTCACGCTCGTCGCGCTGTGGCGGCGAGCTCCCCTGATCCCGGTGCTGCTCGTCGCCCCCTTTGCCCTCCTCGGATTCTCGGCCGTGCGCTTCATCTTCCTCTTCGTTGTTGTCGGCTCGACCGTACTGTCCAGGAACCTGGTGTCTCTCGTCTCGTCGTGGAGCGGCAAGCGTTTCCGCCGTTCCGCGCTGGCCTTCGCCGTTGCCGGGATTGTCGCCGGCGTGACGGCCGTGGGCCTCGCGCTTGCCCAGGTGCCGCCTCTCACGAACTCCCGCAAGACCGTCGGGCTGGACGTGGATGAGCGCTTCGTCCCGGAAGGGGCTCTTCGCTACCTCGACCGTGCTGGCATGACGGGGCGGCTCTTCAACGCCTTCCACTTTGGCGGCTACCTCGCCTGGCGCGACTTCCCGAAGCGTGTGGCCATCATCGACGGGCGCGGCTACGTGCCACGGGGGCTGCAAGAGGAGATCCACTTCGCTCGGGCCTATCCCGAGCATCTGGAGCGGCTCCAATCCACCTACGGCTTCGACGCCGCGGTGATGGACTACCCGGTCTACTCCGGGGAAAGCCTTTCGCCTGACATCGACCTCGCGCTGACCTCTCCGGGCTGGGCGCTCGTCTACTGGGACGACGTCGCGCTCGTCTACCTCAGGCGGTCTCCGCGCTGGGCCGAGGTGATCGCCCGAGACGAATACAGCAGCGTCCGCCCGGCGAACGGTCTGCCGGCTCTCTGGCGCTCGCTCGCTGACAAGGCGGCCGTGCCGGCGATCCGCGCCGAGCTCGAGCGCAACATCGCCCAGACCGGCTCGGCCCGTGGGCGCACATTCCTGGGCTTCGCGCTCCTCCAGGAAGGCAAGGCTGACGAGGCCCTCGAGACCTTCGCGCGCGTTCGAGACCCGGAGCGCCGACTGGACGTGCTGCAAGGGGAGGCGCTCGCGTGGCAACAGAAGGGGGACAAGGCGCGCGCCATCGAGGCGTACGAGCGCGCCGTCGCTGTCCAGGAGGACGCGCTCACGCTCTACGGGCTTGGCGCGGCCCTGATCGAAGCCGGGCGGGCGAGTGAAGCGATCCGCCCACTCGAGCGGGCGCGTGCGAAGAACCCGGGGCTGCTCCCTGTCTATCCACTGCTGATCGAGGCCTATCGCCGGGCCGGACAGCCGCAGCGCGAAGCCGACATCGCGCAGGTGGGTGCCGCGGCGATGAGGCGTGCCCAGGCCGCCGAGCGCGCGCGGAATGGGCTCGGCCTCAATCGGTCGGGTCGCCTCGCGGAGGCCGTGGCGGAACTGGAAGCCGCCTCGGCGCTTGATCCCGACAATGCGAAGATCCGGAGCGATCTCGGTTTTGTCTACCTCTTCGCGGGGCGCATGGAGGACGCGGTCCGTCAGCAACGGGCCGCGCTCGAGCGCGATCCGCGTCTGGCCCAGGCACACTATGGGCTCGGCCAGGCTCTCGAGAAGGGCGGTGACGGGCAGGGAGCGAGGCGGGAGTTCGCCGAGTATGCGCGTCTCGAGCCGCGGAGCTACCTCGCATGGCGCCTGCGCGAGACGCCGGCCGCGCTGCCTCGCCGACATCGCAATTCTTCAAGACCTCGGCGCCTTCCGCATGGTCATGAAGGACGGCGCGCTTCACAAGGGACTCGAGCGGGGGTGACGGGGGACGCTGACCGCTCTACTGCGCTGAGGCGGCACCCGGTGCGTTGACCTCGCGGATGACGCGGTTCATGAAGAGCGTTGTCGGCCCGCAGGTGCGCACGAGGTCGAGCTGGTGCTGGTAGTCCTCGTAGTCGAACATCCCGGGCCGCGCGGCTCCCGAGGAATTCGTGGCCGTAGGGCGCGTACCCTCGGGATATAGTGGATGCTATGCCTCGAGTCTCGCACGCGGGGAGCACAGCCGCCGAATTCTCGGCGCAGCCCGGGACACGGGATGGTGAACGCCCCCTCGTCTCCGTCATCGTGGTGAACTGGAACGGTCTCGCCTACCTGCCGGAGTGCCTGGATTCACTGGCGGCGCAATCCTACGCGGCGCTCGAGGTTCTCGTAGTCGAGAACGGCTCCACGGACGGCTCGGTCGAGTATCTGCGGGGTCAGCGCGCGGGCCGATTGCACCTCGTCGAGAACCCGAGCAATCTCGGCTTCGCCGGCGGCAACAACCTGGGCATCCGCGCCTCGAAGGGCGCCTATCTGGCGCTCCTCAACAATGATGCGGTGGCCGATCCGCGCTGGGTCGAAGCGCTCGTGGCCGCGGCCGAGACGGACCCGGGTGTGGGCATGTGCGCCTCCAGGATCTACGTCTGGAGGCAGCCGGGTCTCCTCGACGGCGCGGGACTCCTGGTTTCTGGCGACGGCATCGGCCGCGGGCGCGGGCGCCTCGAGCCCGATGGAGAGCGGTACGACAGGGAGGCGGACGTGCTTCTGCCGAGCGCATGCGCGGCGCTCTACCGCCGCTCGATGCTGGATGAGATCGGTCTCTTCGACGAGGACTTCTTCGCCTACTGTGAAGACACGGACCTGGGACTGCGCGCCCGCATTGCGGGCTGGCGCTGCCGCTACGTGCCGGGCGCCGTCGTCAGGCACCACTACTCGGGTTCGACCGCGCCACACTCGCCCTTCAAGGCCTTTCACGTCGAGCGCAACCGGATCTGGGTCGTGGTCAAGTGCTTTCCCGCCGGCATGGCGGCCGCGAGCCTCGCCTACACCCTGGGGCGTTACGCGCTGCAGCTCTACTCGGCGGTCATCGGCCGTGGGGCCGCGGCAAAGCTGGCCGCCAGGCAGTCGCCGTGGGCGCTGGCCGGTATCATCGTACGCGCGTGGTTGGCGGCGCTCGTCCGGCTGCCGGAGATGTGGCGACGGCGCCGTGCCATCCGGTCGACGGGCAAGATCAGCCGCCGGGAGCTCGCGAGGCTGCTGCGCGCCCACCGAGTCGGCCTGAGCGAGCTCGCCCTCAAGGACTGATGGCCTGCCTCTTCTGCGGCTCCGCGGCGCTCGAGCCCCTCTACGAGGGCATCCGGGACCGCTACGGTGTCGCCGAGGGGACGCACCGGTTCCTGCGTTGCCGAGACTGCGGCTCGGCCATTCTCGACCCATTGCCTTCCCCCGAGTATCTGGTCTCCCTCTACCCGAGCGACTACACGTTCAAGCTCGAGCCGGCCAGCTCGGCCCTCCGGCGTTTCCTCCAGACGGTCGAGTGGCGCTGCTTCTACGCCCCCGGATTCCTCCAGCGCGTGGCCCTCATGCGAAGGTTGACGGGTCTCCACAGCGGACTCGTCCTCGAGATCGGCTGCGGCAGCGGCCTCTTCCTGCGCTATCTCCGTGAGGCGGGTTATGCCGTTGAGGGTGTCGAGACTTCAAAAGCCGAAGTCAGGTACGCCCGCGAGCGGTTTGGGCTCACCGTCTCCGAGGGCGCGCTCGAGACGCTGCCGCTCGAGCCCGGGCACTATGACGCCGTGGTGATGGTGAACGTCCTCGAGCATATTCTCGACCCCGCGGCGACGGTCGCGCGTATCCATTCCCTCCTCAAGCCGGGCGGCTGGGTGGTCCTGGTGCTGCCCATGATCGACAGTGGGCAGGCGCGCTGGCTCGGGGCGCGGTGGGGCGGTGTCACCGAGGCACCGCGGCACGTCGCCATCCCGTCGGCAGCCGGCGCCAGACGCCTGCTCGGATCGGCGGGATTCGAGGACGTCCGTTGGGCGCCCTCGTCGCTTGCCGAAAATGCCGGGCACATCGTGCTCTCGCTCCTGCCGGCCGCGGCGACACCGAGCTCGTACGGCAAGGCCAGCGGGGCGGGCATGCTCGTACGGCGCGCGGCGGGTGCGCTCCTTATGCTGCCATCGCTGCTGTTGGCCGCCGTCGAGCGGCTGCCCGGCGGGCTCGACGCCAGAGCCGGGACCATGTTTTTCTGCGGGCGACGGCCGGGAGGCTCCCATGTTTCGTGACACCCGGGTGCACGTGATCATCCCTGCCTACAATGTGGAGGCGCATCTGGTCGGTGTCCTTCGCGGCATCCCGGCCTTCGTCGATGCCGTCACGGTCGTCGACGACGGCAGCACCGACGGCACGGCCCAGGCGGCGAAGAGCGTGGGCGACCCGCGCGTCACCGTGCTTCAGAGCCCCACCAACGAGGGGGTGGGCGGGGCGATGGCGCGTGGCTTCCAGCATGCGCTCACACAGGGCGAAGGGATCATCGTCAAGATGGACGGCGACGGGCAGATGGACGCGGCCGACCTGCCGCGGCTCCTCGACCCCATTGTGGACGGGCGCTCAGACTACGCCAAGGGCAACCGGTTTCTCCGGAGCCGCGAGCTCGACATCATGCCGAGGGCCCGCCTGGCGGGGAACTTCGTCCTGACCTTCTTGACCAAGCTCGCCTCGGGCTACTGGAACGTCTTCGATCCGCAGAACGGCTACCTCGCTATCTCCTCGGGCACGCTCCGGCTCCTCGACCTCGACCGCCTCTCGCGCCGCTACTTCTTCGAGAACGACATGCTGATCCACCTCAATATCTTTGACGCGCGCGTGCGCGACGTAGCGATGCCCTCGCGCTACGGTGCGGAGCGATCGTCCATGCGCCTGGATCGCATCCTCTGCTCCTTCCCCTTCCACCTGTTCCGCGGCTACTGGTACCGCTTTTATCGCAAGCACGTGCTGCGCGACTTCTCACCGGTGGCGCTCTTCATGCTGACGGGGCTGCCGCTCCTGGCCTGGGGGACGGGATTCGGCATGTACACGTGGGGGCAGTCGTGGCTGCACAATCAATTCGCCTCGACGGGAACGGTGATGCTCAGCGTGTTGCCATTCCTGGTGGGATTCGAGCTGGTGCTACAGGCGTTGGTGCTCGAGATCCGGGATACGCCGCGCTAGCGCGCTCTGGTTGGATCCCGTGCGAACGCGCCGTAGATTTTGGTCAGCCTTGGGACCACTGGTATAAGTAGCTAGGATGCCATCAACTGATGGAGAATCGCCATGAACTCGAGCGGCCCCGAATCGGCCGCGTGCGCATATCGCCGATGGCGGGCGCGGCGGAACGCGTTGATGCTCGTGGGCATTTCCGCCTCCGATCGCGCGGCCCGGTCGTCCCGCCTGTGACGCCTCCCGAGTTGTACGCGCTGCGGTTCAATCCGGACGAGAAGGCACGCAAGGCACGCGTGTGGCGGGTCCTCTGCCGCTCGTTCTTTCAGCGCTACATCCGGCCCGAGGATACGGTCCTTGACATCGGCGCCGGCTATTGTGAGTTCATCAACCACGTGGTCTGCCGCCGGAGGATTGCCCTCGACGTCAACGAGGAGGTCCGCCGCCACGCGGACCCCGACGTCGAGGTCGTCGGCGGAGCGAGCGCGGATGTTGCTGCGCTGCCGGATGGCGCTGTCGACGTGGTCTTTGCCAGCAACTTCTTCGAACACCTGCCCACGAAGAACGAGATGCTGAGGATCCTGACGGCGATTCGCCGCGTGCTGCGGCCCGGTGGGCGGCTCCTCATTCTGCAGCCGAACATCCGCTACGCCGGCGGCGCCTACTGGGATTTTTTCGATCACCATCTCCCCCTCACCGAACGGTCCATCGTGGAGGCGCTCGGGCTCGTCGGGCTCCGACCGGTCGAGGTACGCGCGCGCTTTCTTCCCCTGACGACCAAGAGCGGCCTGCCGCAGCACCCCGCACTGGTGTGGCTGTACCTCAAGATCCCGATCGTCCATCGATTCATGGGCCAGCAGTCGTGGATCGTGGCGGTGAACGATTGAGCACCGGACGGTCGTTCGGCGGGTCGGTCATTCTCGCTAGCGGGAGGGGCGTCACGTTCCTGGCGCTGTCCGTCGCCGCCAGCGTGGTCATGGGCTTCGACTTCAGCATCGTTCCCGTCTCGGCCGGTCTGGACCCTTCCTATGTCTACGCCCTGAACTACGCAGCAGCGCACCACCTCCAGTGGGGCCGCGACTTCATCTCCACGTACGGGCCCTACGGGTACCTGCTCCAGACGATGGATCTCGACACGCTGGTATGGGACCGGATCGCCTTCAGTCTGCTGTCCGCCGTCGGGCTCGGAATCGCCGTTGCCGCGTACCTCAAGAGTGTGGCCGACCTGAGCCCCGGGGCCCGGCTCGCCTCGATGGTCGCCGTCACGTACACCTTCAGCATTCAGGATCCGGAGTACAGGCTGCTGATCCTGTTCCTCGTCGTGTTCCTCTGGGGTTTACTCGTGGACGATGTGGCGAGCCTTGGCGCCTTCGCCCTCGCCGCCGGACTGGCGGGCTTCTACCTCCTCGTCAAATTCTCTCTCGGCTTCACGTCCCTGGCGACCCTCCTCGTTGGTTGCTGGCTGGTACGACGGCCAACGGTGGCGGTGGCTCGCCTCGCCGCGACCACCCTCGCCGCCGCCGGAATCTTCCTGGGCGGCTGGATCCTCGCCGGGAGGGGCCTGCGCGGCGTCGGGTCCTACATCGCCACGGGCTGGGAGATGAGTCAGGGCTACTCGTCCGCCATGAGCTATTCCAACGAGCGGTGGTGGATCGACGCAGGCATCTTCCTCGCGTGGTTCGCGCTTCTCGCCCTGTGGCTGATCTGGCGGCCGACCCCGCGCAACAGGATCGCGCTTGCCGGGCTCGCGTTGCCGCTGTTCACGGCATGGAAACATTCTATGGTCCGGCAGGACGAGCACGTCGCCATCCTTGCCCGGTTCGGCCTGTTCGTGATGGTGATCCTGTTCGTCGAGAGCGCCCACGTCTGGCGGTCCCGCTATACGGTGCCCGCGGCAGCAGCGCTGACCCTGCTCGTCGCCTTCCCGTGGATGACGCTGAGCCTGCCCGCGTACGCGGTCACGGCAAGCGAGATGGTCGTCAGCCCGGTTGCGTTTCGCGGGGTCAGAGATCTCGTCAGGGTGGCTGGTCTCGGCGCGTATCGGGACACGGTGGGCCGGGCGTCGCAATCGGCGCTGGCGGAGCGCGTTCTGCCCGAGGCGATGCGGCGGAGCATCGCCGGGAAACCAGTGGACGTCTACCCGTGGGAGACGAGCTACGTGGCCGCCAACGGGCTCGCGTGGGCCAACCGTCCGCTCCCGGCCTCCTTCAACGGGTTCACCGTGGCGCTCGATGGGCGCAATGCCGCCTTCTTTCGCGGGCGCGACCGGCCCGAGTACTTGGTGTGGCACGCCGCCTTCCTGGGGGGCGTGGGGAGCATCGACGCGAGACACCTCCTCTGGGACGAGCCGCAAACGGTGCGCGCCATCGTCGATCACTACGACGTGGCGGACGCCGGCGCCGACGTCCTTCTCCTGCGGGCCCGGAGCCAGCCCCGCTTCGAACGGCCGGAGCCGATCGGAACCGCGAGGGTGCCGTGGCGTACGTGGATTACCGTTCCGGAGACCCGCGGTGTGCTGTTGGCCGCTCCAGAGCTTCGGCCCTCGCCTCTGTCGCGTCTGGTGCGAGCCGTCTTCCGGGAGGACCGAATGGCCCTCTTGCTGCAGTTCAGTTCCGGCGAGGTCGCCGCCTTCCGGCTCGTTCCCGACGGGATGGCGGGCGGGTTGTGGCTGAGCCCGCTGGCGACCACGTTCCAGGAGCTACGGACCCTGTTCCACGATGGCACCGGGCGGAAGGTGGTCGCGATCCAGTTCAACGGGGACGCCCTGGTGCGGCAGGCCTATCCGTTCGTCACGGTGTCCTTTTTCCAGATGCTCCCGCTTGCCGCCCCCGAGCCGGCCGCCCCGCCGCGATCGATCGGCGGATCGGGAGCGGGGAGAGACGGTCCGGCTTGAGCCTGTCCGCGCGAGGCCGCGGCGTCGCTACCACCCCCGGGGCCCCGCCGGTGGAGTCCGGGCGTCGCGTTCGGGTCCCGCCCGTGCCCAGGAGCGAGCGGCGCACCATGGTGTCCTTCGACGGTGGGGTGACCGAGGCCGTCGTCTGTCAGCGGCCCGATCGGTACCGCTTCGTCGAGGCGGACTTGGGCGATCAACCCCGGATCGCTCGTGGCGGCGGCTACTCGTTCGCGGCGGCGAGTTTCGGCGGCGGCAGCATCGTCCAGGACCTGCGTCGCTTCAACCGGATCCTCCGCTTCGATCCGGAGGGGCGCACCATCGAGGTGGAGGCCGGGACAACCCTGGCGGAAGTGCTTGAGGTCACGTCGCGCGCCGATCTCTGCCTGCCGATCCAGCCGGGGTACCCTGCCATCACCATCGGCGGGTGCATCGCGGCGAACGTGCACGGTAAGAATCCCGCTCGCGAGGGAACCTTCGTCGACTGCGTGGCTGATCTCACGATGTTCCACCCCGCCTACGGCCTGATCCGCATAGGCGCCGGAGAGTCGTCCGGGATCCTCGAGCTCACGTGCGGGGGCTACGGCCTCACCGGCGTGATCCTAGCCGCGACCCTCAGTCTGCGCCCGCTCACCGGCCGCAGGGTCGCCGTCCGGCGGATCCGGGTCTCCGACCTGGGGGAGTCCGCCAGGCTCGTCGAGGAGCTGTCGGCGGAGAACACCTTCGCGTACAGCTGGCACGACGCGGTCCCGAGGCCTCGTACCTTTGGCCGCGGGTTCGTCTTTCAGGGATCGATGGTCGGCGGGTCGCCGCCCCACGGGCGCGTGGTCCCGTCCTACCGGCCGCTCACGCCCGAGGGGCGCGCCCGGTTGCCTTTCTCTTTCTTTGGGTCGCTGACCAGCCGAGCCTTGACCTCCGCCTTCTGGATGGCGGAGAAATCGCGACCGGAGATCGACGAGACGAGCGTGTTCGACGCCACCTTTCCCTTCGCGCGTCGCTCGGCGTATTTCCGCCTCTTCGGCCGCCCCGGCCTGGCCGAGTGCCAGATCCTGGTACCCAGTGACGGCGTCTGCGGGTTCCTCCGAGACCTCCAGCATCTCCTCGTGTCCCTCCGGCCTCCTTCGCTCATGTTGTCGCTGAAGGCGTTTCGAGGCCGGGGGCGGCTGCTGCGATTCGACGGGAACGGCATGTGCGTGACGTTGGACCTGCAGCGCTCGCCGAGCACCCTCGATTTCCTCCGCCGCCTCGACGAGCTGACGGTTGCCGCCGGCGGGGTCCCTTCCATCATAAAGGACTCCCGCCTGCCCGCGTCGGTCGTCCGCGCGTGCTACCCCGAATACGAGCAGTTCCGCTCGCGTTTGCACGCCTTGGACCCGGCGCGGCTGTTCCGCTCGGAGCTGTCCAACCGTCTCGGCCTATGACCTATCTCGTTGTCGGTGCCTCGGCGGGGGTCGGTCGCGGGCTGGCGGCGCGGTTCGCAGCGGCGGGCCACGACCTCGTCCTCGTGGCATCCGACGAGCGTGACCTAGCAGCGATGGCCGCCGATTTGGGGATCCGGCACGGGGTCCGGGTCTGCTGGGTCGCGGCGGACGTGGGAGCCGGTGACGCGTACCTGGAGAGAATCGCTTTGGCGTGCACCGAGATGGGGGGGCTCGACGGGCTGCTGCTGCCGGTGGGGATGGTGGCGGACGACGACGACTGCTCCTTCGACCTCCGGCGGACGACGCGGCTGACGGCGGTGAACTTCGGCGCGATCGTCGCCATCGTTACCCGTTTCCTGCCCGAGCTGACGGCGTGCCCGCGGGCGACGGTGGTGGGCTTCGGCAGCGTGGCGGCCACCCGCGGACGCAAGCGGAACGTCGCCTACTCGGCGGCGAAGAGGGCGCTGGAAAGTTTCTTCGAGAGCCTTCGCCACGCGTGCGTGTGCTCGCCGGTGACGGTGCAGCTCTACGTTCTCGGCTACGTGGACAGCAGCCTCACCATCGGCCTCCGGACGCGGATCCCCATGGGGACTCCCGAGGGCGTCGGCGACCTCGTGCTGGGGAACATCCATCGCGACGTGGGGACGGTGTACTACCCGTGGTTCTGGAGGTACTTGTGCCTGCTCGTCCGGCACTCGCCGTGGTGGATATTCAAGCGGCGCGCGTTCTGATGGAGCCGGCGCCCGGCGTCAGCCTCTTCTTCCCCGTCTACAGGGACGAGGCGACCACCGCCATCATGATCCGAAAGGCGGTGCGCTTCCTGGACTCCCTCGGGGGCGACTATGAGGTTATCGTGGTCGACGACGCCTCGCCGGATGGCTCCGGCGCGATCGCCGAGGACCTCGCGCGCCAGTACCCCCGCGTGCGTGTCATCCACCATCCGACCAATCTCGGATACGGGGCGGCCGTGCGCTCGGGCCTCGCCGCGTGCCGGTTCGAGCACATTTGCTTCACCGACGGCGATGATCAGTACGAGATCGAAGACTTCAGGAAGCTGCTGCGCTTGCGGGAACACTACGACCTGATCATCACGTTCCGGTACAAGAAGATCTACTCGAGCAGCCGCATCTTCGTGTCGTGGATCTACAACACTCTCCTGCGCCTGATGTTCCGCACGCAGTTCCGTGACGTTTCGACCGGGCTCCGGATGGTCCGCAAGTCTGTCGTCGACCAGATCGAGCTCGAGACGACGAGTCCGTTCATCGGGGCCGAGCTGGCCATCAAGGCCATGTTCGCCGGCTATCGGGTCGGGGAGGTCGGCATTCAGACCTTTCCCCGAACGTTCGGGAGGGGCTCGACGGCCTCGGTCCGTAACATCCTCGCCACCATGCGCGACATGTGGCGGACATACCGGAAGATGTTCTCCGACGAGTACGGGCTGCCTCCGAACCGCGAGCGCGCCAAGTAAGATCACCGCGGTGCCGGTTAGTGACTTTCCGGTGTGGACATGACGCCGGACATCGACCCCGAGGCGCGGGACGTGCTAGGAGGCGGACCCACGTGGCTTGCGGGTAGAAGCCGCCAGCGCCTCCTGGACGGCCGTGTGGAGCTCGGCCGGGCGCACCGGCTTGAAGAGCACCTTGATCACGCCCAGCTTCCTGCAGCGCTCCCGGTCCTCGGCCTGCAGCCCCCAGCCCGTGATGAA
>Ga0209640_10004743_pt1 | contig 11930 bp, 11 predicted proteins | sample RifCSP10_1_FD_184018 | JGI IMG/M metagenome (GOLD analysis project Ga0209640, IMG submission 184018) | Soil microbial communities from Rifle, Colorado - Rifle CSP2_sed 10_1 (SPAdes) (version 2) | ecosystem: Environmental > Terrestrial > Deep subsurface > Rock core/Sediment | place: Rifle... | reverse complement strand
CGCAATTGTCGTGACGGTGCTTTTTGTGGACGGCGCCGGGCATGAACTTCGCCCAGAAGAGAGTGGTCGGGCTCCCGTTGTGGCGGCCGATGGGAATCCGGAAGTCAGTGATGCTCCAGCCGTCTTTTACGTTCATCTGGGAAGGCTGCACGTCGTCGATGTGAACGAGGATGCCCTCGCTGAACGTCGTGCCCCGGGGCATCTTGATGTCCGCTTCAGTCACGGAACCGCGGAACTCGTAGCCGGTGTCCTCGACGCTTTTCGCGCCGACATAGAAACCGATGCAGACGGCATCCTCGTGCTTCGTTTCGTTGAAAAAAAAGTGCTCCGACCCCTTGGGCATGAGGCGGCAGTGACCTGCGCGGACCTCGGTGCGCTCGTGCCGCTGCCCGACGACACCGTGACCCTTCAAGTAAACGGCGATCTCGTCGCAGTTGCGGTGGAGATGCTTGGCGTGAGTAGAGCCGGGCCGGAAGATGGAATGGAAGATCGTGGTGGAACTCCCGTTCTTGCCCGAAATTGGCAGCCGGAATTCGGAGATGGCCCAGCCCTCTCCCTCCTTCATGTTCTCGGGACGGACGTCGTCAACGTGCACCAGCGGGTACTTTAAGGGCATGGCTATCCTCGCATTAAAATCAATAGGGGCTCTAACAGGCACGCACGTAACGTGCGTTACCAGGCTGAGTCGAGTATAGCTTCAATCTGCGCAGCAGACTCGACCGGCCGCGGATTGAACGCGAGCCCCGGTTCGTTCAGTATGACTTGCGCCAGCGCCGGTAATTTCTCCCTGCTCACGTTGACGTCCCTGAGACGGCTGGGCAGCCCGGCGCGCCGCGCCAGGGCCCGCACCGCGGCGATCGCGTCTTCCGGCGTGCGCGGTGACAGCCCGACGTTCGCTTCCCGGATCAACTCGCCCACTGCCGCCAATTCGTCGCGCGCCGCGGGCCGATTGAATTCGAGCACATGCGGGAGCACGATCGAATTCGTCATCCCATGCGTCAGTCCCACCGCTGGCCCGAGCTTGTGACAGATCGAGTGGTGCAGCCCGGTTCGCGCATTCGTGATTGATACGCCCGCGTAGTACGCGCCCAAGGCGAGCGCGATGTAGTCGTCGCGCTGCGCACCGCCCGTCGCTATCGCGTGCAAACCGCGATACAGCAGCGGCAGTCCTTCGCGGGCATGAATGCGTGAGACGGGGTTTCTTGCCTTCGAGTACAGCGCCTCTATCGTATGCGCCAGGGCATTCATGCCGGATTCCGACATCGAACGCGCGGGCACCGAAATCATAAGCTCCGGGTCGTATACGAGCAGCCGCGGAGCGACACTGGCATCGCGGAACAGAATCTTCTTCCCCGTCTCTTCGGTCAACGCAAATGCAGGCGTGATTTCCGCGCCGGAGACGGTGGTTGGTATCGCAACGCACGGCAACTTGGCACGCGTGGAGAGCGGATTCTTCAAGCTTCCGTCAGGCAAGCGCTCGAGCGTGAAATCGAGAATGCGCCCATCCTCGGCACACGCAAGTGCAATCCCTTTCATGGTATCGCTGGCGCTGCCGCCGCCGAATGAGATGAGGCAGTCGGCCTCCAGCGCTCGCGCTCGCTGCCATCCTTCGTACGCCGAACGCAAGGGCGCGTGTGAACCGACTCCGCTGAATACCGCATCATCGCTCAGTCCGAGAGACTGCGCCAGGTCGACTACCTCGCTCGAGCGCGCTGCCCGGGCACTGCACACGAGCATGGGTCTGCGCACGTTGAGCCGCCCCAATTCTTCTTTCAACGCCGCGCGGGCACCCCATCCGAACACGAGTCGGTGCGCGGGACTGTTATAGGAAAAATCAGTGATCTTCATATTTTGAATTGAACCAGTCACGAATCACGAATCACAAGTCACGAATCACGGCAGTTGTCATTCTGCTTCCATTCCAGTCGGCTCGATCAATTTGGTGGCCTGTCCGATCTCGAGGTGAACAAGCGCCGCAAACTCTTCCGGCGTGCTGGCGCGGGGTTCGAAGCTCCGTTTATTAGATTCATCAGCTTAACACGCTTGTTTGGATTTCCAGTAAACTTCTTCACATCAACTGCTACGGAAAGTTGCGGCTGGCCGCGGCCGGATAAGAAACAAGTCTTATGACAAATGTGCGCTTTTTGACTGGCGGAGACGTTGCTCCCGTTCGCGCGAACGGCTTGGGAATGTTTGGAGAAATTGCTGCGCGGTTTCGGCAGGCGGATGTTGCTTTCCTGAATCTCGAAGCGGCACTATCCGAAAAGGGCAAACCCACCCGTGGCAAGACCACTTTTTTTCGCGGCACTCCCGCGAGCGTAGATGGACTGGCCGAAGCCGGGCTCGCGTGTGTCAACATTGCCAATAATCACATCCTCGACTATGGGGACGCCGCGATGCTTGACACGCTCGAGCAGCTCGACCGCAAAGCGATCGGCCATTTCGGCGCCGGGCGCAATCTCGATGAGGCCCGCGAATGTTACATCCTCGAAAAAAAAGGCATCCGCTGCGGCTTCCTTGGCTACACCACGACGCTGCCCGCAGGCTACGCCGCCACGGCTACATCCGCGGGCGTCAATCCCCTCCAGGTGTATACCGCCTACCAGCCCAGGGCGAATCCCTTCGAGTATCCGGGCGTCACGCCGAGTATCGTGACCTGGACCGATCCGGTTCATTTGCAACAGCTCCGCGCTGATGTCGGCGCGCTGGGACGGCGGGTCGATATCGTGATCGTTTACGTGCATTGGGGATCGAGCATGTCGCCGCACGTTCACGACTTCCAGCGTGAAATCGGGAAAGCCGCGATCGACGCGGGCGCCCATGCGGTATTTGGCGGGCATAAACACGTCCTGTCGGCAATCGAGTTCTATAAAGGGTGCCCCATCGTGCACTGCAGCGGCAATCTGCTGTTCGACAAGTGGGTGCCTTTCTTTACCGACGAAACGCTGAAGACTTTCCTGTTCGGCGCGACCGTTGGACCCGGCGGGTTACGCGATTGTTATTTGCTCCCGGCAATGAACGGCGTCGGCGTACCGCCCCGCCTGCTTACCCGCCATGACCCGCTGTGGCGGAAGATCGTTGATGATCTGCAGGCGCTGTGTCGTGACTTCGGAACGCAGTTGGTGGCACGCGAGGACGCCGTCGAAGTGCGCGCCGGCTGTGTCTAATCCACCTTCGCCCCGGAAGCTTTCACGACCTTGCCCCAGCGCTCGAACTCCAGCCGAATCTGCCTGGCAAATTCTTCCGGTGTGCTGGGCGCGGGATTCTGGCCGATGCCGTTCATGCGCGTGATCACGTCAGGCGAGCCGAGCGCGCGGACGACGCCTGCATTGAGCTTCACGATCATTGCACGCGGCGTTGCGGCAGGCGCGATGACGCCATACCACTCGAGCACGTCGCTGAACTCCGGGTAACCGGCCTCTACCCCGGTCGGCACATCCGGCAGCGCGTCGATGCGCTTGGCGCCCAGCACGGCCAGCGCGCGCAGTTTTCCGGCCTTGACCTGCGGCACCGTCGAAGTCGGATTGGCGAACATCATGTTGACGTTGCCTGCGAGCAGATCAAGCACCGCGGGTCCCGCGCCCTTATAAGGAACGTGCACCATGTCCGTGCCCGTCGTCAGCTTGAAAAGCTCACCCAGGAGCTGTTGCAGCGAAGCGGTCGACGCAAAGGTCAGCTTGCCGGGATTTTGTTTGGCCAGCAGCGCAAGATCCTTCATCGTCTTCGCGGCTACGGAAGGATGCACCACGAGCACGGCAGCCGAAGTCATGCCGCGCGAGACAGCGGCGAAATCGCGGCGTGCATCAAACCCGGGGTTGCCATACAGATGCGGGTTTATCACCAGCGCGCCCTGATGGGCGAGCATGATCGTGTAACCATCGGGCGTAGCCCTGGCGCCCAACGCCGTGCCGATGTTGCCTTGGGCCCCGCTCCGATTATCAATGATCACTTGCTGCCCCCAGATCTCAGTCAGTTTCGCGCCGACGATCCGCGCGAAAGCATCCGTGCCGCCGCCCGGCGGGAACGGCACGATGAAACGCACGGGCCGGTCGGGATAACTATCCGCCGCAAAGCCCGGCGGGACAGCAAACGCTATTGAAAGCATAAGACTCGTTAACAAGCGTTTCATAGTATTCTCTCCTCCAGACCGTGAAACAATAATGCTTTCCCCGCGAGCCCGGCTGCTTCAGTCGCTCATTGCCATAAGCTGAATGCCATAATATCACCTGAACGGAGGCGCCGGCGCCGCAGTTGCCCGCGCAGCACGGGATTCGAAATTACGTCGAATGGGATAAGTTTCGGGCAAGGCAAGATCACAATGTTGATTGACGAGCGGGAGACCTGACGTGATCGGCATCGCGGCAATTGGCGTCAACCACTGGCATTCACTCTACGATGCTGCCTATCTGCCACAACTCCAGCGGATGCCGGAGGTCAGCATTCTCGCCGTGCAGGATGCTGACGCGGCGATTGCCGCCGAGCGGGCCGCGGCGATCGGTAATCCGCCAACCTACACCGACTATCGGCAGATGCTTGCCGAGACCAAGCCGGATTTCGTCATTGCTCTGGGCCGGCCGACAGACATGGCATCAACCGCGCACTATCTGCTCGATCACGGCTACCCCTTCCTGATGGAGAAACCGATGGGGTTCGATGCGGAAGAGGTGCGCGGCGTTGCCGAAAAAGCCCGCGCGACCGGAGGGTTCGCGGCGGTGCCACTGCCGTATCGCTATCAGCCGCAAGTCTCACTCGCACGGCAGTTGATCGCGGAAGGCCGGTTGGGACCACTTTCCCACGTCTCGATTCGCAACATGCGCCCGACTTCAGCCCGCTATCCCGCCTGGGGTGCCTCCTGGATGCTCGACCCTGCCGTGGCGAATGGCGGCTGCCTGCGCAACCTCGGTCCGCACGGTCTTGATACATTCATGCTGCTCACCGGCGAGGACGTGGAAGTCACTGGCGCACAGCTGAGCTCGCGAGGACTGGGACAGGTTGTCGAAGACTACGCGTCCGTCATGCTGCGCTCGGCCAGTGGCATTGTCGGCAACGTCGAGGTCAGCAATCTCTTTCCCGGACAGGGGGCACTGGCCGAGCTGCACGTTTCCGGACGCGACGGCATGCTGACCGTTGCCGAAGGCACCGCCCGTATCGTCTCGCGCGCGGGTAAGGAGGTCGTCAAGCTCGTGCCAGTTGAAAGACCGTCGCGCCTCGTCCTCGAGGACGTGCTCTCGCGCTGGCGGCAAGGGAAGCGGCCGGCAGCAGACGCAGACGACTGCTACCGGGTCATTCGCCTGGTGGATCAGGCCTATGCGCTGGCTCGCGGGGGGAACAAACGCTGAGGAGGGCGATTGGTAATCCACCGGATCTTAGTTAGTGTGCTGAGTTATTAATTGGTTGCATCGGCACAGGATACCGGCGATGGGCATATCGATTTTCTATTTTTTCTTCACCACTTTCGACCACCTGGCGATGTCCTCGGCGATCATGCGCGCAAATTCCTCGGGCGTCGAGTGCGTGGGTTCGAGGCCCTGGCTGTGCAGAACCTCCTGCAGATTGGGCTGCTTGAGGACGTGCGCGAGCGCCTGATTGAGCCGCGAGACGATCGCCTTGGGGGTACCCGCGGGCGCCAACATGCCGTGCCAGGTGATCGCCAGATAGCCGGGAACAGACTCGCTGACCGTGGGCAGATTGGGCACCAACGGCGAGCGCCGCTGGGTGGTGACGGCGATTGCGCGCAGCTTGCCTGCTTTGACATGCGGCAGCACCGATGGCCCATTGGCGAAGATGAACTGAATCTGCCCGCCCATCAGATCGATGACCGCGGGCCCGGTGCCCTTGTACGGGACGTGGACCGAGCTGGTCCCGGTCATCTGCCCAAAGAGCTCACCCGCGAGATGCAGCGTCCCGCCGGTGCCGGACGAGCCATAGTTGAGGCTGCCGGGTTTCGCCCGCGCAAGCGCGATGAACTCCTTCACATTGGTCGCCTTTACGGACGGGTTCACGGCGAGTATGAACGGCCCCGTGTCGGTCATGCTGATCGGTGCAATGCCCTTGATCGGGTCGTACGGCAGTTTGTAGAGCACCGGGGCGGTGGCATAGCTCGACGCCACCAGGCTGACCGTGTAGCCGTCCGGGTCGGCGCGCACCACGATCTCGGTGCCGATCATGCCGCCGGCACCGCCGCGGTTATCGACGATAAACTGCTGGCCGAACTCCTGGGACAGCCGCGGCGCGATGATGCGCGCAATGATGTCGGTGCCGCCGCCCGGCGCGAATGGCACGACCATGCGCACCGGTTTATCCGGCCATTTTCCGGTTTGAGCCTGTGCCGCCGGCAAGGACGCGGCGAGCGCCAGCAACAGCAATCCACGTGTTGTCTTCATCGGTGCGATCTCCATTTCAATTTCAAGATTCGTCTCCCGGCAGCTCGATGGCAAGCATCAGGTAGGAGAGGCTCTTGCCATGCATGTCCTGGGCGAGCGACACGGTCACGCCGCCGCCCAGCGCATTCTCGATGACGAAATTGAACGCCTGGAGCTTGGGCAACTCGTAGCGAGTGATGGGGCCTTTCGCAACGTGTTCAAAAGCCTGCATCACGCGCTCGACCGTGAGCTGCTCGCGCAGGATGTTCCATGCGCGAGCGTTGTACGCGACCACGGAAATGTTCGAGGTGTTGCCCTTGTCTCCGGCGCGACCATGGGCGAGATCGTAGACGCGCACGCTCACAAACTGCCCTCCACGCTGATGCACGGCGTCACCAGCGCGCGCGGGATGAGGATCGATTTGACTGCCAGCACCTCGCGCATGGCGTTCGAGCCGCCGCCGCCGCCCGAGGGGCCGTTGACGTGCAGCGTGCGCACTTCGAATCCGACCGCCAGCGCCGCCTTGCGGTCGGGGCTGCGCGCGGCGATGCGCAGGCGCACTTCATAAGGCTCGGGCCGCCCGTCCCCCATGCCGTGCAGGCTGGACATGCCGATGTAATCGACGCGAATCTCCGGGTAGCTGAATCCGCGCGCCTTGAGCCGCTCGCGCACGATGTGCTCCGCAAGCTTCGCGCGCGCGAGCGCATTGGGGCCGGCGTACGCGACTTCGCCCTCGCCGATGTAGCCGTCGTGATATCCGACGACAACCTTGTAGGTGGAAGTGCGCGGACGCGCTTTCATGCCAATCACGCGCACGCGGCACTTGCCTTCCTGCACGAACTCGACGCCGGTGATGTCGAGCTGGCAGTCGGGTGTGATGTAACGCGCTGGATCGTGCATCTCGTACAGCACCTGCTCCTTGCACGTCATGAGATCGAGCCGCCCGCCGGTATCTTCGAGCTTGCCGAGCACGAGCTCGCCCGCCGCGTTGACATCCGCGTACGGAAATCCGATGTTTACCGGGTCGTCCGCGTCCTTGCGGCCGGGATCGATGAAGCAGCCGCCGGTGAGTTGCGCCGCGCACTCCATCATGTGCCCCGCGAGCGTACCGCTCGCGAGCAGCCCCCAGTCGTCGTAGCTCCAGCCCAGGCCGTGCAGCATGCAGCCGAGAAACAGCGACGGGTCGGCTACCCTCCCCGTTATCACCACCGGGGCGCCGGTGGCGAGCGCATCGCGCACCGCGTCGGCGCCGAGGTAGGCATTCGCCGAGGCCATGCGCGGGATCAGCGCTTCGACTGGCTCGCCGCTCTCCATCAGCGGCAGCTGCGGATTGGCGCGCACGAGATCGGTGACGTCATCGCCGCTGACAACGGCGACCGGGACGTCACCTAGGCCGAGCGCCAGGGCTTCACGACGCACAGCGCGCGCGGCGCCAGCGGGGTTCGCCGCGCCCATGTTCGTCACGATCCGGATGCCGTTGCGGCGGCACGCGGGCAGCACCGCCTGGAAACGTTCGACCAGGTACGGAGTGTAGCCGCGATCCGGGTCCTTGAGGCGCGTCAGCGTCTCGCGCGCGATGGTGCGCTCGGCGAGACATTCGAATACCAGATAGTCCACGCCGCCGCGCTCGGCGAGCTCGACCGCCGGCTCGATGCGATCATCGGAAAAACCCGCGCCGGTGCCGACGCGGATACTGGAGGGCGGACTGTTCATTCTGATTTCCAGGTCTTCACATCCCGTAGTGACGAATTGTAGAGGGCTATGCCGCACCGAGTCGAGCGGTGATGGCGTTCACAGCGTCGCACGACTCGATATTCAGCAACAAATCGCGAATTTCCTCGGCACGCTGCCTCGATATCACCTGCTGCGCATTGACGAGGAATTTCTCTTCGATGGCGGATGCCGCAAGCGGCTTTTCGGCGGACCCCAGGTTGACGTCCTCGCGAGCGCCGAACCGCCGGCCATCGACGGTGGATATTTCCACGCCGCCGGAATAATGCGCCGGAAAATTCGACTGCGGGTCGACTGCGTACTCGACCTTCGCCGCCAGTGCGCGAATCGCAGGGTCGTCCAGCGCACCCGCATCCATTTCCTGCAAGGTAAACTGCCGGCGCACGGCGGCACACGCCGCGGAAAAATAGATGCTGAACTGCGCGGCCGCAATGTCGCGCGGCGCGAGCTTTGCCGCGCGCGGCTCACATACCGTGTCGACTGCGGCTTGCGGCACGCGGACGCGGATGCCGCGTATGTCCCGTGCGCGCAGGTCATGCTGCGTGACCAGAGCAATGGTCGCGTTGATAGCCGCATGATTGAAGAAGCACGACGGCCGCATCTTGATCAGAACGCGGGCGAATTCCCAGTCCTGGCCCAGCCCGGCGGTGATGGCAGCGAGGTCGGATGCCGCCGCCGGCGCGTTCAGGTAAGTGTTGAACACGCCGAATTTTCCTTCGTAGGGCGTGGGCGGCCCGATAAAGCCTTGCTTTGCCAGCATCGCGGCCGTGATCGCGCTCACGCCCGGCCACCCGGCCTCCAGCCGTTTGGTCCACGAGTCAGCAGTCGTAAACAGGCGGTTTCCCGCGGCGGTGCTGTACACGAGGCCCTGTGCCGTGGTCAGCTGCGCGGGGTCGAGCCCGAATAATTTGCCGGCGATGAGCACGCTGCCGAAGGCGCCGACGATGCCGACGGCGTTGAATCCGGCGGTCGATAGCCCGCCGCGCGCGGCCATGCCGATGCGGATCGCACACTCCGCCCCCGCGATATACGCGGCAAGCACGTCCTTGCCGCGCGCTCTTGCGAACGCGCCGGCGCCCAGGGCGCAGGGCACGCTGAAAGCGCTGGGGTGGATGCGGCCGCGAATCGACGTATCGTCGTACTCCAGGCCATGCACCAGCATCCCGTTCATCAATACCGAGTCGCGCAAGGCGAGCTTTGCCGGCATGCCAATCACCGTGTATTCTCCGCCCCCCAAAGCGGCGAGCCCGGCACAGGCTTTGTGCGCGAATTCGAAACTCGCGGATGCCAGCGCTACGCCGACGGAATCCAGCAGGTGCAGCTTGGCCTGCGCACGGATAGCAGCGGGAATCGATGCGTAATCGAGCCCGGTGACAAACCCCGCGAGCATTGCGGCGATGGTTGGAGATGAATTACGCATGGTGTTGCCTTCATTCGTGTGCGGCACCAGAACGAGTCTATTCCTTGACCTTCTCGAACTTGCTATTGCGGTCCCACTCCGGCAGATCGGCCAATCGAACCATGCGCCCTCCCCGCGATTGCTTCTGATAATATCAACAGTTGTCGACGTTGTCAGTCCCTCACACAAGGAGCCATCATGTCATCCGATGCAATCACCGGAAGCTGTTTGTGCGGTTCGATAAGATTTGCAGTGACGCCGCCGTTCACGGGGTTCCGCTATTGCCATTGCAGTCGCTGTCGGAAAGCGAGCGGCAGCGCGCATGCGGCGAACGCGTTCATCCCGGAGACGCAGTTCAAATGGCTCGCTGGCGAATCGCTGGTCAGGCATTTCGATCTGCCGGGCGCCAAACGCTTCGCAGTCTGGTTCTGTCCGCAGTGCGGCACGCGGATGCCGCACAAGGTCAAGTCAACCGAAAACATGCTGATACCCGCGGGCGTGCTCGATGGCGATCCCGGGATGCGCCCCGAGAACAGCATCTTCTGGAAATCGAAGGCGGCGTGGTACGTCTCGCCGCAGGGAATACCGCAGTTCGACGAATACTCCTGACGCCCGCTCAGCCTTTCTTGAAAAATTATTGCAAACAGAGGCCTTGTGGCAGAATTAGGGTTCGCGTCGAAAAAGAAATGAGGATAACGTCATGAGCATCAACGGCAAGGCTTACATCGTGGGCGCCTTCGAGCACCCCACGCGCAAGGCCCCGGACAAGTCGGTCGCGCAACTGCACGCGGAGTGTGCCAAAGGCGCACTCGACGATGCCGGGCTCGCGAAGGACGACATCGACGGCTATTTCTGCTCGGGCGATGCGCCCGGCGCGGGCGGCTTCAGCATGGCGAACTACATGGGGTTGAAGCTCCGCCACATCGATTCCACCGATACCGGCGGATCATCCTATCTGGTTCACCTCAATCACGCCGCGCAGGCGATCGCGCTGGGCAAATGCAATATTGCCCTGATCACGCTGTCCGGGCGGCCGCGCTCCGAGGGTTCCTCCGGAACCATCGTCCGCAGCCGCGGCACCGGCGTGCCGGACGAGCCTTACGAGCTTCCCTACGGTCCGGTCACGGTTAACCTGTACGCAATGGTCGCCATGCTCCATATGTACAAATACGGCACCACCAGCGAGCAGCTCGCCTGGGTGAAGGTGGCGGCTTCGCATCATGCCCAGCACAATCCGAACGCGATGCTGCGCGAGGTCGTCACGGTGCAGGACGTGCTCGCTTCGCCGATGATCTCCGATCCGCTGCATCGTCTGGACTGCTGCGTGGTGAGCGACGGCGGCGGCGCGCTGATCGTCGCGCGGCCCGAGATCGCGAAGTCCCTCAAGCGGCCGCTCGTGAAAATCCGCGGCGCGGCCGAAGCACCTAAACACCAGATGGGCGGCAAGGTCGATCTCACGTACAGCGGCGCCGCGTGGTCGGGACCGCGCGCGTTCGAGGAAGCCGGTATGAAACCCGCGGACATCAAGTACGCGTCGATCTACGACAGCTTCACCATCACCGTGGTGATGCAGCTCGAGGACCTCGGCTTTTGCAGGAAGGGCGAAGGCGGAAAGTTTGTCGCGGACGGCAACCTGATTTCGGGCACTGGCAAGCTGCCGTTCAACACCGACGGCGGCGGACTGTGCAACAACCACCCCGCGAACCGCGGCGGCATGACCAAGGTAATCGAGGCCGTGCGCCAGTTGCGAGGCGAGGCCCATCCCAAGGTCCAGGTCAAAAACTGCAACGCCGCGCTTGCCCACGGCACCGGCGGCTCGCTTGGCCACCGGCATGGCAGCGCGACCGTCATCATGGAAAGGGAGTAAGAACATGGCCACACCCTATCAGGAACGCAAAATCACCGACCCGATCTTGAATGTCGGCGACGAACCCTACTTCGAAGCCGCGGCGCAAGGCAGGCTGCTCGTGAAGAAATGCGCGGATTGCGGCGAGGTTCACCACTATCCGCGCGGGGCTTGCCCGTTCTGCCTCAGCCCCAACGTCGCCTGGCAGGACGCCAGGGGCACGGGCACGATATACACGTACAGCATCACGCGGCGTGCCGGCCCCATTCCCTATTGCATCGCCTACGTGACGCTGGATGAAGGGATCAAGATGATGACCAATATCGTCGACTGCGATCTCGACTCGGTTCGCATCGGGCAGGCAGTGAAAGTGACGTTCAAGAAAACCAGTGGCGGTGTGGCGGTGCCGATGTTCACGCCGGCCTGACGGCAGAGTAACCTACTTTACGTCCCGCGGCATACCCGCATCGATGGCGACCTTGGTCCATTTAGCGATCTCGGCCGGGATGATCTTGCGCATCTCATCAGGCGTCTTGATGTCGAGCACGGCACCCATGGCAGTCATCTTCTTCAGCATCTCGGGCGATCTGAA
>Ga0209640_10004742_pt1 | contig 11930 bp, 9 predicted proteins | sample RifCSP10_1_FD_184018 | JGI IMG/M metagenome (GOLD analysis project Ga0209640, IMG submission 184018) | Soil microbial communities from Rifle, Colorado - Rifle CSP2_sed 10_1 (SPAdes) (version 2) | ecosystem: Environmental > Terrestrial > Deep subsurface > Rock core/Sediment | place: Rifle... | reverse complement strand
AGCCCGAATCGGCGGGGCGCTGGCGGCGCGAATACAGCCAGCACAGCCGGCGGTCGATTGCGCGGTTCCTCGAAGGACGCTGCGAGCGCTTCGAGTTCGAAGACGTGCCCATGGGTGTGGAGATACCGCGCGACGAGAACGCGCCGCACACCAACGTCTGGAGCTTCAAGGACGAGCACGGCCGGATTCACATCACCAACGGCACGCACGTCGTCATGGAAAAAACCTTGCTGACCGTTTACGTGTAGCTCAAGTCAAAAGTCGACGCGGACACCGAGCCATGCCGCACGCGGCGCGCCCGGCGACAGAAAGCGGTTGTCGTCGAAGGCGTCGCCGAGCACGTCATCGGCCTCGCCGAACAGGCCGAAAGACTCGTATTCGGCATCGAGCAGGTTGTCGAGGTTCAAGAACAGCTTCACGTTGTCGCCAACCGCATAATCGGCGCGCACATTGAGCACGGCGTACCGCCCCACCTTACCGGCCACGTTGCCCTCATCGCCGCGCATGTGGAAATCCGCTCCGGCGAGCAAATCGCCGCCGATCGTGACCTTCGGCCCGAGCGCGACGCGTAAGCCGGCCTTCAACAGCTGACTCGGAATCAGCGGCAGTCGATCGCCGGTCTCGACGAGGAGCTCGCCGCCGAGGGCTTCAGGATTATTCGGGCTCGGCACCATGAGATCGTTGCGGAACGTCGCCTTGAGATAGGTGTAGTTCGCGAACCAGCTCCAGGCGTCGCCCGCCTCCCCTTCGAGGCCGAGCTCCACGCCGTCGCGGCGCGTGCGGCCGACGTTGTCGAAGAAGCCCTGGTTCGTGAGCGCCCCGGCGCTGATGAACAGGATGTCGTCGTCGTTGTTCGTGCGAAAGACCCCGGCATGCCAACGTCCGCCGTCGAGATCGCCGCGCACGCCGGTCTCGATCGTGCGGGCGACGACTTGCTCGAGCGGCGGGTCGGCAAGAAACGCGTTCGGCAGCCGGCAGGGATCGTCCTCGTCCGCGCAAGTCAGCTCGACGGGCGAGGGTGCGCGATTCGATTGACTGTAACCCAAGTAGAAATTGAGGTTCGCGGCGACGTCGACCGTAAGCCCGAGCGCCGGGTTGAAGCGGTCGAACTCGTGATCGCCGTCGAGCGCGCTGCCGAGCTGGTCGCTGAACGTCACCTCGGTCTTGTTATAGCGCCCCGACACGGTCAGCGCGACGCGGTCCGACAGTAGGAATGTATTGGAAAGATAGAATCCCGTGTTCGACGTGTCCGCGCTCATGCGCGTGAAGGATTCGCCGACGTAATAGCCGCTCGGAATCGCAAGCCGGGTGGCATCGAGCTCGCCGAGCTCGGTGCTCGCGGCGAAGCCGATGTCGCTCTCGTCGTGCGCAATCCCGACGAGAAATAAATTCTCGCGGCCGCCGAGGTCGCCGGACCACGATGCCTGCATGGCGAACCCCACGCCGTCCTGCTCCGTGCTCGTGCGATTGATCGTCGCGCCTTCGACGTCATCGCCGGCCGGAATCGGATTGCCGCCGCCGTCGAGAATCAGCTCCTCAACGCCCTCCTCCTCCTCGCAGACGAATCCGGGCGTGTCCTCGCACTCCTCGAAGTCCGAGTCGTCGCCGTTGTAGGTGAGGATGTCGCTCGCGCGCAAGTAGAGATTGCCCGACAGAGTCAGCGTGTCCGAGAGCTCGCGGGTTCCGGTCAAATTGAGCAGCAGGAGCTCGTTCTCCGTCCGATCGGGACGCGTAAAGATCGCCTCGCGATCCATCTCGAGGAGCTGCACCGGTGCCGCGCCGTTGCCGATCAAGCTCGTGTCCGCGTAGTTCAAGGTCACGCCGAAACGCGACGTATCGGTCTGCCATGCGACGTTGCCGAAGAGCTGACCGGCCTCGGTCGGCGAGAAGTCGCGCCACCCATCCTCTTGTAGATATGAGCCGGTGACAAAGTAGCCGAAGCGATCGTCGACCGACGCGCCCGTTTCGGCCTCGACGCCGAAACGCGCAAACGAGCCGCCGAAAACTTGCGCGCTCGTGCCCGGGTCCGAGAAGCCGTCCTTGGTCCTGATGGAGATGGCCCCGCCGAGAGCATTGAGCCCGAACAACGGGTTCGATCCCGGCATCAGGTACACGGTGTCGATCGCCGAATCCGGAACGAGCGCCCAGTTCACGGTGTCGCCGAACGGCTCGTTGATGCGCACGCCGTCCTGATAAACGGCGATGCCCTGCGGCAACCCGAGCAGCGGCGAGCCGACGAAGCCGCGATATTGCACATCGGGCTGCAACGGATTGCTCTGCGCCTCGTTGACGAACACGCTCGCGAGATTGCGCTTCATGAAGTCCGCAAGGTCGAGCGCGCGCTGCTCGCGCAGCTCGTCGGCGCTGACCGTTTGGACGTTCGACGCGATCTTGTCGGCGTCGAGCGCCCCGCCGAGCGGCGTGGCGCCGACCACCTCCACGGTCTCGATCGGGCTTTGCGCGCGAACGCCGAGGGCGAGGACGCCCGCGACGACGGCGCAGAAGTAACGTAATGTCATCGAACGAGTCCTTAAGCCCAATCGAAACGGCAAGCTCACGAGCGTAGCCGATCGTACGGCCCGCTGTGGCCTCGTGCAAAGGTCTTGCGATCGACGCCCTTCCCCCGTACCGTTCTCCGCACGAGACGTGAATTCGCGGGGGATTTGTATGCGCCGGCGCATGACTGCGTTGATCTTGGGGCTCGGCATGGTCGGCGCGTCCGGCGGCCACGCTGACGGTGCACCCATAGCGCGCGCTCCCGCGTTTCGCGCAGCGGCCTTGAGCGCGCTGCCGCGGGACGCTTGGATTACCAACGGCGGCAACCTCGCGAACCAGCGGTACTCGCCGCTCGCTTCGATCGACCGCAGCAACGTCGCCGGCCTCAGGGCGCAGTGGCGCGCATCGCTCGGCGGGTCCGGCGTCACGCCGCGGGGCAGCAATCAAGCCGAGCCGCTCTACTATGATGGAACCGTATACGTCGTCACGAGCTCGAACGACGTGTTCGCGATCGACGTCGACAGCGGCGAGATCCGCTGGAAGTACGAGGCCAACGTCGACCCGCTGATCGCGCAACCCTGCTGCGGCTGGGCCGTGCGCGGGCTCGCGCTCGGCGACGGCATGGTCTTTCTCGGCCGCCTCGATGCGGATCTGGTCGCGCTCGATCAGCGTACGGGAGAAGTCGTCTGGTCGGTCCAGGTTGCCGATCCGCACGCGCGCTACAGCATCACGAGCGCACCGCGTTACTACGACGGCAAGGTCATTACGGGCACGTCGGGCGGCGTCATGGGCACGCGCGGCCGCGTCACCGCTTACGACGCGAAAACCGGCGAGCTCGTTTGGCGGTTCTATACGATCCCCGGACCCGGAGAATTCGGCCACGACACTTGGCCCGAAGGGAGCGACGTCTGGCAATACGGCGGCGCCGCCGTCTGGCAAACCCCGGCCGTCGATCCGGAGCTCGATCTCGTCTATTTCTCGACGTCGAATCCGGGACCCGTGCAGAACGGCGCGGTACGCGAAGGCGATAACTTGTTCAGCGCCTCGATCGTCGCGATCGATGGGCGGAACGGCGAATACCGCTGGCACTTCCAAGAGGTGCACCACGACATTTGGGATTACGACGCGCCGAATCCCGTCATCCTGTTCGACGCCGAGATCGACGGCGAGCTGCGCAAGGGGCTCGCGCAAGCGGGAAAGACCGGCTGGGTCTACATTCTCGACCGCGTCACCGGCCTGCCCTTGATCGGTATCGAGGAACGGCCCGTGATGCAGGAGCCGCGTCAGAAAACCGCCGCGACGCAACCGTTCCCGATCGGCGACCCGATCGTGCCGCAATTCATCGACGTGCAGCCCGAAGGCTACGAGCTCGTCAACGAAGGGCGCATCTTTACGCCGTTCTTCGATGAGCCCGTGATGTGGAAGCCCCTCGCCGCGATCAACTGGCCGCCGAGCTCTTACGACCCCGAAACGAATCTCATGTATATCTGTGCGTCGGATGCGTCGTGGGGCGCCACGGGCGGGGATCCCGACTTCCCGATCGTGCCGACCGGCGTTTATGCGGGCGGCGTCGTCTATCCGAGCGGTATCGGCCGGCGCGGCATCTTCGCCGCGCTCGACGTGACGACGAACCGCATCGCGTGGCGGCAGCAGTGGTCGGACCAGTGCTATAGCGGCTCCATCACGACGGCCGGCGGGCTCGTGTTCGTCGGCCGCAACGACGGGCGCTTGACGGCGCTCGACAGCTTGAACGGCGACAAGCTTTGGGAGTTTCAAACCGACGGCGGCGTGAACTCCCCCGCGATCACGTTCGAGCGCGACGGCAAGCAATACGTCCTGAGCTACGCGGGCGGGACGTCGCTCGCGCCGAGCAAGCGCAGCGACGGCGTGTGGCTCTACTCGCTCGACGGCGGCATCGAGTCCTTGCCGCGCGGCTCCGCAAGCGCGACGGCTCAGTTTCCGCCGGGCGGGCGCGGCGGCCCCCCCGGCCCACCGGGTCCTCCCGGGCCGCCCGGCCAACGCGGACCTTTTGTCGAGCAAAGCGCGCGCGTCCCCAACGTCGAGAACGGTCGCGTCATCTACGCGACAGCGTGCGTGACCTGCCACGGCGAGAACGGTCAGGGCGGCACGCACGGCGGCATCGCATTGACCAACGCTCTGACCGTGGGTGCAGTCATGACGGTCGTCACGAACGGCCGCAACGACATGCCCGCGTACGGGGCCGTAATGTCGCAGGAAGATTTGCAGGACCTCGCGCGGTATCTATTGGAAGATTTGTTGATCGAGTGATGGTGACGACGAGAAGGAGGAAGAATCGCGAGCGGAGCTCGCTCCTACCGGGGATTGCGCTGGCGGTATTGGCGGGGTGCGAGGCGCCGCCGCCGGCGGGCCCGCAAACCGCGGCGACGTTCGCAGCCGTCGACGGCGCGCGCATCGTCGCCGCGGACACCGAGCCCGGCAACTGGCTCACGCACGGACGCACGTATGCCGAGCAGCGCTTCAGCCCGCTCGCGCAAATCAACGCCGCCAATGTCGGCGAGCTCGGGCTCGCGTGGTATTACGACCTCGGCACCTATCGAGGAGTGGAAGCGACGCCGCTCGTTATCGACGGCGTCATGTACACGACGAGCGCTTGGAGCGTTCTTTATGCGCTCGACGCGAAGACCGGCGAGCCGCTTTGGGTCTTCGACCCCGAGGTGCCGAAACAATGGGGTCAGTACGCGTGCTGCGACGTCGTCAATCGCGGCCCGGCTGCTTGGAACGGCAATATCTACATCGGCACGCTCGATGGCCGGCTCGTCGCCGTCGATGCGGCGACCGGCAAGCTCGTTTGGGAAACGCTGACGATCGACCCGGCGCAGCCGTATACGATCACGGGCGCACCGCGCGTCGTCAACGGCAAAGTCGTCATCGGCAACGGCGGGGCCGAGTACGGCGTGCGCGGCTACGTCACCGCGTACGATGCCAAGACGGGCGCGCAAGTTTGGCGCTTCTACACGGTGCCCGGCGATCCGGCGCAAGGCTTCGAGTCGCAAGCGATGGCAATGGCGGCGGCTACGTGGACGGGCGAATGGTGGAAATACGGTGGCGGCGGCACGGCATGGGATGCGCTCGTGTACGACCCCGAGCTCAATCTCTTATATATCGGCACCGGCAACGGCTCGCCGTGGCCCCGCGACATTCGCAGTCCCGAAGGCGGGGACAACCTGTTTCTGTCGTCGATCGTCGCCGTGAACGCCGATACCGGCGAGTACCTGTGGCACTACCAAACCACGCCGGCCGACAATTGGGACTACACCGCGACACAACCGTTGATTCTCGCCGACCTTACGATCGACGATCGGCCGCGACGCGTGATCATGCAGGCGCCGAAGAACGGATTCTTCTACGTGCTCGATCGCGAGACCGGCGAGCTCTTGTCGGCCGAGAAATACGTCCCCGTCGTGACCTGGGCAAGCCGTGTCGATCCGGCGACGGGGCGGCCGGTCGAGAACGCGGTCGGCCTGTACGCGGAGAGCACCGTGATGGTGCTGCCCGGCCCGCTCGGGGCACACAGCTGGCAGCCGATGTCGTTCAGCCCGCTGACGGGGCTCGTCTATATCCCCGCGCACGTCACCGGTTATCCGTACAGTGCCAATCCGAGCTTTGAGTACGTGCCGGGCAGGCAAAATATCGGCATGAACCCCGCGGGTGGACTGCCCGTCAACCGCGGCGACCCGGACGTGGCGACCAACATGGCCGCGTTGATCGCTTGGGATCCTCTCGCGGCGAAGGAAGTCTGGCGCATCGCCTACGACAAAGCGGGCAGCGGCGGCGTCTTGACGACGGCCGGCGATTTGCTCGTGCAAGGCGTCATCGACGGCCGCTTCGTGGTTTATCGCGCGAGCGACGGGACCGAGCTTTGGTCGATGCCGGTACAGACGGGCATCGTGGCCGGCCCCATTACTTACACCGTCGACGGCGAGCAGTACATCGCGGTCAGCGCCGGATGGGGCGGTATCAGCTCACTGACCGGAACGCAGCCGCAAGACGGCGCTCCGATCGCGCCCGCTCGCGTGCTGGCCTTCAAGCTCGGCGGTGACGTGACGTTGCCCCCCGTGCCGCCGCGCGTGGTCCCCGCCCCGCCGCCGCCCGAGGCGTCCGCGGACACGGTCGCGCGCGGCGAGCTCGTCTACGGCCAGCACTGCCTCATCTGTCACGGCGCCGGCGCGATCTCGGGAGGGTCGATCCCCGATCTGCGCATGATGACCCCCGAGACGCACGCGCAGTTCGAGGCCATCGTGCTCGAGGGAATTCGCGGGCCGCTCGGGATGGTCGCCTTCGCCGATCTGCTGAGGCGAGACGATGCACGGGCCGTGCATGCATACGTGATCAAGCGGGCCAACGAAGATTTTGCGGGCGCGGCCGGATCGGCCGAGCCGTAAACCCCAGCACGCGTTCGCTCGGCCTGCTCGGCGTCGCCGACGGCGGGCTTATGTCAAGCGACCTTTCCCGTAGTTCTGTGATGCGGCTCTAGGGTCGGGGCCGCAGGCATCCGTACGATGCACGCGCGTACACAAACGTGGGAGAAATTCATGAACTTCAAGAGGCTCGCCAGCGCGTTGGCTTTGGCATTCGCGCCGGGCGTGGTATTGGCCGACCTGAACTATAGCGGTGTAGAGCTCAATTTCGTCAGTGTCGAGCTCGGCGATGACGTCATCGACGTCGACGGCGATGGTTTCGAGATCGGGGGCTCGTATGCGATGAGCGATCAGTACTTCCTGTTCGGCGAGTATGGTGATCAGGATCTCGATTTCGGGATCGAGGGCAAGTCGTACGAAGTAGGCGCGGGCTTCCATCACGAGATGAACCGCGACCTCGACTTCGTTGCGTCCATCTCCTACGTCGACGCGGAAGTCGAGCTCGGTGGATTCTCCGTCGATGACGATGGATTCGCGCTCGGCGCCGGCATGCGCTCGCGTGTTGCGCGGTCCTTCGAGGTCGAGGGCGGCATCCGCTACGTAGACCTCGACGAGAGCGGCAGCGATACGGGCTTCGTGCTCGGCGGCCGCTACTATTTCAACGATACGTTCGCCATCAGCGCCGGGACCGATCTCAACGACAACGCCGATACGTTCCGTATCGGTGTGCGCGCGGAATTCTAGCAACCGTCGGTCGTACGCTTCATTGAGGGGCAGCCTTGCGGCTGCCCCTTTTTTATTGCCGGCCGCACGGTCTCACACGGGCCGCGGCAAGCAGCTCTCGAACTCTGTACGCCGCCTAATTCGGCGGCTATCGTGCTCTGCATGGACCCCGTGAGCCACGCAGTGTTGGGTGCGAGCTTGGCGCAATCGCGCCGTGCGGACAAGTTCGGAACGGCCACGTTACTCGGCGGCCTTTCGGCCTTGGCGCCCGATCTCGACGCCCTGATCCAGTCGCCCAACGACCCGCTCTTGCTGCTCGAGTATCACCGTCAGTTCACGCACTCGCTCGCGTTCGTGCCGTTCGGGGCGTTGTTGTGCGCGCTTCTGTTCTCGAGCTTCGCGCGGCGTCATCTGACTTTCGCCGCGACCTATGGATTCTGTGTCTTGGGGTTCGCGAGCCACAGCCTGCTCGACGCATGCACGACCTATGGGACCGAGCTCTTGTGGCCGTTCTCGGACGCGCGCGTCGCGTGGAGCATCGTCTCGGCGATCGACCCGGCGTTTACGTTACCCGTGCTTACGCTCGTCGTTCTAGCGGGCCGCCGCCGGGCGCCGCGTTACGCCTACTTCGGTGCGGCATGGGCCATCGTCTATTTGGCGTTCGGCGCGCTGCAGCAGGCGCGCGCCGAAGCCGCAGGCGCCGCCGTGGCCGGCTCCCGAGGGCACGTGCCCGTCCGACTCGAAGCGAAGCCGGCGTTGGGGAGCGTTATGCTCTGGAAAGTCATCTACGAGTATGACGGCCGCTATTACGTCGATGCCGCGCGCGTCGGCTTTGCGGCCACCGTCGCTGCGGGCGAAAGCATTGCCAAGCTCGACGTCACTCGGCACTTCCCGTGGCTCGATCCGGAGAGCCAGCAGTCCGTCGACGTCGAGCGCTTCCGCCGCGTCTCCGACGGGTTTCTCGCCATCGACACCGCGGCCCCGAATCGCATCGTCGATCTGCGCTACTCGATGATCCCGAACGAGATCGCCGGTTTCTGGGCCATCATTCTCGATCCTCACGCGCGCCGCGACGACCACGTGGAGCTCGTGACCACGACGGAAGGCGTAGCCGCGCGCGCCGCGCGTCTGCTCGATAGTCTGTTCGGAAAGGAGGGATGACATGCGCTTGTGGATGAAACTCGTTGCCGCTGCGGGTGCATTGGCGGGCTCGGTAGCCGGCGCGCAGCAGCAGGACTTCGGGCCGTTGCCCTACGACTACGTATTCGGGAGCTACGCCCTGACCGAGCTCGATTCCGGCGGCGTCGAGCTCGGCGGCTCGATCGAGGTCGCGAACCGCATTCACGTCTTCGGCGCCTATCAAGATTGGGAGCTCGGCAATGACTTCGATTATTCGGTGTTTCGCATCGGCGGCGGCTACCGGTGGGCGCTCTCGCCGCGCACCGACGCCGTGGCAAAGCTTGCGTTCGCGAGCACCGAGATCGACGGCCCGGGTGCGTCGCCCGATATCGATAACGACGGCCTGGTGTTGAGCGGCGAGATTCGCGGGTGGATCGCCGAGAACGTCGAGCTTTCCGGCGAGCTCTTCTTGGACGACTCGTTGGGCTCGGATATCGAAACCATCCTCGAGTTCGGCGGGCAGTATCATCTCAACGACAATTTCTCCGTCGGCGGCCGGTTGCGCGTCGACGATAACGACACGACGCTGTTGCTCGGCGGGCGCTTCTATTTCGGCGGCTCGATCGGCAGCGGCAGGAGAACCCGCGCCAACTGAGCCGAGACCGGCCTGCGGCGGCGGTCTCAGAGCGCTTTGCGGAACGTCAAATTGATGCGCCGCCGCCCGAGCCGCGCATGTGCTCCGTCGTCGATGCGCGCCACGCCGTGGAAGTACCGTCGCGATGCGCCGCCCCAGACGACGACGTCACCGTGCTCGAGCAGGTGCCGCGTCGGGCGGTCCGCACGCCGCGCCCCGCCGAACAGAAACGTCGCCGGCAGACCCAGCGACACGGACACGATCGGCGCGGCGAAATCGCGCTCATCCTTGTCCTGGTGCAGCGACAGCCGCGTGCCGGGGACGTAGCAATTGATGAGGCACGCGTCGGGCGTAAAGCGCGGGAACCCGGCGGCCGCCGCCGCGGCGCGCGCGAGGGCGAGAAATGCGGGCGGCATTGGAGGCCACGGAGCTTGCGACAAGGGATCGATCGCCGTATACCGATACCCGCTCTCGTCCGAGACCCATCCCGCCGGTCCGCAATTGGTCATCGCGACCGACATCGACCGCCCGCCCGGCGTCACCATGCGGCGAAACGGTGCGCGCCTGCCGATGGCCTCGATCTCGCGGAGAATCTCGCCGTCGTCGGCGATGAACCCGCGCAAGATCCGCGCATCGGGGCCGATGATCTGCGTGCCGAGGGCATCCTGCGCGCCGCTCGCGTTGAGGTCGAGCGTGGCCGCCGCGCCCATTCAATCGCTGGCCGGCACCGGCAATGCATCCACGTCGGGCAGCGTGAGGCCATGCTCTGCGAGATAGGCATCCCACAAAGAGACGGAGCACGTGTACTCGAGGATGTTCAAGTCGGGCCGATACGCGGCTTCGGCGCGTGAGCGCACGGGCTCGGTGTAAAGCTTGGGATCCGTGACGGTGATCTCGTCGACGAGGTACTTGCGAGCCTCGCCGTCCTGCTCGCGTTCTTCGAGCCACATGCGCTCGAGGACGTGCGCATCCGACGTCGTCGGAAATCGATTCATGTAGGGATATGGGTTGAGATGCGTGGTCTCGATGACGAGCACGTCGTCCTCCCAATGGGCCAAAGAATACCCCATGGCCGTCGGCAGGATCGGTTCCGGAGGATCGGCGTCCGCCATGTAGACCTTGCGATACATGCCGTAGCCTTCCCAAAAGATCGTGAGATCGTGCGGCCGATGAAAGATTTCGATCGCAAACGGCGCCCCCCACGGCGCGCGCGGCATTCCGGGCCAAATGCAATAAAGACCTGGATCGTCCTCGGTCCTGAACTCCTGCGGATACGCATCCGCGAGCGCTTGTGCGGCCGGTGTGTACGGCAACGGATTCGGTCGGCGCTGGCCGAAGCCGGCCGGGAAATAGACGCCGCTGAAGTCTCGCTTCGTGGGCTCCGGCGTCTCAGCCGACGCGACGGCGGGAACCGCAGAGATCGCGACGGCCGCGAGCACGGCAAATACGGGCAGCGTCCCTGAGCGGTCCGATCTCGAACGATGTCTCGACATGCCTCATCCCCCCGATTAGGAGGCAGTAATGTAAGCGAATTAGCGCCGAAACAGGAATTCCTGCATGCCGTTGGCAAGCAATCGGCCGCGTTCGATGGAGAAGTCGGGCATGCAGCGCTTCAAGTCCTCGGGGCTGTAACGCGGCGCAGCACGGTCACCGCGGGCGCCCCGATTGAGATTGACGAGCCTGTAATCCTCGAGCGGCACGTAACACCCGGGCCGCGCCGGCATGCGCGATTCGAGGTAGACGATGAGCCCATGCGCGAGCGCGCCGCGCCGGGTGCGCTTCGCGATACCGGCCATGACGGCGGTCATTGCCGGCCGCGCGAAGTAATTCAGCAAGTCCCAGCACAGCACGAGGTCGAGCGGCTCGCCGCCGGCTTTCGGCAGCAGGCTCTCGACGAGGCTCCCGAGGGCAGCCGGCTCGCGCTCGGCATTGAGCGCCTCGACGCTGTCGGCGATGTCGACGATCTCCATGCGGCACCGGAATCCGCCGAACAACTCGATCGTCCGCGTCTGCGCCGCGCCGAGGTCGAGCACGACGATACGCCGGCTCTCGTCGATGCTCTCGATGCACGAACGAAACAGCGGCGCGTGCAGCGTCGCGGGGACATCGAGCTCCGCGCGCGCTGTCGCCGCACCGAGCGGTTCGAGCACGTCAGTTCTTGACGTTGGATACGACAGCCGGCTTGGACGCCAGCGGCGGCGTACCCGTGCCGGAGGCCGGCATCGGCTTGGCGATCGTTTGCGGTTTCCCGAGCGCCGCTTCGACCGCTTGCGGATCCATCTCTATCGAGCCCTTGAAACGCGCGCCGTCCTCGAGGCTGACGCGCGGTGCCGTGATGTTCCCGAGCACGCGCGCATTCTTACGGATCGTGACGCGCTCGGCGCCGTAGATGTCGCCCTCGGTGAGCCCGTCGACGGTGATTGCTTTGGCGTAGATGTCGGCTTTGATCTTGCCTTCCTTGCCGATCGTCAAGCTGTTGTTCTTCAATTGGATAGTGCCGCTGACGTCGCCTTCGATGCGCAAGTCTTCTTCACCGAGCAGATCGCCCGTGATGTGAA
>Ga0209640_10004740_pt1 | contig 11931 bp, 13 predicted proteins | sample RifCSP10_1_FD_184018 | JGI IMG/M metagenome (GOLD analysis project Ga0209640, IMG submission 184018) | Soil microbial communities from Rifle, Colorado - Rifle CSP2_sed 10_1 (SPAdes) (version 2) | ecosystem: Environmental > Terrestrial > Deep subsurface > Rock core/Sediment | place: Rifle... | reverse complement strand
GCGGGGGTCGGGGCTCATCGCGACAGGAAAGCCCGAATCGCCCCGCCGGGGCAAGTGGGACAGCCAAGGCGGCAGGGGACCGTGCGTGGCTTCTGTCGGTTCGATGACCCGGCGGTAGCCTCGGACAGCCATGGCCTCACCGGTACCGCCCGATCTCGTGCTCGACGACGCCCCGGCGCCGAGAGGCATGCGCCATGCCTTTCGTGCGCTGAGAAACCCCGACTTCGCCAAGTTCTGGAGCGGGGCGCTTGTCTCCAATGTCGGGAACTGGATGCACCAGACCACGGTGCTCTATGTCCTTTTCCACATGACCGGTTCGGCGGCGTGGGTGGGCCTCGCCGCCTTCTGCCAGTTCTTCCCGATGATGGCCATGAATGCGGTCGGGGGCGTCTTGGCCGACCGCGTGGATCGCAAGCGCATCCTGTTGGCGACGCAAACGGCGCTCATGGTCATCGCGTTCTCGTATTTCGCCCTCTGGGAAGCCGGAGAGATCCGCCCCGGCGTGCTGATCGCCCTCGTCGCCGTCGGCGGGTTCGTCGCTGGCATCCAGCAGCCGACGTGGCACAGCTTCGTCCCGCAGCTTGTGCCGCGCGAGCACTTGCTCAACGCCGTGGCGCTCAACTCGGCGCAGTTCAACGCGGCTCGGGCGGTCGGCCCCGCGATTGCCGGCGTGGTGCTCGCGGCGTCAGGGCCGGGGGCGGCGTTCCTCGTCAACGCCCTGACGTTCGTCTTCGTGCTGATCGCCCTGGCGAGTGTGCGTGCCACGCAGCCGGTCGTCGATCGCGGAGGCGGAGGTTTCCGCGGCGAGTTCGGCGCCGCGATCGAATACGCGCGCGGGCACCCGGCGATCTCGCTCGGGGTGGCGCTCGTGGCCCTGACCAGCCTCTTCGGCGCCCCCGTGGTGCAGTTCACCCCCGTCTTCGCCCGCGAGTTCGGGGTCGACGAGTTGGGATACGGGTTGTTGGGCGCCGCCTTCGGGGCGGGTGCGGTCAGCGGACTCCTCGTGGTCGGCGGTTATGGCGAACACATCCCGCGCTCGCGGCTCGCCGTGCTGGGCGTGCTCGGTCTCGGTGCCGGCGCCGTCGGCCTCGCGGTCGCTCCGGTCTATGCCGTGGGCCTGATCGCGCTCACGGTGATGGGGGCAGCGGCGCTCGTCGTGGTCAGCGCCTTGAGCACCTCGATCCAACTCGCGGTGCGCGAGGAGATGCGGGGTCGGGTCATGGCGCTCTTCATGATGGCGTTCACCGGGGGCTTTCCACTCGGGGCGCTCGTCCAGGGACGGCTCGCCGACGCCTTCGGCGTCGAAGCGACGGTCGGCGTGGCCGGCGGCACGTTGGTGCTCGTCGCGGGATGGCTGTGGACCCGCCCGGCCCGCATGCGGAGCCTGGATGGCGGCGTGGCGCAGACCGCCACGACGGCTACCGCGGCGGTCGCGCCCGGCCGCTGAGGCTGCCTCCGGCCCCCGCGGCTTTCTGTCACACCCCCTCGGCATACTCATGGCATGAGCACGCAACCCCACGTCCCCGCTGCGGTGGGCTTCGCGCGAGCAGCGCGGGCCCTCGCGGCGGAGGCGCGGCGGTTGGGTCTCATCGCCCCGGGGTTCCGCTCCCCCCCGAGGCTGCCGGAGACGGACCGCACCATCCGCCGGGCACGTTGGGGTGCGGTGGTGGCGGTCCGCCTTCGCGGCCGACCGATCGAAGCGGTCGTGGCCGACATGATCGAGGGAATCCTCGTCGCGAACGCCCTCGAGGCCGACGCAGCCCGGCGCACGCGGGTGCTGTTGACGCAGGCGGCGAGCGCGGCGATCGGCAGGCCCGACGGCGCGACCGTCGAAGCGGCCTGAACGGATCGGTACGCTGCCGTCCTGCCCGGGTGGTGGAACGGTCTACACGGGGGCCTTAAACGCCCTGCCCGAAAGGGTGTGAGGGTTCGAATCCCTCCCCGGGCACTTCGCGTTTCAGTAACCGGGCCGACCGAGCAATCCGCGGACGCGCACGGTGTGGTACACCCGCGCCGAATAGGTCGCGGCGAGGGCGAAGTAGACGACATCGAGCGCGAGCCCGGCGCCGAGGCGCGCCGCGAGCACCTCACCGTCGGTGACGAACGCCCGCAAGGCTTCGAAGACGTGCGACGCGGGCACCGCGTTGGCCACGGCTTGGAGCCACCCCGGGAGTACCTCGATCGGGTAGAAGACGGCGGCGACGGGCTGAACCAGGAACGGCAACGACCACGCCACGATCTCGGCGTTCGAGCCGTAGCGCAGGATGATCGCCCGAATGGCGAGGCCGAGCGCGAACCCCATGCCGAGGAGGATGAGGACGGCCGCCGGCACGACCCGCCCGGCGTCGAGCAGGTTGTAATCGAAGAAGAGCCACGCCATCACCACGAGCAGGGCCACCGCCGCGCTCGCCCGGATGAGCGAGAAGATCAGCGATCCCACGAAGTGCTCGGCGGGCGTGAGCGGCGACGCGTGCAGGTTGAGGATGTTGCGGTCCCACACGTCGATCATGAACGCCCATGACATCTCGAGGCTGGCGCGGTAGGTCAGCTCCCACAGGATCAGCCCGCCGAGGAGGATGCGCACCCCTCCGGGCACGTCGGCTCCCGCGGAGAGGATGTAGTTCGTGATGAAGCCCCACAACACCAGCCAGAGCACGGGCCAGTAAGCGAGTTCGATCGTGCGAACGGGGCTGCGCCTCGTGTCGTACCACTGATGGAGGAGTACCGCCCGCACGCGCCGCCAGCTCATGGTTGCCCTCCTTCGGTGATCGGGTGGCGGCGGGCGTTGCGGCCTTGGCGTGCCACCGTCAGGAAGACCTCTTCGAGATCGGCGGCCTGATATTCGTCGCGAAGCTGGGCCGGAGACGCGTCGGCCACGAGACGCCCGTTGGAGATCAAGAGCACGCGATCGGCGATGCGCTCGATCTCCACCATGTTGTGACTGGTGATCAGGATCGTCATGCCCTGGTCGGAGGCAACGCGCCGCAGCGTGTTGCGGACCTCGAAGGCGTGCTCGGGATCGAGGCTGGCGGTGGGCTCGTCGAGGAAAAGAACCTCGGGCCGGTTCACGAAGGCCTTGGCCAACCCGACCAGGGTCTGCTGTCCGCTCGAGAGCAACTGGGCGCGTTGGTGTCGCAGGTGCTCGATCCGAAAGAGCGTGATCGCCTCCTCGACGGCACCCTTGGCGTCATCGACCTCGTAGTACTCGGCGAAGATCCGCAGGATCTCGTGCACGCGCAAGCGGGCCGGCAGCTGGACGTAGGAGGCCGTGAAGTTGGTCCGTCGCAGGGCGAGGCTCCGCTCGCGTGTGACGTCGTGGCCGAGGATGCGCGCCGTGCCCGCGGTCGGCAGCGTCAGCCCGAGGAGGATGTGGATGGTCGTGGTCTTGCCCGCACCGTTCGGACCCAGCAGCGCGCACACCTGGCCCCGCGGCACGGCGAACGACACGCCGTCGAGCGCGAGCGCGCCGGCGAAGTCCTTGACGAGATCGACGACCTCGATCGCCGCGCCGGTCGGCGTCCGCGCTGGGTCAGGGCCGGGGGCGGTCATGGGCCGAGACTACGCCCGCAATCGTGCCGCTACTCCAGCGATTTTCGCGTGGATCGTCGGGGCTACAGATCGTCGAACGAGCCGTGGCGGCCGCGGCCGGCGGCGAACCGCGCCGCCCCTTCGAGGGTCTCGCCCGATCGTACGACCTCGACGCCGCCCCGGTACTCGTTGCGGATGGCGTCGTCGAGCGAGAGGTTCCACTGTTCGTACGCGCTCAGGCGGTCGGCGCGCATGCAGCGTTGCGGAAACGCCGTGAGCTGTCGGGCTAGCTCGAGGGCGGCCTCGAGCGCGCCGCCTGGCGGTGTGATCCGGTTGGCGAGACCCATGACGCGGGCCTCCTCCCCGGAGACGCCGCGGCCCGTGAGAATGAGATCGAGGGCGTGGCTCTGGCCGATCAGTCGAGGGAGACGCACGGTTCCTCCGTCGATCAGCGGGACACCCCATCGACGGCAGTACACGCCGAACACGGCGTCAGACGCCGCCACCCTGAGGTCGCACCAGAGGGCGAGTTCGAGGCCGCCCGCGACGGCGTGGCCCTCCACCGCGGCGATCACGGGCTTGGAGAGCAGCATCCGGCTCGGGCCCATGGGCCCGTCGCCGTCCTCGGGGGCCCCGGCCGAGCGGCCCGCGGCCACGGCCTTGAGGTCGTAGCCCGCGCAGAACGCCCGATCGGACCCGGTGAGGATCGCCACGGCAAGTGCGTCGTCGCCGTCGAAGGCGCGGAAGGCGTCTGCGAGCGCCTGAGCTGTGTCCGGGTCGACGGCGTTGCGCACCTCGGGACGGTTGATCGTCACAACCATGACGTTGGCGTCGACGATGTCGGTCAACACCTTCGGGGCCGGACCAGTCGCGCTCATCGAGCCTCTTCTCCGCCCGATCCCGCACTCGACGCAGCGACAAATCGGGTGGGCATCAAGTGTGAGGTCTCGTTCACGCTCACGACCCCGCGTTCACCGGTGCGTGCAGCGGCGACCCGGCTGAGGGACGCATAGCCGGGGTAGAACCACAGCGATCTCGCGATGCCGAGAACGTGCCCGAGGTAGACGTTGACGACGCCCGCGTGGGTGAACACGGCCACGCGTCCGCCCGGGAATCGTTCCACCAGACTCTCGACGGCGGCGACGGTCTCCTCTCGGAACGTGAGAGGGTCGGTCCATCCGTCGATGTCGGTCCATCGGCCCTCGACCATGGCGGAGAACCGATCGTGGTCACGCGGGATCTCCTCAAAGGGGATGTACGAGGAGTCGCGCCGGTCGAACTCACCGATGCCGTCGACGACTTCGGGGTCGATGCCGAGGCCCGCCGCGAGCGGCGCGGCCGTCTCGCGAGCGCGGCGCAGGGGGCTCGTGACGATGTGGTCGATGGTCTCGGCCGCCAGCCACTGGCACACGAGATGCGCCTTCGCGTGGCCCGCCTCGGTGAGCGGGGGATCGGCAGGGGGGTCTCCGGGCGCGGCTTCGACGCGGACTGGTTCGGCATGCCGAACGAAGATCAGGTCCATCGCCGAAGGCTACCGAGCCGGGGAAATTGTCGACGTGAGCGAGAGGCCGAGAACGTTCCCGAGTTCGACGAGCGCGGCCGCGGGTTGCGTGACCTTGATCGTGGTCATGCCCATCGCGCGCGCGGGTTTCAGGTTGACGCCGAGGTCGTCGAGGAAGACCGCCCGAGACGGCTCGACGGCGATGCGTTCGCAGACGATCTCGTAGATCAGCGGGTCGGGCTTGCGGATGCCTTCGACCGCCGACTCGACGATCACGTCGAACCAGCGTGCCAACTCGACAACGGGCCGATCGTCGTGACCTTCCACGCCGCCGACGTTGAGCGCCGGCGCGGCCCAATTGTTGGTGAGGGCGGCGGTCTTCAAGCCGGCTCCGCGAATTACCGAGATCGCCGCCAGCATCTCTGGCCGCGGCGACGATCCGGAGGCCAACCGGTTCATCACCTCGAGCGCCGAGACCTCGGGCGCGCCGGCGGCGAGGCACTCGGCTTCGAAGGCGGCCACGAACTCCTCGAACGCCAGCTCGCCGCGCTCGTGCTGGGCCCACGCGCCGTCGCCGCCCGATGCGGCGACGACCCCGCGAATGGTTCCAACGGCGAGCCCGAGGTCGTGCTCATAGTTGGCCCACGCGTCGAAGGGTGAGGGGAGAACCACGCCGCCGAGATCGAAAATGACGGCGTCGTAGCATTCGCTGGATGGCCTGCCGGGCTCGGTGTCGGTTCCCAAGCGGGGGAGGCTAATGGCGCTACTAGGTGTCGGCCGTTTCCGCGAGGACGTGGGTGACGGGAAGCCCTGTCAACCGCTCGGCGCGCTGCGGAAGCGCCTGGCGCAGCCAATGCGACGACCGAAGCGGCAGCGTCGACACGATGACCTCGTCGAACGGCGGTGAAGCCGCGCGACACGCGTCGGCGATGGCGTCGAGGGCCCGCTCGGCTCCAACGACGCCGCTCACATCCGCGCCGCGATCGCGCAGTTCGAAGAGCGCCTGGTCGAGTCGTTCCTGCGCGATCGCGCGCGCTTCTCCTTCGGTCCACGTCAGGTGGAGGTGAGGCGGCGTCGCGGGAACGACGATGTGGAAGTGGCACGGACCCGCTTCCATGCGGCGTTCCACCTCCTCGATCAGGTGACGTCCGGCGAGCGTCTGGTTGGCGACGATGAGGTAATGGCGCATGGCGCACCCCTCTGTTCGTGGGCTTCCAGCGTACGCCCGGAAATCAGCCGCGGGAAGCGGGCGATTCCGGCGCGAGAAGGACACCAGGATTGAGGATCCCGGCCGGATCGAGCGTGCGCTTGGCCGCGCGCAGCGCGTCGCCGAACAGCCCAGGGCGCTGCTGCTCGTACCAGCGACGGTGGTCGCGCCCGACCGCGTGGTGGTGGGTGATGGTGCCGCCGAGGCGGAGAATGGCGTCGGACGCGGCCGCTTTGACCGCGGCCCACTGTTCGAGCTGTCCGCCGGGGCGACCCGGTGCGATGACGGTGTAGTACGGCGCCGGACCGTCGGGGTAGACGTGCGTGAACCGACACGCGATCCACCCCGCTCCCGCGCCGACGTCGGCGAGGGCTTCTTGCACGGCGGCCGTGACCCCGACGTGGAACGCGGGAAACCGGTCCCAGGTGATCGAGGTCTCGAAGGTTTCGGTGATCATTCCCATGGCAGCGAGTGCGTCCCGCGTGTACGGCGCTCGGATGAATGCGTTCCGCCACGCGCCCGCGGCGTCCGGCGCACCCGGGCCGACATCGCCATCGTCGACGCGCGTGCGGACGGCGTCGTCGTCGATGGAGCCGTGATGGTCGCGGGCAAGCTCGACGGCGCGCCGCATCGACTCGCCGACGGGGTGGTCGGCCGACTCGAACCCGATCAACAGGACGTGGGCGCTGCCGTCCCCCGAACCGCTCGTCATGGCCTCGGTGGCGTCGAGCAGTCTGCAGTTGGTCGGGTACAGGCCCGACTGCGAGAGGGCTCGGGCGGCGCCGACACCGGCATCGAAATCACCGAACATGACCGACGCGGTGGCACGGAAGCGGGGGCGGTTCTGCAGCCGCATCCACGCCTCGGTGATCACGCCGAGGGTCCCCTCGGACCCAAGCATGAGCCGATCGGGAGAGGGCCCGGCGCCGGAGCCGGGGAGCCTCCGGGACTCCATGACGCCGGCCGGCGTGACGACCCGCATGCTCTCCACGAAGTCGTCGATGTGCGTGTAGAGCGTCGCGAAGTGTCCTCCCGACCGCGTCGCGATCCAGCCCCCGAGGGTCGAGAACTCGAAGCTCTGGGGGAAGTGCCGCAGCGTCAGGCCCTGCGGGCGGAGGTGGTCCTCGAGGGCCGGGCCGTAGATGCCGGCCTGAATGCGCGCGGCTCGCGAGGTCACGTCGATCTCCTCGACCCGGTCGAGATTGCGCAGGTCGATGGTGACCGAGCCTGCGAACCCGTCGCCGACGTCCGGCTCCACGCCACCGACCACGCTCGACCCCCCGCCATATGGGATGGCCGCGGCGCCAACGTCCGAGCACCAGTCGAGCAGGGCGACGATGTCGTTCTCGTCGCGCGGAAAGGCGACGACGTCGGGTGGATGGTCGAAGCGGCGCTCGAGCGCTCGCACCACGTCGCGAAAGCTCTTTCCGTAGGTGTGTCCCGCTCGCTCGGCTGGCTCGACGCTGCAGATGGGAGCGAGAGCGGCCGGAGGGGCGAGTCGAGGGGTGGGAAGGTCGAGTTCGTCGACCGTGGGAGGTTCGACCACATGCATCTCGTCGAGCCCGAACCGGTCAGCGAGCGTCGCCGCGATCGTCTCCTGCTGGGCGCGGGTCGGGCCACCACCCTCGACGCCCCAGCCCCAGAACTTTCTGGCGGCCGGTGGGCTCGGATCGACCTGGGCGGACATGCCAGCAGCTTCGCACCGTTTCGCGGGCTTCGGGTGCCCTGGCTAGTCATGGCGGGTGATTGTGCGCGCCCTCCTCGGTCCGCATCGTTGCGGGGGTGGGGAGTGGAGAGTTGGTGAACCGCGAGGCCAAGCCTGTCGACCAGTTCGAGGACCAGATTCGCCGTGTGGTGATCAGCGGCGAGACGGGCGCGACCGGCGTTCGGCGCCTCGTCGGCGTGCTGCGGTTCGTCGCCGCGCTCGCGGTCGTGGTGGCATCGCCGCTGGCCGAGGACGCAACGTGGAGTTCCGAGAGGGTGGCTTCCGTAGTGGGACTCGGATTCCTCCCACTCGCCGGTCTGGTGCAGTTCGTCGAGCGACGCCGCCCCGGCAAGGCCGCGGACGTCGCCGGTCTGCTGGTGGACTGCGGTTTCGCAGCGGTCGTCCTGCTGGCGTATCCGGCGTCGACCGGCCTCGTGCTGGCCGGACTGCTGTTGGTCGTGTCGTACTACTCCTACATCTGCGGCTGGTTGTGCGGACTCCTGGCATCGGTTGCCGCGATGGGGGTGCTCGCCGTTCCGCCGCTCGTTCATCGCGAGCTCGGGATCCCAGCGTTCACCGTCGCCGTGTACCCGGTCACCCTGGGAATGGCCGCATTGCTCTTGGGATCCGTGCGCGAGGAGCGTCGCAAGATGTCGTCGGTCCTCGGCCACGCTCGCGACAAGGCGGGCGCAATCCTGACCGGCGTGGCAGAAGCCGTGGTGGTGACCTCGCCACGCGGGCGCGTGCGGGAGTGGAACGACGCCGCGACCCGAACCTTCGCGTGCACCGCCGTCGATGCTGTTGGGGCAACCTGCACCGACGTGCTCGGCCTACGCCGCGACATTGGCGAGCTCGACTGCTCGGAGGGATGCGCACTCCTCCGAGCCCATCTCGAGTTCATCGAGGACAGCGGAGACGTGATGGTGTGGCGCGCCACGAGCGACGGCCAGCGCCAACCCTTGCTCGCGCACGCCGCCCCGGTTCTCGATGACGGAGATCGGGTCGTCGAGGTTGTCCACTCCTTCCGCGACATCACGAAGCTCGTCCAGGCCGACGAGGCAAAGACGCTCTTCCTCGCCACCGCCAGCCACGAGCTGAAGACCCCGCTCACGGTCATTCTCGGCTACAGCGAGTTGATGCTGCGGCAGCACGACCTTGATGAGACCATCCGGAATCAGGGCCTCGGCGCCATCCACGAGCGCGCGCGCCAGCTGACCGGAATCGTGAACCGTCTCCTCATGTCCAGCCGCATCGAGGCGGGCACAATCGAACTCGACCCCGCACCCTGCGACTTGACGCCTGCCATCGACGAAGCGGCGACGTCCATTGCCAATGGCATCGGACGGAGCGTCGCGATCGACATCGCCGACGACGTGCCGCAAGCCCTCGCGGATCCCGACGCCGTGCGCACGATTCTCGACCACCTGCTCGACAATGCGGCGAAGTACTCGAGCGACGACAAGGTGATCGAGCTCACGCTGGCCTCGACATCGGATCATGCTGTGATCGAGGTCCGGGATCACGGTGTCGGCATGTGGCCCGACGGCGTCGAGCACTGCTTCGACCGGTTCTGGCAAGCCGAATCGGGAGACGTGCGTCGCTTCGGGGGGACCGGCATCGGCCTCTACATCGTCAAGTCCCTCGTCCAGGCATTGCGCGGTCACATCGAAGTTCAGAGCACCCCCGGGGAGGGGACGACCTTCCGGTTGCTGCTCCCGCGAGCGGATCGGGAGCTTCCCTCGGCCCCGCCTCCCGCCGCGCCGCGTGAACCGGAGCCGTCGATCATTCGCGAGTTCATGCGCCAGGTCGGCGTCGGAAGGTCGGGAGGGGTGTGATGGGAACCACCGTTGGGGTTCTGAATCTCATTCTGGGTGCCGTCTACACCGCGTATGGGATTCTGACGATCGCCGACATGCGACGCGGATGGCGCACGCTGGGGTTCTCGCATTTCGGAATGGCCTGGATCTTCATGGCCTTCACCTGCGGTCCGCATCACCTCGTCCACGGTGCTCACATCGTCTTCGAGGGCCGCGCAGGGGCACCGCTGGACCTGGTCGCGGTGCTCGTCGGCTTTCCGGCGGGGGTCGTCTGGTTCCTCCTCCGCGTCGAGGCGCTGACGGGGGGTCGGGGCGACCGGTTCGTGCCGGGAACCCCGGCCTGGGTCGAGATCCTCCCAACGCTCGGGGGCGCGTACGCCGTGTGGCTGGCGGGTTCGGCGCTCGGTGTCGGCGCGCTCGGCCTGGTGTCGGACCCGGGGATCGCTCCCAACCTCGTGTTGATCGTGCTGTACGGCGCGATCGGGGCGGTGCTCCTGCGCACCCAGCTCGCCAACCGCGTGGTCAGCGGCGGGTGGTCGCTCTCCGGCCTCGCTCTCACCGTTGTCTTCCCGACATGCGGCCTCATGCACGGCGCGTACGCCCTGTACGTCAGCGCCGGGCGCTATGACGCCGACGTCCATGGCATTTGGATCGACACCCTCGCCGTCCCCGCGGCGGCCTACTTCCTGTGGGTGGTGTGGTCCATTGCCAGCGGTCGCATTCGCGATTGGACCTCCGCGGCAGGAGACTCGACGCCTCATCGCGATCGCACTGCCGACCTGGACGCTCCGGTGCGCGTAGGAGTGCGATGACGGACCGAACGACGTCGCGGCGGCCTCAGATCTTGTTGGTCGACGACGACGCCGACGTTCGAACGTTCTCCGCCCTCGTGCTCCGCACCGCGGGCTGCGATGTGAGGCTGGCCGAGGACGGCACCCGGGCGCTCGAGGAGCTCGCCTCGGAACGGCCAGACGTGGTCGTGCTCGACGTCCAGATGCCGGACCTCGACGGGTGGACCGTCCTCGAGCGCATCCGCTCGGATCCGGAGCTCGCCTCCACTCGCGTGGTGATGTGCACCGTGAAGACCCCGGTCGAGGACGAGTGGCGTGCCTTTGCGCTTCGACCCGATGCTCACCTCGCGAAGCCCTACACGATCGTCGACCTCGAGCAGGTGGTTCGTTCCCTCGCCGAGGAGGCGGCTTCGCACCCCTAGCGGCGGGCCGTAGGATGGCGCCCGTGCGCCGACCGCTCCGAATACTCGCCCTGTCCGTGATCGCTCTCGGTTTCGCCGCCACGGCCTGTCAAAAGGACGACCCCGCGCAGGACGCCCCGCCCGGAATCTTCACGACCACGCTCGGCGACACGACACCTGAAGCGCCTCCGACCAGCGCGCCGTAGCGCGCCGGTCGCGCGCGCCTAGACGCGCATCGCGGCGGGAATCGTGTACTCGGGCGGAGCCTGTCTCGGCGGAGAGCGTCGGGCCAAGGCGGCTTCGATCGCCGGAGCGAGTCGTTCGGCTTTCCGCTGGTCCGCCGCCTCGTCGCGTTCAGCGAATTCGGGAAGCACTTCCTTGGCGAAAAGCTCGAGGCTTTCGCAGATGTGCTCGTGGCGGTTGTTGCCGGCCTGGCTCACAAAGATCACCTGATCGATCCCGGCGTCCTCGTAGCGACGAAGGAACTCGCGGATCTGGTCGGGGGTTCCGACCGATCCCCGAAGGACGCCCTGCCCGCCCTCGACGAGGCGGGCGCCGAGCCGGTCGGTTTGTTGGGCGGCGATTTCGCGGTCGAACCCGAACAAGGCGCGTCGCTCGTTGAACTCCTCCCACACGTTCGTGACCCCGGGTCGGTGCTCGCCGAAGATGTAGTAATGCGCGAGCGAGTACCCGAAGAAATGCCCGCCGTCGAGGCCGCGGTTGACGGCCGTTTCTTCGTCGGCATGACACATGAACGGGGTCACCGCCGCGACGTTGGCGTTGACGGCGAAGCCCGCGGGGACGCACGCGTCCGAGGTGAGCGTGGCGTAGTAGTCGGTGACCCACTCCCGCGCCTCCTCAGGATCGATGAAGGCGAACGAGAGGGCACCCATTCCCTTTTCCGCCGCGACATGGATGGTCTCGCGCCGTGACGCGGCGACCCACAATGGCGGGTGCGGTTTCTGGAGCGGCTTCGGCACG
>Ga0209640_10004739_pt1 | contig 11932 bp, 8 predicted proteins | sample RifCSP10_1_FD_184018 | JGI IMG/M metagenome (GOLD analysis project Ga0209640, IMG submission 184018) | Soil microbial communities from Rifle, Colorado - Rifle CSP2_sed 10_1 (SPAdes) (version 2) | ecosystem: Environmental > Terrestrial > Deep subsurface > Rock core/Sediment | place: Rifle... | reverse complement strand
CTGTCGCGCGCCGGCGCCATGATGACGGCGGAGCTGCTGGCCTGGGGGTTGCCCTCCGTACTCGTGCCGCTGCCCACGGCGGCGGCCGACCACCAGACGCGCAACGCGGAGGCGCTCGCCGCGGCCGGGGCCGCGATCTGCCTGCGCGAAGCGGAGCTGACGCCGGCCCGGCTGTGGACCGAGCTGACCGCCCTCGTGGCCGACGACGCGCGCCGGACCGCCATGGCGGTCCGCGCCCGCGAGCGGGCCCGGCCCGATGCCGCCCGCGACATCGCGCGCGCGCTGCTCACGCTGTTGCCGGCGGACGCGCGGAGGGCTTCATGATGGCGGCGCCCGGCCTGGGAATCGATCTGCGCGCGCTCGCCCGACTGGGCCCCGTCCATTTCGTGGGCATCGCGGGCGCCGGCATGTCGGCCCTGGCCGAACTGGTGCTGCGCAGCGGCGGCCGCGTGACCGGCTGCGACACCAACCCGGGCGCCGCGGCCACGACGCTCACCGCTCTGGGCGCGGAGATCCGTCGCGGCCACGATCCCTCGCACGTGCAGGATGCGGTCGCGGTCGTCACCACATCGGCGGTGCCCGCCGGCCATCCCGAGCTGGCCGCCGCGCGGGCCCGCGGCGTTCCCGTGCTGAAGCGGGCACAGGCGCTCGGCGAAATCGTGAACCGGGGCACACTCCTCGCCGTCGCCGGCACGCACGGCAAGACCACGACCACCGCGATGACGACCGCGATCCTGGTCGAGGCGGGCCTGGACCCGACCGCGTTCGTGGGCGGAACCGTCGAGGCGTGGGGCAGCGGCCTGCGGGTCGGCTCCGAATCGCTCTTCGTGGTCGAGGCCGACGAGTACGATCGCTCGTTCCTCACCCTGCACCCCACCGTCGCCGTGGTAACTTCCGTGGAGCCCGATCACCTCGACGTGTACGGGACCGCGGACGCCGTCGAGGACGCGTTCGCGGAATTCGTGTCGGCCGTGCCGGCTCACGGTCTTGTGACCGCCTGCGTGGACGACCCGGGCGCGGCCCGCACGCTGCGGGAGCGCCGCGCGACGACGCTCGGCTACGGCACGGGCACCGCCGCCGAATTGCGGGCTGTCGATGTCGAGCAGGGACGCGCGACCGGGTTCACGGTGCGCGATGGCGACGCCGAGCTGGGCCGGATCCGGCTCGGAGTCTCCGGCCTGCACAACGTGCGCAACGCGCTCGGCGCGCTGGCCGCGGCTCGCTTCGCGGGCGCCGGCTTCGCCGCCGCGGCTCGCGCTCTGGCGGGATTCAGCGGGGTCGCGCGCCGGCTGCAGGAGCTGGGCACGGCGGCCGGCATCACCGTGATCGACGACTACGCGCATCACCCGACCGAAATCGAGGCCTCGCTGGCCGCGTGCCGCGCGCTCTACCCCGGGCGCCCTCTGGTGGCGGCGTTTCAGCCGCACCTGTACAGCAGGACGCGGGATTTCGCGTCGGGCTTCGGGACCGCGCTCGCGCGCGCAGACGCTGTCTGGATCACCGACGTCTACCCCGCGCGCGAGGCCCCCATCGAAGGCGTGGACGGGTCCACGGTCGTTGCTGCCGCCCGGAGTGCGGGAGCGAGCGTGCGCTACGTCACATCCGTGCGGGATCTCGCGGGCGCGATGGCCGATGCCGTGGAGACCGGCTCCGTGTGCCTGCTGATGGGAGCGGGCGACATCGACGTCGCCGCGCGCGAGCTGCTCGAACGCCTGCGCGGGAGGGACGTGTGAGTCGCGCCCTGGTCCGGCCACTCGCCGTCTTCGCCGCGGCGGTGTTGCTCACCCTGCTCGCTGCGCTCAGCCCGCTCGTGTTCCGGAGATTCGAGGCGTTCCGGGTCCGCCGCGTCGAGGTGGTGGGAGCGCGGCTGCTGCCCGCGGAAGAAGCGCTGGCGGTGGCCGGCATCGCCGATTCGCTCTCCCTGTTCGATGACCTCGAGCCCTGGCGCACCCGGCTGCTGGGACACCGGCTGGTCGCGGGCGTGCGCTTCCAGCGGCGCCTGCCCGGCACGCTCCGCATCGTGGTGACGGAAACGCAACCGGCGGCCCTCGTGCGGGGGAGCGAGCTGCGGGCCGTCGATGACCGCGGCCGTCTGCTTCCCGTCGAATTGGCCGGCGCCCGGCTCGACATCCCGATCCTCGCCGGTTCCGCGCGCTTCGAGGGTGAGGACAGCGTACTGGCCCGTCCGGCGGCCGGCGTGGTCGAAGCGCTGGCCGTGTTGCGGGCGCTCGATGCCGAGTTCGCCGCCCGGATCTCGGAGATCGGCGCGGCGACCGGCGGCGGGATCCGGCTGGTCATGACCTGGTCCGGGCGTCCCGAGATCCTGCTGCCCGGCGTGCCGGAACCCCGGACCCTGAGCCAGATCCGGGAGGTGCTCGACCACGTGCGCAACGGCGCGGCCGGCGACACCGTGCGCGCGCCGTCGATCGACCGGCTGGCGCGCATCGATGCGCGCTACCGCGACGAGGTGTTCGTCTCATTCCACTCGCGCTGAGCCACGGACATGCGATCGAATCTGGTAGCCGGCCTCGACATCGGATCGACCAAGACCTGCGCCGTCATCGCCGAGCTCGTGGCGGACGCGCGCGGCCTGCCGGTGGTGAAGATCCTGGGCATCGGCCAGACCCGGACGGGCGGGATCCGGCGTGAGGTGGTGACCGACATCGAGGGCACGACGGCGTCCGTGCGTCACGCCATGAAGGAAGCGGAGCTGATGGCGGGCGTGAGCGTGGACCGCGTGTTCACGGGTGTGGCCGGCGAGCACATTCACGCGCGCACCTCGAACGGCGTCGTGGCCGTGCAGGGCGAGGAGATCTCGGCGGCGGATGTGCGGCGGGTGCACGAGGTCGCGCGCGCCGTCGTGGTGCCCGCCGACCGCGAGGTGCTGCACGTCATTCCCCAGGAGTACATCATCGACCACCAGTCCGGCATTCGCGATCCCGTCGGCATGGCGGGGACCCGGCTGGAGGCCGACATCTACATCATCACCAGCTCGCTCACGGCGACGCAGAACCTGGCCAAGGCGGTCGGTCGTGCCGGCTACCGGATCGTCGCCACCATCCACGAGCCGCTGGCCACCGCCCGCGCCGTTCTCACCGATGACGAGAAAGACGTCGGCGTGGCGCTCGTCGAGCTGGGCGGCGGCACCACCGAGCTGGCCATCTTCCGCGACGGCAAGATGCGCCATCTGGCCTCGATCCCCTGGGGCGGTGGCACGGTGACGAACGATCTGGCGAAAGGGCTGTCGGTCACCTACGCGGAGGCGGAGAAGGCCAAGGAGAGGTACGGGGTCGCCTTCGCCCAGATGGTCGATCCCCGCGAGACCGTGGAGCTGCCCGGTCCCGGGCCGGGCGCGCGGCGCGACATCGCCCGCGAGCTGATCGCCCACATCATCGAACAGCGCGTCGACGAGATCCTGAACCTCGTCGCCAAGGAGCTGGAGACCGCCGGCGAGGCGGGGAAGCTGGGCGCCGGCGCGGTGCTGACGGGTGGCGGCGCCGCCCTGATGGGCGCGGCCGAGGTGGCCCAGCATGCGTTCGGAATGCCGGTGCGCACAGGCGTTCCCGGGCCGGGCCTGACCGGCCTCGTGGATGCGGTGGACAAGCCGCAATACGCGACCGCCACCGGCCTCGTGCTGCTCGGCGGCGAGCGCGTCGCGGAGTCCGGTCTCGGGGCTCCGTTCGCCGACGGCCTCGTCGCACGCGTGACCGGCTGGATCAGGGAATTCTTCTAGGCAGCGGTTCGCAACCGCCGGCGGCCGCGGCCGCCGGCCAACTCCGGGGGGAGGTCCAGGTGATGATCTTCGAGTTCGAAGAAGGGGACGTCCTGAACGCCAGGATGAAGGTCGTCGGCGTCGGCGGTGGCGGCGGCAATGCGGTCAACCGCATGATCGACGAACGGCTCGAGGGCGTGGAGTTCATCAGCGTCAACACGGATGCGCAGGCGCTGAAGCTCTCGAACTCGCGCAAGAAGATCCAGATCGGCAAGAAACTGACGCGCGGCCTCGGCGCGGGCGCCCGTCCCGAGATCGGACGTCAGGCGATCGAGGAGAGCCGCGACGACATGACCGCCGCCCTCCAGGGCGCCGACCTGATCTTCATCACGGCGGGCATGGGCGGCGGCACGGGGACCGGCGCGGCCCCCGTGATCGCCGAGATCGCGCGCGAGCTGGGCGCGCTGACCATCGGCATCGTCACCAAGCCCTTCCTCTTCGAAGGCAAGAAGCGGATGCGTCAGGCGGAAATGGGGCTGGTGGAGCTGAAACGGGCGGCCGATACTGTAATCGTGGTCCCCAACGAGCGCCTGCTCTCCGTGGTCGGCAAGGGAACCTCGTTCCGCGATGCCCTGAAGAAGGCCGACGAAGTGCTGCTGCACGCGACCCAGGGGATCAGCGACCTGATCCACGTGACCGGCGAAGTGAACGTGGACTTCGCCGATGTCCGGACCGTCATGCAGAGTCGCGGTCCGGCCCTGATGGGGACCGGCTTCGGGCGGGGCGAGAACCGGTCGGTCGAGGCCGCTCAGGAGGCGATCTCCAGCCCGCTCCTCGACAACGTGACGATCGAGGGCGCGGCGGGCGTGCTGATCAACATCACCGGCGGGCTCGACCTGACGATCGACGAGGTCACGACCATCGCGTCGATCATTCAGGAGGCGGCGGGGGAGGAGTCGGAGATCATCTTCGGGGCCGTCCACGACGCCGGGCTGCAGGGCGAAGTCCGGGTGACGGTGATCGCGACGGGCCTGGAGGGCGGCGAGGACGCAGCCCGGGACAACCTGATCCGCGGGAACTTCGGCAGTGGCCGGATGGTATCGCCGGGATTCAACGGTGCCCGGATGGCAGCGGCTGGCGGGACCCGGGGGCACGCGCCGTACGTCGATCCGGCGCCGTTCCAGCGGCCGCCGCAGAGCGCCATCAACCGGCAGCAGCTGACGGACCTGGACATCCCGACGTTCATCCGAAGACAGATGGACTGAAGCCGGCCCCGCGCGGGCCCCGAAGCCGGGAGTGATGAATCCGTATCGCCTGATCGTTCCCGTGGTCGTGCTCCTGGCGGGTGCGGGCCTGTGGTGGCAGATCCGGCCGCCCGGGTCGCTCTACACGCCCGAGACCGCGCCCACGCTGGCGGGGGTCGAGGCTCCGCCCGTCGAGCGCGCCCAGACCCACGTGCTCGAACGGGGCGAGACGCTCTCCGACGTGCTCCAGCGCGCCTCGTTCGCCGGCACTGAGCTGGCCGATCTCCTGCTCGGGCTCCGCGAGCACCTGAACCCGCGCCGCCTGACGGACGGCGTCGAGGTCACCGTTCGGCGCTGGACGCGCGACAACGCGCCCCGGTCGCTCGAGGTCCGCGTCAACGCGGACACCACGGTCCGGCTGGCGCGCGGCGCCTGGGGCTGGGCGGGCGGCATCGTCGAGACGCCGGTCGAGATCGACACCGTGTACGTGGCGGGCGAGATCGGAAACGGCGCCAACCTCTACGAGTCGCTCATCTACGGCCAGGACGACGGCGTCCCGGTCGCCGACCGCAGCATGCTGGCCTACCGGCTGGCCGATGTCTACGAGTTCCAGATCGACTTCACCAGCGAAATCCAGCCGGGTGACTCGTACCGGTTCGTGTACGAGCGGGAGCGGCGCCCGGACGGCAGCGCCCGCAGCCAGCGCCTGCTGGTTTCCGAGTTCGTGAACCGCGGCCAGACGATGCCGGCGGTCTGGTATTCCGGCGGCGCCGACGTCCAAGGCTACTACGACCTGGAGGGCAAGCCGCTGGCAACCGGATTCAGCCGCTACCCCGTAGACTACCGGATCACGTCGAACTTCAACCCGCGCCGGTACCACCCCGTGCTCGGCATCTACCGCGCGCACAACGGCACGGACTTCGGCGCTCCGGCGGGCACGCCCGTGCACGCGACGGCCGATGGCACCGTGACCTTCGCGGGGCGCAACGGCGGGTACGGCAACCTGGTGAAGATCCGGCACGTGAGCGGGTACGAGACGCGCTACGCGCACCTGCGGGGATTCGCGAAGGGAGTCCGCTCGGGCACCCGCGTCAGGCAGAAGCAGGTGATCGGCTACGTGGGCGCGACCGGGCTGGTGACCGGCGTGCACCTGCACTACGAGCTGCTGCAGAACGGCAGGGCCATCAACGTGCGGACCGCGCGCCTGCCCACCGCGCCGCCCCTGCCCGCCGCGCATCTCCCGACGTACCTCGGTCTCGCGCAACAGCGTCTGGCGCTTCTCGCGGACCAGACCCACCGCTATCTTGCCCGGCGAGCCGGGCGCGGCGCGAAGCTGGCGGACGAGTAGCAACCCCGGTCCGGCACCTCGGGCGGGTCCCTGAGCCCGCGGGCGCACGCCGGCGGGCTTTTGTTTTTCGCGGAGGCGGATGAGCGGGGTGAGCTGGCTGGCCTGGCTGATCGCGGCTGCGGCCGCCTTCACGCTGGCCGGATACCTTTACCGTTTCCGGGAGCTTCCGGGGCGGGGTCGCGGCGTACTGATCGCGCTTCGCGGCGCCGTGCTCGCGCTCCTGCTTCTGCTCCTCTTCGATCCGTCGCTGGCGGGACCGGCCGGCGCGGGAGCCGAGCGGCTGGTACTGCTCGACGCGTCCTCGAGCATGGCCCTGCCGGCGCCCGCCGGCGCCGGTTCCCGGTGGGCTGCGGCTCTCGAGCGGGCCCGGTCCGCGGGGGCGGACGACCTGCTCCTCTTCGGCGATGCGCCGCGGGCGGCCCGGCTGGCCGGAATCGACACGGCCGCGCCGCGCGACACGCGGTCCCGGCTGTTGCCGGCCCTCCAGGCCGCGGCGCAATCGGGTGCCCGGCGGGTGACCCTGATCACCGATGCCCGGCTCGACGACGCCGAGGAAGTCGCCCGCTGGCTGCCCCGGCTCGGTCTCAGCGTGGATCTCGAAGATGTGGGCGGCGATGTCGCCAACGGCGCGATCACCCGCGTGAGCGCCCCATCGTGGGTCGAGACCGGGCACCCGCTCGACATCGAGTTCGAGGTGATGGCGGTCGGAGCCGGGCCCGATTCCCTCGCGGTCCGAGTGCTGCGCGAGGGCGTCGAGGCGGGGCGCGCCCGGATCGCGCGGCCGGGTCCCGGCCGCTTCGCTTCCGGTTCGGTGCGCGTCGTGGCGGGGCCGGCCGATTCGTCGCGCTGGGTCCGCTACACCGTCGCGCTCGATCCGGGAGACGACGCAGCCGCGGACGATGCCCGCCACGTCTACCTCGACGTCTCGGCGCAGCCTGCGGGCGTGACGCTCGTCTCCTTCCAGCCCGATTGGGAGCCGCGCTTCCTCTTCCCGGTGCTCGAGCGCGCGCTCGGCCTGCCCGTTCGCGCGTTCATGAGAATGGGGCCCGAATGGGTCGAGCTGGGGGCGGCGCCGCGCGCCGGACACCGGGCGGGCGAAGCCGATGTGCTCGAGTCCGTGGCCCGCGCCCAGCTCGTGGTCGTCCACGGGGCCGATGAACACGCGCCTGGTGCATTCACCGAAGCGCTGGTAGCCGCGCGGAGGATCCTCGTGTTTCCGGCCGGTACCGGCCGGTTCCCCGGCCTGCCGCTCCCGTTGACTTCTCCGATAGCCGCAGATTGGTACGTGTCCGGCCAGATCCCGTCCTCGCCCATCGCGTCCGCGCTGGCCGGCCTCGACATCGAAAGCGTGCCGCCCCTCTTCGCGCTCCGCATCCCGGATGAACCCGAGGACGCGTGGGCCGCGCTCAATGTCAACCGCGCTCGACGCGGCGCCACCTACGCGATCGCGATCGGCCGGCACGATGGCCCCCGGCGCTGGGTGGCAGCGCTCGGTCAGGGGTACTGGAGATGGTCGCTCAAGGGCGGCGAGTCGCGCGCAACCTATGAGCGTCTCTGGAGCGCGATCGGCGGCTGGTTGCTCGAGGAATCCATGACACCGGGCGTAGAACCGCTCGAACCCGTCGACCGCATCCTCGAGCCGGGATCGGCCGTTCGCTGGGTTTCGCCGGGCACGCACCCCGATTCGCTGCGCCTCCAGATCGCCGACTCCGCGGGGACCGCTGTTGCCGACACCGTGCTGAAGACGGCGGGCGCGGACTCGGCAGCGACGCCGGCGCTGCCGCCCGGCCGCTACCGCTACTCGGCTGCCGTGTTCGGGCCCGGCGGGACGGGCGAGGCCACCGGCGAGTTCACCGTGGAAAGCGCGACGACGGAGAACATCCGGGCATCGGCAGCGGATCGGTTGAACGCGCCGCTGTCGGAGATGCGGGCATCGGCGAGGCGGGCGGGATCGCGGCCGCTGCACGCCGTCGCCTGGCCCTGGATCGCGCTCATCCTGCTACTCTGCGCCGAGTGGATCCTTCGCCGGCGCTGGGGCCTGCGCTGACCGGGACCGGAACGATGGGCAGACTTCTCGCAGGCACGGGTGACAAGCCTTCGCTCTGGCAGCGCATCCGGGCCTGGGCTTTCACCGATGTCGGCGTCCTGATCAAGGGCGTGGATGAGGCTTCCCTTCAGACGCTCGAGGAAATCCTCCTCGGCGCCGATTTCGGCGTGCCCGCCACTCTGGAGCTGGTCGAGCACGTCGAGGGCGGGATCCGCTCCGGCCGGGTGACTTCGCAACAGGAAGCGCTCGACGCGGTAGCCGAAGAGATTCGCTCCATCATGACCGGCCACGCGGGAGACCCCGCGCTGAGCCGCGCCGAGAGCGGCCCTACCGTCTACGTTTTCGCCGGCGTGAACGGCGTGGGCAAGACCACGACCATCGGCAAGCTGGCGCTGCGCCTCAAGCGCGAGGGCCGGCGACCCCTGCTCGCGGCCGCGGACACCTTCCGGGCCGGCGCGATCGACCAGCTCAGGATCTGGGCCGAGCGCGTGCACGCCGACTTCGTCGGCGCGAGTCCCGGCGCCGACCCCGCGGCCGTCGCGTTCGACGCGATCGATGCCGCGGCCGCTCGCGGCTGCGATGTCATCCTCATCGATACCGCCGGTCGGCTGCACACGCAGACCGACCTCATGAAGGAGCTGGCCAAGGTCGAGCGGGTCGTCGCGCGCAAGCTGCCCGGCGCGCCTCATGAGACGCTGCTGGTCCTCGATGCCACCATCGGCCAGAACGCGCTCGCACAGACCCGCATGTTCCGGCAGGCGCTGCGCATCACCGGGCTCGTCCTCGCCAAGCTCGACAGCACCGCGCGCGGCGGCATCGTGATCGCGCTGGTGAAGGAATTCGGCATCCCGGTGAAGCTGGTGGGCACGGGCGAAGCGCCGGAAGACCTCGAGCCGTTCGATGCCGCGCGTTTCGCCGCCGAAGTGGTGAGCGACCGCGACTGATCATGTCCCGCCCGCCCGCTCCGCTCGACCAGCCGGTCCAATTCCTGAAGGGTGTCGGACCGAAGCGCGCGGAGCAGCTCGACCGCCTGGGCGTAAGGACGGCGCGCGACCTGCTCCACCATGTCCCCCGGCGCTACGAGGACGCCAGCACGGTCACGAAGATCGCCGCGCTGCAGGTGGGCCAGGACGCGACCGTCATCGGCGAGATCACGCACAAGGCCGTCCACAAGACGAAGTCCGGGTTGCGCGTGTTCCAGGCGATGATCCGGGACGCGTCGGGCCACATCGAGTGCTCCTGGCCCGGCCAGCCGTTCCTCGACCGTTCCCTGCACAAAGGCGACCTGATCCTCGTGGCCGGGCCCGTCCGCTACTTCCACGGCCGACTCATCCAGCCGCGCGAGCACATCGTCCTCGGTCCCGCCTCGGAGTCCACGGCCGAGGGGAAGGTGCTGCCCATCTACCCGACCACGGAGGGCCTGTCCCAGAAGGTGCTCCGGTCCATCATCGAGCAGAGCCTCGACCGCCTGCTGCCGCTCGCGGCCACGGAAGACGCCGTGCAGGAGGCCGGCGCCCTGCCGCGCGGCCTGCCCACCCTCATGCAGGCGCTGGCTGCGCTCCACCGGCCGGTCTCCCTCGCCGATGCCGAGCAGGGCCGCCGGCGGATGGCTTTCGACGAGCTTTTCTATCTGCAGGTCCTGCACGCCCGCGCCCGGCAGCGGGCCCGCACGGAGCGGCCCGGCACCGCGTTCGCCCGGACCGACGCCCTCATTGGCCCGCTCTATCGCAGCCTGCCCTGGAAGCTCACCGCCGCGCAGACGCGCGCGATCGCCGAGATCTTCGCCGACATGACGAGCCCGCGGCGCATGAACCGCCTGCTCCAGGGAGACGTCGGCTCCGGCAAGACCCTCGTGGCGGCGTTCGCCATGATGCTCGCCGCGGAGTCCGGATACCAGTCGGCCCTCATGGTGCCCACCGAGATCCTCGCGGAGCAGCACGCCCGCAGCCTGGGCTCGCTCCTCGCAGCCCTGCCCGCTCGCGTGGTCCTCCTCACGGGCCGGCTGGGCGCTGCGGAAAGGCGGCAGGCGCAGGCCGCCATCGCGGAGGGCGGCGCGCAGGTGGTGGTCGGAACGCACGCGCTGATTCAGGAGAGCGTCCGCTTCCAGCGCCTGGGTCTCGCCATCATCGACGAGCAGCACCGGTTCGGCGTGCGCCAGCGGCTGGCGCTCGCCGCGCACGGCGAAGCGCCCGACGTGCTCGTGATGTCCGCGACGCCCATCCCCCGTTCCCTCGCGCTCACGCTCTACGGCGACCTCGACCTCTCCACGCTGGATGAGCTGCCGCCGGGGCGGGAACCGGTGCGCACCGTGGTCCGGGACGAGAAGGCGCGCGCTGAAGTCCACGCGTTCGTCCGCCAACAGGTCGCGGAAGGGCGGCAGGCCTGCATCGTGTATCCGCTCATCGACGAGTCCGAGAAGGTCGACCTGCGGGCCGCCGCCGAAGAGTTCGAAGGCCTGCGCGGCGACGTTTTCGCCGGTCTCCGCGTGGCGCTCCTCCATGGCCAGCTGCCCGGGGACGAGAAGGATGCGACGATGCTGGCCTTCGCCCGCGGCGACATCGACGTCCTCGTCGCCACCACCGTCATTGAAGTCGGCATCGACGTGCCCAACGCCACCGTCATGGTGGTCGAGCATGCCGAACGATTCGGGTTGTCGCAGCTCCACCAGCTGCGCGGCCGCGTGGGACGCGGCGCCGCTCAGAGCTACTGCATCCTGATCGCCGGCGGCCCGCCCGACGCGTTCACCCGCCTCCACATCCTCGCCCGCACCGCGGACGGCTTCGAGATCGCGCGCGCCGACCTGCGCCTGCGCGGCATGGGCGACTTCTTCGGCGCCCGCCAGCACGGCTGGCCCGAGTTCCGCTTCTTCGATCCCGAGAAGGACGACGATCTGCTCATGCAGGCCCGCGACCGGGCGACCGCCGCCGTCAGCCAGGACCTGGAGCTGGCCGCTCCGGCCCACGCGGCGCTCCGCGCCGTCGTCGAGACCCGCTTCCGCGACCGCGAACGCCTTTCCGAGGTGGGCTGACGGCGCAGTGCTCCTGTGGCGGTCTGCAATAAGTCCTCGCATAGAGCATGGCCGCGGTTCGGTTCACGAATTGCATTTCGTTGTCTGGCAACGGTTTATGTGACGTCGCCCGGGCGGAACGGTTCTCGCATCCAATGCGGGGCGGAACGCCCGGTTCTCCCCGGGAAACGCGATCCAGGCCGATGAAACCGGGAACCCCCGAATCGGAAAGCACGCGCACGATTCTGCTCGTCGAGGACGAGGAAACGACGCGTTTGTTCATCCAGCGGTTCCTGGAGCGGGAAGGCTACGCGGTGACGGCGGTCGATGCGGCGGAAGAGGGCATCGTCGAGGCGGGCGAGACGCCGCCGGACGTGTTGATCGCGGACATTCATCTCCCGGGTCTGTCGGGGATCGAGCTGGCCTCGTTCCTGCTTGCACAGGACCCGATGCTGCCGGTGATCCTGATGACCGGCGATCCCGACGAGGAGTTGGCGCGGCGCGCGCTCGCGGCGGGTCCCGTCCAGTACCTGCTGAAGCCGTTCGAGTGGTTCGAAATGCAGGCTGCGGTGCG